>QFCE01000253.1_pt1 | contig 43070 bp, 36 predicted proteins | sample 5346091 | NCBI WGS metagenome assembly QFCE01 (sample SAMN09062252, study PRJNA434731) | Human gut metagenome, whole genome shotgun sequencing project. | isolation source: stool timepoint A chromium assembly | host: Homo sapiens | collected 2015 | reverse complement strand
CTGGAGCGAATGCTGCACCTGCTCCTTCGCGGCGCGGTAGGAACGGGACTTCGCGCCGTAGTAGCCCTTCGCACGATTGAGGACGGTACGACGCTTCTTGCGGGCATGGACGGAACGCTTTACACGAGGCATATCTTAATCACTCCTTGAAGACGAATGGGACTAGCGAAGGCCGAGCTGGCGCTCGACGACCTTGGTATCCGCCTTGGCGACCTCGGTCTCGTGGCGGAAGTTGCGCTTGCGCTTGGGGCTCTTCTTGGTGAGGATATGGCTCTTGAACGCCTTGGCGCGCATGAGCTTGCCGGTACCGGTCTTGCGGACGCGCTTGGCCATACCGCGATGGGTCTTCATCTTGGGCATTAGTTGTCCTTTCCTTCGTCGTTCTTGGAATCCTTTTTCTTTTTCGCAGTCGCGGGCAGAGGCGCGATGAGCATGTGCATGTTGCGCCCTTCCATCTTCGGCTGGTTCTCGATGACGGCAACGTCCTTCAGGTCGTCGGCCAATCGCTCGAGAATGGAGAGGCCCTGCTCGGGGTGGGCCATCTCGCGGCCGCGGAACATGATGGTGATCTTCACCTTGTTGCCGGCCTCCAAAAAGCGCAGCACGTGCTTCTTCTTGGTGGTGTAGTCGCCCACGTCGATCTTCGGCCGGAACTTCATCTCCTTGACCTCGATCTTGTTCTGGTTCTTACGAGCCTGCTTGGCCTTGATGGCCTGGTCGTACTTGAACTTCCCGTAGTCCATGATGCGGCACACGGGCGGCGTGGCGTTCGGAGCGATCTCCACCAGATCGAGATTCATGTCGTCAGCGATCTGCTGGGCCTGGTGCGTGGGATACACGCCCATCTGGTTCCCGTCGAAATCGATGAGACGGCACTCGCGCGTGGTGATCTCATCGTTGAGCCGGGGCTCTTGAGCAGCTATCGCGCTCACCTCCCTTTCGTGTTCTCACACATAAAAACCCGCCGGGCCAACGAGGCGCACGGCGGGCTTACACGCAAAGTTTCTATCTGCGGGTACCCATCAGCAACCTCGGAAGGCGCCGAACCAGGTGGAGAGCTTTCGCCCTCGCTTGATTGACAGCTTGCCTAGTATAGCGTTGCCGTCGCTCCCACGCAAGGGAAATTCTAGGAGTTTACATATATGAAGATCGTCCTCACGGTGTCGGCCAGGTTGTCGGAGGCGTTGGCCATGGAGTAGTCGTAGGAGAGCACCGCCGACCAGGCATGGGGCGCACCGTCGATGTCCACCTCGCCGTTGAAGGAACAGTACTCCTTGGTGCGGGTCGTGCCGTCGGTGTCGAAGGAGGTGTAGGACTCCGCGTCCTCGGGCAGTTCCACGGCGCCCTCGGGCACCGACACGCCGGCCTCGGCCAGGGTCTTCTCGATGATGTGCTCGGTGCGCACGGCATCGGCGAAGCTGAGGGAGCCGTAGCCGAGCGAGCTGGTGGACGTGGAATAGCCCGCCTGGATGATCTTGCCGTCGGCGTCGAGCCCCAAATACACCGTGGGCGTGCCCGTACGGCTGTCGGCCGGCTCGGCAGTGAGCGCGACGCGCACCTCGCTCTTGATGGGGTTGCCCTCCTCGTTCACCGCCCGGGGCTCGGCGGCCGTGGCGCCGTGCTGCAGGATGTCGATGGCCTCCTGCTGGGTGTGGCCCAGCAAGCTCACCAGGTCGGGCACCGTCGTCACCTTGGCGGCATCGGCGGAGTCCGTCGCGTCCTCGGAGGCGATGGCGGCGACCTCCTGCTCCGAGGAAAGCGCCTGCTGCACCGCACTGGAGGAGGCCTCCTTGTACAGCTGAACGCCGAAGTAGACCATGGCGGCCAGAATGAGCACGAGCAGGATGATGACCACGATAAGAATGCGGCGCATACGGCGCGACTTGCGCATGTACTCGGGCAGCTCCGCCTTCTTTCGGGCCTTCTCGTTCATCTCGCTCGCGTGCTTGGCATGACGCCCGCGCGAGGCGCCGTCGGCCTTCTTCGCGCCATGGGCGGCCTTGCTCGCAGGCTTGGTTGGCGCCGCATCGGCCGTCACCACGCCGAGGGGCACGACGTCGGGCACAGGCGATGCGTCCGCGGCATCGGCACCGTCGGCATCCAGCGGACGACCGGCGTAGAAGTCCTCGAAGACCGCCTCGTCGGGAAACGACTCGCCGGCGGGCAGGCCCTCGTCGTCGAGCACTTCCCCATCGCCCAAGTCCACCTCTTCGAAGACGCCCTCCTCGTCGACGACGACATCCTCCCCGATGATGGAGCCGTCGCCCTCGCCCATGGGGGGCATGGCCGTGGTGAAGCCGTCCGCCGATACGGGGTGGAAGGCCTCCGTCAGGCCCATGGCGTTGCCGTCGTCGGCGCTGACATCGCGGTTGCGCTTGCTTCTTCTCACCATGTGCTCGCTGTTCCTCTCGCTTCTCGAAGGCCCACGGGGCTAGTGGGCCAGCAGGTACCAGGCCGCAAAGGCGATGACGCCCAGCACGGCCACGACGATGATGGCCTTCTGGGTCGTGGACATCCGGGTCGATTCCAAGTCATCGAGGGTCGTCTCGCGAAAGGAGGCGGCGTCGGCCTTCTCGCGGGCCGTCGGGGCCGTCGGTGTCGTCGCAGACGCCGAGACTGCCTCGGAGGACGCCGGAACCTCGGCATTGCGCCCAGACGCCGACGAGACGTCTTCGGGGGCAGACTCCGGATCCTCTTCTCTCGCGTCGTCGACCTCGGCTGCAGGCGCCTCTTCAACGACCGCCTCTTCCACGGCGCCGGCCTGAATGACCACATCGTCCTCATCGGCCGTGACCGTGATATGGGAGAACTCCTGGGGATTCGCCATGGAAGCTTGCATCCTTTCTGCTCTGGGTCGCCCCATTATAGCCGATGAGGGCCGTCCCGCGCCGCTGCTGCACCAGTTCTGCATCCGGGCGGGGCGAAGGCGGCGCCCCCGCCCGTTCCAAGACGCGCCCGAGCCGTGCGCGCTCGGCGCGCCTAGGCCAGAAGATCGACGACGTTGAATTCCTCGCCGCTGGCGCGGATGACCTCGCCGTTGCCGAAGGCGCACACGCATCCCGCGCCGGCGATGGCGTCCACCGACGGGGCGAGGGCGCGCACGTCCTCCGTGCGGGCCGCGCGCACCTCCTCGCGCACCCGGGCCCGGTCCGCCAAGGTGGCTCCGGAGAAGTACAGGCCGTCCTGGCGGCGCAGAAGCTCGCGGGCCTTGGCCGGCGCGTCCAGCGAGGCCACCGTGGAGACCACGTAGCCGTCCATCTCGGATTCCGTGGGGCTAAAGACGCCGGCGAGCCAGTCGCCGGCGGTGCGGAAGCGCTCGACGGTCTCGTCGATGCGCGGATCGCGATAGGAGTAGAAGCGGCTCGACCCCGACCGCGTCGTCTGGAAGCCGGCCCCGTAGGCACCGCCCTTCACGCGCACCTCCGTCCACAGAAAATCGTAGGACAGGATGCGCGAGGCCAAAAGCCACGTACCGCCATAGGGCTCGCCGAGCAGACGGCGGTCCCAGCCGCAGGCGGTGTAGGTGACGTCGCTCGCCACGACGAAGGCCTCGTGCTTGTCCTCAGGGGCCGGCACCGTGAGCACCCGCGCGCCCGCCATGCCGCCGAAAGGCGCCGAGGCTTCCCGATAGGCGTCCAGAGCCTCCTCGCTGCCGCCGAAGGAGAGCGTGCAGCCGCCGTCGGTGAACAGGCGCGCCGCCAGGTCGGCCAGCTTCGCGGTAAGCTCGCCGGCCCGCTCGTCGAAGTGCGCGAGCAGCTCCTTCAAGAAGCGGTAGAAGCCGACGCCGGAGAGCGCCTCGCGCACGACGCCGGCCGGCAGGTAGTAGGAGGCGACCCGCGCCATGGCGGCGCTGTGGCCGGCCGAGGCGAAAGCCTGCTCCATGGCGATGCGCCGCTGACCCAGGATGTCGCGGATGCGCTCGGTATCGGCGAAGTCGGTCTCGCGCAGCACCTCCTCGGCCAGACGGGCCGCCCAGGGAACTTCCTCGTCGAGGGCGGAGGAGCCCATGACGAACATCGGCCGCAGCCGTTCGCGATCCTCGGCGTTCTCGTGCACTTCCACGGCGAACCCGAGGTTGCCCAGATGGGCCTGGACCAGGGTATCCAACTCGGCCGCCGTATGGCGGGCCGTGTCCAGCTTGCCGAGCACGCAGGCCAGCACCGTGGCGTAGGGCAGCTCGTCGAAGGCGAGGCCGTCCATGGCGAAGTAGCGGTAGGCGTAGGCGATGCCGCGACAGGGCAGATGATGGCGGATAAGGCGCCAGGGCCCGCACTCCCCCACCTCCCACATCGCCTCGGCGGGCGCCTCGCCGATATCGGCCCGGGAAAGCTGCGGAAGCTTCTCCAGGGCCTCTGGCGCGTCCGGCGCCTCCTGGGCCTCGCGCAGCGCGCGCACGGCCTCGCGGATGAACGCGGCCTCGTCCTCGGTGAGCTCGGCGGCCGCCTCGCGCTCGCCGGCCGCCTCGGCCTCCTCAGCGGCCTCGTCGCTTTCCGCGGGCACCACTTCGGCGCAGGCGCGGTGGTCGTTGCCAAGGAACAACTCGCGCAAAAGCGCCTCGAAGTACCCCTCCTCCACCTTCTCGCGCAGGCTGGCGAAGACGTCCTCGAAGCGCAGGTAGGCCGCCGGGTCGTCGTCGGCGTACAGCCATCCGGCCATGGCGGACATGGCCAGCACCACGCCGTCGGGGTAGCCGAAATTGCGCTCGCGCATGACGAACTCGGCATGGGAGAGGGCCGCCCGCACCAGCTCGCGATCGAGCCCTCCCTCAGCGAGGCGCCGGGCCTCGGCTTCCACGATGGCGCGCAGCTTCTCGGCGGCACCGGGCCGGGCGCCCCGCAGGGACACCACGGCGAAGGGCTGGGCCACGGAATCGGCCACGTACCCGATGGCATCGTCGGCGATGCCCGCGTCGAGCAGCGCCCGTTTCAGGGGCGACTCGTTGGCCCCCATGATGGCGTCCATCAAAATGTCGGCGGCCACGATGCGCTCGCGCTCGGCGGCGCGCCCGATGACGAAGCCCACGGCGGCGCAGGCGTTCTCCGGGGCGGTGGCCATGGGCACGACCACCGGCGCGGGGGCCACAGGGGCCTGCAGCCCGAGCGGGTTGATGTCCAGCGGCCCGCGCTCCTTATGCGCCAGGGGCGCCAAATAGCGCTCGTCCAGAAAACCGAGGAAGCGATCGGCGTCCAGATTGCCGTACAGGATGATGTAGGCGTTGTCGGGACGGTAGTGGCGCCGATGGTTCTCGAGGAATCCCTCGTAAGTGAGCGTCGGGATGGCTGCCGGCGTGCCGCCGGACTCGAAGCGGTAGGTCGTGTCCGGGAACAGCGCCGCCGAGAGTCCGTCGTAGAGCACGGAATCCGGCTCGGAGAGCGCACCTTTCATCTCGTTGTACACCACGCCGTTCACCACAAGGCGCGCATCTTCCCCCTCCCCTTCCAGCTCGCGGTGCCATCCCTCCTGCTGGAAGATGGCAGGGCGCCGGTAGATGTCGGGATGAAAGACCGCGTCCAGGTAAACGTCCATGAGGTTGACGAGATCCTGCTCGTTGGTGGACGCCACCGGGTACATGGTCTTGTCCGGGAAGGTCATGGCGTTTAAGAACGTCTGCATGGAGGTCTTCAGCAGATTGACGAAGGGCTCCTTCACCGGGAACTTCTCCGATCCGCACAGCACCGAGTGCTCCAAAATGTGGAACACGCCGGTGTCGTCGGCGGCCGGGGTCTTGAAGGTGATGGAGAAGGCCTTGTTGGCGTCGTCGTTCTCGATGAACATGAGGCGGGCGCCGGAGGCGGCATGGCGCATGAGGTGCACCATGCCCTCCACCTCGCTCACCGGCTCGCTTTTCACGGCGGTAAAGCCGTGGGAGGCGGCCACCTGTTCCAAATCGGTCATGGTCTGTCTTCCTTTCGAAGCGTTCCTGCGAAGGGCCCCGCGACCGGCTCTGACGGCCCGGCGCGGAGCAACGGAGTGTTCGTGAGTATTCTACCCGTCCGCGCGTCGCCGTTTCCAACCAATATGGTGTCGTTATGATTTCTCCGCGACGGGGGAATTTTCGCTATAATCAGCCCCGAACTATCTAGACGAGACGAGACAGATACGGAGTATCCCATGCTCGAACTTAAGAACCTGGTGTTCGAGGTGCCGGCCGACGACGGGGGCACCAAGCGCATCATCGACGACCTTTCCCTGACCATTCCCGACGACCGTTTCACGGTCATCACCGGCCCCAACGGCGGCGGCAAGTCCACGCTCGCCAAGCTCATCATGGGCATCGAGGAGCCCACGAGCGGCCAGATCCTCTTCAACGGCGAGGACATCACGGACAAGTCCATCACCGAGCGCGCCCGCCTCGGCATCGGCTACGGCTTCCAGCAGCCGGCCCGCTTCCGCGGCATGAAGGTGAAGAAGCTGCTCGATATCGCCGCCGGCAAGAAGCTGCCCATGCTCGCCTGCAACGAGTATCTCTCGAAGGTGGGCCTGTGCTCGGCGAGCTACCTCACCCGCGAGGTGGACAAGTCGCTGTCGGGCGGCGAGGTGAAGCGCATCGAGATCGCCACCATTTTAGCCCGCGACCCGAAGCTGGCCATCTACGACGAGCCCGAGGCCGGCATCGACCTGTGGAGCTTCGACCGCCTCACCGAGACGTTCCGCGACATCCACGAGGCCCGCGACGGGCGCTCCATCGTCATCATCTCGCACCAGGAGCGCATCATCTCGCTGGCCGACGAGATCGTGCTTCTGCGCGACGGCCAGGTGGCCGAGACGGGCACGCCGGCCGAGCTCATGCCGCGGCTCGGATTCGCGGCCCGCAGCCTGGACGATCACGGCTGCCCGCTTTCCACCCCCACCGAACTGCACCTGACCGAGATCCCCACTACTTGCTAGAGGAGCTATCATGACCGTTGATCTTTCCCCCATCGACGAGAACCTGCTCGCCGAGATCGCCAATATGCACGGCATGCCGAAGGGCGCCTTCAACGTGCGCAAGGACGGCGAGCTGGTCGAGCGCCATTCCTCGGCCTACATCGACATTTCCACCAAGACCGACAACCCCGGCATCGACATCCGCATCGCGGACGGCACCAAGGGCGAGACGGTGTACATCCCCGTCATCGTGACGAAGTCGGGCTTGAAGGACGTCGTGTACAACACCTTCTACGTGGGCGAGAACTGCGACATCACCATCATCGCCGGCTGCGGCATCCACAACGACTCCCACGACGCCTCCGAGCACGACGGCATCCACAGCTTCTACCTGGGCAAGAACAGCCGCGTGCGCTACGTGGAGAAGCACTACGGCGAGGGCGAGGGCACCGGCGAGCGCATCCTGAACCCCACCACCAACGTGTACATGGAGGAGGGCTCCTCCTGCGAGATGGAGATGGTGCAGCTGCGCGGCGTGACGAGCACGGTGCGCGACACGAACGCCGAGCTGGGCGCGAACGCCAAGCTCGTGCTCACCGAGAAGCTGCTCACCCACGGCAGCCAGACCGCCATTTCCAACATGAAAGTGGAATTGAAGGGCGAGGGCTCTTCCGTGCAGGTGATCTCCCGCTCGGTGGCCCAGGACGACTCTGTGCAGGTGTTCAACCCGCTCGTCATCGGTGAGTGCGCCTGCCGCGGACACGTGCAGTGCGACGCCATCATCATGGGCAACGCCAAGGTGAAGGCTATCCCCGGCATTGAGGCCGCCAGCGAGGACGCCATGCTCGTGCACGAGGCCGCCATCGGCAAGATCGCCGGCGACCAGATCGTGAAGCTCATGACGCTGGGCCTCACCGAGGAAGAGGCCGAAGCCGAGATCCTGGACGACTTCCTGAGCTAGGCTCCAGCTAAACTCGACAAGCCCGCAAAGCAAGCGGTCCGACGGAACTTGCCGTCGGACCGCTTTTGTGTTGAGAGGATGAGGCGGATCGCTATTCGGTCGCGTCCTCGTCGCCGGAACTGCCGGAGTCGCCTGCATCGCCGGAGTCCTCGCTGCCAGAGTCGTCGCCGCTGCCGGTATCACCGGACTCATCGGAGCCGTCTGACGAGTCGCCAGAGCCGGTGTCTTCGGAACCTGTGTCGCCGGAATCACTGGAGCCCGTGTCGCCCGAATCACCCGTGTCCTCGCTATCGGAACCCGTGGCGGCGTCGGCGGCGGAGGCGGTCAGATCGCTGACGACGGTAAGATCGCCCAGGGCCACGGTGGTGCCGAGCCACTTGCGCTCGATGACGTTGATGGTGCCGTCGCTCACCAGGCGCGCGAGCACGTCGCCGGCGGCCGTCTGTAGGTCGACGTTCTCGTTCGAGACGCCCATGCAATAGCCGGTCGGCGACATGAGCATGGCGACAATGGACACATCCAGCCCCTGGCCATGGGCCGCGTACAGGCCGATGACGGCGTCGGCGGCCACATACTGCACGCTTCCGGCCTCAAGTGCCTCGAAGGCCTCCTTCAGGCTGTCGGTGGGCGTGAGGCTGGACTCGCCGAACCCGTTGGAGACGGCCCAGGCGCTCTTCGAGGAAACCTGGGCGGCGAAGGTGGCGCCGGAATCCTGCGTGGGAATGCCCGCGTCGGGGCTCAGCGCGAACAGGGCGATGCCCGTGGGCAGGTAGGAGGCCGAGCGCCAGAAATCGCCGTCGCTCGCGGAGTCGTCGATGCCGAGCACCACGTCCACCGTGCCGTTGGCGAGCGCCCCGGCCGGATCGCTGCCCACATCCACCACCGACAGCTTCAGCCCCAGCTCGTCGGCGAGAGCCGCGGCGATGTCCACGTCGATGCCGATGATCTTGCCGCTGCCCATGCCGGCCAGAGGCGGGTTCTCGGTGTTGACGCCCACGCGCAGGGTGCCCTCCTCGCCGATGACCGGGGGCGCCACCTCGGCGGACTTCAGCTCCGGCTGGTAGGTGCCCGATCCAGTGCATCCGGCCAGGCCGAACAGGCCGACCGCGAGCAGCGCCGCAAAGGCAACCGCAACGAACGAACGCTTTCTCACATCATCCTCCGTCTAATTCAATCGGTACGTTGCCTCTTTCGACTGACCTAGTCTTTGACCCCACACTCGCGCACCGGGGCGTTCGCTTGCGCTAGTAGCCCTCTCGCCCGTCGCGGCGTCCGTGCCGCGAAAATGTCAGCGGGCGGTGCGACTTACCTCTAGGATACGCCATGCTCACGGCGGGCAATGCCCACGCGCTTACGTGGATCCTTTCGACCGCATCTGCCATGGACTTGGAAAGACGTCGCGCCTTTCCGCAACTACAGACCCGAAAGAAGCATCGCTAAGTGTAGCAGAAGTGGGCTTAGACGGGGCAAAGCCCCGCAGAACCTCCGAAGTGCGAAAGCCGTGCGGTTGGCGCGGGGCGCGGGATGGGACGCGAACGCGGTCGGCGCGGGGAGCGAAACGGGACATTCCCGCGTCATTTCCACGGTCGTGCGCGCGTAGACTGCCCCTATGAAGCCGATGAAAGGACAGATGGCACTCTTCGATGAGCGAAAACCGGCGGAAAGCCGTCGGGAGGGCGCGGCCGCGAAACACGCCGCTCCCTCCCGCCGCCTGCGCGCGGACTGGCGCGCCGCGCGCGACTTCGCCGCGGACATGGTGGCCGAGACGCTCTACCCCACCCGCTGCGCGGTGTGCGATAAGCCCGGCGCGGTGCTGTGCGGTTCCTGCGCCGCAGCGCTCCCCTACATCGACGCGCTGACGGCCTGCCCGCGCTGCGGCGCGCCCTTCGGCGTCGTGCAGTGCTCGGAGTGCACGTCCGTGCTGATGGAGCCCTTCGGCTACAAGGAGCCGCCCTACGACGAGATGGCGAGCGCCCTCGTGCTTACCGAGGCCGTCCGCCGCATCGTAACGGTGTACAAGGACCAGAACGAGCGCGGCCTGGCACGGCCCATGGCCCAGATCATGGCCCGCTACCTGCCGCCCCGCTGGATGGGCGCAGCGCCGGTCGTCACCTTCGTGCCCGCCACGGCCGCCGCCCGGCGCCGGCGCGGCTTCGACCACGCCGAGCATCTGGCCCGCGAGCTGTCGTTCATCGCCGGGCTAGACTTCGCCCCTCTGCTCGTGGCCGCCCGCAGCCGCGACCAGCGGAAGCTGGGGCGGACGGGACGCATCGGCAACATGCGGCATTCGCTCACCGCGCTGGCCGGCGCCAGCATGCCCGCCGCCGTCATCGTCGTGGACGACGTGTGCACCACCGGCGCCACCCTGTTCGCCGCCACCGAGGCCCTGCGCGCCGCAGGCGCCAAGATCGTCTGGTGCCTCACGTTCGCGCGAACCTAGGGCACAGCCTTTCGCCCCGAGGATGCGCGAGACGCATCCTCGGGGCGGGGAGCTGGCCGGCCCCGCCCGTTTCGCTACCTTAGGCAACGGGAGAAAGGCAGGCAAATGGACCTTTGCGATTGGGTTCGTTTTGCGGCTTGCTTGCTGAACCTGATGGCTCGAATCCGCGAGTACGCGGATTCGAGCCGAAAGGCAAGGCGGGCACGTCATGCAAGACGGCCCAAATAACAAACGGTTCAGGGGAGATTTCACTGGCCAGTGGCTCCCCTCGAGCCTGCCTTATATTCTAGCAAGCATCGCTAGAAAATGAAAGGAGCTATTTCGAGGAGAGACGGACGCCCTCGGCCTCGGAGAACTCGGCGACGTCCACCGAGATGGAATGGCGGATGGGCTTCCACGCCGCCTTCTTCACCAGAGCGATAAGCGCGATGGGGATGTAGGTGAGCATGAAGAAGGGGAAGGTGAACATGTAGCGGATCTTCTTCGCCGTGGTGGTGCGGATGGAGTCCCATTCCACGAAGGTGGTGAGCACGCCGAAGACGAACATGAACACGATGTAGTTGCACAGGCAGAACACGACCGAGGTCACCGAGCTCGCGATGGCCACGCCCGTGGACATGACGCCCGTGGCCGCCAGCACGATGATGATGGTGTTGAACAGAATGGAGATGATGGAGAGCAGCATGCCCGGAGCGATGGTCATGAGCATGTCGTAGCAGGCGAAGCGGTAACCGCGCGGGTTGGTCAACGTGCCTTTCACCAGGCCGCCCGCGTAATGGGCGAACACCTGGTAGAAGCCCTTGGCCCAGCGGAAGCGCTGGTTCCACGAATCGCGGAAGGTGATGGGCTGCTCGTCGTAGAGCACCGCCGTCGGGCAGTAGGAGATGCGCACGCCGTCGATGATGGAGGCGGCGGAAAACTCGATGTCCTCGGTGAGCAGGTGCCACTTCCAGCCGCCGGCGGCCTTCAGGATGTCAGCGGCGATGAAAAAGCCCGTGCCCGACACGGCGCAGGAGGTGTTCAGCGTGAGGCGCGCCTGGTTCAAGAACTTCGCCTCGCGCAGGAACCATACGCCGTAGCCGGCCGAGATCCAGTTGCTGCCGAAGTTCTTGGAGTTGCGGTAGGAGGTGGAGGCCTTCGCACCGTTATCGAAGGTGGCGTTCATCTCGCGGAAGTAGTTCACATCGAGCACGTTGTCGGCGTCGAAGACGAAGAACGCCTCATAGTCGCGATCGGCGTACTGCTCCCAAATGGCCTTCAGGCCGTAATCGAGCGCATAGCCCTTCCCCACCAGCTTGTCGTTGCTGCGGGGGAACACGATGGCGCCGGCCTCGCGGGCCACGTCGGCCGTATGGTCGGTGCAGTTGTCGGCGATGACGAAGATGTCGATGAGCTCGGCGGGATAGTTCTGCACCTTGATGGAGTGGATGAGGTCGGCGATGACCGTCTCCTCGTTGCGCGCCGCCACCATGACCGCATAGCGGTGGTTGGCGCGCGCCACCTTCTTCGGCGCCCGGCGCGTCAACACCACGAGCACGTAGAAGAGCTGGTAGGTATAGCAAATAGTGAAGGTAAGAAACACGCAGAAATTGAAGATGTCGACGAAGGACAACGCCGACACTTGCGATGCTACGGTATCGAACACCTTGAGGCTCCTAGGACATGACATGCGCCCGCACGGTCAGTGGCGTGGGCGCGGCTGCACAAACGGCTGAAAGTATAGCCCTTTCGAGCCAAGTTGGCAGCGCCAGTTGGGCCATGACGGCCGAAATGGGGGCAATCGAGGCCAAAGTGTTCCTTTTCGCCGCATTTGCGCCACATCCCCTCCATACCTGTAAGGGAAGCGTAAGGTTTGGTGGAGGGGCGGGAGGCCGGGATCGGCGGAGGGGCACGTGCTCAAGCAATGGCTCGCTCGGCGGAACAGCCCACTGGGCTGTTCCGTTCGCTGCGCAACCTGCGCGCGAGCCCCTCCGCCGTTCCCGGCCTCCCGCATGCATCCCGTCAGCATTTCATTGCTCGAGCACGTGCCCCTCCGCCGACCCGCGGCCGGACAGTTTAGGAAGCTTCTAGAAATTCCAAGAGTTCATATAGGCGATCTGCTCCTCGGTGAGGGTGTCGATCTCGATGCCGAGCGTCTCCAGCTTCACGCGGGCCACATCGTCGTCGATGGCGGCGGGCACGTCGTAGACCTTGTCCTCAAGCTCGGAGGCATGCTTGAACAGGTACTCGGCGGCCAGGGCCTGGTTGGCGAAGCTCATGTCCATAACCGAGGCCGGGTGTCCCTCGGCGCAGGCGAGGTTCACAAGGCGCCCCTCGGCGAGCACGGTGATGGTGCGCCCGTCGGGCAGCGTGTACTCCTCCACCAGCGGCTTCAGCTCCTCCACCTTCACGGCGTTCGCGCGCAGCCATTTCATGTTGATCTCGGAGTCGAAGTGGCCGGAGTTGCAGATGATAGCGCCGTCCTTCATGTTCTTGAAGGCCGGCTCGTCGATGACGTTGCAGTCGCCGGTGACGGTGACCCACACGTCGGCGAAGCGGGCGGCGTCCTCGGCCTTCATCACGCGGTAGCCCTCCATGTGGGCCTCAAGCGCCTTCAGAGGATCCACCTCGCAGACGATGACGTCCATGCCCATGCCCTTCGCGCGCTGGGCCAGACCGCTCCCGCAGTACCCGTAGCCGGACACCACCATAGTGCGGCCGCACAGAAGACGGTTGGTGGCGCGCACGATGCCGTCCAAGGTGGACTGGCCCGTGCCGTAGTGGTTGTCGAAGCAGTGCTTGGTGTTAGCGTCGTTGATGTTGAACACCGGGTAGCGCAGCGCGCCGTCCTTCGCCATGGCCATAAGGCGCACCACACCGGTGGTGGTCTCCTCGGTGCCGCCGATCACGCCTTCCAGCTTCTCGGGGAACTTCGTGTGCAGGGCGGTGTCCAGATCGGCGCCGTCGTCCATGATGATCTGCGGGTTGGTGGCCACCACCTCGGCGATGTGGCGCTCATAGGTTTCCGCGTCCTCGCCGGCGATGGCATACACGCGCACGCCGTAGTCGCACACGAGCGAGGCAGCGGTGTCGTCCTGGGTGGACAGCGGATTGGAGGCACAGAGCGTCACCTCCGCGCCCGAAGCCACGAGCGTGCGCATGAGGTTCGCCGTCTCGGTGGTCACGTGCATGCAGGCGCCGATGCGCACGCCCTCGAGCGGGCGCTCCTCGGCGAAGCGCTCGCGGATGCGGGCGAGCACCGGCATATCGCGGTCGGCCCACAGAATGCGCTTCTGCCCCTCGTCGGCCAGGTTGATGTCCAAAATATCGCAGGCTTGGCTCACGGATTGCTTCCTTTCGTAACGTTCGTCTCTCCGGGTCGGATGACGCCCGGGGAATGTGCACGGGCAACAGAGTAGCACAGCACCCGTGCCCGCACGGCGCTGTTTCGGGAACCTCCCCACAGGTTGGACAATCGGCGGCCCATTCTCGCCGAGACACGGCCGCTTCGGGTATCATGGTCGCGCAGGATTCGCAGCGTCCGCGTGGCATATATGCCAGCGTGGAACTCATTTGAGAAAGGACTCCCCCATGATCGTCACCACTACCCCCACCGTGGAGGGCTACCGCATCACCGGCTACTATGGCATCGTGTTCGGCGAGGTCATAACGGGCATCAACTTTTTGAAAGACTTCGGCGCCGGCATCCGCAACCTCGTGGGCGGAAGATCCGCCGGCTACGAGGAGGAGCTGATGGTGGCCCGCACCCAGGCCTTGGAGGAACTGCAGCAGCGCGCCGCGGCCCTGGGCGCCCACGCCATCGTCGGGGTCGACATGGACTACGAGGTGCTCGGCCAGGGCAACATGCTCATGGTCACCGCCTCCGGCACCGCCGTCACGGTAGAGACGGTGTAGCGAGCCGATACGCTCGCCCCGGTTGGCGAAGAGGCCGCTTTCTGCACGAGATTTACCGTTATGAGCGTCTAAGAGGGCTTACTTCCCCTTTTGATACATGTTTTACGCTAATTGCGTCTTCAGTTTCCGCATTCAGACGCTCGTAAACGGCGATCTCGTGCAGAAATGGGCACGTTCGTCGACTCATCGAGCGCCTTCGAGTGACAGAAGGCGATAGGTCGCGTCGTCGCCGGGCACGGTGGGGACAGGGCGGTCGGGCGCGCTGCCCTCCTCGGGGGAAAGCGGCCGCTCGCTGCGAATCACGGGCTCGGAGAACCCCGCCGTCGCAAGCCACGCGAGAAGTTCCTCGAAAGTCGGCGCCGCCTGCACGGCGTTCGGAAGGGCGCGGGCCGCCTCGACGACGGCCGCGCGATTGGCATCTACTGCGAAATCGGCATCGCCCGCGCGCCCCTTTCCGTTCGGCTCCGCCACGGGAACCTCGGCCAGCAGCACGCCGCCGGGCGCCAGCACGCGACCGCACTCCCTAAGCGCCCGGGCCGGAGAGGCGAACAGTGAAAGGGAGCTGTTCAAATAGACGAAGTCCGCCCAGCCCTCCTCAAGGCCCGCCGCGGCCAAATCTTCAGGGAAGCCAACGCGAAACGCCATGTTGCACCGGGAGAGGCCGCTGCGCTCAAGAGCCCTGGGCACGCCCGCCCGAGCCGCCTCCACAAAGGCCTCGTTCCAGTCGACCCCGACGACGAAGCCGCCCTCCCCCACCTGCTCGCTCAGCTTGTAGGTGCCCTTGCCGCGGCGGCACCCCACGTTCACGATGCGCGCGCCAACCAGCGACCGCTCCGGCAGCTCCATATGGCAGCGCGACTCAAACCCGCCATCGCAGGCAAGTTCGGCGTAGTATTGCTGCAGTTCATCGCTTTCCACGGCCATTCTCCTTTTTTAAACCTCTTCGCGTGACCATCAGAGAAACCGTTTTATCCCAGCAGCGCCAGGCGTTTGCCGAGCTCCTGATCCTCCAGCTCAATGACGAGCCGCAGAAGGGCCGTGCCGTCGCGATGCTCCACGTCGCCCGCGAAGGCGGCGATGGCGTCGTAGTAGCGACGGGCGCTCTCGCGGTCGGCCTTGAAGGCGATGGGCGGGAAACCCGCTTCCATGAGCATGAGGTTGAGAAGGGCGCGGCCCGTGCGGCCGTTGCCGTCGCCGAAGGGATGGATGTCCTCGAACACCAGGTGGAACAGCGCCGCCGTCGCCACGCCCGGGTGCGCCAAAGGCGATGCGAGCAGCGCGCCCATCAATTCCGGCACGCGGGCGGGAGGAGGCGGGAAGATGGAGGACGAAGTAACGTAGCGCATGTCCCAGCGGTACTCCCCCGGATCGGCCTCTTCCAAATGGGCGGCAATGAGGCGGTGTACGTCGAAGGCGATCTCCTCGGAAAGCGATGCGCCATCCGCCGCGAGCTTGCGCACCCGGGTGAAAGCGGCGTCGGCGTCCATCACCTCCAAATGGTCGTGCAGCGGCTTGCCGGGAATGGTGAGGTCGCGCTCAAGCACCATGGCCGTCTCGGCGAGGGTGAGGCCGTTGCCCTCCAGCGCCGTCGTCGCGTGGGCGAACTCCACGCGAAACGCCTCGGAGGCGCTCCCCGCCTCGCGGGCCGCATCGAAGCCGTGCCGCGAGAGCTCGTCGCGCTTCCGCGCCAGGCGCTCAAGATCGGCGTCGAGCGCGGCATCGTAGGTCGGCTCGACCTCGAAGCGGCGAAGATTGTCCTGATGCCGGGAGAGAAATGCTAACTGCTCGTCGGTCACGCCGTACATCTTCTCGTAGCCGGAGGCGTACTCCAACTCCCCTATCTCGTAGCGCGCGCCCAACCGTCCCCCTACTCCGCGTGCTTGAGGGCCTGGTCGAGCTTTTGGCTGATGACCTTGGTGACGCCGTCGCCCTGCATGGAGACGCCGAAGAGAACGTCGGCCATCTCCATGGTGCGGCGCTGGTGGGTGATCATGATGAGCTGGGTCTCGTCGCGCAGGCTGTCGATGTAGGCCGCCAGACGGCGCAGGTTCGTGTCGTCGAGCGCCGCCTCCACCTCGTCCAGGATGTAGAACGGCGTCGACCGGATGCGGTAGACCGCGAACAGCAGCGCCAGCGCCGTGAGCGACTTCTCGCCGCCGGACAGAAGCATCATCTTCGCGATGCGCTTGCCCTTGGGCTGGGCGTTCACCTCCACGCCGGTGTTCTCCAGATCGTCCGGATCCACGAGCGACAAATTCGCGCTGCCTCCGGGGAAGAGGATGGAGAAGATCTCTTGGAAGTTGCGATCCACCGCCTCGTAGGTACGGATGAAGTCCTCCTTCATGCGCGCGTCGATGACGCGGTTGATCTTCGCGAGCGAGCGCCGAGCGCGATCGAGGTCGTCCAGCTGGGCGGCCAGGTAGTCGTAGCGCACCTTCAGCGCGTCGTACTCCTCGGCGGCGTCCGGGTTGATGGTGCCGAGGTTGGCGATGCGGCGGTTGATCTTGAACAGGGCGTCCTCCACCTCGGGCCGGTTCTCCAGGGGCGGCACGGAAAGCGCCGTCTCCAGGGGAACCGCCAGATCGGTCGCGATGTGGTTCACCGCCGCCTCAACCTGGAGCTCGAGCCGCCCCTTCTGCACGCGGGCCTCACTGAGGCGCTCGCTCACGCCATCGAAGAGGGCGTGGGCCTCATGGGCCCGGCCGCGGGCCTCGGTGACGGAGGAATGCAAGCCCGTGGAGGAGTCCTCGGCGGCGGTGGCCTGCTCCTCCAGCTGACGCGTCCACTTCTGGGCCGAGGCCGTCAGCTCGTCGATGAGGGCGAGCACCGGCTCGATGCGGGCGGCGGAGACCGTCTTCGCGCGCAGGGCCACACGGGCCTCCTCGCTCGCGGCGGCAAGGGTCTCCAAGTCGCGGACGCGGGCGTCGCGGACGCGCTCGGCGTAGGTAGTGCGCTCGGAGAGCGTGGCCTGTGCCAGCTTCGCCTCGGCAAGGCTGTCGGAGACGCGATGGGCCTCGCGGCGCAGAGGAGCCAGCTCCTCGGTCAGAGCCTCCTGCTTCTTCTTGCCCGCATCCAGCGCCGCGTCCAACTCCTTCACCCGGGCCTCGAAGGACTCCACGTTGGGACGGGCCGACGCCACGGCGGCCTCGGCCTCGGCACGCTGGCGCTCGACGGATTCCAATTCGCGGCGGCAGGAGGCCAGCTTCTCGGCGGCGGCGCTCGCGGTGTTGCGGGCCGCCTCGGCACGGCCGCGCAGGTTGGCCAGGGCCTGGGAAAGCTCCAGGGACGTAGCCTGGGCCTGGCGCAGGGCCTCCTCGGCCAAGCGGTGGGCCTCCTCGGCCTTGGCCTGGGCCGCCGCCGCGCCGGAAAGCTGCGCCTGCAGCTCCTCCAAGTGGCGCACGCGGGCGAGCACGCCGGCTCCCTCGTCCACCACGGCACCCCCCACGCTCACCTTGCCCGAGGGCCACACGATGGCACCATCCGGAGTGGCGAAGCGCAGGGCCGCGTCGTCCCGTCCGTGGGCGGAAAGCGCCGCCTCCAGGGTCGGGCACACCACCACATCGCCCAGAAGCGCCTCCACGGCGCCCCGGGCCTCTTCCGGGAAGAGGAGCTCGTCCACGAGCGGGACGCCCTCGGCCCCGCCGCCGCGCTCGCGCCACAAGAGGGCGGCGCCGCGGATGCGGGAGGGGCTGGCGTCGTCGCGAATGAGGAAGGATGCCTCGCCCGCGGCACCGGCGGCGGCGAGCTGGCCGGCGATGAGCTCTACCGCGCCCGCGTCTTCCACGAGCAGCGTGGCCACATCCCCGCCCAGAAGCGATTCCACCAGAGGCTCGAATCCGGCCGAGGCCTGGATGACGTGGGAGAGCGGCTCGCAGAGCCCCAGCACCTCGTCGACGTGCTCCACGAGCCACGCCCGGGCCTCGCCCGCGGACAGGGCGCTCGCGCGCTCCATCTCCTCCAAGGTGGCGATCTCCACCGAAAGCGCCCGATGGGCGTCGCGGGCCTCGTCCATGGCGGCGCGGGCCGCGTCGCGAGACTGCACGGCGGTGCCCACGGCGGCGCGCGCCGCCGCCTCGTCCGCCACCAGCGCGGAAAGCTCGCCATCGGCCTCGGCGGCCCCGGCCGCCGCGCGCTCGGCCTCCTCTTGAGCGCGTGCGAGCTCGAGCGCCAGCTCGGCGGCGCGCCCCTCCACCACCTGCACGTGGGCGAGGCCATGGGAGAGCGCCTCAGTGTTCTCGGCATGGCGGCGACGCGCCGTCTCGCGCTCGGCGGTCATCTTCTCAGCGTCCTTGGAAAGGGCGGAAAGCTCGCGCTCCAGCGCGCCGCGGCGCACTCCCAAATCGCGGTAGACCGCGTCCAAGTCCGATACCTTCTTCTTGGCCGCATCCAGCTCGCCGGCCGCCTCCTCGTACTGGGCCGTCGCGCGCGCGAGTTCGGATGCCGCCTCGTCGGCCTTCACGGCGTTGGCCTCGATGGAAAGCTCCAGCTCGCCGGCCCGGGCCGTGGCGGCCCGACGCCGCTCGCGCAGCATCATGGCCGCGGAGTCGAATCGCTCGACGGCCGTCGCCGCCGCGCGGTGGCGCCGCGACAGGTCGCCGGCGTCCAGCGTCTGCTGGCGGATGCGCTCCTGCAGCGCCTCTACAGCGGCCTCGGCCTCCTGGATGGCGCCCCTTCGCTCCTCCAGCTCGGCGGCAAGCGCCGCCTCCCGCGCCTTGGCCGCGTCCCACTCCTTCTGCAGCCCGCGCAAATCGTCCACGGCGATGGTGAGGCTCATCTCGGCCTGCTGCGCGGCGAGTTCCTGGTAGGTGCGCGCCTTTTTCGCCTTGCGCTCCAAGGGCCCGAGCTGCCGGGCCACCTCCCCCACCACGTCGCGGGCGCGCAAGAGGTGCTGGTCCATGTTCGCCAGCTTCCGCTCGCTTTTCGCCTTGCGCTGCTTGTGCTTGAGAACGCCGGCGGCCTCCTCGATGAGTGCGCGGCGATCCTCCGGCTTGCTCTGCAGGATGGAGTCGAGCGAGCCCTGGGAGATGATGGAATGGGTGCCGGTGCCCAGGCCCGAGTCGTGCAGGATGTCCAGCACGTCCATGCGCCGGGCCACGGTGCCGTTGATGAGATACTCGCTCTCGCCGTTGCGGTACATGCGCCGGGTGATTGCCACCTCGTCGAAATCGACCGGCAGCGTGCCGTCGGAATTGTCGAGCACGAGATCGACCTCGGCGAGACCGGAGGCCTTGCGCGCCGAGGAGCCGGCGAAGATGACGTCCTCCATGGCCTGGCCGCGCAGGTTCTTGGCGTTGCGCTCGCCGAGCACCCACAGAACGGCGTCCGAGATGTTCGACTTGCCCGACCCGTTGGGACCCACCACGGCGGTGATGCCCGGCTCCAGCGTGAGCGCGCTGCGGTCGGCGAAGGATTTGAAGCCCTTGAGAACGAGAGATTTCAGATACATGGGCGCCTAGTCCTGCTTCTTCTTGGCGGCGGCGCGCTCGGCCCTCGCGGCGGCCTTCGCGGCGGCCGCAGCCTCGCGCTCGGCGACCCGCGCCGCCTTCGTGGCGGCCTTCTCCTCGGCCCGGGCCGCCTTCTCGGCCGCTTTCTCGGCGGCCTGCTCCTCGGTCATGCCGATGCCGAAGAACTCGGAGAGGCGCGCGAGCGTGGATTTCGCCGCCTGGCTCTCGGCCTCCTTCTTCGTGCGGCCGACGCCCTGCGCGAGCCCCTTGTCGCCGGCGTACACCTGGGCGACGAAGGTGCGGTCGTGGGGCGGCCCCTGGGTCTCCACCAACCGATAGGTGGGCGTGATGCCGCCCTCCTGCAGCTTCTCCTGCAGGGCGCTCTTGGGATTCTCCGGCTCGCGGGCAAGCTCGAGGGACATCTTGGGCATGAGCGTGCGATCGACGAAGGCCCACGCCGCATCGAGGCCGCCGTCGAGGAACAGCGCCGCCACCACGGCCTCGTAGACGTTCTCGAGCGCCGAGTGCAGCCCGCGCCGGCCCGTGCCGGTCTCCGATGAGCCGAACACGATGACGTCGGCGAACCCGAGCTTCTCAGCCACCTCCGACAGGCTCGCCCCGGAGACGAGGGCCACCTTGATGCGCGTGAGGCCGCCCTCGTCCAGTTCGGGGAACTGATGGAAGGCGGCGTTGGCCACCAAAGCCCCCAGAATGGAATCGCCGAGGAACTCCAGGCGCTCGTAGGAGAATTTCACGGCCCGACCCTCGGTGGCGGAAGGATGGGTGATGGCCGAGAGCAGGTACTGGGTGTTCTCGAAGGTGCGACCCACAATCTGCTGGGCGCGCTCGAGCTTGGTCTGCTGTTCTGCGGTGAGGCTCATCGGGCATCAGAGGCGGCGGCCTCCCCCTTCTCCTCGGCGCCAACGGCCGCGGAAGCCGGCGCGGGCGCGGAGGCCACGCGCTCGGCGATGACCTCGGGCACATGGGCGCGCACCGTGGCGGCGGCCACGGCGATGCCGTTCTTCACGGCCGTCTCGTTGGAGGAGCCGTGCCCCACGATGACGGCGCCCTTGACACCGAGCAGCGGCGTGCCGCCGTAGGTGTCCGGCGACATCTTCTCTTTGAGCGCGCCGAGCGGGCCCTTCACGAGCAGCGCCCCCACTTTGGAAAGCGCCGTGGACATGAGCGCGGCCTTCAGGTTCCGCATGAGCGTCTTGGCCGTGCCCTCGATGGTCTTCAGGCAGACATTGCCGGTGAACCCGTCGGTGACCACCACGTCGAAGTCGCCCGCCATGAGGTCGCCCCCCTCGCAGTTTCCGGCGAAGGCGGGGACGGCCTCGGCCAGCAGACGGTGGGCCTCCTGGGCGAACAGGTCTCCCTTGGTGTCCTCCTCGCCGATGTTCAGAAGACCGACCTTCGGGTCTTCCACCCCCATGATGGCGTTCATGTACACCTCGCCCATCTGGGCGAACTGCACGAGGTACTCCGGCTTGCAGTCGGCATTGGCCCCCACGTCGATGAGCAGGGTCGGACGAGCCCAAGCCGGAATGACCTGGCCCAAGGCCGGGCGCTTCACGCCCTTGATGCGCCCGACGACGAGGGTGGCGGCGGCCAGGCAGGCGCCGGTGGAGCCGGCGGAGAAGAAGCCGTCGGCGGCGCCCTCCTTCACGAGACGGCAGCCCACGACGATGGAGGAGTCCTTCTTGGCGCGCACGGCGCCGGCCGGATGCTCCCCCATCTCGATGACCTCGGTGGCCACCTGCGCCGTCGCCCGATCGTGAACGGCGGCGAAGGGCTCCACCTCCCCCGCCGGCCCGACGAGCGTGAGCCTCAAGTCGGGATCGGCCTCAAGGGCCTGCAGGGCGCCGCGCAGCACCACGGCCGGGCCGCGGTCACCGCCCATGACGTCCACGGCGATTGTTACTGGTTCTGCCACGTTGCGTATCTCCTCAAAACGATGTGCCGCCCGGGGCGGCAGGGTCTTTCGCTGCACGGGCGCTGCGCATCCGGCCCTATCCGCACAGCCTGCGGACACGGTCGGAGGCACGGGCCTATAGCCAAAAAGCCCCCTGGCAGACCAGGCTTATCCAGCTTGGCATGCGAGGAGGCTTTGCCGACATCGCGGAGGCAACAGTCACCTCCGCGACCGTCACGCACAAAAGCTACTCGGTCTCGATGACCTCGCGGTCGCGGTAGTAGCCGCAGTTGCCGCACACGCGGTGAGGAAGCTTCACCTCGCCGCACTGGGGGCAAATGGAGCGGGCGGGAGCCGCGATCTTGTCGTTGGTGCTGCGACGGGCGTGGGTACGGGCACGGCCCATTTTGCGCTTAGGTACTGCCATCTCGATTACTCCTTCTATAGCTGGGAACAGCGGGTGCCGTTCACAACTTCTTCTGTAAACGCACGATCTGATATGATACCCAACCGCACGCGGCCCCGCAAGGGCAATTTCCCACGAATTCGCCAGCGGTCACGGCTTCTTCATGACAAGGCGCGCCCGCGCCGCCGAAGTCGCGCGCTTCAGAATGCCGGTGGCCCCGCGCCCGTACAGTCCCACGTCGCGGCCGAGGGAGAAGGCGACGGCCACGGCCAAAGCGAACGCGGGCGCAGCGGCCCAGCCGAAAATCTCGCAGCCCATGAGGAAGGCGGTCACCGGGCAGCGGCTCATGGCGGCGAAGAAGGCGACGAGCCCCACAGCCGCCGAGAAGGCCGGATCGCCCTGGGTCATGACCGTGCAGCTCGCGCCGAGCAGCGCGCCCACGGTGAAGGTGGGCATGATCTCGCCGCCGCGCAGCCAAAGCCCGAGGCACACGATGGTGAGCAGCGCCTTCACGGCGAAAGTCCACCCGCCGGCGCGGCCGGCCAGCGCGTCGGATAGCAGATTGGCGCCCGTGCCCTCGAACCCGCGCCAATCGAACAGCGTGACCAGCACCGCCATGAGCACGCCGCCCAGGGCTGCCCACAGATAGTAGTTCTGCGAGATGCGCTTGGTGAGGCGCTGGGCGCCGTCGATGATTTGAATGTAGACGGTTCCCACCAGCGCACAGGCGACGGCGATCACGACGCATTGGCCGACAACGGGCCACGACAGCGCAGGCAGCGGCACCTTGGGGATGACATCGCCGATGCCGATGATGCTCGCCAAGCCGAAGGCCACGAAGCACGCCAGCAGCATGAAGGGCGCATGCCGCCAAACCGAGCGGTCGTAGCGAGAGAGCTCGATGACGAAGGCCGTCGACCCCAAGGGCGCGAAGAACAGCGCCGCGAAGCACGCTGCCATGCCGCAGGAGGCGGCATAGGCGTGCACGCCGCCGCTGGCGCCTCCGCCGTTGCCTGCGCCTTTGCTGGCGCCCGCGCTCCCAACTGCGCCGTCACCGCCGCTCGTGCCGCCTGCGCCGTCGGCACGGCTTCCGCCCTTCCAAACCCCCGTCAAGGGCCGCAGCTTCAAAGGGCGCGCGACAAGATCGCCCAGCGACGCCCCCATGTGCAGAGCGGCCGCCTCCTTGCCCACCGAGGCGCCTCCGAGAATGGAAAGCGCCGTGCCGAGCAGAATGCCCGGGGCGAGCGCGGGCGAGATGGGGCGATCGGCGCAGATATCGTTTATCACCGTGTGCGTCGTGGTGTCCAGCGGAAGCTTCAGGGCGCGGTACAGCAGAAGGCTCGCCACCGCGAAAATGGGCAGAAGGTACAGTAGCCAGCCATGGGCGCAGACGAGATCGTAGGCCCAGCCGACAACGAGGCACAGCACCACCGAGGCCGCCGCCCCCACGACGCCGACGGCCACGGCGAACACCCCGTGGCGCAGCACCTGCGCGCTCGATGCCCCTTTCACCGCATGCCTCCTCGCTTTCACGCATCCGAACCGTACGGGACAACTTTAGACGACCTTTCGCACTCATAGCCCGAAGGGCGGCGAAGCGTTTCCGCCGCGCCGCCCTTCGTTGAAAAGCCGTTATGGACCGGATCTTCTACTTGTCGCCGAAGTCGAAGTTCTTGAGGGCCGCGAACGGGCTCGCCTCCACGTCTGCCTCGTCGCGGGAGCAGCCGCAGGACCCCTCGTTCAGGTTGGCGCCGCACTGGGGGCACAGCCCCTTGCAGTCGTCATCGCACAGGGGCACGAGCGGCACCTCGAGCAGTAGGGCCGCCACGATGAGCGGCACCAGATCGATCTTGCGGTTGTCGGGCAGGAAGTCGAACTCGTCGCCCTCCATATCCTCCGGCGTCTCCGCTTCCTCCTCGCCGCCGATGAGGAAGTATCCCTCGATGTCGCCCTCCAAGCCGTAAGTCACGTCCTCCAGGCAGCGGGCGCACTGGGTCGTGGCGTCGCCCGCGGCCGTTCCCTGGATGAGGATGGCGTCGCCGGTGTTGGTGGCCTCCACCGACCAGGAGACGGGGGCGGCGAAGGTGTAGGTGTCGGGGCCGGCGGCCAGCTCGGCCAGATCGAGCGTTCCTTCGAAATGCCGGGTCGCCGCCGTCTCCAGCAGCGCCTCGGGAATGGCGATAATCGCCGTGGCATCCGTAGCCATTTTCTAATTCCTTTCCGTAAATGCCACTTCGACCCCGAAATGGCATGCGAGCCGTCACGAAAACGGCCCTTTTTGACTCAAATCGTGCCATTTCGGCCATGAAGTGGCGCCGTCGCATGCCATTTCTAGGTCGAAGTGGCATTTACTTCCAAAAAAGAAGACGCGCCACAGACGGCGCGCCCTCGTCACTTGCTTGTTTACTGGCGCCACGCAGCCTAGCGGGCGGCGTTCAGGCGATCGCGGCAGCGGCGCGTGTTGTTCAGCAGCGTGTCGAGGCTCTGCTCGATGTGCCCGAACACCTCGTCGGCGTAGTCCTCGGCACCGGCACGGGTCTGGCGCTCCAGCTCGCGGGCATCGGCCAGGATGGTGTCGGCCTGCTGCTGGGAGATGCGCACGATCTCCTGCTCGGAGGCGATGGTGATCGCCTGGCTGCGGGCATCCTCGATCATGCGGTTGGCCTCGACCTCGGCGTCGTCCAGAAGGCTCTGGCGCTCGCGCACGATCTGGCGGGCCTGGGAGAACTCCGCCGGGAACAGATCGCGAATCTCGTCCATGATGTCGAAGGCGGCGGCGATATCGACCTGGCGAAGGTTGTTCTTGCCGAAGACCGGCTTCGAGTCCTCCAAGAGGATCGAGAGTTCTTCGAGCAGCCCAAGTACTCCGGTTTCGTCCATGTTGTTCCTTCCTGACTATATCGCATCGCCCCACGGCCCCATTTGGACACGCGCGGACAGACGTCGTGCACGCTAAGTTTTACCATTCTACCATGATGGAAAAACTATGGAATACCCCCCTCATTCCGTGCACAAACGCTCCAAAAGATCGAGGGTGGTGTCGCCGAAGTGGCGCCGGGAGGCTATTTCGTAGCCGGACGATTCGGCCAGAGCCTCCACGACATCGTCGTCGGAGGCGTCGTGCTCGTAGCTGACAATAAGGTCGCGGGCCAGGGCACCGGCGGCGTCGAGGCGGTCGAGGAGGCCGAAAACCTCCGCCGGGTCGGTGGCGTAGGGCGGGTCGAGGAAGACGAGGTCGAAGGGGCGCCCGGGCGCGGCCGCGCCGCGCTTGAGGACGTCGCCGCGCACGAGGCGCGCGCGATCGCGGCCGAGGCGCAGGGCGGCGATGTTGCGCTCGATGACGGCGGCAGCGTCGCGGTCGCGCTCGCAGAGCACGGCCGTCTCGGCACCGCGGGAAAGGGCTTCCAGAGACAGGGCCCCCGAGCCGGCAAAGGCGTCCAGCACCACCGCGTCGTCAAGCCCGTCGCGCAGGGAGACGAGCGCGCTCATGAGCGACTCGCGGACGCGGTCGGTGGTGGGACGGGTGCCGTCGCCTTTGGGGGCGTCCAACTTGCGGCCCCGGAACTCTCCGGCGATGATACGCATTGGTGTCTCCTTCTCGCTTGAGGAGGGGCGACCAAGGTCGCCCCCTACGGGTCGGGTCGGACGGGCGACCGCAGTCGCTGGGTTCAGGAGCGGTTGCGACCGCTCCGAATGGGTTAGAGCGGAGGCTACCCGCCGACGATGGCGGATTCGTGGGCGAAGGCGAGGCGGACCTCGCGAGCCAGGGCGACGTGGTCGGGCTCCTCCAAGTTCGGATCCACCTCCAGGAGGGCCTGGGCGTCGGCACGGGCGGCCTCGATGACGGCGCCGTCGCGCATGATGTTCACGAGCTTCAGCCCGCTGGCGCCGTGCTGGCGGTTCCCGAGGATATCGCCCTCGCGGCGCAGCGACAGGTCGAAGGCGGCCAACTCGAAGCCGTCGTCGGTGCTCTCCATGGCCGCCAGACGCGCGAGCGACTCCTCGCGCTGGGAAGCGGAGACGAGGAACACCTCGGCCGCCTTCTCGCCGCGGCCCACGCGCCCGCGCAGCTGGTGCAGCTGGGCGAGTCCGAAGCGGTCGGCGTCCTGGACGATCATGACCGTGGCGTTGGGAACATCGACGCCCACCTCGATGACCGTCGTGGCCACGAGCACCTGGACCTCGCCTTTGCGGAACTGCTCCATGACCTCGCGCTTGGCCTCGGCGCCCATGCCGCCGTGAAGCAGCCCCACCGTCCAGTCGGCGAAGGTGGTGCGCTGCAGCATTTCGGCCTCGCGGGTAGCCGCCGTCACGTCGTCGCCGGACAAGTCGGCATCGTCCTCGATGGCCACGGCCGGGTGGTACTCCTCCCCCGCGGCGTCGGCATCTCGCGTCCGGCCGTCCGCCTTCGCGTCACGCGCCTCGGCGTCCTTGCCCACGAGCGGGCAGACGACGAAGACCTGCTCGCCACGGTCGAGCGCCTCGCGGGCCGCCTCGAAGGCGTCTCCCTGCTGCTCGCGGGAGAGCACCCGCGTCGTGCGCCGCGCGCTGTCGTGGGGGCGGTGCTTGATGTAGGACAAGGTGAGATTGCCGTAGAGCGCGAGCGCCAAGGTACGCGGGATGGGCGTGGCCGTCAGGTACAGCGCGTCGGGCGCCTCGCCCTTTTCCAGAAGCTTCGCCCGTTGATCGACGCCGAAGCGCTGCTGCTCGTCGATGACCGCCAGGGTGAGGTTGCGCGGCACGACGTCGTCGGAGAGCAGCGCGTGAGTGCCGATGAGCACGTCCACCTCCCCGGAGGCGAAGCCTTCCACAATAGCGGCTCGCTCGCCAGAGGGCGTGGAGCCCGTGAGCAGGGCGACGCGCACCCCGGCGCCTTCCAAACGCTCGCCCAGGCCCTCCATGTGCTGGCGGGCGAGCACTTCCGTGGGCGCGAGGAGCATGGCCTGTCCCTCGGAATCGGCGGCAGCGGCCAGGGCGTGGCCCGCCACGACGGTCTTGCCGGTGCCCACGTCTCCCAGAAGCATATGGTTGGCCACCGTCGGCGCGGCCAGGGCGGAAAGAATCTCGTCGCGCGCCCGCTGCTGCTCGCCGGTGAGCTCGAAGGGAAGCGAGGAGGCGAAAGCGGCAAGCCGCGGGCCGTCCACCACGTGGGCGTGGGGCACGCACCCGGCGCTGCGGGCGGCGCCCTCCTGCATGAGGAACAGCTCCAAATACAGCAGCTCCTCGTAGACGAGTCGCCGCCGCGCCTCGTCGGCCTCGGGCATCGTGCGCGGAAAATGGATGGCGCGCAGCGCGGCGTTCCGGCTCATGAGCCGGTAGCGCAGGCGCAGCCCCAGAGGCAGCGGATCGAAGAGCCCCTCGGCGGCTTCCAATCCGTTGGCCACGATGCGGCGCACCCAGGCCGCCGTGAGCTTCTCGGTGGCCGGATGCACCGGCACCACCGAGCCGGTGACCTCCTCCCCTTCCCCGATCACCTCGATGAAGGGGTTGGTCATGCGCTTGTAGCCGTAGTCGAAGGTCACCTTGCCCGAAACGGCCACCGCATCCCCCGCCTTCACCTGATCCATCAGCCACGGCTGGCGAAAGCAGGTGACTATAAGGATGCCCGTGCCGTCCACCAGCGCGATCTCCACGAGCTTGAGATTGTAGCGGGGCTTCTTCAGCTTGATCTCGTGCACCGTGCCGCGAATGGTGCAGACCTCCCCGATGCGAGCGGTGCCGCAAGTCTCCACCTGGGAGAGATCGATATAGGATCGGGGGAAGTGCGTCAGCAAATCGCGCAGCGTGCGCACGCCGAGCTTCTCGAGCGCCGCAGCCCGCGCAGGGCTGACCAGACGAACCCGGGACACGGGCTCGTCCAGCGAGAGCGTAGCTTTTTCCCGATCAATGGGCAAACTATCTTCTTTCTATTACGGCAGAGTCGAACGCGAGATGGACGGCGTGTTCACCAAGCGAGTTCCGCAGATGGTATCGAAGGCGGTGCGATTAAGGGAGAAGGGATCCTTGACGCCTTCGATACCAGCGGGGACTGTCTGAGCGACTGAACATGCCGTCCAGCTCGCGTCCCGGGAGAGCTTCAAGCAGATTATTCAACCGAGAACACGATGGGGTACAAAGGCTGCTCTCCTCTTTGGGCGTCCACTTCCAGCTCGTCGTAGGCTTCCTCGATCTTCGCCACGAGCGCCTCCAGATCCTCGTCGGAGTAGCCCTCGCCGGCCAGAATGGTGCAGGTATCGGCGTCCTCGGCCTCCATCTTGCCGAGCAGCGTCAGCACCGCGCCGTCGATGGAATCGTCCACCGCCTCGATGGAGCCGTCGGCGATGCCGATGACGTCTCCCTCGGCGATGGGGTTGCCCTCGGCGTCCTTGGAGTCGCGGGTGGCCCAAGTGACCTCGCCGGTCTTCACGGCCTGGGCGGCCTCGGTCATCTCCTCGACGTTCGTCTCCAAAGAGGCGTCCACATCCACGGCGAACAGGGCCGAGAAGGCCTGGGGCACCGATTTGGTGGGCACGACGGCACAGGGCGTCTCGGACAGTTCGGCGGCGGAGTTGGCCGCCATGATGATGTTCGAGTTGTTCGGCAAAATGATGACCGCGTCGGCGTTCACCGATCCGGCCGCATCCAGCAAGTCCTTCGTGGAGGGGTTCATGGTCTGGCCCCCGGAGACGATGACATCGACGCCGAGGCTCTTCAGGATGTCCGCCTGACCGCTTCCGGCGGCCACGGCCACAAAGCCCAAAGGCTTGCGCTCGGCCTGTTCCTCGGCGGCCAGCTTCTCGGTGCGCTCGGCGGATTGGATCTGCATGTTGTGGATGAACACCTCGGAGATCTGGCCGTGATCGAGGAAGTACTTCAGCACCTGGTCGGGGTGGTCGGAGTGCACGTGCACCTTGAACTTCGGCACCTCGCCCACGCACAGCTCGCAGTCGCCCATGGTGGAGAGGAACTCCAGGGCGGCGTCCTTGTCCAGGGTGTCGGAATCCACGAGGAACTCGTTGCAGTAGCGGTACTGGGAGCCCTCCCAGTCGTTCACCTGCTCGATCTCCACCTTGGGGTGCGCGCCCCGGGCGAAGGACATCTCGTCGACCATGGTGCCGGAGCGCCCGAGCAGGGCGGCCGTGAACGCATCGAAGATGATGGCGAGCCCGAAACCGCCGGCGTCCACCACGCCGTGCTCCTTGAGCACAGGTAGAAGGTCGGGCGTGCGCTGCACCGAGGCGTAGGCCTCGGCCACGATAGCGTCCAGGGCGTCGGGCAGGGGCAGTTCCTGCTCAGCTGCATTTTTGGCGGCGGCTGCAGAATCGCGCAGCACCGTGAGGATCGTGCCCTCTACCGGCTTGCGCACGGCCTGGAAGGCCACCTCGCGGGCGCGCTCGAAGGCGCCGGCGATGGACTCGACGTCGAACTCGTCGAAGCCCTGGCTGCCCTCGCATAGGCCGCGCAGGATCTGGGAAGTGATGACGCCGGAGTTGCCGCGCGCACCCATGAGGGCGCCGGTGGTGACGGCCTTGCGGATGTCGGCGCCCGAGGCACCGATGGGAAGGTTCGCCACGTTGCTGACCACCGACTGGATGGTGAGCGACATGTTCGTACCGGTGTCGCCGTCGGGCACCGGGAACACGTTCAGGCGGTTCACTTCCTCCTTGCGCTCGTCGAGAACTTTGGCGGCGGCGGCCACGGCGTTCAGCACGTTGTTGGAAGAGTAAGTCGTAGTAGACATGAGGGGTTAATTCTCCTTCAAGGGCGAGCTGCCCGCACCAGGCGGGCACTTGAGCCCATCTCGCGATGAGCCTTAGCGGCGCACCTTGACATCCATGACGTGAACATCCACACCGGCCAGCGGCACGCGCGCGTACTCCTTCAGCGCGAAGCTGACCTGGTCGATGAGGTTGCGAGAAACCGTGGCGATGTTGGTGCCGTATTCCACGACGATGTACAAATCGACGTGCACGCCCTCTTCCAGAGAGCTGACCACCACGCCGCGGCGCAGGCGCGAGGCGGGCAGGATCTTGGCGATGCTGTCGGCGGCGTTGGGAGCGCACACCCCCACCACGCCGTAGCATTCCATGGCGGCGTTGCCGACCAGGTCGGCAAGCACGTCGTTGGCAACGTGGAGGTTGCCGGGTATCGTAGAACTCATGGGACAAATCCTTTCCGCTGAGCTTTGCATACATAGTCGAGAAGAGTATAGCGCAACGAACACTCCGCCGCCGTTACCCCCTGATGACAGTCGGTCATATTCCACAAACGAACTCGCATCACCGGGGGCGCCGCGAAGGAGGCGGGACGACCCGTGCTCAAGCAACGGCGCGCTTGGTGGAACAGACCACTGGGCTGTTCCAGTCGCTGCGCAACCTGCGCGCGGGCCGTCCCGCCTCCTTCGCGGCGTCAACTTTGTGCCAAAACAGAGAAAGCCCGCGGGGCGGGCTTTTGGATTCTCTGGAAAAGAAAGCGGGAGCGCTCTTGCTAGGCGCGCTCCACCTTTCCGGCCTTCATGCAGGAGGTGCACACGTTGGCGCGACGGACATGGCCCTTCGCGTCGCGAATGGTGATCTTCTGGATGTTGGGACGGAACATGCGGTTGCTCACACGGTGAGAGTGGCTGATGCTACGACCGGCAACCGGGTGCTTACCGCAAACTTCGCAAACCTTCGACATTGATATCAACTCCGTAGTGCTTGTTGTTTCGTTTTGGACACAGCTCGCCAACTATAGCACAGCGCGCGGCGAGAGGGCAACAGAAATTATGCGATCACCAGCAAACGCTTGCACGAGGGGCACATACCCAGCGGTGCCTGGTTGCGCAGATCGATGAGACGGCCTCCGTCGATGACCGTGCGGCAGGCGCCGCAGCGGTTGCCGTCGAGCACGCCGATGGCCACACCGGAGCGAGCCGCCGTGCGGTTGTAGACGTCCAAAAGCTGCGGGGAGACCTTCGCCTCCACCTGGCCGCGGGCCGCCTCCAGCTTGGCGATGGCGAGCTTGAGGTCGCCCCCCTGCTTCTGGAACGAGTCGATGGCCTCCTGCTCCTTGGCGCCGATCTCCTCCAGGGCGAGCGAGATCTGGGCCTCCATGGCGCTGATCTTGTCCAGCTCGGCGGCCACTGCGGCGCGGTCCTCGGCAATGGTGGCGCGGCGGCGAACGATGCCGGCCAGCTCCTTGGTGCGGGCCTCCACGTTGCGGAAGTCGCCGTGGGCCGCGTCGATGGCGGCCTGGACGCCGGCCTCTTTCTTGGCGAGCGACGCGTCCTCGTCGTCGATGCGGGTGATCTTCTTCGTAGTGGCGCGCTTGAGCTCGGCCACCTGCTCGGATTTGGCCTCGATGGCGGTCTTCTTATCGCGGGCGGCCACGATGATGCCGCGCTGGGGCAGCTCGTCCAGTTCCTTGCTCAGGCGCTTGATCTCGAGATCGATGCGCTGCAGTTCGAACAGACCTTCGATATCGTCGCGCGTAGCCTCCATGGAACCTCACTTTCGATCTCTGTTTTCTCCCTGACAATAATAGGCGAAAACCCAGATCTTGGGCAGGGGCAATGGAGAAAATTACGCAACTAGACGCGGACGGCCTCCGGCGTCCACCAGTTCTCGGACTGATCGACGAGCGTCACCGCCTCGGCGGGGACGCCGGCGCGGGCCAGCGCCTCGGCCAGCACGGCCACCAAGGGCAGCTCGCTCACATCGTGGCCGAGCTCGATGACGGCCACGTGCGCCGCCGCCAGCTCCAGCGCAGTATGGTACTTCATCTCGCCGCAGACGACGGCGTCCACCCCGGCCGCGACGAGCGCCGGCGCAAGGCTTCCCGCCGAGCCCGTGGCCGTGACGACCCGGCGCACCGCAGCGTCGGGCGCGCCCCATACCCGCGGCGCGCGCCCGAAGACCGCCATGCAGCGGGCCGCCAGGCGCGCCAAGGTCTCGGGCTCGCCGTCGTTGTCGGGCACCTCGCAGATCTGCCCGTAGCCCTTGCGCCGCGAACCCTCCAAGGGCTCGGCGAAACGCAGGGTGAACTTGAGCCCCAGCATACCGGGCAGCACCCGGGCCGCCGCCGGGCTCACATCGAGCGCCGTGTGGAAATCCATGAGCGCCACCTGGTTGCGGATGGCGGCCCACACCACGGCGCCCGGGCTTTCCAGGGCGCTCGCCTCGGGCGCGAAGCCGTCGGGGGCCTCGAGAAACGCCGGATGATGGGTGAGAAGCACGTTGGCCCCAGCCTCGGCAGCCGCGGCCACGGCAGCCGGCGTGGCGTCCAGGGCCACGGCCACCCGGGTCACGGGCAGCGAGCGCTCCCCCACCAGAAGCCCGGTGCGGTCCCACTTCTCGGCATCCTCGGCCGGGAACTCCTTCAGCAGCGCCTTCTCCAGGCCGCCGATGGTCATGTTGAACGTGCGCGGCGCGAGATGGGACTCGCCCCGCTTGGAAAGAGCCTCAGTGCTGGCCTTGTCGGCCTTGTTGAACAATCCCATATGATCAGCTTCTTTCTTGGAACGGAACCGGTGCGCCCTATCGCGGACGCACCCTATTCGATGGTAATGCTTCGGCGGTCGCCTGTGGCTGTCGGGACGGTAACGCTTCTGTAGCCCGCCTCGTACATGAGCCCGTAAGCCCGCTCGATGTCCCGGGCCACGTTGACCGGATCGTGGGAATCGCAGCCCACCGTGCAGGGCACGCCGGCGCGGCAGAAAGCAGCGAGCAGCCCCGGGGCGGGGAACATCTCGGCGCAGGCGTAGTAGGCGCCCGACGTGTTCACCTCCACCATGCGGCCGCCGGCGCGCGCCGCCTCGGCCATCTCATCGTAGAGGCGCTCCAAGTTGAAGCTCGGATAGTAGCCGAACTTCTTCGCTAAGTCAGGATGGCTCATGGCGTCGTAGGGAAGGCTCGCATTCGAAGCCGCCTCGCACCATAGCTCGCCGTAGCGGCGCCAGATGGCGTCCGGCGCGCCGGGCTCCGTCCAGCGGGCCTTCTGGTCGGGGTCGTCGAAGGCCCAGCCGTCGATGAAGTGCACCGACAACAGACGGAAGCGGAAGGGGGCCAGAGCGTCCTCGGTGAGCTGGCGGTCCTCCAAGGCGCCGAGGTAGTCCATCTCGGTGCCGGTGACGAACTCGATCTGCGGGTGCCGGGCGCGGACCTCGTCGATCTCGGCCAGGTAGGCATCGACCATCGGCGGCCTCATGGAGAGGTACTCGTCGGGGTCGAAGGCCTCAGAGAGCGGGAAGTGCTCGGTGAAGGCGAGGGTGGTCAGGCCGTCGGCCGCGGCGGCGTCGGCGTACTCGGCGATACTTCCGATGCCGTGACCGGAATAGACGCAATGGCAATGGGTGTTTACGAGTTCCACTTAATTGTTCTCCTTGTCCACGTGTGGACTGGGGGCGGAAGTGCCGTATCTGAATGGCTTATGCTATCTGTCCGCGGTCGAGGAGGCGGAGGAAGTGCCGTGCTCAAACAGCATTGAAGTGCAGGGCTCACTGAGGGTTCTAGCATTGCCAAATGCACTTCAATGAACTGCGCGCGGCACCACCTCCGCCTCCTCGACCGCTGCACTCACTCAGATGCGGCACCACCGCCCCCACCCCACACGCTGCTCTTACGAATACGAATGTCTTACCAGTTTAGTACCTTCTTTAATGCCTTCTCGAAGGCCGCTATGTCGGCCTCGGTGGTGTATCTTCCCATGGAGATGCGCAGGGCGTTGTAGGATGTATCGCCGGTGATGCCCATGGCGCGCAAGACGTGGCTCGGCTCCAGGGAGTGGCTGGAGCAGGCGCTGCCGCCGGCGACGCAGATGCCGAGCTGGTCGAAGCGCAGCACCATGGTCTCACTCTCCCACTCGTCGGCCAGGCCGTGGACGATGTTGGGGAGGAAGTCGCGGCTGCCCGCATCCACCTCCACCGTGGGCTGGATGCCGTCGGTGGCGGCTATGGCCGCGTAGAGGCGGTCGCGCAGGGCGCGCAGGCGGGCGGACTCCTCCGGCTCGGCCTCCTGGGCCGCCTCCAGGGCAGCGACGAAACCGGTGATGCCGGCGACGTTCTGGGTGCCGCTGCGGCGACCGGATTCCTGACCGCCGCCCAAAAGGTACGGGGAGAAGGGAGTGCGGGCCTTCAGGTACAGGGCGCCCACGCCCTTGGGGCCGCCGATCTTGTGGGCCGAGAAGGAGGCCGCGTCCACGCCGAGCTTCTGCACGTCGAGCGGCATCTTGCCCAGGGCCTGCACGGCATCGGTGTGGAAGAGGGCGCCGCGCTTGTGGGCCAGTTCGGCTAGCTCGCGGATGGGCTGGATGGCGCCCACCTCGGAATTGGCCGCTTGCACCGAGACGAGCACCGTGTCGTCGGTGAGCGCCTCGGCGAGAGACGCGACCTCGATGAAGCCCTGGCGGTTGGGGCGCAGGTAGGTGACGCGCACACCTTCGGCCTCAAGGCGCCGGCAGGGCGCGAGCACGGCATCGTGCTCGATGGCGGAGGTGATGACGTGCAGGGCGCGGTCCTTCTGGCCGGTAAGGCGCCGCTGCTCGGCGGCCGCCTGCACAAGGCCGAGGATGGCCGCGTCGTCGGCCTCGGTGGCGCCGGAGGTGAAGACGATCTCATCGGGGCGCCGGGCGCCCAGGGCCCGGGCCGCGCGGCGCCGGGCGCTTTCCAGAAGGTCGAAAGCGGCGCGCCCCACCCCGTACAGGGCGTTGGCGTTGGCGTTCACGGCGAGGTTGGCCGGACCGGGCACCTGGAAGGGCGCCATGGCGCTGGCCGCCTCAGCGCACAAGGGGGCGGTGGCGGCGTAGTCCAGGTAGGTGAAGTCCGCCGCCGGCTCGGGCAGGGTGGCGTCCTCGGCATCGGCGCGCCCCTCGGCCATGGCCACATCGGCCGCCAACTCGCGCTCGACGGCCGCAAGGTTTTCCGCAGTGTTGCTCATCGCGCTCCTTCTTCTTCCTAATTCCATTGGCCGCGGGCCAAGGCATTCTCGCGGGCCTCATCGGCCGCGTCTTTCACGGCGCCTATGGCAGCCCGCGGGTCGTCAGCCTTGAACACGGCGTTGCCGCAGACGAGCACATCGGCCCCGGCAGCAGCCACCAAAGGCGCCGTGGCCAGCCCGATGCCGCCGTCCACCTGGATGAGCAGCTCCTCGTTGCCGGCCGCCCGCGCCATCTGCACCACCTCGGCCACCTTCAAATCGGATCCCGCGATGTAACTTTGGCCGGAGAAGCCCGGCTCCACCGACATGACGAGCGCCATGTCCAGCTCGGCGATGACCGGCGAAAGCGCGCTCGCGGGCGTCTTGGGCTTTAAGGCCGCCGCTGCCAGAAGGCCCGCCTCGTGAATTTGGGCCACGGCCCGCTTAAGGTCGGCTTCGTCCAGCGCCTCCACGTGCACGTTCAAAAGATCGGCGCCGGCATCGATGAACCAGGGCAGCTCGTCCAGCGGGTTGTCGATCATGAGATGCACGTCGCACAGAAGGTTCGTGGCGGGCTTGAGCTGCTTCAAGAGCGGCACGCCCATGGTGAGGTTCGGCACGAAGTGGCCGTCCATGACGTCGATGTGGACGAAGGCGGCGCCGCCCTCCTCGATCATGCGAATGTCCCGCCCGAGGTTCATGAAATCGGCGGACAGGATTGAAGGGGCGATTTTCACAGGTTGGTACATAGGACGCATCCTCATCTCGCGGCTTTCCGATGGCGACATTCTACCGCGACGGCGAGGCCCCGACGGCCTATAATGACCATCAGCGGCAAACCTGCACGGAGCGGCCCGGCGCCCACGGCCGGCCCCGCAGATGCGCCCGCGCCCCGATGGGGCGCCGACGCCTTCCGACGAGAGCGAGGACACCCATGCCCAGCACGACTCGCAGCACCTTCTTCACCTATCCGACGAAGTTCGGGCCCGTCACCATCGCCGCCGACGGTACCGCCGTAACCGCCGTCAGCTTCGGCGAGCAGAACCTCCCCGGCGACCGGCAGCCCACGGCGCTCACCACCGAGGCCGCCAACCAGATCATGGCCTACCTCGCCGGCCAGCGCTCGGCGTTCACCGTTCCCATGCGCCCCGAGGGCAGCGCCTTCCAGCAGGAGGTATGGAAGGCCGCATCGAACATCCCCTACGGGCACACGACCACGGCCCGCGCCCTCGCCGAAACGCTGGGCCGCCCCGGCTCCTTCCGCTCCGTCGGCGCCGCCCTGCGCGCCTGCCCCACTCCCCTGCTCGTACCAACCCACCGCATCGTCACCGCCACCGGCAAACCCACCAACGACATCAACGCCGCCCTATTGAAACTGGAGCAGCAGCCGCTCGCCAAGTAGCGCTCCCGTGCACCGGAGCAACCGAGACCCTGTAGCGCCCGAGAGCGCCGGGGGCGTCGCCGAAACTCTCTGAACACCAACTTGAAAAAGCGCCCCGAAGGGGCGCCCATAAAAGCATGAAGCAGCGCAGCGCCTGAGGCCGAAGGCCGAACAGCGGAGCGGGTGTTGCGGCGATGCCCCCGGCGCTCTCGGACGCGGACAGGCGACGACCGCCCCAGCGCCCGGGAGCGCGGACAGGTCGAACGTCCTAGGCGGCATCCTGCAGCGCATCAAGCTTCGCCATGCACTCGTCCACCGAGGCACCGCCCAGAAGGTCGCGCACGATGAGGCACGTATTGCCCCACTGCTCCACATCCATGCCCGCGTTCGAGGCGAGCACGTAGGTATCGGCCTGCACCAGATCGTTCAAGGGGCGAAGCGCTTCCACGCACTCCACTTCCACGTTCTTCGACGGCGAGATAACGCGGTTGGTCTCGGCGTACCGCTGCAGGGCCTCGTCCGAGCAAATGACGTCCACCACCTCGAGGGCCTCATCGCGGTGCTCGGCCCGCTCGCCCACGCCGCATCCGGTCATGGAGAGCACGGGCATCTGGCCGCGCGCGCTCGGGAAGCCGATGACCTCCATATTGAACGAGGGGCTGCCGTAGGCGGTATCGGTATTGGCCGCGCCCCAGTAGGCCATGACGATGGGGCATTTTCCCGCCATGAAGTCCTCGCCTTCGCCGGCTCCCTCGAAGGCCTCGCTCACCAGCGCGTTCTCGGCATCGACGTAGCCGAGGTCGATCAGCGTCTTCAAGAACTCGAACCCGGGGCGCATGTAGTCGCTGTAGCGGGCCTCGCCGGCGTTCAGGGCCTCCACCTCGGCGGCCACGTCTCCTCCGTTGTACAGATCGGCGTAGGCCTGGGCGAAAACGAAGGTCTCCAGCCACCAACGGTTGGCGCCGATGGGCGTCTCATAGCCCTTCTCTTTGAGAACCCGGCAGCATTCCAGAAACTCCTCGGGCGTGTTCGGCAGCGAAAGCTCGCATTCGTCGAAGATATCCTTGTTCACGAACAGGCCGTAGGCCACCACCTCTTGGGGAATGGCCACGAGCTTGCCATCGACCGTGTTGGCCGCGCGCACCACCTCGCGCAGGTTCTGGGCGCAGGAAAGCCCCGACAGGTCGGCCAAGTGCCCCTCCGACCCGAGGGTCACGATGGTGTCGGTGTTCAGCAGGTACAGATCGTCCGAATTATTGCGGGCCCGCTCCAGGCACACCTCGTCGTAGGTCTTGTCCTGGTAGTTCTCGGCCGTGTAGGTGTGATAGGCCAGCGTGAGCCCGAGCCGCTCCTCCGCCATGGCGATCGTCAGGTCGCTGGCCGTGCGGGCCGTGTTCTCGGTGTCGGGGCTGATCTTCTCCATGGGACTGAAGAAGTTCACCGTGCGCCCCTCGTCGGCATCCTGCACGGCCAGATTCTCCGCCGGCGCCGGAGCGCTGCAAGCCCCGAGCACTAAAGCGCCGACGAGGGCGACGACGGCCACGGCCCCCTTGCGGGCGCGCTTGCTCGCGATACGTCTCATGATCGTCCTTTCTCGACGAAGCGGTCGACGGCGCGCCGCAGCTCGTCTATCTCTAAGGGCTTCGCCACATGGGCGTTCATGCCGGCGGCCAGCGCCGCCTTCTCATCTTCCACGAAGGCATCGGCGGTCATGGCGAAGATGGGAATGGTTGCCGCATCGGGCCGCGCGAGCGCTCGGATGGCCCGGGCGGCCGCATGCCCGTTCATGACCGGCATCTGCACGTCCATGAGGATGGCGTCGAACTCGCCGGGCTCGCAGCGCTCGAAGCGCTCGACGACCAGCTTGCCGTTCTCGACGATCTCCACCGTGGCGCCCTCCATCTCCAGCAGATCCGTGAGGATGCCGGCGTTGAGGAAGTTGTCCTCGGCGGCGAGGAAGTGCTTGCCGGAAAGCACCTGGGCCAGATCGTCGTCCTCGTCGGCGCCCACGCCGCGCACGGCCTCGATCCTCTGCTTCAGCATGGAGGGGAAGAAGGGCTTGGTCAGCACCGCCGCGCCGTGCGGCAGCACCACGTCGTCGTCTTGGTCGAAGGTGTGCTCGAGCATGAACAGAAGCGGCGTCTCCGCGCTCGCCCGCAGGCCGTCGGCCGCACGCACGGCGGCATCGTCGAGCCACGGGACGCCGACGAGCACCACGTCGTAGCCGCCGCGCGCTTCCACCAGCTTGCGGGCCTCATCGGCACTGGCCGCCACGTCCACTTCCACGCCCGTGCCCTCCATGAAATCGGCAATGGCCGCGTGCGCCGCAGGCGAGGCGTCCGCCACGAGCATGCTCTTGATGTTTGCGCGCTCCCAGAAGTACCCGGCGGCCTGCTCCTCGGGGATGCGCAGCTCCAAATCGACCCGGAAGAGCGACCCTTTCCCCACCTCGCTTTCCACCTCGATGGTGCCGCCCATGAGATCGACGAGGCTCTTGGTGATGGACATGCCGAGGCCCGTCCCTTGCACTTTGTTGGTGGTGGAGTTCTCGGCGCGCGTGAACGAGTCGAAGATGGTCTTAAGGAACTCCGGCGTCATGCCGTAGCCATCGTCCTCGACCTCGATGCGCAGATGCTCCAGCGCGTTGGAATGCGCCGGAAGCCCGATGAAGCGCAGCCAGATACGACCGCCCTCCGGAGTGTACTTCACGGCGTTCGACAGCAGGTTCAGCAGAATCTGGTTGAGATGCGTCTCGTCGCCGATGAGGCGCTCGTGGCGGACGGAGCGGATTTCCGCGCAGAACGTCTGCCCCTTGTCCCGGGCCATGGGCGCGATGATGGACTCCGCCGCCGCCAGAGAGTCGCCCAGGTCGAACTCTGCCAAGGTGAGCGATGCCTTGCCGCTCTCGATCTTCGAGATGTCCAGCACGTCGTTGATGAGGTCGAGCAGATGGCGCCCCGAGGCCATGATCTTGCCGGCGCAGTCGCGCACCTTGGCCGGGTTGTCGGCCTCCTTCTCGATGATGGTGGTGAAGCCGAGCACGGCGTTCATGGGAGTGCGGATGTCGTGGGACATGTTGGCGAGGAAGGCCGATTTCGACTCGTTGGCCACCTCGGCCGCCCGAAGCGCCTGGGCGAGCTGCTCGGCGTGCAGCGCGCGCTCCTCCTCCCGCGCCCGCTGGGCCCGGGCCTGCTTGCGCCGGTTGAAGCCGTACAGGATGACGCACAGGCAGAAGGCCGCAATCGTGATGGAGGCCACCATGATCAGGGCGACGTTCACCGCCTGGGCCTCGCGCTGGATGGCCTCCATGGGCACATAACCCACCAGATAGGTGGTGCCGTCGCCGATGGACCACAAATAGCAGAGGGCCTCGGCGCCCTTCACCTTATGGGCGAACATGATGTTCTCGCGGTTTTCGACGCCGTCCGCCACCATGGAGAGGATGGCCGGATCGGTGATGTTGTTGGCCCGGTAAAAGTCCTCCAGGTTCACGTGCCCCGCATCGCGCTCGCCCATGCCCTCGGGCTTCAGCACGAAGCGCTCCGTGGCGGCGTCCATGAGGTAGAGCACGGCCCGCTGCCCATAGAAGCCCTGGGGCAGCGACTGATCGATGGCGTCGAAGGTATACTCGGTGTACAGCTCGGCGATGGGGACGCCGTCCCGTTCGATGGGGCACTTCACCGTGTAGGCCCAGCTGCCCTCGGCGTTCACATAGGCCTGGGAGACGGGCAGCCCCTCGATGGCTCCCCCGCCGCTGAAATCGAGCGACGCCGGATCGAAGGGGGCGCCGTCGTTGGAGACGCCGACGTCGGCCCCCTCGGGCACGACGGAGATGAGCGCGGCGGCATCGCTTTTGCCCAAGCGCTCCACAGCCGCGGCCGGATCGCCCGCGGCGGCAAGCTCGGTGGCCAAAAGCCGTTGGAACTGCGCCTCGCTGTCCTGAATGGCCTCCACCGTGCTTTCCACGAGGTTCAAGTTCTCGTTGAGGTTCAGAATGGCGGCATCGGCCATGTCGTCGGAGGTCTTCTTCGAGACGGCCCAGATAGAGGCCCCCATGACTGCGAAGATGAGCACGATGACCAAGGTCAGGCGCGCGAAGCCCTTCCGATCCCGGACGGCGTTCTCGGTCGTCTTCATAGCGGCGGCGCACCCTTCTCCTTCGAAATTTGCTTGCTTAACAGTACGTCATCAGATGGGAAACTGCAAGGCGAAAACGGCATACGACAAGGGGAAAACGAGGCGCGGCCGCAAAGAGATGTCCATAAAAAAGCTCCTCCGGCAGGGGAACCGGAGGAGCTTTGCTCAGTACGCACGGAGGAGAAGGGGATAACGTGCGCATGGAAATCGTTTCCGCCGCGAGGGTTTTGAGAGAGAGGAGAGAGGAGGGTTCACGCAGGAGACGGTGCGACGGAAAGCTCGAATTGGTTGTCAAGGACCTCGCGGTACGGGCGCCCGGTTGCCCGGATTTCCGCCCTTCCGCTCGGCTGATGACAACAATAAGGCCTTCCCGTCCTCACAGAAGCGGGAAGGCCCGACGGTTGCGACCATGTATGCACCCCGTTTACCTGGCGAAATCTTAAGGCAATCGCTCGTATTTTACGGAGTAAGCCCGAGATTCGGGGCGGGGGTGCCGCGCGCAGTTCGGTCTATGGCAAACAAAAAAGGCCCGAATCCCCGGCGAGAAATGCCATAGACCGCTGTCTGAGCACGGCACCCCCGCCCCGAAGCTCGGGCTGGACAGCTGGAACGAGCTTACTAGTAGAACTCGCTCTTAAGCGGCCGATCGATGAGGGCGGCCGCGGCCTCGCGCGGGTTCACCCCCTCCCACACGACGCTGCGCACCGTGTCGGTGAGAGGCAGATCCACCTCGTAGCGCGCCTCGAGCGTAGCCAGGGTCTTGCAGGCGATGGCCCCTTCCACCACCATGTGAGTCTGGGCCGTGAAATCGTCCAGGGTAAGCCCGCGGGCCACGTACTGCTCGCCGAAACGGCGGTTGCGCGAGTGCTGCGACATGCAGGTGACCACCATGTCGCCGGCGCCCCCCAGCCCCATGCAGGTGAGCGCCTCTCCCCCGGCCGCCACCACCATGCGGCTCATCTCGGCCAGCCCGCGGGTGATGAGCATGGCCGCGGTGTTGTCGCCGAAGCCCATGCCGTAGGAGATGCCCACGGCAATGGCAATGACGTTCTTGAAGGCAGCGCACAGCTCCACGCCCACCGGGTCGTCGGAGGTGTAAGTGCGGAAAAATCGCGTGGCGAACAGGTCGCGGAAAAAGAGCGCCGTCCCCTCGTCGGCCGACGCCACCACGGCGGCCGACGGCTTGCGGCAGATGACCTCCTCGGCGTGAGTCGGGCCCGACAGCACCGCCATGCGGCCCGCGCCCCCCAGCTCAGCGGCGAAGGTATCGATAGGCAGAAGGCCCGTCTTCTCCTCCACGCCCTTCGAGCAGATGACAATGGGGGTCGCAGGCGCGACGAGCTCTCGCAGGTCGGCGGCCACCGAGCGCAGGGCGGCCGAGGGCGTCACGATGACCACGGCCTCAGCGCCCTCGCAGGCACACGCGTAGTCGGCGGTGGCGCGGATGGCGGAAGGAAGGCGGTAGTCCGAGAGGTACCGAGGGTTGCGGTGCTCCTCGTTGATGGCGCGGGCCACCTCGGGCGTGCGGGCCCAGAGCACCACCTCGTGCCCCGCCTCCGCCAGCACGAGCGCCAAAGCTGTTCCCCAACTACCGGCCCCAATCACTGCTACGCGCATATCGTTCCTCTCTCTCAGTCGTAACTCCCCCAGAGCGGAGCTACGCGGTATTCTGATTCGCTCAGACAGTCCTCGCTTTGTGAAACAGGACATTGAGTCCTGTTTCAGTCGCTGCGGAACTCGCTCGGTCAGAACACCCCGTATCTCCGCTTCGCTCAACCATGGTTGATGTGAGCGGAAACGTCGGGTGCCTTGACCGAGCGAGTTCCGCAGATGGTGTCGAAGGCGCAACGGGCAAGGGATCGATCAGCCCAAACGCCTTCGATACCATCGAGGACTGTCTGAGCGAATCAAGGTACCCGGCGGTTCCGCCCCCGGGGACTTTCAACTAGGCTGTTTTCTTTCCACCTATCTTGTTCTCCGTGCCCGCGCGCAGGCGGGCGATGTTGGCGCGGTGGGCCCAGATGACGACGCAGGCCGTGGCGGCGATGATGAGCCAGGGCACCCACTGGCCCCAGTAGAAGTACAGGGCGAGCAGCGGGCAGATGGCCGCCGCGGCGATGGAGCCCACGGACACGCAACGGGTGACGGCGATGCCAAGGGCGAACGCGGCGATCTCGATGAAAAAACCCACCGGACCGAACACGAACCACAGGCAGGCAGCGGCCACTGCGATGCCCTTACCGCCCTTGAACTTGAGCCAGGGGCTGAAGATGTGGCCGAGCGTGCAGCCCGCGAAAGCAAGGGCCAAAGCGAGACCCACCGGATTCAAAGCCGGATTGCCGAAGATGCCGAGAAGCAGCTGGCCGCCGGGAGTGGCGGCGTCCACCGGCACCGCGGCTATGGCCGGGGCGAATACAAAGGCCGCGAGCCAGCCGGACAAAAGCCCCTTCCCGAAGTCGAGCACGAACACGAGCGCGCCCCCCACCTTCCCCATGGCGCGGAAGGCGTTGGTGGTGCCGATGTTGCCCGATCCCTCGTCGCGGATGTCCTTGTGGAAGGCCAGCTTCGATACGATGACGCCCCAGGGAATGGAGCCTAGCAGAAACGAGACGACGAACGACAGGGTCAAGTAGGTGATGACGGTGTCCACGGGCTAGTCCTTCTTCTTGAACTTGAGGCGGATGGGAGTGCCCTCAAGCGGGAAGGCCTCGCGCATGCGGTTCTCAAGATAGCGCTCGTAGTTGTCGTCCACG
>QFCE01001804.1_pt1 | contig 43137 bp, 39 predicted proteins | sample 5346091 | NCBI WGS metagenome assembly QFCE01 (sample SAMN09062252, study PRJNA434731) | Human gut metagenome, whole genome shotgun sequencing project. | isolation source: stool timepoint A chromium assembly | host: Homo sapiens | collected 2015 | reverse complement strand
AAACCGTCCTGGTGTTCTGTGACAGCGGTTATACCATCCCCCAGGGGCGTGAGATAGCCAGCTACTATTATCCGTTGGAATATGGCCTGGATAAGATGATTGCCATGTGCCAGGAGCGCCGCGGTGAAGTGGCAGGTAATGCCGGCGGGGACGGGATCCTCGGCATGAAACGCCTGTACTTCTATGAAGCAGCCCGCATTGTTCTGGGTGGTATCCAGCAGTTCTGGCTCAATTATGTCAAAGAACTGCAGAGCCTGGCGGAAGAAGAGCGGGATGAGGCACAGAGGGCGGAATATCTGCAGCTGGCCGATCAGATGGAATGGATCGCCCATAATCCGCCGCGGAATTTCCGCGAAGCGCTGCACATGACTTACCTCATTCACGTCACCGTTTTGAACGAGGATGCAATATCCGGCTATTCGCCCGGCCGGCTGGGTCAAGTACTGTATCCGTATTTTGAAAAAGATATTGCTGACGGGACAATTACGGAAGAGGAAGTACTGGAACTGCTGGAGAACCATCGCTTCAAATTCAGTGCTATTGAATTGTTTGCCAGTACCGGTATTTCCGGGGGCATTTCCGGCAACACCTTCAACAACTTGTCTCTGGGCGGCCTGCAGAAGAACGGCCGACCCTGTGGCAATCGCCTGGAATGGCTCATCCTGCATGCGGGCATGACGAATCCCTGTCCGCAGCCTACGCTTTCGGTGCTTTTCGACGAGCGGCTGCCGGAAGAGTTCCTGCTCAAGTGTGTGGAGTGCACAAAGATCGGTACGGGATACCCTGCCTGGATGAACAACCGCGGTGCTATGGAGTTCCTGCTGAACCAGTATGGCGATGAGGGAATGACCGTGGAAGAGGCTCGGGCTGTGGCCATCGGCGGCTGTCTGGAAACGGCGCCCGCATCCTGGATGCCGCTGCATTTCAACGGAAAAACGCATTACATCCCGACCGGATCCAGCCAGACTACTTCGGTGGGCGTTCACTTCCTGGATAACCCCAAGGTGCTCAATGTGGTTCTGTTCAACGGTGTAGATCCGAGAACCGGTATTCAGGTACTTCCGCCTCACAATAAGGAACTGAACACCTATGAGGAGTTGTGGGAGCAATATAAAGCCTATTATGCCATGATCCTTGATGTTTCCGTCCGCGCAAACAATATCGAGCACGATGTGTGGCGCGACCGCAATATGTCCATTGTCAACTCGATCATGAAGCCGGACTGTTTGACGAAGGGGCATCATATCGGCCATATGGGAACACGCTATAATGCTACATATAATATTGAGTCCTGCGGCACCATCAATATGGTCAATTCGTTGGCTGCCCTCAAGCAGTTGGTGTATGAGCAGAAGAAGTATACATTGGAAGACTTCCGTGAGGCGATCCGAAACAATTTCGGATTCTATACGGCCATGGAGTCCAAGGCATATTCGCTGGGCGAGCAGGTGAAAAAGCCTGATGTCACACAGTTTGACGAGATCCACGGCGACTGCCTGAAAGCGCCTAAGCACGGCAACGGAGAGAAGATGACCGAAGAGATCCTGGTGGAATACGAGGATTGGTTCTGTGACCTTTGCAACCAGTATCAGTCCCTGTACGCCAAGCCCATGTATGCCTGCCAGATTTCGGTGGCGCTGCATGCCGCGGTTGGAATGGCGACCTGCGCGACGCCTGACGGCCGCCTGTGCAATACGGCGCTGGCGGATGGTTCCATGTCCGCATACCCCGGAACGGACCGCAACGGCCCCTATGCCCTGATGGCTTCCAGCTGCTGCTGGGATCAGAGCAAATCCCAGAACAGCCAGATGAATATGAAGTTCCATCCCAATGCGGTCAAGGGGATTGACGGCAGCAAGAAGCTGCTGGCGCTGATCCGCTCCTATATGGACCAGGGCGGTTTCCATGTTCAGTTTAATATTGTTGATTCCAAGATGCTCAAAGATGCGCAGAAGCATCCGGATGCCTACCGCGACCTGCTGGTGCGTGTGTCCGGGTTTACGCAGTACTGGGTCGAAACCGGCAAGCCGGTGCAGGATGAAGTGATTGCCCGCACCGAATTTGAAGGAGGGGTATGATTATGAAACACAGCGATTGCAAGAATTTCACACCGTTGGATGCGTTCAAGGGCCTGTGCCGGGCAAATGGAGGCATGGTAATGATTGACAGCGATACTTGCCCGCAGTTTGCGGCGGCACCGAAATGCCGGAATTGTGTTCATTTCTGTGAGCCGAATGAAGAGGAAATCGGCATCTGCAAAGGATTGGAGAAGGAATACTGGGCCTATGCCGATTTGAATGCAAAGACCTGTGAAGGATATCAGGCAAAAGAATAACGGAGCAGTCCGCAGCAGGTTTTGAAAGGGGCGGCAAAGCCGCCCCTTTTCCAGAAAGGAGAGAGGATTATGTCTGAAAAGGATAGCACCCGCAGTGGGCTTCTGGTTGTTGTGGCGGCATTTTTGGCATACTTTGTATTCTTTGGATATCGGAGCGCATTCTCTGTTCTGCTGACGCCCATGACCACGGATATGGGCTGGGATGCTGCACAGGTTACCTCCGGTTACTCTATCATGATGCTGCTATATGCGGTAACATCCTATTTTTCCGGAATGTTTTTCACCAAATACGGCGCCAAATTCTGTTTCGGCGTTGGCACGATCGCCGGTTTCCTGGGGTATTTTGTAACGAGTTTTGCCGGGAGCTTTCTGGCCTATCTGGTGCCGTACGCGCTGTTTGCCGGCGTGGCTACCGGTATGCTGTTTGTGCCAGCTACGTCCACGGTGCGCAGCTGGTTTATCGGAAATGCGTACGGCAAAGCGTTCGGGTTTGCCGCAGCCGGCGCCTGTGTGGCTCAGGTGATTCTAACCCTGGGACTTAAAGCGGTGCTTTTGACGATGGACTGGCGCATCGGCATGCGGATGCTGGCGGTGGTGGCGCTGGTGCTGCTGGCGGTGGCGACGATCCTGACGAAAAAGCCGCCTGCCACCTATGGTATGAAGCCTAAGGGCGAGATCATCGGCGGCGCGGCCAAGGGTGCTCCGCCCCGTGTTTGGACGGTAAAGGAAGCTTTTAAAACCTATGTGGTGTGGGGATCCATCCTGGCGTTCTTCTGCTCGTGCTTCTCGGAGTTCCTGATCTGGTCTCAGTTGGTCAGCTATTGGGTCAAGGACGCTGGCATGAGCATGGGAGTCAGTACCAATTTGTATGCGTTCCTCGGTGTTTTGGGCTGCATTTTTGCGCCGCTGCTGGGCACGCTGTCGGATAAGTACGCCGGCAGAGTCGGCAATGAAACGGTTGCCCGCCGCCGGCTGATGTTCGTGGCCCCGGCCTGCGGCCTGCTGGGTATGGCCTGTCTGCTGCTGGGCATCCATTCCCTGGCGATCACCATTCTGGCCTGCGTGTTCTTTGCCATGTACTGGCAGGGAATGCCTGCGCAGGTCACCGGCTACATGGGTTCTGTGTTCGGCCCGAGTTTCCCGAAGATCTGGGGTCTGGCCACATTGATTATCATGGGCATCGGCCCTGCACTGGGCAGCTATCTGGGCGCGAGATTGTATGTCGTGTTCGGCAGCTATCGGGTGTCGTTTATTATGGCGCTGGTTATGTTCGGCCTTTCGGCTTTCTTTGCCCTCACGCTGCCCAAGAAGATCCGGGAGATGGAACAGCGCAGCGATGGATAACGGATCGGGTGTAAGACAGATGATATGCTGCTGCGGGGGATTGCGAGGTGAGGACCTACGTCACAAACAGGTTTGATTTTTGATATTCAGGGATTTTCTGTTCATGATGGTCCCGGGGCCAGGACACTGGTGTTCCTGAGCGGCTGCCCGCTGCGGTGCCAATGGTGTGCCAATCCCGAGGGGATGCGGAAAAAGCATAACCTGATGTACACCAAAGGACGCTGCAAAGCGATTCAGAACCATTGCAGCCGGTGTATGACGGCCTGTCCCCAGGGGGCAATTACAATGAACCAGAAATCGGGGCTGCCGCAGATCCAGCGGGTCAAGTGCATGGACTGCACAGAATTCGCCTGCACCCGGGTGTGCAATTATGAGGCGCTGCGCATTTCCGGGAAAGAGTACACCGTAGAAGAGCTGATGGAAGTCATCCGGCGGGACCGTGTATTTTGGCAGGGCAACGGCGGCGTGACTTTCGGCGGCGGCGACCCGCTGGTGCAGTGGGAATTCCTGGTAAAGGTGCTCGAAGAGTGCAAAAAGCACCAGATCCACACGGCGATTGAAACGGAAGGATATGCTGAAGAGGCGGTTTTCCTGCACGTGCTCTCCTACATTGATTTTGCTTTTGTGGATCTCAAACACATGGATCCTCAGAAGCACGAAGAGAAAACCGGCGTCAGCAACGAGCGGATTCTGAAGAATCTCCGGGCGTTGAAAAGCAGCGGATGGAAAGGACGCATCATTCTGCGCACGCCGATCATCCCCGGATTCAATGATTCTGCGGAAAACGCCCGGGCCACAATTGCATTTATGAAAGAAGTCGGCTTTTTCGAGATCAACTTGCTGCCGTTTCACCGAATAGGAACATCCAAATGGGAGCAGCTGGGACTGGAGTATGTGTATCGCGATCAACCAAATTTAACGAAAGAAGACCTCTATTCTCTGCAGCAGCTTTACCTGGATGCAGGAATCGCATGCTATGTGGATACCGATGTGATTTATTCTGTGCGCCCATTGAAAACACCTTAATAATATTTTGTAACATTATAATAAAAAGCCCGATAGATGTTCACATCTTTTGGGCTTTTTGTTATAATATAAACTTAGAAAGGATCCGTTGCCTGAGCGGATGGAAAGCAGGGAGCCTTTCTTTGGTTTGGAGCATGCCCACAGAGGGCCTGCATGCAAAAAGAGGTGGAGAGAATGAGGGGGAAGGAACCGGAATTGGCCGCGAAGTGGCTCAATGCCGTGGGGAAAGAGCGTGTGCAGTCTTTTCAGGACGATTTTGCATCGGCCTTTGAGATCAGTGCCTGTGTTCTGTCTCTGTCGGGCAATGCGATGACCGTTTGGTCTAATGAATCGCTGTTGTGTCATTATTTGTCGGCCAAGGAAGGCGCGCACTGCAGCATGCAGAGAACGCGCGCCTTGCAGAAAATGTGCCAGCGCGGGAAAACGATTTTGGAAACCTGCTATGCAGGGGTGCAGGCGTTTTTTTGCCCGATTAGAATGGAGGGCGAAATCGTTGCCGCTTTTTTCGGAGGCGTGGTGCGCACCGAAGGCGGGGAAAGCGAGCGGTATGTACGCTTTGAAGTGCCGCTGGCGGAAGGGAAAAAGCTGATGCAGATTGCCAATCTGGCGGCCAGCATTTTCGAAATGACGGAGAGCATCACCGATTTGAAAGCCTCGCAGGAACAAGAAGAACGGGAGAGTCCGCTGGAGGCGCAGCTGATGCTGCAATACCGCCTGAGCCGGCGGGAAGCCGTTGTCGTGTCACATATTCTGGAGGGCGAATCCAATAAGGTGATCGCGCAGGAACTTTACATCAGTGAAAAAACAGTGAAAACCCATGTGAGTAATATTTTCCGCAAATTGCAGGTGAAAGACCGTGTGCAGCTGGTGCTGCTGTGCCGTGACCTGCGCAAAGAGCCATAATCAAAAGCCGAAGGGAGGCAGATGCCATGACGATTAAGCAGAAGCTGATCGTATTTGCGTCGTCCATGGTTCTGGTGGCAATGGTGATTGCCACGTTGGTATCCAACGTGGTATTCAATAACATGCTGACCAATTCTGCTGTGCGCTATTTGGAAACGGCGTCCTATTCTGCGCAGGAACTCCTGAAAGCGCGTCGGGAACAGATGCATGTGGCCATTTCTTGGGCCGACGAGATGGAGGGAATGCCGACGGCCTTGGCGCGGAGGGATACTGCTGCGCTGGAAGAACAGCTCCGGAGAGTGATTCAGGCGTGTCCTTTTTTGGCTTTTGGCATGTTTTTGGATGCGCAGGGTACGGTGCTCAGCTGCATGGATGGCATGCGGCAGGATTGTGGAGTGCTTTTCCAAAAAGATTTGGAAGTGATGCGGCAGGAAGGTATGGCGGCGGCTTATGCCCTGGTTCCGATCGACGCCCTGTTTGAAGAAAGCAGCGCGGCCCGCGAACGATGGGACGTGAGGCTGGAACAGCAATCCGGGACGCTGGGACAGGGACTGATCAGTTATGTGGGAATCCCAATTTACGATGGCCGGCAGCTGCAGGGGTACCTGCTGGTGGGAGAAATGCTCAATCACAACGATTATTATCCGGAGGCGTACAGCCAGAATGTGGTCCATTCTTTCCTGACGATCTCGGCGAATACAACCCGTGTCTGTTCCAATCTGCCGGAATCGGACACACATTATCTGGGCACGGAGATCCCGGCGGTTGTGCAGCAGGCCGCGGCGGAGAGCGGAAACTATTTTGGCTCGGAACAGGCGCCGATTGGCGGGAATTACTTTTTCCGTTACCAGGCGCTTTACGATCTTTCCGGCACGCTGGTGGGCTATATCGGCGTTGGAATTGAAGAGGAAGCCTATACCAGCATGCTCAATGTGAATCGTCTGATTATGCTGTCGGTCATGCTGTGCCTCTTGCCTTTTATTGTGCTGCTGAGCGGCGTGGTCAGCAGTCGGATTGCCCGGCCGATCACAGTGGGAAGCGCCATGGCGAAGCGGATCGCCCGGGGTGATTTTGCAGTTTTGGACGAGCAGGCCATTCCGGATCAGCCTAAAAGCGAGCCGGAGGAATTGCTGCAGTCCATGCAGACCATGGCGCAGACGCTGAAGAAAAACCGGGAAGATATTGAACGCTATATTCAGGCGCTGGGCGAAATGAACAAACAGCTTGAGAGCATGGTAGATGCCCGCACGCTGGAGCTGAGCCAGACGGTCAAGGCGCTCCGGGAGTCCAACCGTGTCAAAAGCATCTTTCTGGCCAATGTCAGCCATGAACTGCGCACGCCGCTGAGCAGCAACATTTCCACATCGGAACTGCTGCTGGATGAAATTTTCGGTACCTTAAATGAAAAGCAGAAAAAATATGTGAAGAACATCTGGCTGAGCAGTACCCATTTGCTGCAGCTGATCAACGATATTCTGGATATCTCCAAGATTGATGCCGGCAAAACAAAGGTCAATTTGGAACGTCTGCTGGTGCATGACGTCTTGGAAGAAGCTCTGACTGTGGTCAAAAGCCTGGCCTATCAAAAGCAGCTGCAGTTTATGGTGGACATCGTGCCAGAGGATCTGCATGTGTGGGCGGACAGGCTTCTGCTCAAGCAGGTTTTGTATAATCTGCTGTCCAATGCGATCAAATTTTCCGATCCGTCCCGGCGCATTTGGGTCAGCGTCGCGCTGGAAAAGGAACGGGGTTTTGTTCGCTTTTCCATCCGGGATGAGGGCATCGGAATCGAAGAACGTGATATGGAACGAGTCTTCCGGGAATTTGAGCAGGTGGACAATTCCTATTCCAGAGCGTACGGCGGCACCGGCCTGGGTCTGCCGCTGTCCAAGAAGCAAGTGGAGCTGCACGGCGGATATATGGAGCTGCGCAGCATAATCGGACAGGGGACGGAAGCGCTGTTCTGGCTGCCGCTGCGGGATGAGAAGGAGGAAGAACATGGCGAAGATACTGGTGGTTGACGATAATCTGGCCAACTGTGATCTGCTGGCGGATGTGCTCTCGCAGTGGGGATACGAGGTGGCGCAGGCGCATCAGGGGAAAGAGGTGCTGCCCATGGTGGAGGCATTCCGGCCGGATCTGGTGCTGCTGGATGTCATGCTGCCCGGTATGAATGGCTTTGAGATCTGCAAGCGCATCAAGGCTTCGGCGGAAACGGAGAATATTGCAGTGATTCTGCTGACGGTACTCAACGATGTGGAGGATCGGGCGCAGGGCATCCGGGTGGGGGCGGATTTGTTTTTAAGCAAGCCGGTCAATTATAAAGAACTACGCCGGCAGATCGAATTTGTGCTTTCCAATAAAACCCACATGGAAGAATTGGAGGAGAGCGAAGCCATTTGCGAGTGTCTGCTGCGTCTTATGTCCCATCTGGACGCCAAAGCGTATTGTCACAGTCTGACCGTAAAAGAATATGCCAAGAAGCTGGCTATGCGGCTGGAGCTGTCGGAGCGCAGCATCAAGCAGGTGGCTATGGGCGCCGCGCTGCATGATTTGAAAAAGATGCTGCCGGAAAGGACGGCCAGCGATGAGGCGGTGCTTGAAATTCTGCAGCCGCTGAAAATGCTTCACTGGCTCAAGCCTTATTTGACAAAAAAGAAAAGCGGGATTTTGGATGTTCAAATCGTACATGTGGTCAACGCCTATTGTAAACTGTGCGAAGAGGGTGTGGAGGAAAAAACGGCGCTGGAGCGGGTCAGACAAGCATATGGCGCAGAGTACGGGACGTCCTGCGAGGCGTTGGAACAACTGATTGCCGATGAGCAGTTTTTAAAAAATATCGGGTTATGAAAAGCAGCGGAGCATGAAACTGGCTGCGTTCCATCTTCGCAGCTGCTGGCCGCGCAGGGCCGGGCGCATATTTTGACATACGGGGCACAAACTATGGGTACCAAGTATCCATAAGGAGGTCCATGTCATGCCGAAAACGCCCAGAAAGCAATATTTTGCCAGTGAATTTCCTGATATCTGCGACACGGTGTCATCCTGCGAGTGTACAGGGCTGATGCCTTCGCCGCCCACCAACGACGCCGAGCGCGCCGCTTATGAAACCCTGTTTTCCATGGAAGTTTCCCAATCGGAAGAGGACGCCGAACAGCGGCGCCCGTAAAAAACAAACAACAACGGAGGATCCGCTGTACCGGCATGGAAAAAGGCCGCAGGTATAATCCTGCGGCCTTTTTGTCATACTAAAGCAACGGCAAGGAAAGGATGGGCATTGCATGGAACAGGCGACGAAAACCCCGCAGCAGCTGACCGCACAGTTTCAAACCAATGTAAAACTGTTGGATGATATTCTTGGTGTGAGCCGCAATTATGATATATCCGGCCGCGAACTTCGCATCGGCGGCAGGCGGGCGCACCTTTATTTTCTGGATGGATACGGAAAGGACGATGTGATCGAGCGTATCCTTGCCTTTCTTCTGTCCCTGACCGAGCAGCAGCTGGGCAGTGTGAAGGATATGGACGATTTTGCCAGCCGTTTCGGCACGTACGGTGAAACCGGAACGGAGCAGGATCTGGATACAATCGTCACATCGATCCTGCTGGGCAAATGCGCCCTGCTGCTGGAAGGCATGGAACGGGCAATGCTGTTCGATGCGAAGGCTTACCCCACCCGCGGCGTAGAGGAACCGTCAGACGGCAAGGTGCTGCGCGGCTCCCATGATGGATTTACCGAGGTGGTGAAAAAGAACTCCGCTCTGATCCGCCGCCGCATCCGGGATCCCAGATTGGTGATGGAAAATCACCGGGTAGGCGAGCGCTCTCAGGCGGACGTGGTGCTGTGTTATCTCGATGATAAGGTGGATCGGGAAGCCCTTGGAGAAATTCGAGAGCGTCTCAACAAAATTGATGTGTATTCCATCTCCATGGGGCAGGAAAGCATTGCAGAAGCCATACACCGCCCGCAGTGGTTCAATCCCTTTCCCCGGGTGCGCTACACGGAGCGGCCTGACGCTGCGGCGGCTTCGGTGATGGAGGGGAGCATCATTCTGATGGTGGACAACTCGCCATCGGTGATGATCCTGCCCACTTCCTTTTTTGATTTTATGCAGGAAACCAACGACTACTATTTCCCTCCGCTGGTGGGAACGTATCTTCGTCTGGTACGCTTTTTCGTGTTTCTTGCCTCGCTGGTCATCACACCTGTGTGGTATTTGGCCATGATGAATCCGGAGCATATTCCCTCGTGGCTGGCCTTTATCGGCATTGAGGAGCCCAACGGCGTGCCGCTTCTGCTGCAGCTGTTGTTGTTGGAGTTGATCGTCGATCTGCTGAAACTGGCTTCGCTGAACACGCCGGATGTGCTGAGCAATTCTTTCAGTATGCTGGGCGCACTGATTTTGGGTGATTTTGCTGTGCGGGCGAATTGGCTGGTGCCGGAAGTGCTGGTGTATATCGCCTTTGTGGCCATTGCCAGCTTTGCCCAGCCCAGTTTTGAACTGGGTTATGCCTTTAAACTGATGCGGGTGCTGCTGCTGATCCTGTCGGCACTGTTTTCCATTTGGGGCTTTCTCGGCGGCTTAGTGCTGATGGCTGTGCTGATCGCCACTACAAAGCCGCTGGCGGGCCATTACCTCTATCCGATCTATCCGTTCAACTGGAAAGCGCTGAAGCATTTACTGCTCCGCCAACCCATCAGCCGGGACAACACCTGACGGTTCCCGCGGGACAAGCGAAAAAAACGGGCTGAAACGGAAAACAGGACGGCGGGCCTTTGAGCCAGCCGTCCTTATTTATGAGCGCCGCGGAGCCATTGGCGCTTGGCTTCCACGCCGGGATGAGATGTCCGGCTGCGGATTATGCAGAACAGGTGCTCCCGGGACAGGTTTTCGGGTGTTATATTGATCCATTCGGCATCCATAAAGGCGCCTCCTTTGTGCGGCGTATCCGCCGCTCAGTGCTGTTGCCCGGTTTTGTGTGTCAGTCATCCGGCAAAAAGGATTGACTGAGGATATAAAAGGTTTCCTGGCTGGGCTGATGGCATTTGATTTTTGGCTCCAGAGTTTCGTCGTATTGCTGTGCTGCGGCTTCGTCGATTTCCAGTGCAGCGCTGCCGCGGTACCGCCATTTTTTCCCGGAAAATGCGCCGGGCTGCAGCTCTTTGACCAGCATAGCGGACGGATAACGCCCATCTTCAGTGCAGACGCCGTATTTTTTACAGCTCCGGAAGCCGCTGCTAATGTAGTTGGCGGGATCCCCGAAAATCACAATGGCGTCGTATCCCATGGAGACGGCCTGTGCAAAGGAATATTCCATCAGCCGTTTGCCATAGCCGCTGCGCTGGTATGCCGGGGCAATGCAGAGCGGACCGAATGTAAGGATTTCCTTCCGCCCGCCGTGTTCGTCTAACAGTGCGGCTCTGGTGTACATAATATTGCCGATCACCTGCCCGTCCAGCTCCAGCACAAAATCCAGCTCTGGAATAAAATCTTCATGGCTGCGCATGGTATGGACCAGGTAGTGTTCGATACAGCCCGGCACATAAATGTTATAAAATGCGTTTCGCGTCATGGTTTCCACGGCACGGTAGTCGCGTGGCGTTTCTTTTCGGATTATGGGTTCCATTGATTCTATACCTCGCAGTTTTTTAAAAAGTGTCCCCACTATATCTTTTATTATACTATGCAGCTTATGGTTTGGCAACCGGGCAGAGCTGTGCTCCCTTTTGTTTTGCGCGCCGTTGGATTTGGGCTTTGGTCCTTTGGCTCATTGCACATTGAAGTATAGAGTTACCTGTGATAAGATTAAACTGGTGAATTGGAACATGAATGGAGAAGCACGATGAAACCATTTGATCAGAATTATAAACTGTTGAACGAAATGTATCGGGACGAATATTATCCCAACTTTCTGGTGGACAAGATACGAAATTGGCTTCAGGAAGTCATTGACTTGCTGGAGAGCGGAGAAACCGATATTGAGGTGGTGCAGGCGCAACTGGATCGGGTGGTCTGTGCCATTAACGATTTGCAGGAGGAATTCGACGAAAACGACAGTGAGATTGAAACTGTGGCACGTGATTGCATCGGAGGTACCGTGGCCTATATCCTGAAATGGTTCGATATTTCCATTGATATAGAAGAAGCTATCCGGGAAAGAGATTGGTAATTCAAAATTGTATTATCGTATTTTAGCAGGTGTTTTTCCCCGATTGGACGGCTGCACGCTTGGTTATATTGATGCAGTCGTTTATAATGAGTGTTCAGCAGCATCAAAGGAGACAGGAAAGAGCAGCGCGCCGGGCTTTGCAGCGGATGTGCCTTGATACTTTTCCGTCGATGTGATAGGATACAAGCAGCGGATTCTGGAAAGGAGTGAATGCTTTTTATGTATAGAGAACAGATTGAGCAATGGTTCGAGGATCACCGGGAAGAAATGGTGAAGGATATCATGGACCTGGTGGCGATTCCCAGTGTCGACGGGGAGGCCCGGCCGGGCAAGCCCTACGGCGAAGGCCCGGCCGCGGCGCTGGACGCGGCTTTGCAGCTGGCGAAGCGATACGGCTTTACCGATGTGAAGAATATGGACAACTATGTGGGCACCGTCACCATGGGTGAAGGCGATGTGCAGCTGGCCATGCTGGCGCACCTGGACGTGGTGCCTGCGGGCAAGGGCTGGACCGTATGTGAGCCGTTTGAGCCCCTGGTCAAAGATGGAATGATTTACGGCCGCGGCAGCAGCGACGACAAGGGGCCGGCTGTGGCATCGCTCTATGCGCTGCGCTGCGTGAGGGAGCTGAACTTTCCGATGAAGCACAAGGTGCGGCTGATTCTGGGAACTGCCGAGGAAACCGGATGCAGCGATATCGAATACTATTTGAAAAAAGAAAGTACGCCGCCCATGGTATTCTCGCCCGATGGGGATTATCCGATTCTGAACACCGAAAAAGGGCAGCTGCGGCCGGATGTGACGGCCCACTTTGCCCCCTGCGGGGCCATGCCCCGCATCCGCGCCATTGACGGCGGCCTGGTGCTTAACGCCGTACCGCCGGAGGCTGAAGCGGTGGTGGAAGGGATGAATGCCGAAGACGTGCAGCCCTATCTCGACGAAGCGGCCCGGGAAACCGGCGCGTCGTTTGCCGCGACGGATATCACCGGCGGCGTTCTGATCGCGGCCAAGGGGAAAAACGCCCATGCTTCGACGCCTGCGGAGGGAAACAACGCCATTACGGCGTTGCTGTGCGCGCTGCTCAAACTCCCCTTGGTGCCTTGCGAAGGCGTGGAAAAGCTGCGCGCGCTGTATGCCCTGACCCCTCACGGCCAGACGGACGGAACGAATTTCGGTATTGCCTGCGCCGATGAGATCAGCGGGGCGCTGACCATTTCGCTGGATATTTTCCACTGCACAGAAACGGAGTTTCGCGGCAGCTTTGACAGCCGAGTGCCTCTGTGCGGCGGCGAAGAGCGGTTATTTGCCATTTTGAAGGACAAGGCTGCCGCTGCCGGGCTGGAGGCGGAGTTGATGCTCCATGAGCCGCCCCACCATACGCCGGAGGATATGCCCCTGGTGGAAGCACTGAAGCGGATCTATACGGACTATACCGGCCGGGAAGCCCGCTGCGTTTCCATGGGCGGCGGCACTTATGTGCACAATATCGAGGGCGGTGTCGGTTTCGGCTGCGAATTCCCGGAGGTAGACACCCATATGCACGGTCCGGATGAGTTCGTGCGCATCGAAGACCTGATCGTTTCGGGTAAAATGTTTGCGCAGGCTGTGGCTGATCTGTGCGGCGCGTAAACAAATAACTGTATTGGAAAGCCCCTCCCGCAGCCTTATGGGAGGGGCTTTCCGGCTGCTCTCAGAGTAAGGGCACAGAGCGATGCTGTTTTGGCTGCGCGGCGCTGCTTTCCTGAAAGGCCCTTGGCGTTATGCTGAAGGCGCAGGAAAACGGACGGGAACGGGTTGCGGTTGGCAATGTCTGTGGCGGCCTTTCTGCACGCATTCCGGGCGCTGGCTTTTCCGCTGCTCCTGCTGCCGGCCCTGTGGCTGTGCGGTAGACTGCGCGGGGAAACGCTGCGTGCCAGGCGGTGGAGGGAGCAGGCTGCCTGGGTGGGATTATGGAGAGTTTTCCATAAAATGGACATTATCGCCTGCTTGCCTGATCGGAAAGAGCCGGGCTTTTATAATATTTAAGAAATCTTAAAGGATTCTCTCTTGTATTTGAGGTGGGACAACTCATATAATGACAAAGCAGGACCCTGGAACAGGACCGGAAGGAGCAAGTTATGAAGAGCGACAACACAGAAAACAAGTTAGACCTGGCACCGGCAGAGGCAGAGGAAGAGGAAATTCCCGCTGTTGCAGCTGCACCGGAACTGCCGAAACAAAAGAAAAGCAAAAAGAAACTGATCCTGATCTTGGTGATCGTGGTGGTGGTACTGTTTCTCCTCTCGCGGATGCTGGGCGGAGGCAGTGGAATCCCCATGGGAGGCAACTATACGGCAGAGGCTGCCGCGCACCGCGACCTCAGCGTGACTGTTTCCGGTACCGGCACCATTCAGCCCATTCATTCCAGCACGATCGTGGGTATGGTTACCGGAGATATTCTCAGCGACAGCTTTGAAATCGGCGACGCGGTGGAAAAGGATCAGGTGCTTTACACGATTGATGCCGAGGCGGCGCAAACCGCCGTGGAGCAGGCACAGCTGGCATTGCAGCAGGCGCAGATTGCATACGAACAGGCGTCCCGCGCCGCCCAGGATTTGACGGTGTCCTCCACGGTTTCCGGACAGGTGTCCAGCGTGGAAGTGAAGAAAGGCGACGCTGTCTCCGCTGGTACGGCGGTGGTGACAGTAACCGACAATAAAAACATGACGATCAAGTGCAATTTTAACAGTGCGGACGCCAAAAATATCCGCGCTGGGCAAAGCGGAACGGTTACCATTACTTCCACCGGAGAAACCGTGGCGGCTACGGTGAGCAATGTGTCCGCTTATACGGCAGTGGGCGCCGGCGGCACGTTGGTGCAGAGCGTAGAGCTGAAGGTTACCAACCCCGGCGGCATCACGGGCGGTATGGCGGCCACAGCCAGAGTGGGCACATATGCCTGCCAGAGCGGCGGCACCTTCGAGTATGCGACGCAGACCCAGGTGCTGGCCAAGGCAGGCGGTACTGTGGACGCGATTTATGTTTCCGAGGGCACTACGGTGGCGCCCGGCACGAAGCTGGTTCATCTGGATGGCGCGGATTTGGCCGATCAGGTCCAAAACGCGAAGCTGAGCCTGGAGAACGCCCAGCTCAACCTGCGTTCTGCGCAGGATGCGCTGGAGGAGTATAATATAAAAGCGCCTATTTCCGGCACTGTGACGCAGAAGAGCATGAGTGCCGGCGACAATATCGGTCAGGTGGGCAATTCCACGCTGGCCATCATCAGCGATCTGTCTGCCCTGACCTTTGATATGAATATCGACGAGCTGGATATTTCCAAAGTGAAGGTGGGCCAGCGGGTCCGCATCACGGTGGATGCGTTGCCCGGGCAGGAGTTTTCCGGATACATAGACAAGATCAACATCAACGGCACCACCACCGGCGGCGCTACCAGTTATCCGGTTACCGTGATGGTAGAGAATCCTGACCCGTCTTTGCTGCCGGGCATGAATGTCAGTGCCGACATTATGGTCGAGGAAGTCCAGGATGCGCTGACCATTCCGCTGGGCGCGGTAGACACCGGCAATACTGTGCAGGTGATTCCGGCTTCCGCCATTTCCGAAAAAGACGGGAGCATCGATACTGCACAGGCTGAAACACGTACTGTAGAGCTGGGTGTCAGCGACAGCAGCTATGTGGAAGTCAAGGATGGTCTGAAGGAAGGAGCCCTGGTGCTGGTGAAATCTGATCTGGATCAGGTTCTCGCCGGCGATGCAGGCACTGCGGCGGTTATGGAATCGGGTGAGTGACGCCGATGAATGAAACACTGATCGAACTGCGTAACATTTATAAGATTTATCAGATGGGCGACACAGCGGTGCATGCCCTGGATGGTGTGTCTTTTTCCATTCCCCGCGGCCAGTTTGTAGCGATTGTCGGCCAGTCCGGTTCGGGCAAATCCACTGCCATGAATATTATCGGCTGCCTGGATGTTCCCACATCGGGCACCTATCTGCTGGGCGGTGTGGATGTGTCTACCATGCGGGACGATGCGCAGGCGGAGATCCGCAACAAAATGCTGGGCTTTATTTTTCAGCAGTACAACCTTCTGCCCAAGCTGACCGTGCAGGAAAATGTGGAGCTTTCACTGCTCTATGCCGGGGTTCCGGCGGCGGAACGGCGAGAGCGTGCATTGGCGGCTCTCAATAAGGTGGGCTTGGCGGCCAAGGCGAAGAATATGCCCAACCAGCTCTCCGGCGGCCAGCAGCAGCGCGTATCCATCGCCCGGGCACTGGCGGGAGACCCTTCGGTTATTCTGGCGGATGAGCCTACCGGCGCGCTGGATTCCCGCACCAGCCGGGAGGTGCTGTCGTTCCTGCAGCAGCTCAACCGGGAGGGCAACACCATTGTCCTCATCACCCATGACAATTCGATTGCCGTGCGCGCACAGCGCATTATTCGGCTGCAGGATGGCCGCATTATTTACGATGGTCCCTCCGACGACCCACGGGCTGTGGTTCAGCCTTCCGAGGCAGGAGAGGGGGATACGCTCTGATGGGAATGGAACAGAATTTTAAGCTGGCGGTTAAGTCCCTGATGAGCAGCAAAGCCCGGGCAATCCTCACCATGCTGGGCATTATTATCGGCGTGGCCGCGGTGATCATCATCACCAGCCTTGGAAATGGCATGCAGACGATGATGAACGAACAGTTTGAAAAAATCGGGACGAATCTGGTGCAAGTGATGGTCATGGGCCGCGGCCCCGGCTCATCCCGCACGGCAGAGCCGGAGGATATGGCGGAGCTTGTGGAGCAGTACCCGGATGTGCTTTCTGGCGTCACCCCATATGTCAGCGTGAACACCAGTGTTCGCAGCGGCGCAGAGAAGTTCAAGCGCACACAGGTATACGGTGTCAGCGAGGATTTTGCCGACATGGACGCCGCTTTCGGCGAAGAGCTGGCACAGGGGCGATATATCAAATATCTGGATGTGACACGGCGCTCTACGGTTTGCGTCATTGGGGAATACATCAATCAGACTGCTTTTGGAGGAGACGGGCTGGGCAAGTCGATTCAGATTGGCGGCGTACCGTACACAGTAGTGGGGATTCTCTCCGGTGGAAGTTATGCCCTGGAAGAGGGCGGCCCCAGTGATTATGTGTATATTCCTTACACCAATGCCGGTAAAATTTCCGATTCGACCGAAGTTTCGCTGTACATGTTTTCCTGTGCAGGGCAGGACTCGGCAAACGCAGGCAAAGCGCTGATCGAAAACAAACTCTATAGTATTTATCAGACGGCGGACGCCTATTATGTTATGACTTCGGCCGAGCAGATACAGTCGCTGAACATGATGATCAGCGTCCTGATGATGGTGCTGGTGGCCATTGCAGCCATCTCGTTACTGGTGGGCGGTATCGGCATTATGAATATTATGCTGGTATCTGTTTCCGAACGCACTAGGGAAATCGGTATCCGCAAATCTCTTGGAGCCAAGCGGAAGGATATCCGGCTGCAGTTTATCATCGAAGCTGGCACCACCAGTGCGTTGGGCGGCCTGATTGGCGTTGTGTTGGGCATGGTGGTGGCGTTTGTGGCGGGCGTTGTGCTCAGCGGTATGATGACCAGTATGATGGGGGGCAGCGGAACAACGTTCCAGGCTGTACCCACGCCGGGAGCTGTTGCCATCGCTTTTGGCGTATCCGTCGGCATCGGCGTGCTGTTTGGTTATCTGCCGGCGAACAAAGCGGCAAAGATGAATCCCATCGACGCGCTGCGGTATGAATAAAGAACCGCAGTGCCGGCAAAGCGATATAGGAGGAGAAGAGACATGAAGAAACGACTTACTGCGCTGCTGTGTACAGCGGCCCTGTGCGTGTCGCTGCTGATGCCCTCGGCATTTGCCGCCGGCACTACGGCTGGCGAGGGCGAGGCACTCCAGGTTCTGGCAGCCATGGGCGTGATGAACGGCGACGAGAAAGGTAATCTGGATCTGTCCGCCAATGTGACGCGGGCGGCCTTTACCAAAATGGCAGTGGCAGCTTCCACTTATCGGGATATGGCTACGTCCACAGCCCATGTTTCACCCTTTTCGGATGTAAAATACACGCATTGGGCGGCGGGGTATATCAAAACCGCGGTGGATGCAGGCTGGATCAACGGTTATCTGGATGGGACATTCCGGCCGGACAGCCCGGTCTATCTGGAACAGGCGGTGAATATCTGCCTGAAAATGCTGGGTTATACCGATGAGGATTTTGCCACTGGCACCTATCCGTATCCCCAGCTGGCCATGTATCAGAATCTGAAGCTGAACACAGGGCTGAACGCCAAACAGGGGCAGGTTCTGACCCGCGGAGACTGTGCCAAGCTGGTTTACAATACGCTGAATGCCACCACAAAGGATGGAAAAGTCTATGCCACTACACTGGGTTACAGTGTAGACGGTGCGGGCAAGATCGACTATCTGAGCGTGATTAATGCAGAGCTGCAGGGGCCCATTGTGGTGGGCGAAGGCAGCTGGACGTCGCAGCTGGGCTTTACACCCTCTGTGGTGTACCGCAACGATGGGGAAAGCACCCTTTCGGCTATTACTCAGAACGATGTGGTATATTATCTGGAAAAGACCAAAACAGTTTGGGCCTATCATAATCAAGTCACTGGCTTGTATGAGAGCGCTGAGCCGAACCGGAGCAATCCTACCTCGGTTGTGGTATCTGGAGTGAGCTACTCCTTTGAAAGCTCTGCAGCAGCCTATGCCATGTCCACCACGGGCACGTTCAAGATCGGCGATACGGTCACGCTGCTGCTGGGCCGCAACAATACGGTGGCTGCGGTAATTGATCCGACCAGTGCCGGCACCAATACTTACGGCATTGTGCTTGCCACCGGTATTGACAGCTATACCGATGCGCAGGGTAAGCCTTATACGGCGCCCTACGTGAAGATTCTGGGCGTAGATGGTGTTACGTATCAGTATCAGACGGACAAGAGCGGCTATTACAAAGAGGGGGATCTGGTGAAGGTGGCCTTCGAAAGCGGCGTTGCCAAACTGAGCCGTCTGAACAATTCTTCCAAAAACCTCTCTGGAACGGTCAACAGCGCGGCCACCCAGCTGGGCAGCATGCCGCTGGCCTCCGGTGTGCGGATCATGGATTATGCGGATGGACATTCGGCGAATATCGCGGCCAGTCGTTTGGCAGGTGTAAAGATTGACAGCGGCGATGTGGCGTACTATGAGCTGAACAGCGCCGGCGAGATCGAAACGCTGATCCTGAAGAACGTCACCGGCGATATGTATTCGTTCGGTATGCTGACCAAAGATGATGAAATTCCCGGCGCGAACATGACCAACGGTCATATCTATACGCTGATGAGCAACGGCTCCGTGGTTGGTCCGCTGACCTGTGAGGGTGTTTCCTTCCCTGTCAGCCAGGGCAAGGCCGTGCGCTATATGATGGATGGTACGACGCTGGATAAGATGTATAATCTGACGGAAGTCAAATTGACTGCAGCGACCACCAACGGTACTGCTGTGGCGGTCAACGGACAGAAATTCGACATCAGCACCGGTGTGCAGATCTACCTCAAGCAGAACCAGAGCGGGGTGGGTACGCAGTATTATGTCACCAGTCTGGATAAGCTCAATTCTGGCGATTACAGTCTTACCGGCTGGTATGATAAACCGGAATCCTCCGGTGGCCGGATGCGGATTATCGTAGCAACGCCCAGATAAGGGATAAGCAGAAAAAAGCACAGGCCGCTCTGCGCGGCCTGTGCAGGCTCTGAACATTGAAAAAGCGCCGTGTGAAAGAATTTCTTTCACACGGCGCTTTTGTGACAAGCAGCTTATCGGATTACATCCGTTCCGGTGCGCTTACGCCAATGACCTCCAAGCCGTTTTCCAACACGGTGCGCACAGTGTCAGCCAGCTTCCAGCGGGCGTCGCGTACGGCGGGAGCTTCGCCTTTGATGCGGTCGTCATGGTAGAACTTGTGGAAGCGGGCGGCCAGATTGACCAGATACCGGTTGATATAGGAGGGGTCGTAGTCCCGGGCGGCCAGGCGCAGCTCTTCGGGATACTGGGAGATCTGCTTGATCAGATCCCGGGCCGCCTCGTCGCTGAGCAGGGAGACATCCGTGTCAGCCATGGCGGGCAGGGACGCGCCCTCTTCCTGCATTGCTTTGCGCAGACTGCAAATACGGGCGTGGGCATACTGTACATAATAAACGGGATTTTCGCTGTCTTCGCGGACGGCCAACCCCAGATCAAAGTCCAAAGGACTGTTGGGCACACGGTTGTTGAAATAGTAGCGGGCGGCGTCCACGCTGATCTCATCGAGCAGATCGTGCAGGGCAATGGCCTTGCCGGTGCGCTTGGACATACGCACGGGTTTGCCGTCCTGAAGCAGGTTCACCAGCTGCATCAGCACAATCACCAAGCGGCCGGAGCCGTCCAGGCCAAGGCCGTCCAGCGCCGCTTGCAGGCGGGCTACATGGCCGTGATGGTCGGCACCCCAGACATTGATGACTTTATCGAAGCCGCGTTTTTCAAATTTGTTGCGGTGATAAGCGATATCAGCGGCGAAATAGGTGTAAAATCCGTTGGCACGGCGGAGCACATCATCCTTCAGTTCCAGCTTGTCCACTTGAGCCTGGGTTTTCCCTTCGCGCAGGAATTTTTCCTTCAGCAGTGCGGTGGTGTTCAGCCACAGCGCGCCGTCCTTTTCATAGGTCCAACCTTTCTCTGTTAGTGTAGCTACGGTTTCCGCTACATAGCCGCTGTTGTGCAGCTCTGATTCCAAGAACCACTGGTCGTACTCAATGCCGTATTTGCGCAGGTCTTCCTGCATTTTTGGGATGTTAATACGCAGTCCGTATTCGGCCATGGCGCTCTCCCAGGTTTCCTGCGCCGTTTCGCCGGGGAAGGCGCCGCTGACCTGGGCCAGGAAGCCCCGGGCCAGTTCTTTGATGTCCTCTCCATGGTAGCCCTCTTCGGGGAAGGGATAGTTCTCCTCACCTAATGTCAGCTGCATGCAGCGGGCGTAGATGGAGTGGGCGAATTTGGCGATCTGGTTTCCGGCGTCGTTGACGTAAAATTCCTTCCAGGCCGCGCAGCCGCTGCGGGAGAGAACATTGGCCAGCGTGTCGCCCAGTACGCCGCCGCGGGCGTTGCCCATATGCATGGGGCCGGTGGGATTTGCGGAAACGAATTCCACCATAATCTTCTGTCCCGCCAGCGCCTGGGAAGAACCGTAGTTTGCGCCTTCCGCTTCTACGGCGGCCAAAACGTCGCCGTACCAGCTGTTGCTGACGGTGAAATTCAAAAAGCCGGGGCCGGCGATCTCTACTTTTTCAAAATAAGAGCCGCTCAAGTCCAGATGGTCGCACAGAATCTGTGCCAGATCCCGGGGGCGCATGCCCAGCGCCTTGGCGCCGGCCAGCGCGAAATTCGAGGTGTAATCGCCGTTGCGGCTGTCCTTGGGCACTTCTACACTGCCGCGAATCTTACCCTGCGCTGTGCCGAGAAGGCCCTTTTCCATGGCGCGCGCATAGCTGGCGGCCACCAGCTGTGCAACTTGGTCTTTGGCATTTTGAATCATATTGGTCATCTTTTTTACCATCCTTTGCCGTTTTTTGCGTTCTGCTTTTCTGCCTCCGCCGCGGTGTTTTGACGCACTTGGATGAAAAAGCGGCTTGTGCCGGTTATTTGGTGCTCGATTTCGATGGCGTAGCGGATTTCCAGTTCGCCGCCCGTTTCGTCCAGATCAGCACGCAGAGTGCGGGTCACAATGTCGAGGGTCATGGTGCCGTAGGGGGTCTCATAAAGAGAGTAATGTTTTTTATCCCGCTCAAAAATCATCTGGGAATGAAAGCGCCCGGTGCGCACCAGAGATACGGAATTGGGATGAATCTCAAAAGCGGTATGCGTGCCTTCCATTCCCGTCAGAGCGCTCTCGTCGTATTCCAGGGCATAGCCGTAATCGGTAGAAGTCAGCGTGCCCTCGGTCACAAATTCTGTAACATCTTTTTCGGTGCCTTCGTATTCCTGCTCTCCGCGAATGGAGATCATTACCTGTTGCTGCATTGTGTTCTCCTGTTTCCCTGTTAGGATATCCGTTTTCAGTATTTTTCAATATTAATCTGCTGCACCATGCCTTTGAGGTTGCTGCGCAGGAACAGTCCCGCCATTTCTTCAAAGCCGTCCACCGTATCACTGACAAAATAAGAAGTGTCGCCGTTGGACTGGCTTTCGTTCAGGCGGTCGCTGCTGACGAGCAGGGCCTGCAATGCCCGGGCTGCTTCGCGGCCGGAATTGATGAGTGTCACATCCGGCCCCATAATGTGGCGGATAACATCGCTGAGCAGCGGATAGTGGGTGCAGCCCAGAATCAGGGTGTCCACATCGGCCTCCTGCATGCTCTGCAGATATTCCCGGGCTATGGTTTCGATGACAGGGTCGCCCATCTGAAAACGCCCGTTTTCAACTAAAGGTACAAACAGAGGGCAGGCCTTGCCATATACCGTTGCCCCGGGCCGCCGGGCGGCGATCTTTTTTTCGTAGGCGCCGGAACGGATGGAAGCGGCGGTGGCAATCAGGCCGATGCGTCCGCTTCTGGTGACGCGGGCCGCCTGTGCAGCTGTCGGTTCCACCACGCCGATGATAGGGAGATGGTATTCTCTGCGCAGGGTGGACAAAGATGTGGTGCTCACTGTGCCGCAGGCGATTACTACTGCCTTGAGATCGTAAGAGCACAGGAAGTTCATGTCTTGGCGGGCAAATTTCAGGATGGTTTCCGGGGAGCGCACGCCGTAAGGCACCCGGGCGGTATCGCCGAAGTAAATGATATCCTCCCGCGGCAGCAGCTGCATCAGCTCCCGCACGGCAGTCAGCCCGCCCAGACCGGAATCGAATACGCCGATCGGCCGATGATCCATATGCTCCGCTCCTCTCTTCAACACATGGTGTTGCTTGATCCTTATTATAAACAACCATATATTATACTTGATATTTCGGATTGCGGCAAGTCAAAACCGGCAAATTCACTGCCTTTTTCAAAAAATTCTCCTTTGTACCACACGGCGCTGGTATTTTGACACGCAATTTGCTACAATAGCATCCGCAAACACGGAGCAATTTGCTGCGAAGGAAGGAAAGAAGGATCGACATGGAGATCAAGATGAGTGAAAAGCAGTTCCGCCGCCTGCTGGACATGGTATATATCGGCAACTGGGTACTCAACTCCGCCCGGGGCGGCGACCGCATCCGAGTGTATGACCAGGTGGAAAGCCTTCTGTTTTCCCAGTGTCTGCTGCACGATATGCCGGATCTGGTGGATGTGGTTCGCGGTATTGCGGTGCCTTCCCGCGCCTTCAACGAAGGCGGCATCCATGAGGCGATTATGGCATATGAGGATACGGTGTTTTACGAAATCCTGGCCGAAGAGCTTGCCCGGCGGGATATGGAACTGGAAGGTATCGCTGCGGAGACGCCCGAGGGCATGGTAGATCTGAACCGGCGGATCGACGCCTACCTTGATGAGTTTGAAGCCCACGGCACGGACAATCTCACTGTGGAAGGTGTGGAGTAATCTCCGCCGGGAGTTTTGAAAATGGAAAACCAATGAACAAAGGATGTGTGCATACCGTATGAAGTATGATTTTGAAACCCTGGTGGACCGGCGCCGTGCCGGTGCACTGAAATGGGACCTGATGCGCCAGGCGCAGCCAACGCACCGGAAGATGCGGTGCCGCTTTCTGTGGCGGATATGGAGTTTGTCATTGCCCCCGAGATCCGGGCGGCGCTGCATCAGTATATTGATGCGCAGATCCCCGGTTATTCCGGGGCGCCGGAAGGATTCCGTGAGAGCGTCTGCTCTTTTTTGCGCCGCCGTCATGGAGTGTCTGTTTCCCCGGAAGAGTTGGTACAGACGCCTGGTGTGGTCTATGCCTTGCCTCGGGCGATTCGGGCGATGACAGAGGAGGGAGAGGGGATTATCCTTCTGACGCCGGTCTATTATCCTTTTTACCGCGTGATCCGCGATACGGGACGCACGGCGGTTCCCTGTCCGCTGCGGTATGAAGAGGGGCGCTACAGTATTGATTTTGCGCTGCTGGAGACGCTGGCCAGCCGCAGGGAGAACAAGGCGCTGCTGCTGTGCAGCCCACACAACCCCGTGGGTCGTGTGTGGACAGCCTGCGAGGTGCGGGCAATGGCTGAGATCGCAGAGCGATATGGCCTGTTTGTCATCGCCGACGAAATTCATTTCGACTTGGTATTCCCGGGGCATACGCACACGTCGTTTGGCACACTGGAGGGTGAGATTGCCGGGCGCACTATTTTGTGCACCGCACCCAGCAAGACCTTCAATCTGGCGGGGATGAACCTGAGCAATATCATAATCCGGGATCGGGCGCTACGAGAGCGTTTTTGCCGGGAGTTGCGCGTCGATGCTACCCCCAGCCTGAACCCCTTCGGCTATGTGGCCTGTCAGGCGGCTTATGATCGGGCGGAGCCGTGGCTGAAAGCCCTGCTGGCCTATCTTGACGGGAACCGCCGCTTTGTGCAGGAGTTCATTGTGCGTGAGCTGCCGCAGCTGCGCGCAGTAGCGCTGGAAGGAACGTACCTGCAGTGGGTGGACTGCCGGGGGCTGGGATTGGAGCAGGATGCTTTGGAGGCGCGCATGACAGCCCACGGGCTTTTCTTTGACGAAGGGTATTTGTTCGGGCAGGAGGGCGCAGGCTTTGAGCGCATCAATCTTGCCTGTCCACGCCGTGTTCTGGTGCAGGCTATGGAACGGTTGCGCGCGGCATGCCGCGCCTGAATGCATCTTCTGTGAATTCACACTTTGTTCACGATTCTTTCAAAATTTCTTCATCACTTTCCTTTGCCGGCATGGTATTCTAATCATGCAAACAGGAAATCCCCCCTTTCCCGTTTGACCACTCTCTCTCTTTTCAAAAAGACTGCCGGCGGTGTTGTGTGTGTCGCCGCCGGTCCATACCAAGCGAACCGGCCCGCCGCGGAAGATCCCCCTCTTCTGCGGCGGGCGGTTTGTTATGCGGGAGAAAAAAGTTTTCTTTCTCCTGTTAAGGCGAAAAAGTCCAATTTTTTAAAAACTCTTGGATTTTTGAGACGGATTCTTGGACGAAATATGAAAATTATGTGCAGCTGCATTGACATCTCCGGCGTTTGGACTAAAATATAAATGTAATCTTACATGCTTTTTGCTACTTCCCACAAGCACGATATGATGTGGCGGGAAGTTCTTTCATGTACGAATTCTGCAAAAGGAGGCAGCGTATATCATGGGTGTGGATATTAAAGACCTGCTGCCGTCGGACGATGAGGGAAGACTTCGCATCATCCAGGAACAGGTGCCCGGAAATCAGATTTCCCTGGCGCATATCATCGGCGGCCCGCAGCCGATCATTTATCAAAAGTTGGGTCTGAATCCCGATATCGATTATGATGGTGCGGCCATCGGCATTTTGACGGTGGTACCCTATGAATCTTCGATCATTGCGGCGGATATTGCTACAAAAGCGGCGGATATCTATTTGGGCTTTGTTGACCGCTTTTCCGGAACACTGATCATCACCGGAGAGTTGGCCGAAGTGACCACTGCCGTGGACGAGATTGTCCGCTATTTCCGCGATGAAATGGGATTTGCGGCCTGCCGCATTACCAAGCGGTGAGCGCTATCATGAATTGAAGGACGGAGCGTATGCGCAAAATTATTTTTATTGGGCGCAGCGAATGCGGAAAAACATCGCTGACCCAGGCCATGCGCGGTGAAACGGTCACTTACCACAAAACGCAGTATGTCAACACGTTTGACGTTATTATCGATACTCCCGGTGAATATGCCGAAACGAACCGCTTGGGCGGTGCGCTGGCGACCTATTCCTATGAGGCTGATGTGGTGGGGCTGCTCCTCAGCGCGATCGAGCCGTATTCCCTGTATCCTCCCTCGGTTACCGTGCTGGCCAACCGCGAGGTGATCGGCATCGTTACTAAAATTGATCATCGGCTGGCCAACCCGAAGCGGGCGGCAGAATGGCTGAAACTGGCCGGCTGCCGTAAGATTTTTTACATCAGTTCCTACAGCGGCGAAGGGATTCCGGAATTGCTGGAATACCTGCGCGAGGAAGGGGACGTGATGCCCTGGGAGAAAGCAAAAGAGCAGATGGACGCATTCAACCGCGAGGGCGGAAGCTACAGCTCTGTGGATGAGAAGATGACGGAGCAGGACGAGCTTGAGAAAAAGCGGGAATTTAAAACCGTGGTGGTGGGCGAGGATGTTCTTGGCCGCGAGATCACGGCCGATGGGGAAAGCGTCGTTCCTTCCAAAGACGTGCCAGCCAAAACCCATGTGCGCTTTAAAAATGAACTGTAAAATCTCCGGACAGCAGGATTGCAGTCCGGAGATTTTGCCCCATTCAGACAAAAACATCCCGTCCCCTGAAGCGTTCAGGGGACGGGATGCAGCTTTTTTGGAAAAGAACTTACTGAGCAGACACCAAACGGGCAGTATCCTGCGCAATCACCAGCTCTTCGTTGGTGGGGATCACCATAATTTTGACACGGGAATCGTCAGTCGAAACAATGGCTTCCTCGCCGTGCACCAGGTTTTTGCTGTGGTCGATTTTCACGCCCATGAATTCCAGGCCGCTGGCGATCTTCTCGCGCAGCTCGGGGGAGTTTTCGCCCACGCCGGCAGTGAAGATCAGCACGTCGATGCCGTTCATGGCGGCAGCAGCGGAGCCGATGCGCTTGTGGGTCTTGTAGCAGAACATATCGATGGCCAGAGCGGCGCGCTCATTGCCTTCCGCAGCGGCCTTTTCCAGATCGCGGAAATCGGAAGACACGCCGGACACACCCAGCACACCGGACTTCTTGTTTAGAACGTTCATTACATCCTCGATAGACATGTTGTGGTTTTCCATCAGGTATTCGATGATGGAAACGTCGATGGAGCCGCAGCGGGTGCCCATGGGCAGGCCGTCCAGCGGAGTGAAGCCCATGGAGGTTTCCATACTCTTGCCGCCGGCGATGGCGTCCACGGAGGAGCCGTTGCCCAGGTGGCAGGTGACGATCTTCAGGGTTTCAATGGGCTGGCCCAGAATTTTGGCGGCGCGCTTGGACACATAGGAGTGGGACGTGCCGTGGAAACCGTAGCGGCGGACATGATCGTTGACGTAATACTCATAGGGGATGGCATAGGTGTAAGCGCGGGGGGGCATGGTCTGGTGGAACGCAGTGTCAAACACGGCGACCATGGGCACGCCGGGCATCACTTCTTCGCAAGCCTTGATACCGGTGATGTTGGCGGGGTTGTGCAGGGGAGCCAGGGGGATGCACTCTTCAATGGCTTTCATAACATCGTCATTGATCACCACGGAGTGGGCGAACTTTTCGCCGCCATGTACCACGCGATGGCCCACGGCGTCGATTTCCTTCATGGAGCTGATCACGCCGTTTTCGGGATCAACCAGGGTATTCAGCACGGTCTGGATGGCTTCGGCATGGGTGGGCATGGCCACATCCACAGCGTCCAGCTTCTTCTTGCCGTCGAGCTGGGGCTTATAGGTAAATTTGCCGTCGATACCGATGCGCTCACACAGGCCCTTGGCCAGGAGCTGCTCCGTTTCAGGGTTCAGCAGCTGATATTTCAGGGAAGAGCTGCCTGCGTTGATAACCAAAATGTTCATCGTTCGATCTCCTTTTTTCTCATGTAGCGACGCGGGAAACGTTGCAAAATGCGCCAGAATAGAATAAAATAAATTACAGTATTATTGTAGCCCATTTTATGTATGGAAACAAGTGTTAATTTGCAGATTATACGCTGCAGGAGATAAATTTTTCATGAAGATTGTCGGAATTTTAACAGAGTTCAATCCGTTTCACAACGGACATGCATGGTTGTTCGCGCAGCTGCGGCACAGATTGGGAGATGACGCTTGTATCCTGTGCCTGATGAGCGGTCAGTTTGTACAGCGGGGCGAACCGGCCATGCTGCGCAAACACGTGCGGGCGGAAGCTGCGCTGCGCTGCGGAGCGGATCTGGTAATGGAACTGCCACTGACTCGGGCGCTTTCTTCGGCGGAAGGGTTTGCGCGGGGGGCTGTGTACCTGATGCAGCGTACCGGGTGTGTGACCCATCTGGCCTTTGGAAGCGAATGCGGTGATGCGGCGGCGCTGGAACGGGTGGCACAGTGTCTGGATTCGGAACTATACCATGCCGGGCTGCGGCGTTTTCTCAACGAGGGAATGTCCTTTGCGGCCTGCCGTCAGGCAGTGGTGCGCGGGATTCTCGGCCCGGCGGATGCGGCGCTGCTGTCTGGCGCCAACAACAACCTGGGGGCAGAATATCTCAAGGCAGTGCGGCAGTTGGGATGGTCCTGCAATGTGCTGACGGTAAAACGCCGCGGCGCCGCCCATGACAGCCCTGACGCATCGGAATACTGCTCCGCTTCGGCGGTGCGCCGGCTCATGGCAGCGGGAGACTGGAAGGGGATGGAAAAGGCCGTGCCTCCTGCTGCTGCAGACCTTTACCGTGCCGAATGTGCCGCGGGCCGCGGCCCGGTGACTGCGGCGGCGGCAGAGCGCATGATCCTGGCCCGGCTGCGCACTATGAACGCAGCGGCGTTTGCCCGTCTGCCGGATTGTACAGAGGGGCTGGAATACCGCTTTCTCCGCGCGGCCCGCAGCGCATGTTCCCTGGAAGAGCTGCTGGGGCAGGTGAAGACCAAACGTTATGCGCTTTCGCGCCTGCGGCGCATGGCGCTGTGCGCCTGGCTGGGTGTGGAAGCGGGCGATGCCGTTCAAATGCCTCAGTATCTGCGCCTTTTGGGCTGCACGGAGCGGGGGCGCGCAGCATTGGGGCAGATGCGCAGGACGGCGCAGCTGCCGGTGCTGGTGAAGAGTGCAGATGTGCGCTGCCTTTCGGAGGATGCGCAGCGGCAGTTTTCGCTGGAAGCGCGCGCTGGGGAGCTTTATGGGCTGCTGTATCCGGATCTTTCCAGCGCAAAACCCGGCGCAGAATGGCGCACAGGGCCGGTAGTGGTGAAAGCGCTGTAAAAAAAGAAAAATTTTGAGGTTCAAGTGGGGATTTCAGGGAATTGTAACCATTTTGTAACCGTTGCGTCACTGATTTACTTTCTTTTTGCGCAGAAGTGCCGTATTCTATAGCCGAGCAACACTGTCCCTGGGAGGGAATCATATGAAGAAAATACCGATTTTGACGACGCTGGCTGCAAGCCTGTGTCTGTGTGCGCTGTCCGCCTGCGGCGGAGCGCCGCAGACACAGATGATGAAGGCTGCCGCTGAGGGTGAAGGCGGCGCTGCGGTGCGTCTCACCAGCCAGCTTCACGAAAAAGAATATAAAAGCGGTGATGGGAAGGTACTTCTTGGGAAGTATTCTTACACGCTCCCGGCCATGGCCGGGGCGGCCGATGACGACGCATCGGCCGCCGCCGTTGATGTGTTCAACGACGATATGGCTTCCATACTGGAGGAGGAATCCAGCAGCTGGGACGAGGCAATGAAAGAAGTGGAAGAACTGTATTCGGATTTCGGTTCGGACAGTTGGAAGAGCGGCATGCACTGGATCGATGAAATCCACTATGAAAGCTGCCAGACGGATACCTTGGTCAGCCTTCGTTTCGAGCACTATGTATTCTCCGGCGGCGCTCATGGTTATACTTATTATACAAGTTATCTTTTTGCGCAGAAGGAAGGCCGGGAAGTCACTTTGGCCGATATGACGGACGACGCGCAAACGCTGTCCCAGGCTGTTACAGATGAGATCCTGCGCCAGATTGAGGAAAAGGATCTGAACATGCAGTACGGCTATTGGGACGTCTATGGGGTGTATGTGGCTGAATGGATGGACGGCTATAGTACTTATTTTAACGACGCAGGCGAACTGGAAATTATTTTTCCGGCCTATGATCTGGCTTCTTATGCGGCCGGAGCGCAGACTTTTGTAATCCCGCAGAGTGTATATGCCCCTTGCCTGAATGATTATGGCAGGCTTTTGCTGGGGATTTCCTGAGAAATGAAAAAGTGCAAAGCCGCGCCCCGGAGGTTTCGTCTCCGGGGCGCGGCTTTTTTGTGTGGCAGTGGAATCTTTTTCCGCGAACCAATTATTCTGTGATGTGGACGTGGTTGTTGATGTGATCGGAACAGTAGCAGTAATAGCCGGCGCATTTGGAGCAGTAGCGGAACTCAAGGTTGGGATATTCGGTATCGGTTTTGCCGCACACAGCGCATTTGTGGTGGTATCCCTTGTCTTTCATTTGTTCTTTGACTGCTTTTTTATAGTGAATGGTTTTTGGAGAGGCCTGATGTGCCGCCCGGCCGGTGGTACGGCGCAGCCAGCCCAGAAGTGCTTCGCCGAAAAAGAGGAAGAAATTGAGCAGGGCGACAATGGGGAGCAGCGCGCTGACGAAATTCAGCTGCGCCAGGGCTGCAACGATATCAAAGGCGAACAAGGCCGCATCCAGCCATGCCAGCCATTTGATTTTGACCGGGAGAATGAGCAGCAGCACCGTGGCGTCGGGGTAGAGCATGGCAAAAGCAAAAAACATGGACATATTGATGTAATATGTGCTGCTTAACGTCCAGCTGACGCCGGTGATGAGGGAGGCGGCCACAACTGCGATCAGGGTCAGCACAAGGCCGCCGAAATAGTAGATGTTGAATTTGGCGGTGCCCCACTCCCGCTCCAGGGTGCTGCCGATAAAGTAATAGAAAAACAGCGAAATCAGCAGCCAGAAAGGGCTGAAATTCGTCGGTACGAAAATGAAGGTGACCAGACGCCAGATCTCGCCGTGCAGAAGGGAGTTGAGATTAAAGGTCAAAAATTGGATGGAGCTGGCGTTGTATCCTGTGAGCAGGTAGAGCAGATAGACGACCACCGTGCCGATCACAATAATCTTCATCAGATTGGGGATGCCGAAGCCGGGATGCTGATAGCAAAATTCATCGATTTTGCGGTTGATGCGGTTCAAAAAAATACACCTCCGAATACTGCGGAAAATGGACGCAGCAAATGTGCGGATTTTCCAATCAGATTAATTTTTCAAGAAAACCTCGCTTGTTTACAATTTTTTAATGACACGCAGCCTGTTTTCGTGTAAAATTATTGGCCGAAGGATATTTTGTGCTTCCCAAAAATACACAAATATGTTATACTAACTTAACACTGCGGGCAAACGGAAGTGTTTGCAGACTCGGGAAAATCGTTTGAACCAATAAGAGAAAGAATCCAGATCATTGACTGTACATATAAAGGAGAAGTTGCTATGAAAAACAGAGTTTTCACATCGGAATCTGTGACGGAGGGACATCCCGACAAGATCTGCGACCAGATCTCTGACGCCGTGCTGGACGCCATTATGGCGCAGGATCCCGCGGGCCGCGTGGCCTGTGAGACCACGGCCACTACCGGTATGGTGATGGTAATGGGTGAGATCACCACCACCGCTAAGATCGATATTCCCTCCATTGTGCGCAACACCGTCAACCGCATCGGCTATGACGATCCTGCCTATGGCTTTGATGGACACACCTGCGCGGTGCTTACGACCATCGACAAGCAAAGCCCTGACATTGCACAGGGCGTTAACAACGCATATGATGCCAGTGCCGATGAGAAGATCGGTGCTGGCGATCAGGGCATGATGTTTGGCTATGCCTGCGATGAAACGGCGGAACTGATGCCTGCGCCCCTGGCCCTGTCCCATGCCCTTGCCCGCCGGCTGACCGCTGTGCGCAAGAGCGGCGAGCTCAACTGGCTGCGGCCCGATGGCAAGAGCCAGGTTACGGTGGAATATGACGCTGCCGGCAACGTGGTGCGCTGCCCAGCCATTGTGGTGTCCACCCAGCACAGCCCTGACATCTCCATTGAGAAGCTGCGCGAGGCCATTGTGGAAACAGTTATCAAACCCACCATCCCGGCCCGGTACATCGATGCGGGCACCAAGTTCTTTGTCAACCCTACCGGCCGCTTTGTGGTGGGCGGTCCCGCCGGCGACAGCGGTCTGACCGGCCGCAAGATCATTGTGGATACATACGGCGGTGCAGCGGCCCATGGCGGCGGCTGCTTCTCCGGAAAAGATCCCACCAAGGTGGACCGCAGTGCAGCTTATATGGCGCGTTATGTCGCCAAGAACCTGGTGGCTGCCGGCTTGGCTCGCCGCTGTCAGGTGGAGCTGGCTTACGCCATTGGCGTATCTGAGCCGGTTTCCATTGTGGTGGACACGTTCGGTACCGGCACTGTGAGTGATGACAAGCTGACGGAGCTGGTGGGATGCAACTTTGACCTGCGCCCCGGCAAAATCATTTCCTATCTGAACCTGCGCCGTCCTATTTATGAGCAGACTGCGGCCTACGGCCATTTCGGCCGGCCCGATCTGGATCTGCCCTGGGAGCATACCGATATGGCAGCTAAACTGAAAGCTTCCCTGTAAAAACAAGCAGCGATCACGCTCCGTCCGGTGAATTCTGTGCCGGGCGGAGCGCTGTGCGTTTCTTTTGAACCTTTAAGGATTGTTTAAGCCCGGCGAATCTGCGGCGGAAAGGGAATGTGGATGAACGAAAGAGCACTACAATCAAACGGCAGTCTGGTTTCCCGTCTTCCGCAGCTGATGATGGCCCTGATCCTCCTGCAGCCTGTGCTGGATATTCTTTCTTTCTGGCAGGATCAAGCCGGGGCGGACAATACGCTGACACTGGCGCTGCGTTTTGGCATGTTGCTGGTGGTGGCACTGGCGGGCTTTTGCCTGTCCGGGCGCAAGCGGATCTATGTGGCGTTGGCCTTTGTGCTGCTGGGCTTTGGCCTGTGCCATGCCGCCGCGGTGATTCAGGTGGATTTGCAGACACTGCCCGGTGAGCGGGAAGCCACAGGCTTTTGGATGCTGCTGAGCGATTTTGCCAATTATGTGCGCGTGGCGCAGATTCCGGTTTTTACGCTGTGTTTTATCACCTTTTTGAAGCGCAGTGGGGAGAAAGGGTTTGCAGCCATCGAGCGCAGCTTTTTGCTGGTGCTGCTGATTGTGGCGGCAGTGGAAGTGGTCAGCGTACTCACGGGAACGAATCCCTATACGTATCCCAATAAAAGCCTTGGGATTCTGGGCTGGTTTTATTTTGCCAACTCCCAGAGTGCGATTCTCAGCATGATTGTTCCTGTGGCGATCATGGCGGCGATCCGAAAGGGGACAAGCCGGTGGATCCAGCCGCTGTGCATCTGCGTACTGGGGTTTGCAGTGCTTTATTGTTTCGGTACGCGGCTCTCTTTTGCGGCAATCGGGGCCACTGGTGTGGGTCTGGCGTTCACATTGTTTGTAACGAACCGGAAACAAAAAGGTGCCATTGCCATGTTGCTGGTCTGCACGGCGGTGTGTGTGGGTACAGTGTTTCAGTCGCCCATGTATGAAAACCAATCCCGGGTGGCGGAAAACGCCGTACGGAAACAGGCTTATATCGACACGCTGGTGGCGGGCGACGAGGCTTGGGCCAGGGATTACGGGCTGACAGGCGAAGCGCTGGAGCGCCAGCGCCTGGTGGGGGCTTACCATTTCTATTTGGGCGGCTTGGTGGAGAAATACGGCATCAGCCGTGTGATCGATCTTTACGACGGAACCACTGACGTTTCCGAGTTGGCCAACGTGCGCGCCGCAAAACGCAGTTACTGTGAACTGATGCTGGAGGATTCACCGCTGTTGTCCCGCCTGTTCGGACTGGAATTGGGGGATATGCGCTACCGCACGTGGAATTATGATGTGGAAAACGATTTTTACGGTATTTATGTGCTCTGCGGCCTTGTGGGTCTGGGGTTGCTGAGCGCATTTTTCCTGTACTTTTTCCTGTTGATCGTGAAAGCCCTGCTCCGGAATGCAAAAAAATATTATACCAGTGAGGCCGGGGCCTGGGGCGTGGCACTGGTGATGGCAATGCTGCATGCGTTTGCCACAGCGGGGATTCTGCGCAGGCCAAATGCTTCATTTTATCTATCAGTAGTGCTGGCGGTGATTTATTATCTCGTAAAGCTCCGCCGCTATGAAGAAACGAAAACACAAGCGGGAAAGTTTCCCGCAGGCACATACAGAAAGGATGCTTCCCAATGACTGCTGCTGCAAAGCTTGAAAACCGCCAATCCCGGCTGCTCCGGAACCTGCCGCTTTTCGTCACGGTGATCTGCGCTCTGCAGCCGTTGATGGATGTACTGTCCTTCTGGCAGTCGGAGCTCGGCATGGACAATACGCTGACGCTGGCGCTGCGCTTCGGTGTGCTGGCGGTAGTGGCGTTGATGGGTTTTTGCCTGTCCCGGCAGAAAAAAGTTTATATTCTTGCAGGCGTGGTCTGCGCCGCCCTGTGGGCGGGGCACTGCTATGCCAGCCTGCAGAAAGGTTATCTCAGCCCTTTGAGCGATGTGATCAATTATGTGCGCGTGATCCAGATGCCGCTGTTCGCTGTGTGTTTTATCACGTTCATGAAGCGCAACGACCGTTGCTTTGAGGGCATTAAGCGCGGCTTTGCCGTTAACTTTCTCATCATCACCGGCGTGCTGATTCTGAGCCTGCTCACTGGAACTTGCCGGCCCACGTACGATTTGAGCTGGCTGGGCCTCATGGGCTGGTTTTCCACCAGCAACGCCCAGAGCGCTATTGTGAGTATGCTGACTCCTGTAGTGGTATGGATGGCCTATGAGAGTAAGCGTACCTGGCTGGTATGGATCACTGTGGCTGCAGCGTACCTTCAGCTGTTCTACATCGGAACCCGATTGGCCTTTGCCGCCATGCTGGCTACGACGGTGGGCCTTGCCTTTACGTTTCTGGTCACGCGGCATGTGGAATGGAAACGGGTGGCGGCGCTGTTTGTGGCGTTGGTTATCGCTGCAGGGTGTATGAAATACGGCCCCATGTACAAAAATCAAAATTACTATTCCGATTATACCTCGACCCAGCAGGGCTATGTAGCTGAGGAAATGATGGAAAAGATGCCGGAGCTGGAAGAAGGAGTCGATTTCAAGGAGCTGTTCAAAACGTTGACCGATGCGGAGAAGCGCTATGTCTTGGCGCCGATCTATGCGTTTTACAGCAACGACCTGTGCCGCCGCTTTACGGTGAACACTGTAATTGAGGCATATGACTACACCTATGCGGTGTCCGACCTTACCAATGCCCGCAATCATAAGATCACCTATTGTAAACTCCTGCAGCAGGAGCACCCTGAGGCCAGTAAATGGTTCGGTATGGAGCTGGGCCGCATGACCTGGAATGGGGAAAACTATGACGTGGAAAACGATTTCCACGGCGTCTATTTCCTCTTTGGCGCGGTGGGGCTGGGCCTGATGCTCGCCTTTTTGGGGTATTTTGTGCTGCTCATCCTCTGGGCGCTGAAAAAAGACGCCCGGAAGTATTTCACGCCTGCTGCCGGCGCGTTCGGTATTTCTTTCTGCATTGCCATTGCCAATGCTTATTTCACGGCTGGCATGCTGCGCCGTCCCAATTCGTCGTTCTATCTTTCGCTGTTGCTGGCGGTGATCTATTATCTCGTTTGCATCCATAAATATGATGGGGAAACCACAGTGGCCTCGCGGCTTGCGTGCGGTAAGCGGGGCAAGAGGGAGGCATCTTCCAAATGAGATTCAGTGTGGTGATCCCGGCTTATAACGTGGCAGATTATCTGGAAAAGTGCGTTGCATCCGTGCGTGCACAGACCTGCGCGGACTGGGAGGTCCTTCTGGTGGATGACGGAAGCACCGACGGGGTTACCGGCAAACTGTGCGATGCGCTGGGGCAGGGGGATGACCGTTTCCGGGTGATCCATCAGGAAAACGGCGGCCTGGGCGCCGCCCGGAACACCGGGATGGAGGCTGCCAGGGGCGAGTATCTTGTATTTCTCGACAGCGATGACTACCTCGCGCCCCATATGCTGGAAACGCTGCGCCAGCGTATCGAAGCGACGCACTGCGATGTGTATACGTTTGGCTTTTTTGTGGATAAAAATGGTGATACCAGTGAGCGGCATCTGGATGATCTGCCGGTGGGAATACCGTTCACGCTGGCAGAGTATCCCCGTCTGCTGCTCGCGTCGCCCAACGCCTGGAATCGTATTTACCGGCGTTCCTTTTTCCTCGACAGCGGCGTGCGGTATCCCGGCCGCGTCTGGTTTGAGGACATCCGCACCACTATGAAGCTCTTTGCCTTGGCGCAGAGCATTGAGGCAGTGCCGGAGGCGCTTTATTATTATGTGGTGCGGCAGGGCAGCATCACCCGCAATGCAAAGGCCGACCGCAACCGGGAGATCCTGGATGCTTTTGATGATTTGCTTTCTTTTTATCGTCAATGCGGCCTTTATCCGCGCTATCGCAGTGAATTGTGCCGACTGGCCATCGACCATGTCTATCTGGCCGCTTCGGTGCGTGTGCTGCGGATCGATCGCAAACACCCGCTGCTGCGTGTATTTGCGGACTATATGCAACAAAACTTTCCGGATTACCGGGAGAACCCTTATTTGGAAGAATTGAGCAAAGCGCGCTGCCTGGCGTTTTCCCTGCTGGAAAGGCGGCAATACTGGGCGCTGTGGCTCCTGTTCCGTTTCAAGGGCCAGTGAAGAAAGGACGACCAGTTTGAATCTGCGTGCAAAAATGAACGGAAAACGCGGCGTATTGCTGAAAAACACCATGATGCTGTATATCCTGCAGTTTTCCACCTATTTTTTCGGTTTTATTGTCGTTCCTTATGAGACCCGCGTCCTGGGGCCGGTTCTTTATGGTATGGTGGGCGCTGCGATGGCGGCGATGATCTATTTTCAAAATGTGATTGATTTCGGCTTTATCCTGTCCGGGACAGCGGATGTGGCGCTGCATCGGGAGGATAAAAAGTATCTCTCTCACCTGTTCACTGCGGTGGTGTGGGGCAAAGTGCTGTTGGCGGCTGTTTGTGCGGTGGTGCTGGCGGTGCTGTGCCAGTTGATCGCTGTATGGGGGGATTATGCCGGCTTCTATTTTCTCTACTTTATTTCCATTTTTCTCGGCTCCCTGATGCCCGATTATCTGTACCGCGGGTTGGAGCAGATGGAGATTATCACGGTGCGCGCAGTGTGCATCAAGGCGTTTTTCACAGTGATGATTTTTGTGTTTCTGCGCGATGAAACCCAGTACTGGTTGATTCCGCTGCTGAATATCATCGGAAACGGTGTGGCTTTTTTCGGTGTATATCTGCATCTGAAGCGCAAAATGGGCATTGGCTTTTGTCGTGTTACCTTACGGGAAGTGTTTTCTACGCTGCGGGATTCGTTGCCCTTTTTCTATTCCCGCATCGCAACCACCGTGTATACCGCCACCAATACCATTGTGCTGAACATCATCAGCGGCACCGGCGCTGTGACGGGTTATTATACTTCGGCGGACAAACTGATTACCACAGCCAAAAGCGGTATGTCGCCCATATCCGACAGCATGTACCCCTACATGGTCAAGAACCGGGATTTTCGGCTGATTCGAAAATCGCTGATGCTGCTGATGCCGCTGATCTTAGTAGGCTGTGTTGTGGTTGGGATTTTTGCCCGGCCGCTGTGCAGTTGGTTTTTCGGGCCGGAGTTTGCTGACGCGGCCCATGTGCTGCGGGTGATGCTGCCGGTGGTGGTGGTGATCCTGCCCAGTTATATCTTGGGCTTTCCGACACTTTCCCCCATGGGGCTTGCCAAGCATGCCAATTATTCTACCATTGTTGGCTCTGTGTTTTATCTTGTGGTGATGGTGATCCTGTTTGCCACAAATCATGTGAGCATGGTTACTTTGGGCCTTTTGACTTCGGCCACGGAAGTGCTGATCTTTTTGTATCGTCTGGTTGTTGTGTGGCATTACCGAGATCGGATGCGCCCGGACAATAGGGAAGAGGGGGAGGCAACATGAGTATTGCAGCCAGGCTGGCCTCGGCGGCGTTGTGGGCCGAGGGACGTATGCTGCCTGTGCAGGGCAATAAAATTGTAGTCTCCAATTTTTACGGCAGGGGCTACGGTGATCATTTGAAGCCTATCGTAGAGGAATTGCTGCGGCGGGAGAACGGGCTTGATATTGTATGGCTGACGGCGGATGAAGCGGCGGCCAAAAGCCTTCCTGCTGGTGTGCGCGCGGCGTCCTATGCGCCGCGCAGCCGAATCCGGGAGCTGTGCACGGCAAAGGTTTGGCTGGATAATAACCGTAAGGGAGCGCGTTTCAAGAAACCGGGGCAGTGGTATCTGCAGACTTGGCATGGGTTTGCCCTCAAACGGATCGAGCGGGATGTCGAGCAGACGCTTCCTGCAGGCTATGCGGCGTACGCTGCCCGGGACAGTGCGCAAACGGATCTGATCGTATCCAACTCCGCCCTGATGACAAAAATTTATCGGGAATCGTTTTGGTACGAAGGAGAAGTAGCGGAATTCGGTTCGCCCCGCAACGACATTTTGTTTGCCCCCGCAGGGGATGTGAAGCAGAAAGTATGTGCGGCGCTGGGGATACCGGTGCAGCGTTCTCTGGCGCTGTATGCGCCGACCTTTCGTGCAGACGGGAGCACGGACGCCTACTGTGTGGACTATGCCCGGCTGCGGCGCGCACTGCGGCAGCGTTTCGGCGGAGACTGGGTCGTCTTGGTCCGACTGCATCCGCATGTGATGCAGCAGGCGCGGGCGCTGCACCTGGACGGAGACACAACGTTTGATGCCACGCGCTATGACGATATGCAGGAGCTTTTGGCGGCGGCTGATGCGGTGATCAGCGATTATTCTTCGCTGATGTTTGACTATGGTCTCACCGGGCGGCCCTGTTTCCAATTTGCCGTGGATATCGAAGCGTATCGGCAGGATCGCAATTTTTATTTTTCGCTGGATCAGATGCCCTTCCCGCTGGCACAAGACAACGATGCCCTGGAGCGCGCTGTTTTGGAGTGGAGGGAAGAGGAGGCGGCGCAGGCTTGGAAAGGGTTCTGTGAGACCTTTGGCATCCGGGAGGACGGCAAAGCTTCTGCGCGCTGTGCGGACTGGATCTTGGAGAAAATAAACACAAAAACCTGAAAGGACAGGCTGCGACAGATGCGCCTCAGGGGTGCGCGGCAGGAAAGGACGGAAGAAAGATGAAGCGCGTGATTACCTATGGAACGTTTGATTTGCTGCATTATGGGCATATTGAATTGCTGCGCCGGGCAAAGGCTTTGGGCGATTATCTGGTGGTGGCGCTTTCGACGGATGAATTTAACTGGAACTGCAAGCAGAAAAAGTGTTATTTTCCGTATGAAGAGCGTAAGAGAATGCTGGAAGCGATCCGCTATGTGGATCTGGTGGTCCCGGAAGAGAACTGGGAACAGAAAGCGACGGATGTGGAGAAATATCATATTGATACGTTTGTGATCGGTGATGACTGGAGTGGAAAATTTGACTTTTTGAAAGAAAAATGCGAAGTCGTCTATCTTCCACGTACGCCGGAGATTTCCACGACAAAAATCAAGCGGGATTTACAGAAATAAACCTTGCAAAAGAGCCTGAAAGTTGCTATAATAATAAGGTCCCGGTTTTAGCCGGGACCTTTTAGGCGGGTGTATGGGTGAGATGAAGAATCTTGGCTGTGCTATCCGTGATGACAGTAATGCCATAAACACGAAAAACTTGCTTTTTCTTTCTTTGCATGGTATCATGCAGAAAACCAAATATCCGGGTGTAGCGCAGTTGGTAGCGCGCCTGCTTTGGGAGCAGGATGCCGGGAGTTCGAGTCTCCCCACTCGGACCAAACAATGATAATCCGAACTACATTATCCAGGTGGGTAATGTGTTCGGATTTATCATTTCTATTGAAAATGCGATTTGATTGACAAGGGCAGGGAGAAAATCCCTGTCCTTGTATTTTTATGTACCCAGATGCTATAATCTACTTAAAAACTACTCAATAAATCGAACGTTGCAGGGAAGTGTGATTGTATGAAAAAAGCTTTTCTAAAAATAACGCTGGGGGTTATTCTCGTTTGCATTTTGTTTGTTGGATTTCTTTATGCCAACAATGATATTGGTGTGGCTTCAACCAATTTAGAAGCGGATATTCGCTCGTCGCAAAAGATTAAGAATGATTGGACAGTCGAGGGAAGTGTTTCCGACACGATGGCTGCATATATTTCTTATCCCCAGAATATGAGTGACCACACTTTTTCTGTCTATGTTAATCGCCCAGGGCTCTCCTTTGGATTTTTCTTTCGTGGTGGCGGGAGCCATCCAAAAGTTGAAAGGGGAATTGTAGAGTTCACAGTAGAGGGATATGAAGAACGAGCATTTATTTCTATGAATCAGCAGCGGGTAACACAACTCCAAATAGATGATGGCAACTCCATTCAGGAGATTTCTATTGATAGCAATAAACCTTTTGCAATTGTCTTGCCTATACATGCTGGTATCATTACTTTTTGTGATGTGAACGGAAATACCGTGGAATACTGGAATATTCCTCTTTGACAAACCAAAATTTATCGGGCAGACACAGAGAAGGGCGGGAGCATCGTTTCAGATGTTCCCGATTTGTGTGTTAGTCCTGTTTTATCTTGCTTTGTTCCTGCTGTGCTTTCCACTCGGTAAACTCCCGCTGTCCTTCCTCTGGCCGTTAGGTGCCTATATGTAGAAGCTCTATTTTTACTATAGGAGGAAACGGTGTGTACATCGTTAAGAAAACAGGCTATATTACCAGTAATTATTTTTAGCAACCATATTTTGAGCAAAGCGGCAAGAGTCACTTATAAAAGTAAACTTTGGAAAATTTGAAGAGCGGTGATCACACCAGGGACCTGCTATTATTGTGCCTCTATGAATGGCCGGATCCGATCCGTTGATGATCCGAGAATCTTTGATATCCCAGCTCATCCGAACTGCAGTTGCCATGTAGAAGCAATGCCTGCCATCGCTGTTGGTGCAGCAACAAAGGGCTCCCCTGGCAGATGCTGCCGGAGTATATGGGGAACCTAGTAGATTTTATCCATAGGGATTCGCTATGAATGACCTGCTGAAAGCGGCACTCATCCACTTCTGCCTTGCCTATCTGCATCCCTGGTTTGATGGCAACGGCAGAATGGCTCGACTGATACACCTGTGGTATCTGGTGCAGCAGCGGTACTCATCCGTTCTGTTTGTCCCACTGTCTGGGTATGTGGAGAAGAGCTGTCGAGGTTACTACAATGCATACACATTGGCAGAGCAGAATGCGAAGATCAGCGGGGGCATGGATGTGACGCCTTTCCTGACCTATTTCATTGAAAATGTGTACCACAAACTGGTCCCGGTTTTGCCGGATCTCGACACCACAGAAATATTCCAAAACGCTTTGGCCGGGGCAATGTCACGGAAAAAGAACAGGCCCTGTGGCAGTTTGTCCTCACTGAGTATGGGGAAGGCCAGTTCTCCACCAAGCAGCTGGAAAAGGACTTTGGTAATGCGGCCTATGCAACGATTCGTGGATTTGTATTCAAGTTTGAGAAGCTTGGGCTGTTGCGGTCTGCAAAATACGGCAATCGCATCAAGTATCAAATTGCAAAATAAACCAAAGAAGTGCCTTCCGAAGCCTGCAGATTCCGGAAGGCGCTATTCTTTTGATCAGGGCGATCATAACGCCAATCACACGTCAATCCACGCTCCTCTTACAGGGAGCGACAGGCCCACCTCGCAGCTGGCCGCTGTCGTTACCCGATTTCAATCCGCACTCCCCATGAGAGGAGCGACGACGTGGTACGCGCCCGTGCCCGGGATCTGGAGCGATTTCAATCCATGCTCCCTGTGGGGGGAGCGACCAGTCTCTCAAGCTGGCTGCATCTCAGGCTAACCAATTTCAATTCACGCTCTCCGAGGGGAGAGCGACAGGAATCCACGCAGATTCGGTATTTTCACCCATATTTCAATCCACGCTCTCCGAGGGGAGAGCGACTCGGAGCGCGCTCCTCGGTTTCCGCCCCGTCCTTATTTCAATCCACGCTCTCCGTGGGGAGAGCGACAAGAACGTCCGGACGGCTTTGTAATTCCAATCGATTTCAATCCACGCTCTCCGAGGGGAGAGCGACCCTGTGCTCGCTAATATTGGTGAGCAAGCTATCCTATTTCAATCCACGCTCTCCGAGGGGAGAGCGACTTCGAACTCTGGTGACCGTATTAAGCAACTATACATTTCAATCCACGCTCTCCGAGGGGAGAGCGACAAGGGGACCAAAACCAGACTTACAATCTCTCACGATTTCAATCCACGCTCTCCGAGGGGAGAGCGACAGCAAACATATCCAAAATGCTGCGTGGCGGTTTGGATAGATTTCCTAATTTTTGAAAAAGATGCTTATAAAATCAAAACAAAAATAATTACTAAATGGGATTTTTAGTAAAGACAGGTATGTTTATCCTGCTTTTCAAGTGCGAACCCAATAAGAAGTCGGTGTGCGCTTCCTGTTCGCACGGTTAGAGAATCATAGGTTCCTCCGGCAGGTACGTCTGCTTGCAGCCGAAGTGTTCGATTTTATTTTCATAGCGTTTCCCTAAATAATAAAACCGAAGGCTGTCCTTTTCCGGATCCATGATCGCGCATAGCTTTGCCTGGAGCAATTTACACTGAGCCGGGTCCAGCAGACATTCAAAAACAGAATTTTGGACCCGCTGCCCGTAGTTTACACATTGCTTGGCAATCTGCCGCAGTCGTTTCCGCCCAGCAGAATCTTCCGTGTTGACGTCATAGGTAATCAAGACCAGCATTCTAGAACCTCACTTCCACAAAAAAGGCGGATAGGAATCCAGGTCTCCCCGGAGACAGCGTGCCAGAAGAAGCGCTTGAATATAGGGAACCAATCCCCAGGAAAGTTTTTCCTGCAAATATGGATGGGTCAGTATCTCTTGTTTGCGAGTCTGCCAATGCTTCAAAAAAGTCCGGCGGCCCGTGTCATTTAGAAAGACAGCGCCGTTTCTTGAATATCAAAGTCTGATTTGCCCACGACACGGTTATTGACGAGCGTCAAAACAAACCGGTCTGCCATACAGGGGCGCAGTTCTTCTATGAGGTCGAGTGCCAGAGAGGTGCGTCCGGGGCGGTCACGGTGGAGAAAGCCTACATAGGAATCCAGGCCCACACTCTCCAGGGCGGAGGCGCAATCGTGGGTCAGAAGGCTGTATGCAAAGGAGAGAAGTGCGTTTGCAGGGTCTTGTGGCGGACGGCGGTTCCGGCCTGAGAATTGGAAGAACGGCTTTTCACCCAAAAGCATTTGGTCAAACACGCTGAAGTAGAGCGTGGCCCCCACCCCCTCCAAACCACGCAGAGCATCCAGAGAGAACGCCTCCGTGATTTGGGGAAGGAGTTCCTTCAACTGTGAGGAGACGGACGAAAG
>QFCE01000478.1_pt1 | contig 43820 bp, 36 predicted proteins | sample 5346091 | NCBI WGS metagenome assembly QFCE01 (sample SAMN09062252, study PRJNA434731) | Human gut metagenome, whole genome shotgun sequencing project. | isolation source: stool timepoint A chromium assembly | host: Homo sapiens | collected 2015 | reverse complement strand
GGAATTGTGCGGTGTTGCCTTAACATTTGCGTTTGCAATCTATTCTGCTTACCCCAAAATTGCAAAGCTCTGTGCACCCAGCACCAGCTCATCGCCCTTCACTTCGGCTTTGCCGATCACATGCAGCACGCGGGTACCGTCTTCCAGCTTCAGGGGCAGTTCTGCTTCCTCGTGGGCGGGGTTCACCGCGCAGATCAGCTTGCCGCGCTCCCAGGCAAACGGGCGGTAGCTGCCCTTTGCCTTGGGGGCAAACCGCACATGGAACGGCGCATCGGAATCCAGATCCCGGTGGCTGTGGCGGAAGTTCAGCACCCCCTGCACGGTATGCCACAGGCTGTCAGGGTCTGCCTGCTGGGCAGCCACGGTGGGGGCGTCCGCAGTATCGTCCACCGGCAGGTACAGCTTGTCGGCTGCGGCGGTAGAAAATCCCTTGTTGGCGCTGTTATCCCACTGCATGGGGGTGCGGGAACCGGTGCGGAAATAGCCGCCCTCCTTGGTGGGCAGCGGCAGATAGCGCATGCCGATCTCATCGCCATAATACACAAACGGTGCGCCGGGCAGGGTAAACAGCATGGCGTAAGCAATTTTCAGCTCATCCGGGGTCAAACCGGCGGAGGGGCGGATGGTATCATGGTTGCAGGTAATCAAGCAGTACAGGCCGTCCTTGCGGGTCGCCTTGTAGCTGGGCAGCCAGTCATCCAGGAACTTGTCAATACCCGTGCCGGAATCCGCACAGAAATACGCCTTGCCGATGTTATGCGGGTCAGAATCTGTTGCGCCATCATAATTGCGCATCAGCCAGCTGTAGCCATTGCCCTGCCATTCCAGCATAAAGTCCATATCAAAGCCGTTTTTCAGGGACTGGCGCGGCTGGTTCCATTCGCTCACCAGAGCGGCTTCGGGGTATTCCTTGTCCAGCATAGCGGCAATATCGCGCCAGATGGCACAGGTATACTTTTTGTGGTGGGTATCATTCTTGACCAGGCTGGATGCCATATCCACACGGAAACCATCGCAGCCCATATCCAGCCAAAAGCGCATCACATCCTTCACGGCTTCCACCGTTGCGCGCGGGCCGGGGGCGTCGGTGGGCATTTGCCACTTTTCGCGGCACTTGCCATAACCATAGTTCAAAGCAGGCTGGCACTTGAAGAAGTTCAAAATATAAGTACCGTTGCGGTCGGTCTCGCCGCCAATGAACGGCATACCGTCACCGGCGCTAAAGCAGGAGTCCGTCCAGATATAGCGGTCGGAATACTCATTCTTTTCCGGCTTGCTGCTCTCCTTAAACCATGCGTGTTCCTCGCTGGTATGGCCGGGCACCAGGTCCAGCAGCACATGGATGCCCTTGGCATGAGCTGCTTCAAACAGCGCTTTGGCATCTGCGTTGGTGCCATAGCGGGGGGCAATCAGCTTATAATCGCGCACATCATACCCGGCGTCCTTGAACGGGGAATCAAAGCAGGGGTTGATCCAAAGGGCGTTGCACCCCAGCTCTTTGATGTAATCCAGCTTTTCGATAATCCCCTTCAGATCGCCGATGCCATCCCCGTTGGTATCATAAAAGCTTTGGGGGTAAATTTCGTAAAAAACTGCGTCTTTCAGCCATTGTTTCAAAACAATCCCTCCTATTATTTTCTGTCCCTCTGCGCGGAATCCGGCGCACCGTATGGTTCCCGCTGTACCGGGCAAAGTTCCACTTTTATCATACGGTTCCGCACGGCAGTTGTCAATCACCTTTCACAAAAACAGACGCAGATATTTTTAATTTTCTGGTGCCGGTGCACAATTTTGTCCGCTTATGGTGCATTCTGCTGCGTAACGCTGCTGTTCAGCATCCGGGCAAATTCGCGCGCAGCTGCGTTGGGAACACGGCCGCCATCCTGCACCAGCACAACATGACGGGTGGGGATTTCCTCTTTCAACTGGATGGTAAACACATCCCCCGCGGCCAAGGCGTCCTTGGCAAAATTCTGCGGCACATACCCCAGCCCCAGCCCGCTTTTGACCAGCGGCACCACCTGGTCGGTGGTAGCGGCCTCAGTATCCGGCTGCAAAACAAGATTGTTGCTTAAGTAAAACTGGTTATAGAACGCATAGGTCATCGTCTCGCTGCCCAGGCAGATCAGAGGGTATTGCTGCAGTTCTTTCAGCGCCCAGCGGCGGCCCTGCAAAAATTCAAAGTCCCTGCCGGCAATCAGAATTTCCTGGAACGGCATCAGCAGGGTACGGCGCATCGTGGATTCCAACCGGGCCGGGGTGGTGATCACACAAAGATCCACCAGCCCGCGCCCCAGCGCACGGATGGCCTGCGGGGTGGAATGGTTGGCAATGCGCAGCCGCACGCCGGGGTAACGCCGGTGGAATTCCCGCAGCATATCCAGCAAAAACACATTCAAAGCGGTCTCGCTGGCGCTAATGGTCAGCGCGCCGCTTTCCAGCGCGGTAATGCCCGCCAGCTCGCTTTCCCCCGCCTGCAGCTGCTCCTGGGCGATTTCCACGTGGGCAAACAGCACCTCGCCCTCCGGCGTCATCGTCACGCCGCGGGTGCTGCGCACCAGCAGCTTGCAGCCCAGCTGTTCTTCCAGCCGGTTCAGGGCGCGGGTCACATTGGGCTGGCTCATGCGCAGCACATTGGCCGCGCGGGTTATACTGTGATATTTGCAGACATAGTAAAATAAGCGGTAATATTCATAGTTTACATTCACAGTTTTTCCTCTTTTCCTGCGTTTTGCCATATCAAATACAAATATTTTGCATGCGAAACATATATTTTACAAATGTATTTTCTGACAGTATAATACAAACCGTTCCAGAAAACAAGGCATACCAGCAGGGTTCGTGCATACTCCCCCCAGGGTGTACCTGAAACGTCGAAAATTTAGAAACGCGGCCGGATTCCGCGTTAAAAATCCTTGGAATCCACAAAGGATTCCTGCGGCTTTTTGCCTCGAATCCATCGCACATTTGCGAAATCTTCGTCATTTTCTTCGTTTTCAGCTACACCAGGTAAGCAAGCGGTCCTGCCGGTATTGCCCAGGAAGGATGACACCATGCAGTATCAGGATATGACAAAAAAAGAAATGCAGCGGGAATACCACCGTCTGTGCCAGCGCTACCAGGAGTACGAACAGCAGGGCCTGCAGCTGGATCTTTCCCGCGGAAAACCTGCGCCGGAGCAGCTGGCACTTTCGCAGCGCATGCTGGGTGAACTGAACTCCCGCAGCGTGCTGGACAGTGAGGATGGCACCGACTGCCGCAATTACGGCGGGCTGGACGGCATTCCCGAAGCAAAAGCCCTGCTGGCCGGTATGATCGGCGCGCGGCCGGAGCAGGTCATGGTGGGCGGTAACAGCAGCCTGACCATGATGTTCGATATCCTCAGCCACGCCATGCTGGACGGCCTGCTGGGCGCAGAGCCGTGGGTGCAGGTCAAGGACCGCAAGTTCCTTTGCCCCGTGCCGGGTTATGACCGCCATTTTGCCATGACGGAGCATTTCGGCTTCCAGCTAATCCCCATCCCCATGCACAATGATGGCCCCGATATGGACATGATCGAAGACCTGGTCCAGCGGGATGCTTCCATCAAAGGCATCTGGTGCGTACCCAAGTACCAGAACCCCACCGGCATTGTGTTCAGCCCCATGGTGGTAGAGCGCTTTGCCCACCTGCAACCCGCAGCGCCGGATTTCCGCATTTTCTGGGATAACGCCTACTGCGTGCATGACCTTTACCCCAACGCTCCGGCCATCCTGCCAGACATCCTGTCCGCCTGCGCCAATGCCGGGCACCCGGATATGGTGTATGAGTTCTGCTCCACCAGCAAGGTTTCCTTCCCCGGTGCAGGCATCAGCGGCGTGGCGGCAAGTTCCGCCAACCTGATCGATCTGCGCAAAGTGTGGAAGTTTGCCACCATCGGCCCCGATAAGCTCAACCAGCTGCGCCAGGCACGTTTTTTCCGCAATGAAAGCGGCATTGAAGCCCATATGGCACGCCATGCCCGCCTGCTGCGCCCCAAGTTCGAGCAGGTCATCTCCATTTTCCGCGAGGAACTGGACGGCAGCGGCATTGCCAGCTGGACGGAACCCCGCGGCGGCTACTTCCTTTCCTTCGATACCATGCCGGGCTGCGCGGCCCGCACGGTGGAGCTTTGCCGCCGGGCCGGTGTCAAATTCACCCCCGCCGGTTCCACCTGGCCCTATGGCCGCGACCCGCAGGACAGCAACGTCCGTATTGCCCCCAGCTTTGCCAGCGCCGAGGAGATCGAACCTGCGGCCCGGCTGTTTACCATCTGCGTGCGGCTTGCCACACTGGAAAAGCTGGCGGCTACCCGCTTTGCATCCGAAACCGCCCTTGGCGCGGAGCGCATCGCCTGAATTTCCGCTCCTTGGCAGTTTTGCACAAACACCGTTCCTTTCCCTCACCATCAAAACCGCACAGAACCGCAAGATTTGTTTGAAATTAAGAACTTTTTCGCATTTTTTGTCATTAAATTCAGCAATTAGCTCAATTTTCAGTGCGCTTTATTGTGCATCGTGCACAGTATTTTTAATCTGTCAGAATCACGGAATATCCAAAAGGCAGAATGTGCGGCAAGGGACTTACAAATGGCGGGAAATGGTGGTATTATGGCGGCATAAAGAACGCAGCAAGAAGGGTGCTGAAGCGGAACATCGCCGTTTTCCCCTTTCTGTTTTTCTCCTTGGTGCGCTTTTTATCAGATAAATTCAAAACATAAAGCCAGCCCGGCGCACAAGCTGCCCCGCTGGCCAGAGGAGGCGGAATAATGAACGAACTGACCGCCGCCTTAAAAGAGGAGCTTAACGTTGATACGGCGTTTACCCTTCCCATTTTTGGCGGCATCGACATCCCGGAATCCATCGCGGTAAGCTGGGGCATCATGGCGTTTTTGGTGATCGTTTCGATTTTGCTCACACGCAATCTCAAGGTCAATCATATCAGCAAGCGCCAGGCCATCCTGGAAACCGCTGTGGTAACCATGGATAACTTCTTCAAAGATCTGCTGGGCGAAGCCGGCAAACAGTATGTGCCATACCTGATCACGGTTGCACTGTACATTGCCTGCTCCAACCTGATCGGCATCATTGGTCTCAAGCCCCCCACAAAGGACCTGAATGTTACCGCAGCGCTGGCTATTATGAGCATTGTGCTGATCGAATATTCCGGCATCCATGCAAAGGGCGGCAAGCGATTTGTACACAGCCTGGCGGAACCCATTGCCCTGATGACCCCCATGAACATTCTGGAAATCGCCATCCGGCCCACCAGCCTGTGCATGCGTTTGTTCGGCAACGTTCTGGGCGCATTTGTCATCATGGAACTCATCAAACTGGTGGTTCCGGTTTTTGTCCCCGCAATTTTCAGCCTGTATTTTGATTTGTTTGACGGTCTGATCCAAACCTATGTGTTTGTCTTCCTGACCTCCCTGTTCATGAAAGAAACGATGGAATGACCTGCGTTTTCTTTCCCACTTTTACATTATTATAAAAAGGAGTAATTTATTATGGCAAGTTTGGTAGCTTTGGGCGCTGGCATCGCAGCACTGACCGGCATTGGCGCCGGCATCGGCATTGGCATTGCAACCGGTAAGGCAGCGGAGGCCATCAGCCGCCAGCCGGAAGCTGAAAGCAAGATCAGCAAGAACCTGCTGCTGGGCGCCGCCCTGGCAGAAGGCACCGCCATTTTCGGCTTCGTTGTTGCCCTGCTCATCATCCTGTTCCTGGGCTGATAACGGAGGCATAAACGATGCTGACACTGAATTTGAATATTCTGTGGACGGTCGTCAACATTCTGGTTCTGTTTGTTCTGCTGCGCAAGTTTTTGTACCGTCCCGTTATGAACGTGATTGAGCAGCGCCAGAAGCAGATCGATGATGCGATCGCCGATGCAGAAGGCAAAAAGAACGACGCACAGGCTGTTTTGGCACAGGCGCAGGATAAACTGCAGAATGTGGATACCGAAGCTGCCCAGCGCCGCGAAGCCTACGAAAAGCAGGCTGAAAAAGAGAAAGAACAGCTTTTGCAGGACGCCCAGCGCCAGGCAGATGCGATTGTGGCCGAAGGCAAAGCCGCTGCCGAAGCAGAGCATGCCCGCCGCCTGCGCGATGCCAATGCTGAAACTTCCGCCCTGGCCCGCGATATGTGCGAAAAGCTGCTGGCGCGCAACCTGACGCAGCAGGACGATGCACGCCTGCTGGATGACCTGCTGCAGAAAGCGGGGGACAGCAATGGCAAGTGAATTCAGCCGCGAGTTTTTCTCCGCCAACCGCATTGTAAAGGCCGACCTGCACTGCGCCCGCCAGCCGCGGGAACAGGACCTTGATAAGATCAAGGCCGAGCTGAAATCCTTGTACGATGCAACCGAAGTCCTGCTGGATGTCAGCGTGGATGAAAGCCTGCTTTCCGGCTATGTATTGCAGGTGGGCGACCGTGTGTTTGATAACTCCGGCCGCCATGCCCTGGACCAGATGACCGGCGACAAGCCCGACCTGGCCACCCTGAAGACCCGCGTAGAGGACTACAAGCCCGCCGCCAACACTGCCGAGGGAGGCACGGTTGTGTCCGCTGCCGACGGCATTGTTACCGTTGAAGGCATGGACCGCGCCGTGTACGGCGAAATTGTCACCTTTGAAAACGGTGCCAAGGGCATGGTGGAAAGTGTTGAGCCTTCCCACCTGGGCATTATGCTGTTTGATGGTGCCGAATCCGTCGGCGTGGGCACCCTGGTGACCCGTACCGGCAAGCGCGCCGGTATCCCCGTCGGCGAAGCTTTCCTGGGCCGTGTTATCAACCCGCTGGGCGAGCCCATCGACGGCAAGGGTGCCATCGAAGCCGTTGGTTACAACCCCATCGAGAAGCAGGCCCCCGGCATTCTGGAGCGCCAGAGCGTGGACACCCCGCTGCACACCGGCATTCTGTCCATCGACTCGATGTTCCCCATCGGCCGTGGCCAGCGTGAGTTGATCATCGGCGACCGCCAGACCGGCAAGACCTCCATCGCCACCGATACCATCCTGAACCAGAAAGATACCGGCGTGCTCTGCATCTACGTTGCCATCGGGCAGAAGGCTTCCTCCATTGCCCGCGTGGCCGAGGACCTGAAAAAGCATGGCGCTATGGGCTACACCACCATTGTGGCCGCCACCGCCAGCGACAGCGCCCCCCTGCAGTACATTGCCCCGTATGCCGGCACCGCACTGGCCGAATATTTTATGGCCCAGGGCAAGAGCGTGCTGATCGTCTATGACGACCTTTCCAAGCACGCCGTGGCATACCGTGCCATTTCCCTGCTGCTGCGCCGCTCCCCCGGCCGTGAGGCTTACCCCGGCGACGTTTTCTACCTGCATTCCCGTCTGCTGGAACGTTCCTGCCGTATGCGGGACGACCTGGGCGGTGGTTCCATCACCGCACTGCCCATTGTTGAAACCCAGGCAGGCGATGTTTCCGCCTACATTCCCACCAACGTTATTTCCATCACCGATGGCCAGATCTTCCTGGAGACCGCACTGTTCAACGCAGGCAACCGCCCGGCTGTCAACGTTGGCTTGTCGGTTTCCCGTGTCGGCGGCGCTGCCCAGACCAAGGCCATGAAAAAGGCCAACGCCAACCTGCGTATCGAGCTGGCCCAGTACAAGGATATGGAATCCTTCTCGCAGTTCAGCTCTGACCTGGACGCTGAGACCCGCCGCCAGCTGGAACACGGCAAGGCTTTGATGGAACTGCTGAAACAGCCGCTGTACCAGCCCAAATCCGACGCCGAGCAGGTCGTTTTGCTGACCCTCGCCGCCCACGGCGTGCTCGACGAGATCAAAACCGTCGAGCTGCGCCAGAAAACCTCCGCATTTGTGCGTCAGTTCCGCACGGACCCGTCCGGCGTGATGGACGAGATCCAGGCTTCCGGTAAGCTCAGCCCCGAACAGGTGCAGACCATCCTGAACGCCTGGAACGCATTTGCGGGAGGCGATGCCCATGCCATCCACTAAGCTGCTCAAGGAGCGTATTGAGAGCATTCAGGACACCATGAAGATCACCAATGCCATGTACCTGATCTCCTCCTCCAAGCTGCGCAAGGCACGCAAAAATTACCAGGCAGTTTCGCCTTACTTTGAGCGCATGCAGATGACGATGACCCGCGTGCTGCCCCACCTGCCGGAAGAACCGGTCCACCCGTTCTTCCACACCCGCAACCCGGAATCTCCGCGCCGCGCCTATCTGGTGCTGACGGCGGACAAAGGCATGGCCGGTGCGTACAACCAGAACCTGCTCAAGTTTCTGAAATCGCACTGCGGCGATGACCCCAAGGCCCGCTTTTATGTGGTGGGCCAGACCGGCTACCGCGCCCTGCTGCACAAGGACCCCCGCCTGGTGGAAGATTTTCTGTACAGCGGCCAGGCCCCCACATTGCAGCGTGCACGTGACATCACGGCGGACATGATCGATACGTTCAAGGCGGATGAGGTAGATGAGGTTTACCTCATCTACACCAAGATCCAGAACGCCCTGACCGCTGAACCGGTCATGCTGCAGCTGCTGCCGCTGGAACGCTCCCACTTTGCGCCGCTGCCGCCCGCACTGGGCGATCCCCATGGCGAGGTTGAGCTGTTCCCCGATGCGTGGTCGGTGTTCAAGCAGATGGCCCCCATCTACATGCACGGCATGATCTTCGGTGCCATGACCGAGAGCTATTGCGCCGAGCAGAGCGCCCGCATGACCGCCATGGATTCCGCCACCAAGAGCGCCACCGATATGATTCACGCGCTCCAGCTGGAGTATAACCGCACCCGCCAGGGTGCAATCACCCAGGAGATCACCGAGATCATCGGCGGTGCTTCTGCTGTGCAAACCAGCGACTATTAAACTTTTTGCACTGTATCCCCTATCGGGATACAATGTTCAAACATTTATCTACTTCTGAAATTAAGGAAGAGGCTATCGTATGACACAGGGAACAATTATTCGTGTAGCAGGCCCCGTGGTGGACGTTCAGTTCACCGAGGGCAAGCTGCCTGCCCTGCAGGAAGCGCTGACAGTGACCGCTGAGGGCACCGAGCGCACGATGGAAGTAACGCAGCATGTGAACGAAACCACCGTTCGCTGCATTATGCTTTCTGCCAGCGAGGGTCTTGGCAAGGGGATGACCGTGAACGCACTGGGCCACGGCCTGACTGCCCCGGTGGGCGAAGCCACCCTGGGCCGCATGTTTGACCCCCTGGGCCGCCCCATTGACGGCAAAGGCCCCATGGCCGCAGACGTCCCTACCTGGCCCATCCATCGCAAGGCCCCCGGCTTCGAGGACCAGAAACCTGCAACCGAAATTCTGGAAACCGGCATCAAGGTCATTGACCTGCTGGCACCGTATGCCAAAGGCGGCAAGATCGGCCTGTTTGGCGGCGCCGGTGTTGGCAAAACCGTGCTGATCCAGGAGCTGATCCACAACGTGGCCACCGAGCACGGCGGCTACTCCATCTTTACCGGCGTTGGCGAGCGCAGCCGTGAGGGCTGTGACCTTTGGGGCGAAATGAACGCTTCTGGCGTTCTGAACAAGACCGCCCTGATCTTCGGCCAGATGAACGAACCGCCGGGAGCCCGTATGCGCGTTGCCGAAACCGGCCTGACCATGGCAGAATACTTCCGCGAGGAAAGCCACAAGGACGTGCTGCTGTTTATTGACAACATCTTCCGTTTTGTGCAGGCCGGCTCTGAAGTTTCCGCCCTGATGGGCCGTATGCCCTCCGCCGTTGGTTACCAGCCCACGCTGGCCAACGAGCTGGGTGCCCTGCAGGAGCGCATCACTTCCACCCGTGATGGGTCCATCACCTCGGTTCAGGCCGTTTATGTGCCTGCCGACGACCTGACCGACCCCGCCCCGGCCACCACCTTTGCCCACCTGGATGCCACTACCGTTCTGTCCCGTAAGATCGTGGAACAGGGTATCTACCCCGCCGTGGATCCGCTGGATTCCACCAGCCGCATCCTGGAAGCAGACATTGTGGGCGAGGAGCATTATCGCGTGGCCCGCAAGGTACAGGCTACCTTGCAGCGCTACCAGGAACTGCAGGACATTATCGCCATCCTTGGCATGGACGAACTGGACGACAACGATAAGCTGACCGTTGCCCGCGCCCGCAAAATCCAGAAATTCCTGTCCCAGCCGTTCTTCGTTGCCGAGAACTTTACCGGCCTGCCGGGCAAATATGTGCCCCTGGCCGAAACTGTCAAGGGCTTTGCCGCCATCGTGGACGGTCAGGTCGATGATCTGCCCGAATGGGCGTTCTTCAACGTGGGCACGCTGGACGATGCTCGCAAGAAGGCTGCCGAAAAGGGCGGTGTGGCCTGATGGAAAAGTTCGTTCTGAATATCACGGCCAGCAGCGGCGAGTTTTTCCAGGGCGAGTGCGAAAGCCTGACCCTGCCCACCGCTGACGGCCAGTACGGCGTACAGGCCGGACACAGCCCGGTGCTGGTTGCCCTGGAAATGGGCATCATGCAGTTCACCGTGAACGGCGAAACCCGCAACGTACTGGTGGGCGATGGCATTGCCGAAGTGACCCCCGCTTACGTTGTGCTGCTGGTCGACAGCGCCGAGCGCCCGGAGGATATCGATAAGAACCGTGCCGAGGCCGCCCGCATCCGCGCCGAGGAACGCTTGCAGCACAAGCAGAGCATGCACGAGTATTACCAGAGCAAGATTGCCCTGAACCGTGCCATGCAGCGCCTGCAGGCTACTGCAAAATACAACCGCTGATTACCTTCCAACAAAGTTGCCACCCGTTCTGTGCAGGGCATCCCTGCGCAGAGCGGGCGGCTTTGTTTTATCCTGTATCTGCTTTTCGTCTTAATTTATCTTACTTGTTATAGTAATTTTATGCCAAAATTAAGATTCAGTCTTTTTCTTGTTGACAAAACAGCCCAAACTGTGTACAATCAGCAGTAAGGGAATGTCTTTCCCCCTCCCGGCCCATACTATGGTGTAGATACGCCATAACCATGTCCGGCAAACAGCAGCGGAACACGCTGCTTTACAGTCATAATTAAAGGAGGGAACCTTTTTATGGTTACCAAAATCAGCAATAATGATCTTTCCCAGGCCAAAGCACAGGGCGTGGCCGTTCTGGATTTTTCTGCAACCTGGTGCGGTCCCTGCCAGATGCTTGCCCCGGTCCTGCATGAGCTTGCCGATGAAGTTGGCAGCAAAGCCGCATTTTACAGCATTGATGTGGACGAAAACCGCCAGCTTGCCACCGAATACGGCATTTCCAGCATCCCCTGCCTGGTCGTACTGAAAAACGGCCAGGAATCCGCCCGCAGCGTCGGTTTCCTGCCCAAGCAGGCTTTGCAGGATATGTTGGATAAGTATATTTGAGAGATACGCACGGCCTAAAAAGGAGCAGTTCCCCTTCAGCGCAGCGGGCGCACATTGTGCGCCCCTACGGGTGGGGGTGCACCATAAATATTGCCGCACATTATAAAATGCACTGTAGGGAACGGTCTTGACCGTTCTGGCACCACAAAACATCTGCTCAAACCAACCTCGCCGCTCCATTTCCCCACCTCCAATTCCTAACTCCTAACTAAAAAACGCCATGCTTTCTTCGGAAAGCATGGCGTTTTTCTTATTTCACTTTTTCCTCAATTGCGCAGGCATCATAGGGTTTCAGCTCCATGCTGCCCAAAACGTTTTTGCCGCTCAACAGGTCTGCACCGGATTCCACCTGCACCTTAACTGCGCTCTGGGTGGTGTTGATGTAGAAATGGTAGCGCGCGTTCTCGCTTTCGCGGCAGTGGTATTCCACACCCTGCGGCAGGTCACGCAGGTGCACCTTGGCATCGGCCAAAGCTGCACGCAGCACAGCGGCGTTGCCGGCATCATCCAGGCGCGCACCGATGTAATAAGCGTGCCCCTTGCCGAACACATGGTGGGTCACAGCCGCATGGCCGGAATAGAAATCCTGTCCATACACAGCCACCACCTCGGTACCCTCGGCAGGCTGCAACAGTTCGCAGTAATCCTTGATGCTGCTCTGCTGGCTGCTCTTGACCCAGATAGCACGGTTGCCCTCGCCGGGGTACAGGGTGTCCAGTTCGCTTGCGGTCACGCCAAACACTTCGCGCAGGCCGTCACCGGGGAACCCGCCCAGCCAACACAGGGTGCTTTCATCCACATAGCCCAGCAGATAGGTGGCCACAACGGTGCCGCCGTTTTCCACATATTCGCGGATCTTTTGTGCAAAACCAGGCTTGGTCATAAACAGCATGGGCAGCACCACCAGCTTATAGCGGTTCAGGTCTGCATCCACGCCCACAACGTCGGTTTCCACACCGCAGTGGTTCAGCTGGGCGTACAGCTGGCAGCAGGTTTCGCGCAGATTCTTCTGCTTGATCTGCATGCCCCAAGCGTCATCCAGCGCCCAGCGGTTGTCCCAGTCAAAGATCATGGCCGCGTCCGCTTTGGGCAGGCTGCCACACACCGGGGTCAGGGCGGCCAGGGCTTCGTTGGTGGCGGTCACTTCGTTGAACACGCGGGTATCATCGCGGCCATCGTGGTCCACAACCGCGCCGTGGAACTGCTCAGAGCCGCCGCGGCCCTTGCGCCACTGGAAGTACTGCACGCCGTCCGCACCACAGGCCACTGTCTGGATAGCGCTCATCCGGTTCACGCCGGGGCGCTTGAGCTTATTATACTCGTGCCAGTTCACCAGGCTGGGGGTGCTTTCCATCAGCAGGAACGGCTTGTCCGGCTTGCAGCCGCGGATCAGCGCATGATCAAACGCCGTCATGCCCGCCGTCACGGTGGTGCTGCGGTCGGGGCGCCCCCAATGGGGGTAACTGTCCCAGCAGACAAAATCCAGCTCTCTTTGCAGCTTGTGGTAGTCCAATCCGGGGAAGTACTCCATCAGGTTCGTGGTAATGGGCACATTGGGGGTCCGCTTGCGCAGGATCGCCGTTTCGCTGTGTACATAGTCCATCATGTTCCAGGTGGTAAAGCGCCGCCAATCCAGCTTCAGGCCGTTCAGGCTCTGCTCCCCGTTATCAAACGGCGGCTCCACCTCGTCAAAGCTGTCGTAGTGGTGGCTCCAGAAGCTAGTCCACCAGGCATGGTTCAGGGCATCAATGGTATGATACTTTTCTTTCAGCCAGCCGCGGAAGCGCTCTTGGCACAGCGGGCAGTAGCATTCGCCGCCCAGCTCATTGGAAATGTGCCACAAGATCAGGCCGGGGTGGTCGCCCACAGCGTCGATCAGGTGGTTCAGCAGCTCCTCTACCTTCTGGCGGTAGATGGGGCTGGTCAGGCAGTGGTTGTGGCGCATGCCCTGGTGGTCCCGTACACCGTTGGACTGCACGCGCAGCACTTCGGGGTATTTGCGTGCCAGCCAGTTGGGCTTTGCACCAGTGGCCGTTGCCAGCTCGGTATAAATGCCCTGGTCATACAGTCGATCCATGATCTCGCGCAGCCAAGTAAAGTTATATTCCCCCTCGCGCGGCTCATATGCTGCCCAGGCAAACACACCCAGCGTAACGCTGTTCATTCCGGCCTTTTTCATCATGCGGATGTCCGCTTCAAGAATATCCGGGCGGTCCAGCCATTGATCCGGGTTATAATCGCCGCCGCGCAGCATCACAGGGGCTTTGGTGATAAAGTTCATCGTGGATTCCCTTTCCTCTACACTGTAAAACATAAAACAAAAATTAGGAATCGGAAACCCGAAAGACGGAACTGGCGGTCTGCACCGAAATTCCTCATTCCTGATTTCCAATTCCTAATTATAGTAGATTCTGCAACTATTGTGCCATGTGCAGTTGATGCAAAGGTTTAGCCCTTTGCTGCACCGGAGGTAATGCCCTCAACATAGAACTTCTGCATGATGACAAACAGGATGGAGATGGGGATAGCCACCAAAACACCGCCTGCGCAGAAACGGGAGAAGTAGCTGTTGACCAAAGCCTTTTGCAGCATGTTGTACAGGCCGATTGCCACCGTCCAGTCCGTCGAAACGCCGGAGTTCAGGATCATCTTTGCCACAACAAAGTCGGTCCACGGCGTCAGGAAGGAGTTGATAATGGTGTACACCAGGATCGGGCGGGACATCGGGATGACGATCTGGAAGAAGATGCGCGCTTCCGAAGCGCCGTCCAGCTTGGCGGCCTCACGCAGTGCCACAGGCACCGTATCAAAAAAGCCCTTACAGATCAGGTAGCCCAGGCCGGAAGAGCCCGCGTATACCATGATCAGACCGGCGTAAGAGTTGGTCAGGTTCATGTACTTCAAAACAAAGTACACAGCGATCATGGCCAGAACGCCGGGGAACAGGTTGACGGTAACGGACAAGTTCTGCAGCAGCTTGCGGCCCTTGAAGCGGCAGCAGCTTATGGCGTAAGCCACCATCAACACAAAGCAGGTGGAGATCACACAGTTAAAGCATGCCACAACCAGGGTGTTCATGAACCAGCGCGGGAACTGTGCAACAGAGTCCGGCTGTGTCATAATGCTGACGTAGTTCCACATGGTAAAGCTTTCCGGCACAAAGCGGGTAAAGTTGATGCCCTTATCGGTGGAGAACGAGGTCAGCAACAGCCAGGCGATGGGTACCAGCCAGATAAAAGCCAGCAGCGCCAGCACCAGATGGCGGATGACGGAGAAGATGCCTTTTTTCACTTTGCCCTGCTTGAGCTGCTTTTGCACAGCGGCAGAGGGTACAGCAGTGGTACTCAAGAGAACATCGCCTCCTTCTTATTGATAAAGTGGAAGCATACAACCGTAAACACGGCGCACACAATGAACACCATAATGCCCAGCACGGCAGCCATCTTGTAGTTGTAGTAATCCTGCGTCAAGCGGAACAGCCAGGTAACCAGCAGGTCAACTTCCTTTGCGTTGGACTGTGCAAGGGCCTGATTCTGGGTTACAAACACGCCCTGCGTGAGCAGGTAAATGACGTTGAAGTTGTTGACGTTCTTGACGAAATCCGTTACCAGAGAGGGACCCTGCACGCTGAGCAGGTAGGGCAGCTTGATGCGGAAGAACATCTGCACCGGGTTGGCGCCGTCAATGCGGGCGGCCTCGATCATGTCAGCGGGAATGTTCATCAGCACGCCGGTAGCGATCAGCATCTGGTACGGCACGCCGATCCAGATATTGATCATGATGATGGTGAACATGGCCCAGCCCGGCTGGGTCAGGAACGGAATGTAAGAAAGGCCCTTATCCAGCAGGCCGATGTTATGCAGGAAGTCGGTAACGCCTGCATTGGCCATCATGGTATTGAAAATACCGTTGTTGGAGAAGAAGTTGCGCACCAGCAGCAGCGTAACGAACTGCGGCACCGCAATGGTCACCATGAACAGGGTACGCCAGAACTTGGGGAACTTGGTCTTTTTGTCGTTGATGAACATTGCCATCAAAATACCGCCAAAGAAGTTGGTAAAGGTGGCAAAGAATGCCCAAACCAACGTCCAGGTTAAAACCTTGGCAAAGGAATAACCAAACGTGGAGGTCATTCCGCCGCCGCCAAACAGGGTAAAGAAGTTGTTCAGCCCAACCCAGGTAAACAGTTCATTGGGCGGCATGTGCTGCTGGTCATAGTTGGTGAACGCAACGGCGATCAGGATGAACAGCGGCACAATGGTGAACACCACAACGCCCAGAACCGGCAGGGTGAGCAGGGTCACATAGAACTTTTCGTTCAGGTAAACGTTGATGTCCTGCACAAAGTTGTTGGTCTTTTTTCCGGATTCACGGATCTTCTGCAGCTGATAGTTGGAAGATACCACCATCATGGCCGCCGCGATCAGTGCCGCGATCACGATAAAGGAGATCATGCTCATCAGCAGGATCTCAAACGAATTATCGTAATCATTTACAACGTTTTTCATCGTGGCAACATCGAACACCATCTCCATTTTTACGGTGCCAAGGGTGCCGAACTTTGCCATGTTGGGTACGCCAAAGAATGCCAGGAAATACAGCGCAAAGCCCTGTACAAATGTGACCAGAAGCGCCTTCATCAGCTGGCCGTGGCCAATGTAGCCCAGACCCCATACAAAGAAGGATAGTTTGGTAAAGATATCGCCGTGCACAAAGTCATGACCAAATTTCTGCAAAAAATTGGGTTCCTTTGGTTCCGTGTGCAGGGCCGCAGCAGCGGATTTTGCCACAGGAATCTCTCCTTTCCAACGCGGTTACGCCAAGCGGCCCACACGTGCCCGGCAACCGTTCCGGACCGTTTGTGGGCCGTTGTTTTAGTGTATCAATGCAGCTTTTTTCGTTTTACGGCAATACCGCATAATTCTAAGTGCCGATACGGCGAGCGAGGTGCGGCAGATGCTAAGCCAAAAGCGCAGATAATACTGGATGCTACAAAGGTGAGCGCCGCCAGTGGCGGATGCAGCGAACCGAAGCAGGGGCAGCGGTCGCAGAGTGCGAGGGGCTTTTGTCCCCGATGTACGATACGGGTACCGCAACCCGACATTATCGAGCATTTTGGCAACGCAGATGCCGTGCCGCAGCCGCCGGAGCGGTGCTTAAGCCGTCAGGCGGGAATTGTGCGGTGTTGCCTTAACAATTACTGGGTAACCGGTGCGGTGATGCCGGCAACAGCATCTTCAATCAGGGTCTGGGGATCCTTGCCATCGGGGTTGCCGTTGACACAGATCTGGCCGAGGGTTTCAGCAGAAGCCCAGTAGTTGCCGCCGACGCGCTGCAGGTTAGCGTACTCAGACTGAGCAACAACAGCGGTCAGAGCCGGAGAAGAAGCGGCTGCCAGAGCATTGGTGTTGGAGGGGCCCTGTGCACGCTGCTGGAAGCGGAGGGTCTCGTTCTCTTCGTTGGTAACGTAATCAGCCAGCAGCATGGCAGCACCAACGTTAGCGCTGTGGGGGTTGACGCCGATCAGTTTGAAGCCGGAGAAGGAAGCCATCTGGACCTGCTCGCCGTTCAGGGTGTAGGTAGGCAGCTTGCAGGCAGCGTAATTATCGCCCCAAACTTCAGCAGCGTCGTTTGCACGCCAGGTGCCGTTAACGCCGGCAACCAGGGTGCCGTCCTTCAGCTTGCCGGTGAACTCTTCATCCTTCAGGGCGAGGAAGCCGGGGTTCTTGCAGATATCGATGACAGCCTGGGTAACGTCAGCGCCCGGAGCTTCGTTCCAGTTGCAGACGGTGTTCACGCCGTCATCAGCCAGGCTCAGGTTCAGGCCAGCGCCAGCATAGAAGCTGTACAGGTACCAGCCGTTAGCAACGTCCATCGAGACTTTCTTGCCTGCGGCGGCTGCCTTCTCCATCATCGTGTCAAGGCTCTTGACGTCATCCTCGGTGAAGAAGGATTTATCATAGAACATGAAGTAGCCGTTATCAGCGGTCAGGGGGTAAGCATACAGCTTGCCGTTCACGGTTGCAGCGTCAACAGAAGCTGCGGTGTTGCGGCTCTTGACGTCGTCAGCGTTCAGCTGAACTTCCTGCAGGGCGCCTGCCTGAACCAGCTCGTTCAGCTGGTCATCAGCAAATGCGTAAACGTCAGCAGCGGCGGTGGGGTCGGTCAGGACGGTATCCTTAGCCTCCTTTTCGGACTGAGCGCCCAGGTTGATGGTGATCTTGCCGCCGTAATTGCCGTATTCTTTGATAAAGTTATCAGCGATGGTGCGCAGCAGTTCCTGGTCTTCCTCGGCGCCCCACATGGTCAGGGTAACGTCATTGGCGAAAGCAGCGGCTGCAGCCTGCTGCAGAACGTCACCATCGTCAGCTGCGGTGCTGTCGGTGGAGGCGGCTTCGCTGGAAGCTGCAGTGCTGGTGGACTCTGCAGCGGAAGAGGCAGTTGCGGTGCTGCCGCATGCTGCCAGGGACAGTGCCATCAAGGCAGCTGTTGCAAGTGCGAGTTGCTTTTTCATAATCATTCTCCTTCATCTGCTATATCACAAGCTTCTCAAGGTTGCGCATCATCGTTGCGCAGCTTTGTTTCACAACTTAAGGATACACAATTCTATTTTCAGTGTCAATGTTCATAATTAACATGTTTTGCCATGTTTTCTTGTGCATTTTTCATAGCCTGTTACACTTTTGTAACAATGTCGAATTTTGTATGCGCAACGTAGCGCAACTTTAGTACAGGCTTTTTAACAACAATCAGCCTTTCCTGGTGCACACGCTGTGCGCGCAGGAAAGGCTGTATCAATCATCATATTTTACAATATTGGTAATATTATCTATTTTGTGGACTCGCGCAAAATCACCTGATATCCCTGCATCTGGCGCAATGCGATTTGCTTGCCCGCCAAAATATCCAGCAGCATCCGGCATGCCGTGGCGCCCAGGCGCTCGCCGTCAAACTGAGCGGCCGAGATCTGCGGGTTTGAGCTGGTCAACAGCTCACTATCATAAAAGCTGGCCAGTTTCACCTGTTCCGGTACCTTGATGTGCCGGGCGCGCAGCTCCTGCAGCACCGCGGCCGCCATGCTGTCGTCCGCGCAGAGCAGGCATTCGGGCTTTTGCTCCAGCGCACCTTCCAATGCATCGATCCGCTGTTCGCTGGTTTCAATGCCCGTCCAAATCAATTTCTGGTCCACCTGCACCCCACAGTCGGAAAATCCGCGCAGGTAGCCGCGCAGCCGGTCCGCGTTGACGGTATAGTCGGTGCAGCCGCCCATATAGGCAATGCGGCGCATGCCCAGCTGCAGCAGCAGGCGGGTCATCTCGGCAGACGCTCCTACCTGGTCGTTATCCACCTGGGGCACCTTATCGTCATCCACGCGGCCAATGGCCACAAAAGGCACATTGTGGCGCTGCAAAGTCTGCACACATTCATCGTGCAGCATCGTACGGGACAAAATCACGCCATCCACCTTGTAGGATTCCAGCTGGCGTTCCAGCTGGCCTACATCGGTTTCTCCCGCATAGCACAGCAGCAGGTCATACCCGCGCTGGGCCGCCATGTTCCACACACCGCCCATGCACTTGCGCAGGAACGGCAAGTCCAGCCGCATAAAATGCTTGGGGATCACCAGCGCAAGGTTGTTGGTTGGGCCCTGCTGCGCAGTGCGCAGCGGCGCAGCGGCATCCTGGCGGCCCTTGCCGATATAATCAAACACACGCGCGCGGGTAGCCTCGCTCACGCGGCCCTTGCCGGATATTGTGCGTGATACCGTTGTTTTTGATATATTCAATGCCTCCGCCACTTCCGCGATGGTCACTTCATCACGCTTACCTGCCATTCAGCACCCTCCTTTTCCCATGTTGCGCATGCGTTGCGCACCAATAACAGCATATGTGTTTGTTGTACATTTGTCAATCTGCAAACAGCACAAAAAAAGCCTGCCAGATTTGGCAGGCTTGCCGCGCAGTACAGCCGTTCCAAGCATAGGCGGATGGCCGCTGCCCGGAATCTCTCCCGAAATTTTTCGTGTATTAAAAATTCTGTTGGGAGCATAGGGGCGCACATTGTGCGCTCCACGCCTTGACATAGCAACACACATTTATGTCATACACATGGCAAACCTCCGTGGGCGAACACTGTTCACCCTTACGGAGCATCTTTGTTTCCCTGACGTTTTCGATAGGTGTTGTGCTGCTTATGGCAACACCGCACAATTCCCGCCTTGCGGCTTAAGCACCGCTCCGGCAGCTGCGGCACGGCATCTGCGTTGCCAAAACGCTCGATAATGTCGGGTTGCGGTACCCGCATCGTGCTTCGGGGGCAAAAGCCCCTCGCACTCTGCGACCGCTGCCCCTGCTTCGGTTCGCTGTTTTCGCCACTGGCGGCGCTCACCTTTGCAGCATCCAGTATTATCTGCGCTTTTGGCTTGGCATCTGCCGCACCTCGCTCGCCGTATCGGCACTTAGAATTATGCGGTATTGCCCTTATTTTTTCTGCGGTTCGCCGTTGGCAATGTCGCGCACAACCTCACCCGCAATGATCAACCCCGCGGCGGCGGGCACAAAGGCGTTGCTGCCGGGAACCTGGCGGCGTTGGGTACATTTGCGGGCCGTGTCGGGCGGGCAGATGCAATGGGTGCGGCAGCTGATGGTCATATCATCAATGGGGGTCAGTGCAGGCTCTTTGGAGTATACCACCTTCAGGTGCTTGACCCCGCGCTTGCGCAGCTCAGCGCGCATTACGCGGGCCAGCGGGCAGACGGAGGTATCGTAAATATCCGCAACCTCCAGGGCGGAAGCATCCAGCTTGTTGCCCGCGCCCATGCAGCTGATGATGGGCGTGCCCGTTGCCTGCGCCTGCATGACCAGTTCCAGCTTGCCCTTTACCGTGTCGATGGCATCAACCACATAGTCGTACTGGCTGAAATCGAACTGGTCGGCGGTGTCTGGCATGTAGAACGTCTTGTAGGTGTTCACCACGGCGTCCGGGTTGATATCATGGATGCGCTCTTCCGCCACATCCACCTTGTATTTGCCCACCGTTTTGCGGGTGGCCAGGATCTGGCGGTTCAGGTTGGTCAGGCAGACCTTGTCGTCATCAATCAGGTCCAGCGTGCCAATGCCGCTGCGTGCCAGTGCTTCCACCGTATAGCCTCCAACACCGCCAACGCCAAACACGGCCACACGGGCGTTGTACAGACGCTCCATTGCCTCCTTGCCAAACAACAACTGCGTTCTTGAAAACTGATTCAGCATACTGCCTGCTCCCCCACGGTTTTGTAAATTAACAAACAAATGGGCGGGTTCGCGCCCGCCCAACCTATCAAATCGGTAGTCTTTTCAAATTATAAAGCGCAGCATACAAAAAGTCAAGGGGAAGCCCTGCGCAGAGCTTCCCCCCTGACATATGTTTTGCATTTTACAGCTCGCTGCCGTTTGTGGCGATCACATGGGCGTACCACGCAGCGGAATCCTTGGGGATGCGTTCCATGGTGCGGTAGTCCACATAAATCAGCCCAAAGCGCTTGCTGTAGCCTTCGGCCCACTCATAGTTATCCATGATCGACCAGTAGGTATAACCGATCAGCGGGTAGCCCTCCTGCAAGGCGCGGCGGGCGGCCAGCAGGTGGCGGTGCACATAATCAATGCGCTGCGGGTCGTGCACTTTACCGTCCAGCATCACAAAATCTGTGTTTGCCATGCCGTTCTCGGTAATCAGGATGGGCCGGCCATACCGCTGGTTCAAAAAGCGGATGGCCCAATAGATGCAGTCCGGCGTGATGGGCCATTCCATCGCAGTGCGCGGGCTGCCCTGCCAGGTGTTGGCGGTATACTCGCTGCCCGGCTGCTGGGCCGCGCAGGCATTGTAGACGTTAAAGCCCAGGTAATCCAGCGGCTGGTGCAGCAGCTCCAGTTCCTGCGGGGTGAACACATCCGCCCCCAGGGCTTTGGCCATCGGCTCCGGCACCCTGCCCAGCAGAACGGGGTCGCACCACCAGCTGATGGAATAGCAGCCTTCCACCTCCATCGTCCGGCGGTAAGCTTCGGCGATGGCGGTTTCGCTTTCGTCCCCGCAGGGCGAAAACACCGGTCCGGTGGGAGCATACCCCACCTTAGGCGGCAGCTTTGCATACTGGCGGATGGTCTGTACCGCTTTGGCATGGGCCAAAAGTACATGGCGGGTCACGGGGCGCAGGCTGGCCGGTTCATCAAGGAACGGCGCATGCCGCCCCTGCAGATGGCCGATGCCCACAAAACACTGCGGCTCGTTCAGGGTCATCCAATACTGTACCTGGTCAGACAGGGCTTCCACCACAATTTTGGTGTACGCTGCAAACCAATCCGGGATCTGCGGGTTCTTCCATCCGCCCTGCAAATACAGCGCATACGGCAAATCCCAATGGTACAGCGTTACCATCGGCTCAATGCCCGCGGCTTTCAGCTCCCGCACAAGGCTTTGATAGAACTCAATGCCTTTCTGGTTGATTTTTCCCGTGCCATCGGGCAGGATGCGGGACCAGCTGACCGAGAAGCGGTAGCTTTTCAGCCCCATCTTTTTCATCAGGGCCACATCTTCACGGTAGCGGTGGTAGTGGTCGCACGCCTGCAGAGGGCCCTCGTTATATTTGGTGTGGCCGGGGTACAGCACATCCCAGATGCTCGGCCCGCGGCCATCCTCATTCCAGGCGCCTTCCACCTGTGCCGCTGCCGATGCCGCACCCCACAAAAAGTCTTTCGGGAATTCCATTTTGTCACCTCTGTGGCTGATATATTTTATCAATCTATTTTGTGTATCCTAGGGTGTATCTGAAAAAGTAAAAGCATCAAGAAGTCAAAAATTCATAGAAAAATCAGAAATCGCGAAAACCGCATTAGAAATTGCATTTAGATGTTTTTCGTTACCCAATCCCGTAGGGGCGCACATTGTGCGCCCGTTGCCTTGCGGCGAATGATGTGGCGCGGCCCGTCCGCGGGACGATGCAAGCATCGTCCCCTACAAATATTGGCAGCGTTTATAGCAACCGGCAGGGTCTCTCCCCGGCGCGATGAGGGCATCGTGCCCTACAGATCAAACCGCCGGGCCTGGCCCTTACCGCAAAATTCCTAATTACTCATTTCTAATTTCTAATTTCTAATTCTCCCATCCAACTCCTCACTCCTACCCCCTAACTCACTTCATGAGCATTTCCGCCGCCTTCGCCAGCTCCGCGTTCACCGCATCGGCTTCCGCTTCGCTCTTGCCCACGGCGGACAGATACACTTTGATTTTCGGCTCGGTGCCGGAGGGGCGCACCATCAGCTTGTGGCCGCCCGCCAGGTGGTATTCCAGCACGTTGGCGCGGGGCAGGCCGGTGCCATCGGTATCATAATCCGCAACACGCTCCACCGCATAGCCCGCAATCTCTTTGGGCGGGTCGGCGCGCAGAGTCTTCATCAGGTTCTGCATGGTGTACATGCCGGTTTCGCCCTCAAAGGCAAAGCTGCACAGGGCGTTGCGGTAATAGCCAAACTCTTTGTACAGCGCTTCAATGGCATCCAGCAGCGTCATGCCCTGCTGGGCATACCAGGCGGCGGCTTCACACACCAGCAGCGTGGCATTCACGGCATCCTTATCCCGCACATGTCCGCCGGACAGGTAACCATAGCTCTCCTCAAAGCCAAAGATATAGCGTTCCACATGGCCCTCTGCTTCCAGCTTGCCGATCTGCTCGCCGATGAACTTAAAGCCCGTCAGGGTGCGGCGCAGCTCCACACCGTACTTTTTGGCAACCGGCGTTGCCATATCGGTGGAAACAATGGTGGTCACGGCCACGGGATCCTTGGGCATGGTGCCGCGGGCCAGGCGTGTGCGGCAGATATAATCCAGCAGGATAATGCCCATCTCGTTGCCTGTGATCAGCCGGTAGCCGCCCTTGCCGTCCGGCACAGCGGTGCCGCAGCGGTCACAGTCGGGGTCGGTGCCAAGCAGTAGATCCGGGTGTACTTTATCGCACAGTTCCAGGCCCTTCTGCATGGCTTCGCGGATTTCCGGGTTGGGATACGGGCAGGTGGGGAAATTCCCATCCGGTGTTTCCTGCTCCGGCACCACCGTCACATGGGTCACACCCAGCTTGGCCAGCAGTTTTTTTACGCACTCCAGGCCGGTGCCGTTCAGCGGGGTGTACACCAGCTTGAGCTGCTCAATGCCGGTGCCATCGCCAATGCGTTGGTCATATACAGCCTGTACAAAATCATCCAGGCATTTGTCGTCAATGCTCACAATGCGGCCTGCCTGCACACCGGCTTCATAATCCACCAGCTTTACGCCGTCAAAGCAGTCCACTTTTTCGATTGCAGCCAGAATTTTATCTGCCACTTCCAGCGTGATCTGGCAGCCATCGGCGCCATACACTTTATAGCCGTTGTACTTGGCCGGGTTGTGGCTGGCTGTAATGCAGACGCCTGCCCCGCAGCCCAGATAGCGCACCGCCCAGGAAAGTGTGGGCGTGGGCTCCAGCCGCGGGTACACGCAGGCGGTAATGCCGTTTGCCGCCAGCACGCGGGCAGCTTCGCGGGTGAACAGTTCGCCGTTATTGCGGCTGTCATGCGCAATGGCGATTTTTTTGGGCAGGTCGGTCGCGTTCAGGTAATCGGCCAGGCCCTGGGTGGCCTTGCGCACCGTGTACAGGTTCATGCGGTTGGTGCCCGCCCCCAGCACACCGCGCAGGCCGCCGGTGCCAAATTCCAGGTCACGGTAAAAACGGTCCGTGATAGCGGCATCATCCCCGGCAATGCCGTGCAGTTCTTCCGCCACAGCGGTATCCAGTTCCGGCTGGGCCAGCCAACGGTCATACAGTTCTTTCGCTGTATTCATAACAGCACCTTCTTCCTCAAAGTCAGTTTCAGGAAGTGTTCGTTATTTATCAAACATTTACACAGCCCTTATTATAGCAGATACTTGGCCGCAAAAAAAGCCGCGGCGGGTAAAAATTTTACCCGCCGCGGAAATTATACATTTTGTATTATTTTTTCGTTTACACCGTATCGCGCAGCACACCGGCGTGTTCCAGCCCCACCATCACCACGGGGATCAACACCAGCTGCAACACAATGCCCGGCAGCGCGGTGGCAAATGCACCGGCAATGAACATCTGCATGGTAAAGCCATTGCCGCCAAGGCCCAGCAGCACGGTTTGGGCCACGCCCCACACAGCGCGCCCGGCCAGCATGGCGGGCACCAGCGCCATATAAACACCCGCCACGCCGCGCTTGTTCAGCTTGGCATACAGCAGGCCGATCACCGCGCCATAGGCAGCCAGCTCAAACGCCATGCCAATGCCGGTGGGGTACAGCACCGGCATGCCAAACAGCAGCCCGCGCAGCAGCGGCATTACCGCGCCAACGGCCAGGCCATACGGCCAGCCGCATACCATGCCGCACAGCAGCACGGGAATGTGCATCGGCAGCAGCATTTTGCCGATCTGCGGGATCTGCCCGGTGATAAGCGGCAGCACCAGGCCCAGGGCCAAAAACAGGGCGGAAAGGGTCAGCTTACGGGTGGATGTTTTCATGATTCAAACTCCTCACATTCTATTTTTTTATTTGATTCCACAGTTTGACAGCAGCAGAACACCATGATACGATGATGGTAAAACAGAGATAAAGAAAGAGGTTTTCTTTTATGGAAATTCTTGTGATTGACGGACAGGGCGGCGGGCTGGGCCGCCAGCTGGTTGCCGCCGTTAAAAAGGCCGTTCCGCAGGCGGTGGTAACGGTCATTGGCACCAACAGCGCGGCCACTTCCGCCATGCTGAAAGCCGGGGCTGACCGCGCTGCCACCGGCGAGAACGCCGTGGTGGTGGGCTGCCGCCGGGCGGATGTCATTTTGGGGCCCATCGGCATTGTGATGGCCGACGCCCTGCTGGGCGAAATCACCCCCGCCATGGCGCAGGCCGTAGCCCAAAGCGATGCCCGCCGCATCCTGATCCCCGCCAACCGGTGCGATACCCTGGTGGTTGGGGTGAGCGCCCCCATCGGCACCCTGGTGGAACAGGCCGCCGCGGCCGTGCTGGACGGCTGCCGGAACTAAGGCGTATCGAAAAACCGCATAAAAATCCACAAAAACAAAATGCAGAAAATATCCTGTCCCCCTGCTGGGGAACACGATACCTTCTGCATATCTATCATCAAAGCAATATCAAGTTGTCATCTGCCATACGGTGCAGCATGCACCAGGATGTTGGGCGCTTCTGCGCCGCAAGGCCGGCTTCCTGCCGGTCGACTGATATTATTATAGTATAAGGCCGTGTGCTGCGTCAAGCCCACCGCCGGAGGAACTGCCATGAAACTGATGATTGCATCCGACCTGCACGGTTCGGCTTTTTACTGCAGGCAGCTGCTTGCTGCCATGGAGCGCGAACAGCCGGACAAGCTGTTGCTGCTGGGGGATATTCTATACCACGGTCCCCGCAACGACCTGCCGGAGGGCTATGCCCCCAAAGAGGTAATTGCCATGCTGAATCCCCTGCGGGAGCGGCTGCTGTGCGTGCGCGGCAACTGCGATACCGAGGTGGACCAGATGGTGCTGGACTTCCCGATTTTGGCCGACTATGCCCTGCTGTATGCCGGTTCCCGCACAGTGTTTGCCACCCACGGCCACCATTACAACACGGCCTGCCCGCCGCCGCTTGCCAAGGGGGATATTTTGCTGCACGGCCACACTCATGTGCCCGCCTGGCAGGAATTTGGCAGCGGCAATTTGTATCTGAACCCTGGTTCCGTTGCCATCCCGAAGGAAAACAGCGCCCATTCCTATATAATGCTGACCGATTCCGGCTTTGCCTGGAAAGATCTTGAAGGCAGCATATACCATACACTCGCATTGGATTGCCCAAACTGCGGTTGAATCAATCGCTTGTGCGGTGTAAAATAAAGTGGGGTGGGATTCTTTTGTCCCACGCGCCAACAACCATACAAATTTCATCATATAAAGGCAATACCGCATAATTCTAAGTGCCGATACGGCGAGCGAGGTGCGGCAGATGCTAAGCCAAAAGCGCAGATAATACTGGATGTCTTATCGAGCATTTTGGCAACGCAGATGCCGTGCCGCAGCCGCCGGAGCGGTGCTTAAGCCGTCAGGCGGGAATTGTGCGGTGTTGCCTAAACATAAAAGGATGGTTCTATCCCATGCAAATTGAACAGCTTTTTGATTTTCTGCACCGGTCAGTGTCGCCGTTCCACGCGGTACACACTGCAGCCCAGCTGCTGGATGCCGCCGGTTACACCCGCCTGGAGGAAGCCGAATACTGGAATTTGGAACCGGAACATGGTTATTATGTGACCCGCAACGAAAGTTCCATCATTGCCTGGCGGGTGCCTGCCCACGCCATTGGCGGCTGGCGCATTGCTGCCAGCCATTCCGACTCTCCCACCTGGCGCATCAAGAACACCAACGTGAACGCTGCGGGCTGCATCAAGCTGAACGTGGAAGGCTACGGCGGAATGATTATGTCCACCTGGCTGGACCGTCCGCTCTCCGCCGCCGGGCGTGTGCTGGTGCGGGATGAAGCCGCCGGTACGCTGGAAAGCCGCCTGGTGGACCTGGACCGTGATCTGCTGGTCATCCCATCGCTGGCCATCCACATGGACCGCACGCTGAACAGCGGCCACGCCTTTAACCCCCAGGTGGACATGCAGCCCCTATACGGGCTGGAGGGTTCCAAGCCCTTCCCCGCCCTGCTGGCTGAGGCCGCCGGTGTGAAAGAAGAGGACATTGTAGACTTTGACCTTTCGCTTTACACCCGCCAGGCACCCACCCGCATTGGGCCGGACGGCGAGCTGTTCATGGCCCCCCGCATTGACGACCTGGAGTGCGCCGCCACCACCCTGTACGGCTTTTTGGACGCCGCCCCTGAGACCGACAGCGCTTGCGCCCCGGTCTGGGCGATGTTTGATAACGAAGAAGTGGGCAGCAGCACCCGCCAGGGCGCAGACAGCAGCTTTTTGCGCGATGTGCTCGACCGCATCCTGAATGCGATCCCCCACAGTGCCCAGGCACAGGCCCAGGCATTTGCCAACAGCTTTGTGCTCAGCGCCGATAATGCCCACGCCGTTCACCCCAATTTTGCTGATAAGGCTGACCCCTGCAACAAGGTCATTTTGGGCAAGGGTGTTGTGGTCAAAGTCAATGCCAGCCAGAAATACACCACCAGCGGCCTGACCGGCGCGATTTTTAAGGAGATCTGCCGCAAGAACAACGTTCCTGTGCAGGTGTTTGCCAACCGTGCCGACCTGCCGGGCGGCAGCACGCTGGGCAACCTGCAAAGCCATACCGTGCCGGTTCCCATGGTAGATATTGGCCTGGCCCAGCTGGCCATGCACAGTGCGGTGGAAACCGCCGCGGTGGCCGATGCTGACGCCATGGTGCGGGCCGTTGCCGGGTTCTACCGCGTCCACCTGCGCAGCCTGGGCGATGCCCGCTATACGCTGGAATGAGCAGCACAGTCGGGCGCTATGCGCCAAGCCCCAGCGGGCGGATGCACTTGGGCAACCTGTGCTGCTGCCTGCTGGCGTGGCTTTCGGCCAAAAGCAGCGGCGGCAAGGTTGTGCTGCGCATTGAGGATCTGGATGCCGTGCGCTGCCCGCGCGAATTTGCTGATCTGCTGGAAGCCGACCTTGCCTGGCTCGGCCTTGCCGCAGATGAAGGCGGCAGCAAGGGCGGCCCTCGCGGCCCCTATTACCAGAGCGAGCGCAGCGCTATCTATGAAGAATATTACCAAAAGCTGGTGCGCAAAGGGCTGGTTTACCCCTGCTTTTGCAGCCGCAGCCAGCTGCACGCCGCCGATGCCCCCCACCGCTCCGATGGGAATGTGGTATACGCCGGGACCTGCCGGAACCTGACGCCGGAAGAGATCGTTCTGCGCACCGCCAGGCGCAAGCCAGCCTGGCGGGTGATGGTGCCGGACGAAACCATTTCCTTTGTGGACGGCCACATGGGCCCCTATGCCGAGAATCTGGCGCAGGACTGCGGGGATTTTTACCTGCGGCGGGCGGACGGTGTGTTTGCCTACCAGCTGGCCGTGGTGGTGGATGATGCCCTGATGGGCGTTACCCAGGTGGTGCGCGGGGCAGACCTTTTGTCCAGCACGCCGCGCCAGCTGTGGCTCTACCGGGAACTGGGCCTGCCCGCGCCGGAATTTTATCACATGCCGCTGCTGCTGGCCGTGGATGGGCGGCGGCTTTCCAAACGGGATGGGGACGAAAGCCTGGAGCATTTACAGGCGCGCTATACGCCGGAGCAGATCATTGGCCGTTTGGCCTATGCCTGCGGGCTGCAAAACGCCCCGGACCCCCGCACCCCTGCCGAGCTGGCCGACGGCTTCAGCTGGCAGCGCGTGCCGCAAAACGACATTATTCTGCCGGAAGGTCTGTTTTAATGGTAGGGGTGTGCCGTCAGGCACCCCGGCCCAATCACCGGCTTTCTTCCACCAACATCTCCTGACGCTTGCAACTCTTATTTGATACGGGAGTGTTCCAATGCAAAATTTTGAACCTACCGGGGCCGCTGCCGCCATGCCGGGCAGCGCTGTTCCCCAGCTCAAGCGGCGGCTGGTCATCAGTGCCTGCCTGCTGATTCCGCTTTTTTACCTTGGCCTTGGCGCTGCTTTCGGGTTGCCACTGCCGCCGTTCCTGACCGGTGATAACGCCATGTGGTGCGGCATTGTGCAGCTGGTGCTCACCGTGCCGGTCTGCTGGCTGAACCGTTCCTATTTTATCAACGGCTGCAAGAGCATCCGCGCCCCCGGGCCGGATACGCTGGTGGCGCTCAGTTCCGGGGCGGCGCTGGTTTACGGCATAATCGCTATTTTTACACAGGATGCCCCGCAGGAGCTGTTCCTGCCCTCTGCCGCCGCTATTTTGATCTTTGCCGCAGCCTGCCAGCTGCTGGAAGTACGGTTTAAGGCACAAGCCATGGCCCCTCTGCACAGTCTGGCAGAGCGCATTCCCGAAACCGCCTGCGTGCTGCGCAGCCGCCAGCAGTACACTGTGCCGCTGAATGAAGTCGCGGTGGGCGATATCTTCCTGATTCGTCCCGGCGATGTGATGCCGGTAGATGGCGTTGTCATTGAGGGCGAAACCACGGTGGATGAATCTGCCCTGACCGGTGCCGCCGCCCCCGTGGCCAAACACAAAGGCAGCACTGTTTACGCCGCCACCGCCAACCAGGGCGGCGCCCTGATCTGCCGTGCCACCCGCATCGGGCCAGATTCCACCGCCGCCCAGCTGGTACATACCGTGCAGACCACTGCCGCTGCCAAGGTGCCGTTGAGTTCCCTGGCCGATAAGGTACGCAGCGTGTTTGTGCCCGCCGTTATCGGCATTGCCTGCGTGGTGCTCATCATCTGGCTGCTGCTGGGGCAGAGCTTTGCTTTTGCGCTGGCCCGCGCCATCAGCGTGCTGGCTGTCAGCAGCCCCTGTGTGCTGGCGCTGGCAGCTTCGGCTGCCATCATGTCCGGTGCCAGCGTGGGTGCCAAGCACGGCATCGTGTTCAAAACAGCCGCCAGCCTGCAGTCCATCGGTACCCTGCACACCGCCGTGCTGGATAAAGCCGGAACAATCACCAACGGCGAGCCGGAAGTGGTCACCATTGTGGGCACCCGCAGCGTGCCCGCCAAGTTCCTGCTTGGCATGGCTGCCGGGCTGGAAAGCCAGAGCCAGGACCCGCTGGCCCACGCCGTGATGCGCAAAGCCGCTGCGGAGAACATCAAGCTGAGCGCCGTTAAGGACGTTACCATTCTGGCCGGTCAGGGCCTGACCGGCAAAATGGCCGGCAAGGTGATGGCAGGCGGCAGCGCAGAGTTTATTGCCGCCCAGTGCGAGCTGACCCCCGATTTGCAGCAGGCTGGCGAGCAGCTGGCCGCTGACGGCATTGCCCCGCTTTACTTTTCGCTCGACGGCCACGCAGCCGGATTGATCGGCGTTGCCGATGCCGTAAAGCCCGCCAGCAAAGCCGCCCTTGATGCGCTGAAAGCCCTTGGGCTGGATGTGATCCTGTTGACAGGCGACAGCCGCACCAATGCAGACCGCGTTGCCGCTCAGGTTGGGCTGGATGACGCCCACGTGGTATCCGGCCTTGCCCCCGCAGAGCTGGAAGCCGAACTGCGCCGCCTGCAAACAAACGGCCCTGCCGCTATGATAGGCAGTACTTCTGCCGCCGCGGCACTGGCCTGTGCCGATGTCGGCATTGGCATGGGAGCCGAGCCGCTGCCCGCCGCCGATGTGATGCTGCTTCGGGACGATTTGGCCGATGCCGCTGCCGCGGTGCGCATTTCCCGCGCGGTGGATGCCCGCATTGCCCAGAACACCCGCATGGCGCTGGTTTACAGCGCGCTGCTGCCGCTGCTGGCCGCCGGTGTGTTTTACCCGCTGAACTTTGTGCTGCACCCGATCGATTCCGTCATTCTTATGACGCTGTTTGTGGCGTGGCTGCTGTCCGGCACGGCCCGGCTGAACAGCTTTGACCCGAAACCCGCCAACCAGAGCGAACCGCAGAAGGAGCCCGCAGAATGAGCGCCGCCGTGGAACGCCGCCACTGGCATTTTACCGGCAGCGTGCAGGGGGTTGGCTTCCGCTACCGTGCGCAGTATGCCGCCCAGCTGCTGGATCTGACCGGCTGGGTGGAAAACAACTGGGACGGCACAGTGGACCTGGAAGCCCAGGGTTCCGCCGCCCAGCTGGATCACCTGGTGCCCACCATTACCGGCACCAGCCATTGGATCCACATTGAAACCTTTACCTGCAAATCCATCCCCCCGGACCCTGCCGAGCGCAGCTTCCGCGTGCGGGGATAAGGGCAACACCGCACAATTCCCGCCTAGCGGCTTAAGCACCGCTCCGGCGACTGCGGCACGGCATCTGCGTTGCCAAAATGCTCGATAATGTCGGGTTGCGGTACCCGCATCGTGCTTCGGGGGCAAAAGCCCCTCGCACTCTGCGACCGCTGCCCCTGCTTCGGTTCGCTGTTTCCGCCACTGGCGGCGCTCACCTTTGCAGCATCCAGTATTATCTGCGCTTTTGGCTTAGCAGCTGCCGCACCTCGCTCGCCGTATCGGCACTTAGAATTATGCGGTATTGCCTAAGCATAGCAAAAGACGCGTGCCTTGCCCCCATGGGCTGGCACGCGCCTTTTTGTTTTTATTATCCGCAATTTTAATTTTGGCGGCAGGGAGCCCCCCCTCACCGGCTTTCGCCGGAGCTCCCCTAGAGGGGAGCTGGACGCGAAGCGGCCTGAGGGGCGGTTCCCCGCTGCCAGGCTAAAAATTTGCAGGGAACGACACCTACATCGTCCCGCATGACGGGCTTTGCCGGGTATTTCACTTCATCACCCGGCGCACACTGCGCGCCCTTACGGTCTCTACAGGGGAAAACGGCATTTGCTGAACGGTGCCCCTGCTCATTTTCTCAAAACGCCTTCAATTCCACCCCGGCTGCCTGCAGGGCCGCGCCGATCTTTTCTACAAAGGCCAGAGCCTTGGGGCCGTCGCCGTGTACGCAGACGGAATCCGCCTGGATGGCAATGTCCGTACCGTCGTTGGCGGTCACTTTGCCCTCGGTTACCATGCGGATCACGCGGGCAATGGCTTCGTCCTCATCCTCAATCATGGCACCGGGGGTTCCGCGGGGCACAAGGCTGCCATCCGGGCGGTAGCCGCGGTCGGCAAACACCTCATTGGCAACCGGCAGGCCGATGGCCTGGGCCGCCTTGACCATCTCGCTGCCGGAAAGCGCCAGCAGCACCGCGCCGGGGGCGCTCTCCTTCACCGCGGCGCAGATGGCATCCGCCAGCGCGCGGTCCTTGCCCGCCATGTTATACAAAGCGCCGTGGGGCTTTACATGGTGCAGCGGCACACCGGCGGCATCGCAAAACGCTTTCAGCGCACCGATCTGATACTGCACACAGGCCTTGGCTTCCACCGGGGTCAGCTTCATCTGGCGGCGGCCAAAGCCCTGCAGATCAGGGAAACCGGGGTGCGCCCCCACCGCCGCGCCGCTCTGTTTGCACAGCGCCACGGTGCGCTGCATCACCAGCGGATCGCCTGCATGGAAGCCACAGGCCACATTGGCCGATGTGATAAACGGGATCACCTTTTCATCCATTCCGATGGTATACGCGCCAAAGCTTTCGCCCAGGTCACAGTTCAAATCAATATGCGGCATGGCTCAATCCTCCACTTTCAGGCATAAGGCAATGCTTCTGCCCTGCAGGGGCGCACAGTGTGCGCCCCTGCGTTTTTTACTATCTGCTCTTAATATTTCAGCTCCACATTTTTTACGTCGGTCACAAACATGTGCCCCGGCGCATGGGTGATGCAGAACTCCGGCTTGGAGTGCATCACAACGTTCTGCGGGGTCACGCCGCAGGGCCAGAACACCGGTGTTTCGCCGGGGTTGATGGTCACGGCATCGCCGTAATCCGGGTGAGCCAAATCATGGATGCCGATGGCTTCCGGCTCACCGATTTGCACCGGCATACCGTGCACGCGGGGCATGCCCGCTGTAATGGCAGCTGCCGCCGGGACCTGCCGGTACGGGATGGGCCGCATGCTGACCACCATGTTTCCGCTGAACACCCCCGCCGGGGTACAGGGAATGTTGGTGTTGTACATCGGCACATTCACGCCCTCTTCGATCTGGCGCACCGGGATGCCCGCTTCCAGCAGTTCAGATTCAAAGGAGAAGCTGCACCCGATCAAAAAGCTGACCAGGTCGTTCCTCTCCTCAAAGAATTTGCTCACATCGGTGTATTCCCCAGTCAGCTCGCCGTGTTCGTACACCCGGTAGCGCGGGATATCGGTAGCAATATCGCTGCCTTTGCCAAATTGGGCAAAGGTTCGCTCGCCTGCGTCCGCCACTTCCAGCAGCGGGCAGGCTTTGGGGTTGCGCTGGCAGAACAGCAAAAAGTCCCACGCCAGCGCCTTTGGCAGCACCACAAGGTTGCCCTGGGCATAACCGTTGCACATGCCGGTGGTCGGGCCGGTCAGTTCGCCCTTGCGGATCAGCCCGCGCAGGTCGGCCGGTTTCATGGCTGCAAAGTCCATTATTTCATCCGCTCCCTGATTTTGTCAAGCACGGCCGCCTGCGCCCTGGCTCCTGCAACAGCCTGCGCCGCGGTCACATATTGGAACGCCAGCTTTTCGCCGGGGCGCAGCTGCGCCATGGCCGAAAGGTCAGCGCTGATGACGGTTGCAATTTTGGTATACCCGCCGGTGGTCTGGTGGTCAGCCAGCATCACAATGGGCTGCCCGTTGGCCGATACCTGCACCGAACCCGCCACAATGCCGTCCGATACAATGTCCGACCCATCCACAGTCTCGATCTGCGGCCCCTGCAATTTGCAGGCCATGCGGTCACAGTCTGCTGTCAAAGCATATACCCCGTGTACAAATGCGGCCTGCCCCGCTGCGGTAAAGGCATCGGTCTGGGGGCCGGGCACCGCACGGAACAGCGGCAGCTTCCGCCCGCCCAAAAAGCGCCACGGCCTTGCGGGGGTGCGCGCCGTGCCCAGCGGGCGGTTTGCCCCTTTGGCGCAGATCTGCTGCCAGCGCTGTTCCACCATGGCGGGTGCCGCCCCAATGGGCAGCACATCCCCAGCTTTCAGTGCGCGGCCATCCAGCCCGCCCATCCGGCATTTTAAGTCGGTGGAGCGGCTGCCCAGCACGGGCGGGGTATCCACGCCGCCAAACACGGCCAGGTAGCCGCGCAGCCCGCTGCGGGCCGCGCCGATTGCCAGCACCTGCCCCGCGCGGGCCAAAAGCGGCGTATAGGCGGGCACCGGGCGGCCATCCAGCGCGGCGGGCATATCGGCCCCCGCCAGGGCAAAAACAGCGTCCCCGTCAAACTGATACTTGCCGCCCTGCAGGGTCATTTCCAGCACGGCGGCACCGGCTGCCTGGGGGTTGCCCGCCAGCAGGTTGGCGGTCCGCATAGCGTAACCATCCGCCGCTCCACAGGTGCGGAACCCCCGCGCGGCATAGCCGGTGCGGCCTGCATCCTGCACGGTGGTCAGCGGGCCGGGGCTTATCACATGCAAGTTCACAGTACCGCCCCCTGTTCTTTCTGGATGGTTTCAAACTTTTCCGGGCTGATGGGCACAAACCGGATGCGGTCCCCCGCCGCGTAAGGCAGTTTGCCGCCGCCAGCCGGGTCAAACAGGCGCAGCGGCGTGCGGCCGATCAGCTGCCACCCGCCGGGGGAAGCCAGCGGGTAGATGCCCGTCTGCTTGCCGCCAATGCCCACTGCCCCCGCGGGGATCTTGGTGCGCGGGGTCTGCAACCGGGGGCAGACAATGCGTTCATCCATGCCGCCCAGGTACGGGAACCCCGGCAGGAACCCCAGCATAAAAATGCGGTAGTCCCGCCCGCAGTGGATGTCGATGACCTGCTGTTCGGTCAGCCCGGCGTGCTGTGCCACAAAGGCCAGGTCGGGGCCGTAATCTCCGCCGTAACACACCGGCACCTCCACCAGCCGCCCGGCCGCGGTGCTGCTGACCGGGGGCAAAGCGTCCCACAGGCGGCGCAGCGCGGGGATCAGGGTATCGGCATCGGTCTGCAAAGGGTCCAGCGTGACCAGCAGCGCCGCATAGGTGGCCACTGTTTCCACCACGCCGGGCAGCTGCGCCGCCTGCACAGCGGCATCCAGCGCCATAACCTGCGCGTTCACCTGTTCACTGATCTCACTGCCGCAGACGGCCAGCACGCCGCTGTCCCCCACGGGGGTAAACTGGATCATAACAAAAATCCCCTTTGCGTCCGGTATTTTGGGGCTGGTCGGGAAGTGTGCTGTACCTTTAGGTTAGCGGGCGCACATTGTGCGCCCCTACGGTCCCTAAACGTGCCGTTTTGGGTTCACTGCTTCCTGACCAAGGCCAATGTGCCTATTATAGCACAACCGGCTTTATGCCTGCTCAAAAAATTTCTTTGCCAGCACCGGGCCGAACCAGTGGTCCGAATTGTGGGAATACCGCACCGCATACGCCGTGCACTGCCGCATCATGCTGACAATGCCAACGTTCATGCGGGTATCAAACCCATCCACACCCGGCAGCAGCGAGCCTGTCATATCGATCATGCCATTGCGGGAAAGCACCCGCATGACCTCGCTTTCCATCTCCTCCCGGTGCAGGATGTCCATATCCTTTTTCAGGTAGGCCAGCGCGGCCATCAGCGCATAGCAGCCCCAGTCAGAGCAGGTCGCCGTGATGATGTTATCGGTGCTGCTTGCGGCCAGAATGCCGCCGCAGCAGCCGTCCTGGCATTCGCCGGGGGCGGTGAAGGGCACATATTTTTTAATGTGCTCCCCAATGGTGCCCATGCCGATCTCATTGCCCAGATCGCCGATGGCCACATTGGGCACGCCGCGGGCGCGCAGTTCGTTCCACAGCACATCGCTTTTGGCTTCCAGTGCGGTCACATCCTTGCCCACCGCATTGTGGTAAACACCCTTGGCGTTGCCGCCGCAGGCTTCCACCGAGATCACCGCTGCGGGTAAAATCTTATCCGCCAGCGCTTTGGCCTGGGCGGGGGCTTTGGCCTTATCTTTGGTAAAGGCCACAACGCCAAGGCTCAGCGGCAGCTCCATGGCGGTATCCAGGTCCTCATACACATGCAGACCCACCACATTGCCGCATTTCTTAAAGGCTTCCACGCTGTCCTGCGGGCAGACGATGATCGGCTTTGCCCCAAAGGCCAATACCAGAGACCGCGCCAGCAGGATCGCGCTGACAGAACCGTCCATTTCCGGCACCTTGTGGGGCAGCAATACAAACCCGACCAGGATATACACCGGGTCGCCGGGGTGGATGGCTTTGCACAACGCTTCGGCTGCGTGCATGGCGGTCGGCTCCCCGGTATATGCCCGGCTGCCCGCGTACAAAATGCGGCACACCCCGTAACCGCGGGGGTCCAGACACATGATGGCATCCAGGTTTTCGCCTACATTGCGTTTTTCCAGTTCGTCACGGGTCATGGTGTTTTCCCCCTTTTCAGCCCCACAGACTTTCGCAGCCGGTATAGTCATAGAACTCTTTCAGCACTTCGTCCTGGATGGCTTTCAGGGTAGCGGGGTCCTTGCCGCCGGCGGGCTTGCCCTCAAACTCGCAGGCATGCAGACAGAAGTTGGAGGAGGAGGTCACGATGATCTCATCCGCATCGCGCAGGAAATCCACCGTGAACGGTTTTTCCATCACGGTAATGCCCAGGCGGTAGCAGGCCTGCAGCATATGGGTCTTGGCAATGCCGCGCAAAATCAGTTCATCGTTCGGGTGGGAATAGAAAATCCCGTCTTTCAGCACTGAAACGTTGGAGTGCGCACATTCCGTTACAATATCCCCACGGTGGAACACGGTCTCGCTCATGCCGGCCAGCTTGGCGCGCTGGGCGGTCATAACGCTGGGCAGCAGGTTCAGCGTTTTGATGTTGCAGTGGTAAAAGCGAGTGTCCTCCTCAGAGTTCAGGCGGATGGGCTTGTCGGGGTCGTTCAGGGTGTTGGGCCGGATGGAAACCCACAGCTTGCCGGGCACGCCTTCCTCATACACATGGTTGCGGGGCTCCACACCGCGGGTGACCTGCCAGTATACAAAGTTGACCTTGCTGTCCACCTTGGCCAGCAGGTCGGTCAGCAGCCTGCCCAGCTCGGCCTTGCTCATCGGGATGTTGATATCCAGTGCCTTGGCGCTGGTAAAAAAGCGGTCCAGGTGGTCCTGCAGCAGGTATACCTTGCCGTTCGCGCCAACGGTGGCATCGTAGCAGCCATCGCCAAAAAAGTGAACGCGATCATTGAACGGCACCATCAATTCTTCCGGTGCGCCGATTTTGCCATCATAATATGCAATGGATTCCATTTTCCCTTACTCCTCTCATCTTGGTTGCCTTTATGTTCAGCCGTTATTTGGCTTTCCCATCAAATTTCAGTTCAATCACTTTTTTAATCAGCTCCACGCAGTTATCCAGCCCAATGGCGGCAGAATCCAGGCAGAGGTCATAATTTTCCACCCGCTTCCACTGGCGGCCGGTGTGGTATTTGTAATAGCTTTCACGGTAGCGGTCCAGCTTGTCAATATAGTGCTTGGCCTGGCTGCTGCCAATGCCCTGGCGCTTCATCTCGCGCTCCACACGCCAGTCATAGGGGGCATCCACATACACGGTCAGCACGTTGGGCTTATCCCGCAGAACAAAGTCCGCCGCGCGGCCCACGCAGATATAGCTTTCCTCGTTCAGCAGCTCCCGCAGCACCTTGGCCTGGTAGTTGAACAGGTTTTCATCGCTGATAAAGTTGCCGCTTTCCGGCGGGATGATGCTGCCGTCATACACCCGTTCCGAAACCCGGTACAGCATGGTTTTGCGGGTGTTCTCATCGGCGCGGGCAAACAGTTCCTCGCTGATGCCGCTGTCCTCTGAGGCAAGGCGCAGCAGCTTGCGGTCATATAGGTCAATGTCAAATGCCTTTGCCAGCTGCTTGCCAATGTAGCTGCCGCCGCCCGAACCACAGGTGCGGGTAATGGCGACTGCAAAATACGGATAATCGGGATACATTTTCCACCCCTCCTTACTGGCCCAGATAGGCTTTCTTCACGCGCGGGTCGTTCAGCAGATCCGCGGCGTTGCCCTCAATGCTGATGTTGCCGGTTTCCAGCACATAGGCGCGGTCCGAGATGGCCAGCGCCATCTTTGCGTTCTGTTCCACCAGCAGGATCGTGATGCCCTGCTTGTTTACTTCCTGAATGATGGCAAAGATCTCTTTGACCAGCAGGGGCGAAAGGCCCATCGAAGGTTCATCCATCAAAATCATTTTGGGCTTTGCCATCAGGGCGCGGCCTACGGCCAGCATCTGCTGCTCGCCGCCGGAAAGGGTGCCCGCCAGCTGGCGGCGGCGCTCATCCAGACGGGGGAAGCGCTTATACACATCCTTCATCGTCTCTTCCATCCCGGCCGGGTCGGCATAAGCGCCCATTTCCAGGTTTTCTTCCACCGTCATCTGGGGGAAGATATGCCGCCCTTCCGGCACATGGGCCAGCTTGTAGGTAATGATCTTGCTGGGTTCCGCCTTGCGCAGGTCGTGCCCGTCAAACATCACACTGCCGGACGCAGCTTTTTCCAGCCCGGTAATGGTGCGCAGGGTGGTGGTTTTGCCCGCGCCGTTTGCCCCGATCAGGGATACGATCTCGCCGTCATCCACATGCAGCGATATGCCGTTCAGCGCGTGTACCGCGCCGTAATTGACATGAAGGTCTTTTACTTCAAGCATCCGCTTCGACCTCCTCCTCTTTGTCTTTGCCCAGGTATGCTTCAATCACATGGGGGTCATTGGCGATCTCTGCCGGTGTGCCGGAAGCGATCGTGGTACCAAAGTCCAGCACCTGGATTCGCTCGCAGATTTTCATGACCAAACTCATGTCATGCTCGATCAGCAGCACCGATACCTTGAATTCGCTCCGGATATAATCAATAATCTCCAGCAGTTCCTCCGTTTCAGTCGGGTTCATACCGGCGGCCGGTTCGTCCAGCAGCAGCAGCTTCATGTTGGTAGCCAGCGCGCGGGCAATCTCCAGGCGGCGCTGCTCACCATAGGGCAGGTTGTCGGCCTCCAGGTCCTCCTTGCCGGAAAGGTGCACCACCTGCAGCAGCTCTTTGGCGCGTGCGGTGGCGGCGGCTTCCTGCTGCCAGTACGCCTTGGTGCGGAAGATGGCCTGCGGCATGTTGTAGGTCAGTTCTTCCAGCATGGCAGCTTTGACGTTTTCGATCACCGTCATTTTTTTGAACAGGCGGATATTCTGGAAGGTTCTAGCAATGCCTGCATGAACGATCTGGTGGGTCTTTTTGCCGTTCATCCGCTCACCATTCAGGTAAAGGGAGCCTTCGGTCGGCTTATACACACCAGTGATCAGGTTGAACACGGTGGTTTTGCCTGCGCCGTTGGGGCCGATCAGCCCCACCAGCTCGGATTCGCCGATTTCCATATTAAAATCATCCACGGCTTTCAGGCCGCCAAACTGGATGCCAAGGTGCTGGCATTTCAAAACGGGTTGTGCCATGGTTCAGGCCCCCTTTTCTGCTTTTGCTTTTACCGTGCCGCGGCCGGTCAGTTTTTCCAGCGCGCGGGTCAGGCTGAATTCCCACCGGCCAAAGATGCCGCCGGGACGGAACAGCATGACCAGCACCAGAACCACCGAGTAGGCCAGCATGCGGTAGGTAGAAAATTCACGCATCAGTTCCGGTAAAGCGCTCAGGAACGCTGCGCCGATGATGGAACCGGTCAGCGAACCGGTGCCGCCGATGATCACTTCGCTCAACAGCTCTGCGGAATAGTTAAAGTTGAAGTTGGTGGGGATCATTGCCGTCATGTAATGGGCATAAATACCGCCGCCGATGCCGGCAAAGAATGCGCTGATGGCAAAGGTCATGACCTTGTAATAGGTCACGTTGATGCCGGAAGCCGAAGCCGCGATGTAGTCCTCACGGATGGCCTGCACGGTGCGGCCATATTTGCTGCGGACGAACAGGTACATGATGGTAACGCAGACCACCATGATCCAGAATACCCGCGGGAAGGTGGACAGCTTGAGGATGCCGCTCATTGTTTTACCGCCGCCGGTGATGGAAAAGTTGCAGAAGCAGACGCGGATGATTTCGGCAAACGCCATGGTGACAATGGCGAGATAGTCGCCGCGCAGGCGCAGCGCCGGGATGCCGACCAGTACGCCCATGATGCCCGCAGCCAGGCCGCCGACCAGCAGCGCGATCAGGAACAGCCCCAGATCCGAAAGCCCTTTGCCTGCCAGCGCGCCGGATACAATGGCGGAGACATAAGCGCCGACCGAAACAAACCCCGCATGCCCCAAGGAGAACTCGCCCATAAAGCCAACTACCAGGTTCAGCGATGTGACCATGATGATGGTGTAGCAGGCGGTGGTGCAGATGCCCTGAATATAGGTGGTGGAGGTGCCGAACGCATTGGCGGCGAACAGCCCTGTCAACAGGGCAAACACCAGCGCCACGCCCACAGCGTTCAAAAGATAGGAGCCTTTTATTTTTTTACTCATTGCTCTGCTCCCTCCCTTACACTTTTTCGCCGGTGTTCTTGCCCAGGATACCGGCGGGCTTGACCAGCAGGATCACGATCAATGTGCCGTAAGTAACGGCTTCGTACCAGCCGGGGGCAAACAGCTTGACAAAAATTTCAATCAGGCCGACCAGAATGCCGCCGATCATGGCGCCGGGGATGATGCCAATGCCGCCCAGAACTGCGGCGATGAAGGCTTTCATGCCCATCATGGAGCCCATATCGGTGGTAACACGGGGGTAGGTAGAGCAGTACATCAGCGCTGCCACCGCCGCCAGACCGGAGCCGATGGCAAAGGTCAGGGTGATGATCTTGTTCACGTTGATGCCCACCAGGGTGGAAGCATCCTTATCCTGCGGGACGGCGCGCATGGCCTTGCCCAGCTTGGTCTTTTTTACAAACAGCTGCATGCAAAGCATCATCGCAACGCCGATGCCAATGGTCAGCAGCACGTTCAGCGGCAGCGATACCCCGCCGACCGTAATGGTGGGCAGGCTGAAAATGGCCTGCACGTTGTGCGGCTTGGCGCCAAACAGCACCATGGCCAGGTTTTCCAAAAAGATGCTCATGGCCAGTGCGGTAATCAAGGCGGACATGGGCCCGGCCTTGCGCACCGGGCGGTAAGCCAGGATCTCAACCAGCACACCAACCAGCGCGCACACCGCAACGGCCACAATCACGGCCATCCAGGCGGGCATTCCCGCATCGACCATCAGCGGGATGGTGTAAAACAATGTGTAAGCACCGATCATGATAAAATCGCCGTGGGCAAAGTTGATCATGCGGATGATACCGTAAACCATGGTGTAGCCCAGCGCGATCAGCGCATAAATAGCGCCCTGGTTCAGGCCGTTGATCAGGCCCTGAACAAATAATGATGCAGTCATGGTCCATTCACCTTTCCTATCATTTTTTGTGAATGTTTGATTCGGGGGAATCCAAAAAACAAAAAAGTGCGCGCGGCTGCTTGCATTGCCGCGCGCACCATTGCGCCTTTGCTCTGGAGGGGGTGTTTAGGGGAATCTAAAAAACTTTAGGCAATACCGCATAATTCTAAGTGCCGATACGGCGAGCGAGGTGCGGCAGATGCCAAGCCAAAAGCGCAGATAATACTGGATGTCTTATCGAGCATTTTGGCAACGCAGATGCCGTGCCGCAGCTGCCGGAGCGGTGCTTAAGCCGCAAGGCGGGAATTGTGCGGTGTTGCCTTTACTCAGCGGAGGAAACCAGGTTGCCATCGGAATCCAGCGTCTCAGACCACTTGACCTTGCCGTCAACAAAGGTGTTGAATGCAATGCTCTTGATGGCGTCGCCGTTTTCGTCCAGCTTGATCTTGCCGCCAACGCCGGTAAACTCCATACCGGTCATGCCTTTTACCAGGCTTGCGGTATCGGTGCCGCCGCCATTCTCGGCAGCTTGCAGCAGCATGTAGATGGCGTCATAGTACAGGGCCGCGCAGGCGTTCAGGCTTTCGGTGCCGTACTTTTCGGTGTACTTCTGCACAAAGTTCTGAACGGCGGGGGCGGTATCCTCGCTGGAGTAGTGGTTGGTAAAGTAGCAGTCATCAAACTTGTCTTCCAGGCCGGTGGTATCCGCACCATCCCAGGCATCGCCGCCCATGATGGTACCGGTAAAGCCCGCGTTGCGCGCTGCGCCTACAAACAGCGGTACCGTATCCAGGAAGCAGGGATAATACAAAAACTCTGCGCCGGAAGCCACGGCCTGTGCTGCCTGGGAGGAGAAGTCAGTATCAGTGCTCATGCACTCGCCGGTATAGGTAATTTCAATGCCGTTGGCCTCGCAGTTTTCTACAAAAGCGTCCTTCAGGCCGTTGGAATAGTCATCATCCTTGGCATAAATCACGGCTACCTTGCTGAATCCCTTGCTCTTAACAAACAGGGCGGCCATCTTGCCCTGATACGGGTCAATGAAGCAGTTACGGAAGATCGTAGAGCCTTTCTGGGTCACATCCACGTTGGTAGCGCCGGTTGCCAGCAGCAGCATTCCGTCATTGGCAGCCTGGGTCGCCATAGGCAGTGTAACGGAAGAGAAGAAGCTGCCCACGATAGCGGCCGGGGAATCTGCCATGACCTTGTTGTAAGCGTTCATGGCCTGCTTGGCGTCCTTGGCATCGTCAGCCACCTTGCCGCCATTGACGATCTCGACCGTGTAGCCGGAATCGCCGGAGTTGATCTCCTCCACAGCCATATCCACCGCGTTCTGGGCGCCCTCGCCGTAAATAGCGGAGCCGCCGGTCATGGAGCAGACCACACCAACACGGATCACATTACCGCTGTCCGCGCTGGATGCTGTGGTGGAAGCGGCACTGGAAGTATCTGCCGTGCTGGCTGTGCCGCCCTGTGCGCTGGAAGAACAGCCGCCCAAAACGCCTGCCGCCATCGCCGCCGCCATGGTAAGAGAAAGAACCCGTGTTGCCTTTTTCATCGTAAGCCCCTCTTTCTTTCATGTTCGTTCTGCTTTCTTCTCTCAGGGCAATACCGCATAATTCTAAGTGCCGATACGGCGAGCGAGGTGCGGCAGATGCTAAGCCAAAAGCGCAGATAATACTGGATGTCTTATCGAGCATTTTGGCAACGCAGATGCCGTGCCGCAGCCGCCGGAACGGTGCTTAAGCCGCAAGGCGGGAATTGTGCGGTGTTGCCTCGGATATCTCCTGACCAAACAAAAAGCGCGCAGCCCCGCCGTCAAGCGGGTGCCGCACGCCTTTGTGCAAAAGCAAAATCTCTTTTGTTCTTTTTATGCTTTTGTCTCCGGAATCAGAACGGGGTCCGCAGCTTTTGCACTGCGGACCCCGTTGTCCTTGCTCCGTGTTTGGATGGTTCTGATTATAGCATACTGCCAAAATTTTGCAAGCACTTTTTGTCGGCATCAGGGGGATTTTTGCCGCCGATCGCCTTATTTTATTAAGCTGTTTCTTCGTTTTTTCATCTCGCATCCCCGTTTTTGCTTTCTTTTTTTCGTCAAGCTGTCCTTTGGGCTAAATAACTTCAAAATTACAGCTTTTCCCCCACACCACTGGGTCATGCCGGGCAGCGGACGGCCCAGTCCGGCAGCCTTATTCCGCTGTTTCGCCCCGCCTTACGTTGTCACATCCTTGTTTATCGAAGAGTTTCTCTGCCAATTTCTTATGTCATTCAAAATCTAGCATTGTTTCTCGCTTTATCGTGCCATGGTTTTATATCGAACGTTCGTTTTATTTTGTGGCGGGTTTTTCTGCCATTTTCCAATATTATATATTTTGTGAACAATCATTGCATAGGTTGTAAACATTAGCACTCTACTATTGTTATTACAGCGTAGCTTTTGTCTTAGTTCATAGAGTGCC
>QFCE01002561.1_pt1 | contig 44257 bp, 51 predicted proteins | sample 5346091 | NCBI WGS metagenome assembly QFCE01 (sample SAMN09062252, study PRJNA434731) | Human gut metagenome, whole genome shotgun sequencing project. | isolation source: stool timepoint A chromium assembly | host: Homo sapiens | collected 2015 | reverse complement strand
ACCCGTACGTACGGTTCAATGGGAGGGGCGATAATTTTATCCCTCTACCCTATTCATAATAATAAACCATCCTAGTGCTTACTAGAATGGGTTTTTTGTCGTTAATAGTTTCCTGTATAGTTCCACACCTTTGTATAGGATGGCTTCATCAAAGGTGAACTTATTTGAGTGTAATGGAATGGTGTCTCCCGTACCTAAAAAGAAGAAGATAGATGGGGCTACATTTCTATAGTAGCCAAAGTCTTCACTGATAAGTACAGGGCTTTCTAGTTTGTTGACTAGATTGTTTTTGTATATTGTATAGAATAATTCTTCGTTGTTGAATACAGGTGGATAGTGGTGATTGATTTTGAAGTTTACTTGCACCTTGTATTTTTTGATTGCATTATTCATGTTTTGTTCAATGATATTCACAATTTGATCAAATACCTTTGGATCATAATAGCGAATAGAGCCTCGTACATGGGCTTGGTCAGCAATGATGTTAAAAGCTGATCCAGAATGGAAAGTTCCAAAATGAAGAAGGTGGAATGTGTTGTCGTCGAAAGCTTTTTCTTCTTGTTCTAAAGACTTTTGTAGAATTTCTACACAAGCTGTTAGTGCATTGATTCCATTTTGAGGTTGGGCTGCATGACTGGCTTTTCCTTTTACTAAAAGTTCAAACTCACATCCGCCTGCCATCATTTCATGAGGACGCGTATAGACTTTGCCTTTTTCAAGTTCTGGATAGATGTGTATTCCGTAGATGGCGGCAATATTAAATTTATCGAAGAATTTAGATTCAATGATAGGTTTGGCGCCACCAGGTTTTTCTTCGCCTGGCTGAAATAACAATAATACGTTGTAGTCGCTTTCCTTGGCATATTTCGCTAATTCTAAAACCATGGCCATATGGCCGTCGTGCCCGCAGGCGTGCATACATCCATTGGTGCTTTTGAATTCTAGGTCTGTATTTTCTTCCATAGGAAGTGCATCCATATCGGAACGGAATACGATTGTCTTTTCTTTTTGGTTATCAAAATAGGCGGTTACACTATTTTGGATGGGATGATCAATGATGCAGTCATATAAGTCTAATACGTTTTCAATATATTGCGCTGTCTTTTGTGTGGTAAGTTCAATTTCTGGAATTTGGTGTAAATTTCTTCTGTTTTCAATGATTGTTGTCATAAAATTCTCCTTTTATTGGGGTTATTATACACCCTATTTTGAATTGTTAAATAAATTTAACATAGATTTAACATTGTAAAGATAGTATGAATTTGCGTTTAAATTTATATTAAGTGTGTAATTATGAAAAGGTGGAAAATATGACAACAACAAATATATTGTCTTTATTGGGTGGATTAGCTTTATTCCTATATGGAATGCAGATGATGGGAAATGGTCTTGAAGCTGCGGCTGGAGATCGTTTAAAACAAATTTTGGAGAAATTAACTTCAAATCGATTTTTAGGAGTCATTGTAGGTGCGCTTGTTACGGCGGTTATTCAAAGTTCGAGTGCAACAACAGTTATGGTCGTTGGATTTGTCAACGCACAGATGATGACTTTACAACAAGCTGTATGGATTATTATGGGAGCTAACGTCGGTACAACCATTACGGGTCAGTTGATCGCGCTGGATGTAAGTGCCATTGCTCCATTAGTTGCCTTTATGGGTGTGGCATTGATTATGTTTACCAAGAGTGCCAAAGCAACCGATATTGGGCAGATCATTGCAGGTTTGGGTATTCTTTTTATTGGTATGAATATGATGAGTACAGCTATGATGCCATTAAGAGAATCAAAAGAATTTGTTGAATTAGTCACACATTTCTCAAATCCATTAGTAGGTATTTTGGTGGGTGCAGGATTTACGGCTTTGATTCAATCGAGTTCAGCTTCAGTAGGTATTTTACAAGCCCTAGCAGCCAGTGGTGTTATTGGCTTGGATGGAGCTGTATATGTGTTGTTTGGGCAGAATATTGGTACTTGTATTACGGCTGTTCTTGCTTCAATTGGAACAAGTCGTGAGGCTAAGCAGGCTACCGCTATTCACTTGAGCTTTAATATCATTGGTACAACGATCTTTACAATTGTATGTATGTTTACACCATTGGTATCTTGGGTTATTCATTTAACGCCATACAATCAGACTGCACAGATTGCGAATATGCATACTATATTTAATGTTTGTACAACAATCTTGTTGCTTCCATTTGGAAAGTATTTGGCTGAGTTTGCACAACACATCTTGCCGGTTGAAAATAAAGAGATTGAAGATGAGCGTTTATTGTATTTGCAGCCACTACCTAAGTCTAAGAAGATGATTGGTGGTGCAGCTATTTCGGTTAAACAAATTAATGATGAAACAATGCACATGTTGAGTCTTGCGTATGAGAATGTAAATCAGGCTTTTGATCAATTGTTGCAGTTTAGTGATAAGACAGATGAACAGATCTACAAAAGAGAGGATACAGTCAATTACTTGGATAAAGTCATTAGTGAATATATTAGTACGGCTTTGGCTACGCCAAACTTGAATGTGAATATTTCTCAAGCATTGTCTAGCTACTATTTGATGTTAGTGGATATTGAGCGTATTAGTGATTATGCCGTGAATATGAATCATCAGGCGACAAAACGTCTTCAAGGAGATATGACAATTTCGGAAATTGAAATTATAGAGCACATGAAGAAGTTATGTGAGGATATGAAGAATGATTTGGATGATGTAGAAGAGGCAGAACGTAAAGATGATGTGATTGATTCACTTGTATCTAGTTGGCGTGAAGCACAGATTCAAGCTTTAAAACAAAAGAAATGTTCAAGCGAAGTCAGCATGATGTTGTCACGTATTTTTACAGATTTTGAGCGTATTAATGACCACGCTTTAAATGTGTCTCAAGAACTGGACAAGATTACAGTGGAAATTCCTGATTAATAAGCAGTTTTTCTGCTTATTTTTTGTTATAATTTGATTATGAATATTGAGAAGTTATTGAATACAATTATTGAAGCAGGAAAGATGTTAGTGGAGAGTGGTGCGGAAGTCAGCCGTGTCGAAGAAACAATGGTCAGAATGTGTCATTGTTTTGAAGGTATTGAATATGCGGATAGCTATGTGACTTTAACGGGTATCATGTTTTCTTTGACGTATGACAATCAAACAATGACGCGTATTTGCAGGGTACACACGGGAGAGGTAGATTTGAATCGTATTGATCAAATTAATACGCTTTCTAGAAGAATTTGTTCAAATCCAATATCAGTGGATGAGTTAGCTAATGAATTGGATCGAATTAAGGGGATGTCTCGCTATACATTTAAAGAGACAATGCTTTTTGGTGCGGTTGGCGCTGCTGGATTTGGAATGTTCTTTAATGGGACTTTATTAGAAATTGTAATGTCCTTTTTTATTGGGATTTTGATTCGTTGTATTAGCTGTTTCTTGTCAAAACACAAACTAAATTCTTTCTTGAATAATGCGATATCGGCAGGATCTGCAGCACTGAGTGCGCAATTGATCCATCAAGCATTACCGCAGACGAATGTGGATATTATGGTTATTTCTAGCTTTATGCTTTTAGTGCCTGGACTTGCGATTACCAATGCGATTCGTGATACGATTGCAGGAGACTATGTTTCTGGTGTCGCAAGAGCGGTTGATGCCTTTTTGTGTGCTATTGCCATTGCGGTAGGGGCTGGTTTTGTGATGTATTTTTGGATATAGGGGAATGAATTATGATATATGTGATTTTAAAAGCAGGAATCTCTTCATTCCTTGCTAGTTTAGGGTTTGGTTTCCTATTTAATATTAAAGGAAGAAATTTATGGCTAGCCGGTGTTGTAGGCGCCATTGGTGGTGTCTGTTACAAGGTGGGACTGTATTTAGATTGTTCTGAAATATTATCCAATTTCTATGGGGCTTTAGGTTTAGCCTTAGCATCAGAAATATTGGCACGACAATGTAAGACACCAGTCACAACATTTTTAGTTTGTGCATTGATTCCATTGGTTCCTGGAGGCGGTATGTATCGTACGATGCTTGCGGCCATTCGTGGGGATGCTCAAAACACACTAAATATGGGGCTTCAAACGTTGAGTATTGCGGGGGTTTTGGCTTTGGGAATCCTATTGGTTTCCACAATTATGCGTGTGTATTATCAGGAAAAGAGAAAATTTTTAGAAAAAAAGTAAAAAAGTACTTGCAAAGATGAATATTTATGGTATTATATATGAGCGTCTTGGGGATATGGGCCTGTAGCTCAGGTGGTTAGAGCGCACCCCTGATAAGGGTGAGGTCGTTGGTTCAAGTCCATTCAGGCCCACCATCGAATTTAATATACATGGGGTGTTAGCTCAGCTGGGAGAGCACCTGCCTTGCACGCAGGGGGTCATCGGTTCGATCCCGATACGCTCCACCATTTGTAAAATTCAAACTGCATATGCAGTTTTTTTTTATATTAAGATTTTGACTTCGGAACAGAGAAATATGATATGTGAAATAGCACTAAAATATCACAAGATATGAATTATCAGGAATGACAAAAACGACTATCGTAATAGCCAACATTTTGTATTTGTCTGTCTTTTAGTTGTTGAATTATTTTTTTACAATCATCTTATGATCACATTCAGGGCAGTGCATCATATAGTTTTCTTCAGGTTCATTTGGAAATAATTCATCGATTAACCATCTAGGTACTTCTTCTTCGTAACCGCATTTTGTACATTTCATCAATACATCTTTTTCTGTATGTTCTGTCATTTCTCTTGTCCTCCAACGGATTATATGTATAAGTATACTGCATTGTGGCTTTACATTTACATTGAATTGGATCTTAGGTTAAAAGATTCTATTAAATGAGTGCGGTATTTGAATTTATTGAGTTTGTTTTTAAGGACTTTAGTTTTAGGTTTACGAGAATTATCCTTGTTCTTTTTGATTCCAAGAAGTGCATGTACTTTATCTATGGTTTTCTTAGAAGCATTGGCATCGAATAATTAAGAAATGATAGTCCGGTATATGTATAATAAGGCGGTTTATAAAATCAATCACATTATCTGTGACATCATATCTTTTCTCATCCTTGTGATCATTGTAGAACCAGCTGACAGTATTTGATTCTTTATTGTATTCTGTGATTCTATTTTCAGCCATGGCAGGTCTACCTGCATAGCGAATAAAGTAGTTTACGCAGCAGCCTTGAATATCTTTACTATTTTTGGGATCGCTGTCATTGGATTTGAACTTGGCATAGACATAGAATCCTTTAGGATGATCTTTATAGAGTCTGTTCTTTTCTTCAGGCTTCTTTAATCCACCAGCTTCTTGAATAAGGCGAATCAGTTTCAACTGGAATGTTTGAATGATAAGTTGTGTCCATATATTAATTGTATGTGAATTTAATGTGAACATGTGAGAATATTAATAAATATCACATATTCACATTGGTGATATAATGATACAAATAAAATAATTTAGAAAGTCTCAAATCTATCTATTAAACCTATTTTGAATATAGTATAATAGAGTCGGATAGAACAGGAGGACTTGTCTTATGAAGGTGTTTTCAATGTCGCAAAGAATCTATTATAAAGATTTGGAACCAGATGCAGAATTGATCATCAAAAAGGATCTTGAGCTGTATAACTGTATGCTTCATAAGGCATTCAAGATCTGTTTTGATCGTGCCTATAAGGATGTTACTTATTCAGAAACAGATCAAAGAATGATCAAGTCCTTTTATGGTACAAATGATTATTTTCCTTTGTCTGCCATTTATGAGGCCAAGGCTTTGGTGAAAAGTCTTAAATGTAGAGAAATGGAAGATCGTGATTTGATCAAGACTCGTCTTAAAAAGATAAACAAAAAAATTAGATGAAAAACAATTGAAGAAGGCTTTAAAGGAAAAAGAGAAGCTGATCAACAGATCCAAAAAAAAGAAATATACAGAAGAAGACTATTTGTATGAGGTACAGGTATTGGATCCAAATATCAAAAGATTGAAGAGCATCATTCGTAATCTAAAATTCAGAAGGAATCGAAATGAGTTCAAATTAAAAAGAAAGATGCCTTCTGTATGTTTTGGTGGTAAGAGAATCTTAAAAATGGTTACTTAGATATCTATCGTTTTAAAAGATCAAGAAGAATGATGATTCCAGGCAGAAGACAAGGAAAGTATTCAAATAACCTTTTCAAATTGAATATAGATAATGATATGTTGACCTATCGAAGTACGCAGAAAGACATTGTATTCAAGGTGCAGTTTCATAAATACAAAGATGAATTGTATGCAAGAGTCAATGAAAAACACAACTCACCCAATAAGGCAGTAGCTTATGAATTGATGGATTATGGTGAATATTTTATTGTGAAAGCTATATTTGAAAAACATATGAATCTTCCAAAGACTAATACGTTGTATGGAGCAGTAGGAATCGATATCAATGTGGACCATATAGCACTATGTGAAACCAATATGGATGGAAACATCGTTCTAATCAAGAAGTATCCAATCCATAAAGAGAATACTAGACAAACGAAATGAAGAACTGTATCAGCTGGCCATTGAAATCATGGAATATTGTAAATCCAAGAAGAAGAGTCTTGTAGTTAAAGACTTGAATTTCAAGCAGTTGAAAACTAGGATGCTCTATCGACCCAAAGAAGGAAAATAAAACATTATCGAGTTTTGCGTATAAAAAGATATTAGAAAAAGTAGAAAGAAAATGTTTGATGAATGAAGTGGATGTTATTAAAATAGATCCAAAGAATACAAGTAAGATTGGAAAAGAAAAGTATACAAAGATCAAAGGATTGAGTGTACATTATTGTGCAGCCTATGTGATCAATCGAAGAGGCATGGGATTTGTGGATTAAATAAGATAAATAATCAGAACCAGAAGTTTATGATATCTTACTGGATGATAGATACATAGATCATGGATGAAATTCTGAAGTGTTTATAAATAAAGCATACAATAAAAACTCCATCGATAAAGACTGAATGTATCGGGATACCGAATGATTCAGAAAGATGGAGTAGATATTGAAATGTTACCGGACGACTGGAATCGAACCGGGCACGCCATTTAGACGTGTGACTTTTTCGCAGAAAAAGTTTTTTCTCGTACTTTTTTTATTATATGTTATAATCATAAGTAATAGGATGATTAGAAAGCTGAGTAGATGTATGGAAAAAGAATTTTACGAAGAATTTGAAGATATGGAAGCCGGTATTGACCAAAAACAGGCTCTTGTCGAAGAATCAAAAAAAGTTGATGAAATTGAAGATTTCAACGAAGCTGTTCGCTTTGTGAATGATTTAAAGAAAAAATGGAGAAAGACTGGATTTGGGGAGTCTTTGGCAGAAGAAAAGTTAAGAGAAGAATTTGAGGCAAATGTTGAAAAGGTTTATGAGAAGCAAAAGGCATTGTCTCAAAAGGTTGTAGAGGCTAAGGAAGCTTTGATTAAGGAAGCTGAAAAAACTTCTTTATCAGATGATTTTAAGAAGGCTACTGAAAAAATGACTTCTTTAATGGATGAATGGAAAGCTTCAGGAAATGCCGGAAAGAAAACGGATGATGAATTGTGGGAACGTTTCAATGCAGCTCGTCAGAAGTTCTATGATCGTAAACATGCAAACTGGGAAAATAGAGCGGTTCAGTTTGAAAATGCCAAAAAGGTAAAAGAAGATTTAATTGAAAAAGCTAAGTCTTTACAGGATTCAGAAGAATGGCAAAAAACAAGTGCTAAATATAAAGAATTGATGGATGCATGGAAAGCAGCAGGAAATGCAGGTCGTGAATTTGATGATGATTTATGGAATGCGTTTAATGAGGCTCGCCAAAAATTCTATGCGAAACGTAATGAATTCTATGAAAAATTGCATGTTGAACATGCTGAAAAATATGCTGAAAAACAAGCTTTAGTTAAGGAAGCTAAATCAATTGCTGGTTTACAGGAATATACTCGTGAACAAACGGCAATGATGAAAGAATTGTCTAACAAATGGAAATCAATTGGTTTCTGTGGAAAAGATAAAGAAGACGAAATCTGGAATGAGTTCAGAGGAGTTATGGATGAATACTTTGCGGGTTTAAAATCGGCTAGTGAAAAGCGTCGTGCTAACTGGCGTGAACACATGTCAGAAATTATTTCTCGTAAAGAAGAACAAATCGCAAACCAAAAACGTCAAATCAAACGTCTTCAGGATGATATGACTGGTTTGGTAAGTGAAGCTACAGTAGCTGACTTACAGGATCAAGTAGAAGATAAAGAAGATTTTATCAAACAACTTGAACAAGAAATCGAAGATATTGAAAAGAAATTAGCAGAGTAGTTGATCTACTCTCTTTTTCTTGGGGTTTATTATATGAATTTTCATGAATGTATGAAGCTGTTTTATCCAGAGACAAAAATAATATTATATAATCAAAAAAATGAAGTTGTATTAGAAGGCCAAGTAAAGGACATTCGTAAAGAGTGTGAAAAATATCATAATGTAGAAGTTACCTTCGTATCGGGTAGAGCAGATATAACGGGACTTAAAATTTGGCTAGATATGTAAAAGGAAGAAAGTATAGTGCTTTCTTCCTTTTCATTTCTAGTATTTCATATTGCTTTTAATCACATCGTGATCTTTTAATAGTTTTTCAATTACAGTACCCTTGATTGCCTTAAGAATTGGTTTTTTGAATACGTTTAAAGGTCCAAGGTTGATTTCAAGTGGCGATTTACCATCCATTAATTTAACGCTTGAATCTAATAATTCACGTACATCATATACGCTGCCCCAAACTTCTGGAACACCGCGATCAACACCCAATAGTCCATATACAGCTTCCATTGCGGTACGTACTGAATATTCAGTTGTAAAGACTGTGTCTCTTGGGGTGTCGGCAAATTGTCCTAAGAAGGCGAAGTTTACACATCCATCAGGGATTATGTCTGGACGATCACCTTTTGTACGTGGCATGAAGAAGGCAGTGATGTATGGCATCATTGTAGGTACGCATCGTGCTGAATTTGTAGCTAATTCTTCAATTTGACCCGTTGGAACACCCAAGTGATATAGCCATTCTTCTGTAATTTCTTTACCAGTACATTCTCTCATTGGCTTTTTAATGTAGTCACCATCAACATCTGTGAATAGTCCATATACCCAAACGCATACTTTGTTTGGATCTTGGTTCTTGAACTGTCTTTGACGATTGATTGTCCAGCTCATTAACCAGCTTGAATCTCTACAAGTGACAATACCTCCAGTAACTGTTTTTCCGCTGCGAGGATCACGCTTACAAATATTTGTGATATAAGGAATAATCTTATCATCTAATGTTGTGACTGTGGCAGATTCCCAGTTTGTCTTTGAAATGTCTGAACAGAATTTTTCTGGATGACCAAAGCTTGGATCTTGTTTTGCGATGTTTTTCCATAAGCTCCAGCATCCACTTGTTCTTACTTCAGCATCTCCATTAGGCGCATGGTCTTGATCTCCATAGATTGTTCCTTCTGTACAGCTTCCGTTTGTCACGAATACTAAATCGTTTTCAGTTAATACAATGCCGGTTTCGGTTCCATTGACTTTGCATTCGATTGTCTTCGCAATTTTTTTGTCACCTACAAATTCAAACTCAACATTTGTGACTTCTGTATTGAATTGGAAGTCTACGCCATGAGCTTCTAGATATTTTTGCATAGGAAGAATCAATGATTCATATTGGTTGTATCTTGTGAATTTTAAGGCGCTGAAATCAGGAAGTCCTGAAATGTGGTGAATGAATCTTTGAAAGTATAATTTCATTTCTAATGCAGAGTGCCAGTTTTCAAACGCAAACATACTTCTCCAATACATCCAGAATGTTGAATCGAATACTTCTTCATCAAATACATCTTCAATTGTCTTATCATATAAGTCTTCGTCTGGTGTCATGAATAATTTTGCGATTTCCATAGCACCCTTTGTACTTAAGTCAAACTTACCATCTGTATGAGCATCTTTTCCTTGGTTGATTGTTGCACGACACAATGAGTAGTTAGGATCATGTTTATTTAACCAATAGTATTCGTCTAGAACGCTAGCCCCTTCAATTTCTAAGGAAGGAATGCTTCGGAATAAATCCCATAAACATTCGAAGTGGTTTTCCATTTCACGTCCACCTCTCATGACATATCCACGAGTGGGATCATAGATTCCATCACATGCACCTCCAGCAATATCCATTGCTTCTAATACGTGGATGTTTTTTCCTGGCATTTGTCCATCACGAACTAAGAAGCAAGCAGCCGCTAGTGCAGCAAGTCCACTACCTACGATATATGCATTCTTATTATCGACGCCAGCTGGCTTTTCTGGGCGGGCAAATGCTTCATAGTTTCCATTAGTGTAGTAAATACCTTTAGAGTTCTTTTCGTATTTTCCTCTTTCTGTATTACGATATTCACTTGTAGATGTCTTTTCTTCTTCTTTCTTTTTATCGTTCACTTTTTTGGCGGTAAATAAAGCAGCACCTGTAGCTGCAGCAGTAAGGCCTGCAATGCCTAATTTTACAGTATTCTTTGACATATACATGTCCTCCTTTTTTCTTTATGGCTACATAATAGTGAGAATCAAAATAAAAAACCATAAACAAAAAAAGCAAGATGATAATTTTTTTATCATTTTGCTTCATTTGTAAAGTTTGAAATGGAATTTGCGATAGAACCATGCAAAGTATTGGCCATATTATAGACGATTTCATTATAATCTTCATTCATGCCTTTGCCGATCCAGTCGAGCATAATGCCTACAAAGCTATATTTATAGAAATCGGCAATGAATTGGATTTGTTCTTCTGAAATGTTGGTGCCTTGAGCCTTTTCTCTAACAACCCCTAAAATAAGGTCGTGTACGGTTGTGAACAAAAATCTTTCGATACTGTCTTGTGTTGTAGTGTGATACACATTCAATATGAATGGCTTATTTTGAAGAACGGCTTCAAAAATGGATGTGAGACCTTCTTGCCAAGTGTCGTAGGTCTTATTTCCTTTTAGTGCATTTGTGGCATCATAAATACAAGACCATTCGACAAGGTCATAAATATCTTTAAAGTGATAGTAGAAAGACATTCTTGAAATACCAACATCGTCCGTTAGATCTTTGATGGTAATCTTATCCAATGGTTTCTTTAATAAGAATCTTTTTAGGGATTGCTCTAGAGCAAGTTTAGTTAGGTTTGACATACAAAAATAATAATAAAAAAAGGGTCTCCCGTCAATTCTTAGGAGACCATGAACATTAAATTCTGAGTGGCTGTAACAAACAGAATTTTGCCTTGCCCTAGCTGTAATAGGGCCCTTTGAATATTGTAGATGTGCTTCTCTCAGGCACACTTATACTATAATTTTATCATTCGTTAATTTAATCAAAACGTTTTGTGAAATTTTGGGAAGTGATATAATACAAGAGTGAGGTATGGAAACTATGTATATATCAGTAGATGAATCGCAAATGAGTGTGTTTTTCTTGGATTGTTTTCGCTTTTGTATGAATGATACAGAATATAATGTTTTTCTAAATGGCTATGTCACAACAATTAGTTGATAATAGCGGTTTTTAGAAGGAGAGCAAATCGCTCTCCTTATTTTTATCCCTACAAACTGGGATTCGTTGTTCTTCATTCAATTCTAATGTTTACTGGACTTACTGTGATATTTCCAGCTCCCTCTACTGTGTACCACTTACCTTTTTGTAGTTTAATTTTTTCTGATACACCAGATGTAATGTATCCTACCGTGTATGTTTCGCCAGTCTCAATATCAGTAAATATCACATCTGTATCACAATCACCGCTTACTCTAATAGTTTCAAACAGCGGTTGTATTTGTTCTGACTTGAATGCAACTCCGTTTCTCTCTGCAAGTGTGAAAGTATGCGTCCTTTGAATACCAGTATAAAAAAGAATTGCAATCACAATTACCACTATTAAACACGGAATGAGCCATTTCCTTTTCATCTAAAACACCTCCGCAACTTCAAATTAGGCAATCAGTGGAACTGCTGGTCTATTTGTTAAATCTCTGCATTTCACAGATTTCAATGTTGCCATTACGAAAGTCAAGAAGATGTTCCTTTTCTCCGTGTCGCTTTCTTTGGCATAGTTTACAAGATTATTCCATACGAGATAGTTGTTAAGGTATTTAGTCGAAACACCGTTAAAACCTCTCATAAAACGCTTTAACTGGCTATGGTAACTATTGATATGCTGAATGTTGTAGATGCCTTTCTTTGCCTTACCAGTTTTAAGTTGCACCAATTCAATTCCATTGGCATTTGTAAATCTTACATAGGAGTTCATCTTGTCGGTCACAAGTGTGGAATCGGTTTCAATTCTACCATCATAAATATGATGTAAATCTTTTGTAGATACTCTACCTGTATTTGTAATCTTTGAGATTGACAATCCATTCCTGTTTACCGCACAAGGAACACATACCTTTTCTTTTGACAAGCCTCTGATATGTGTGGAATGTCCTCGCTTATGTGCTTTACGAGGCATAGTGAAAAACTTACTCTTACTATGATTTCCCTTGTACGAGATTGCGAAAAAAGTTTCGTCAGCCTCAATAATTCCATCAAGTTTAACTTCATCTGCCATATTCTGGAGTGCATCTAAAATCTTATGTCTCCAAATGAATGCAGTATTTCTATGGATACCACAAGCAACAGCAGTCTTACGAATAGAAAGACCGTTCATCATACAGTCAATGTACTTTTCCCATACGGCGAGTTCTTTCCTTGTACCAGATACGATAGAGTTAGTAGCAATTACAAAGGACTTGCCACAATCATTGCAAATATATCTCTGTGTCCCGTCTTTTCTGTGACCATTGCGAACTACATGAATACATCCACATAAAGGACATACACGACCATTAGAAAATCTTTCTTTTGTTACAAATTCTTCAATATCTAAAGTTTTGACAAAAGCAGGACTTAAAAGCATAGTTTTAAGACTTTCCTGCTCTACGGCAGTCAATTTGTTGATAATATCAAGTGCATCTTTAATAGTAGGCATATCGTCACACTCCTTTTATAAGTGCTATTTATCTACTATTATTAGACAATATTTTCTATTAAAAATCAACCATATAATGTGACATAGCCTTCTAAATAAACGAGATTTAGATGTATATGAATATGAAATATGGAAAAGAGATAATCGAGAAATGTCTTTGGTCACAATAGTGAGTCTGTCGTTAGATGAATTTAAAGAATACTATTATGGGGATGAAAGAACGACAAATTGCAGAATAATTGATAGTGTGATTGTTCCTTTAATTGAAAAAATGAGATAATAAAATACGCTTTATTTATCGTGGAATGTGATAGATGAGGCCTTTTTGTTTACAGAAAAATACTTTACGAATAAACTGTTTAGGCTTATACTTTTTAGTAGATAAATAACTTTCACAACTAAAAAGAACAAAAAATAATAAGGGGCATAAAACTAAGGAGATTTATTTATATGCAAAAGAGAACTACGAATTATTCATTCCAGAAGTTTGGGGATGTATTCTATTCTGTAAATCATAATGCAGGGCATTTGATTGATTATGTTGAAAACGATTTTAAAATCACAAATAAAACGTTTGATTCATTTTATTATTCTAGCGATCCAGTATATTTGGATACGCGTAGTGGAATTATCATGTTAGTGGTGAGTAAAGATGGTAAAAAGTTTGAGGAATATGTGATTCACCGTGTTGTTCGTTTAAAACCAGATATTTATTTTAATTATGTTTCTATCTCAAAAGAGAGTGTGCTTCAAATTCATTATTCAAGTCATGGAATGAATCAGAAGATGATGGAGACTCCATATTCGTATCAGCCTTTGGTTTCAAAGATGAATTTAAAAGAGATCTTTACATGTTTTTACCAGGTTCGTAAATCGAATTATACATTTCCTGGTGAGTCACATGATTATTATGAATTGACATATATTGATCATGGTACTTTGGATACGACGGTAGATGGTCATAGTTACAGATTGTCTAAATATGATTTGATTTTATATTATCCGGGACAGTTCCATACACAAAGTACAGATAGTCAGAGTACTTGTTCATATCTGACGATTACGTTTGATATGGATAATAAGTTGCCTGGCGATTTAAAGAATCGTGTTTTTCATACGCGAAAAGATATTTATCAAGTGTTGTCTGAATTTATGAAATCCATTCAGTCCGATGGTCATTTGAATTCAGAACTCGTACTATTGTATTTAAAACAGATTCTAATTCTTTTATATCAATTTGATGATGAGGTAGAGGAATCGATTTCTATAACGGCGAATCCGATGCAAGAGCATTATGAGAGTACGTTGTTGAATGAAATTTTGGTTTTTATCAATAATAATGTATATAAACAGTTTACGGTGGAAGATTTGTGTACGAAGTTCTCAATTTCGAGGTCGAGTCTACAGAATTTGTTTAAGTCAAATATTCATATTACGCCAAAACAATATATTTCCAACGTGAAATTGAATCAGGCTAAAATCATGATTCATGAGCATAATCAGACGATTTCAGAAATATCTGATATTTTAGGATTTACTTCCATTCACTACTTTTCTAGAAAGTTTAAATTGCAGTATGGGATTTCTCCAACGGATTATGCCAAGAGCATTTCTCAATAAGTCCAGAAATGGGCTTTTTTTCTTGCGCTAATAGTGTATGATATGTACATGAAAAAGAATCAAATGTTAATGACGTCTGGAACGATTTGGAAACAAATGCTTCTGTTTGCGTTTCCTGTGTTTCTAGGCAATCTATTTCAACAACTTTATAATACCGCGGACTCCTTGATTGTAGGAAACTACTTGGGAAGTTCAAGCCTTGCGGCCGTTACTTCTTGTGGGGAATTGATCTTTTTGTTGACTAGTTTGTTTCAAGGAATATCCGTAGGTGCAGGAGTGGTCATTGCACGCTACTTTGGTGCGAATGATAAAGAAAGAATGCAGAATGCGATTCATACACTTATGGCGTTTGGATTGATTTTTGGGATTGGCTTAACCGTTTTTGGATACTTGTTGGCACCTGTATTGTTAGGGTGGATGTCAACACCTAAAGATGTGATTCATTTATCCACTGTATATCTACAAATTTATTTTTTAGGGTCTTTAGGAATGATTCTATACAATTCTTGTGTAGGTATTATGCAGTCAGTAGGAGATAGCAAACATCCATTATATTTCTTGATTGTATCAAGTTGTGTAAATGTTGTATTGGACATCATATTTGTAGCAGGACTTCATATGAATGTAGAAGGGGCTGCCTTGGCTACGATTCTATCGCAGTTTTTAAGTGCTGCTCTTTGTTTGTATCTATTGATTCGGACAAATGAAAGTCATCAGGTACATCTTTCTGAGATTCGTATACATGCTGATGTAGGTAAGGAAATATTGGAAATGGGGATTCCAACGGGAATTCAGAATAGTTTAATTTCAATATCAAATGTCGTTGTACAATCGAATATCAATTCGTTTGGATCCTTGGCTATGGCTGGTGTTGGTACCTATACAAAAATTGAGGGTTTTGCGTTTTTGCCAATCACAAGTTTTATGATGGCTTTAACTACGTTTGTTTCTCAAAATAGAGGAGCCAAAGAATATAAAAGGGCTAGAAAAGGAGCTCATTTTGGACTGGTTTGTTCCGTCAGCTTGGCTGAAACCATAGGGTTATTGATTGCACTGTTTGCTACTCCATTAATGCGTTTATTTGTTGATGATCCAAAAGTAATACAATATGGTGTAGAACGAGCTCATTATGCGACGATTCTATTCTTTTTATTAGCATATAGCCATGGTGTGTCGGCTGTACTTCGTGGAGTAGGAAAGTCTGTGATTCCAATGGTTGTTATGCTTGTATGTTGGTGTCTTGTGCGAGTCACCTTATTAACAATGTTGAACATGCTATTCCATAACATTGTATTTGTATATTTGGTTTATCCATTTACTTGGTCTTTATCAAGTATTGTATTTTTCTTATATTATCGAAAAATTAATTGGAAAGAATAACAAAGAAACCATTCTAGTGTTGGTGTCTAGAATGGTTCCTTTTTGTTTATTATTTTTTTAGGAGAGAGATATGAATATTGGTTTATTTCTATATTCATTGCCTTATCTTTAAGGCACTTATAGAATAACATTCCATGTTGTCATAAATTTAGTATAACTTTGGTAAATGTTGTGAAATCCGATTGAATTATGTGAAATTATCAAAATATACATCTTTTTTGGAAAACCTCAATTTATTTCGTATATGAAATCACATGAATAAATCAAAAGACAAAATTATGAAGGAATTTTTAGAAAACAATACCTATTTTGTCGATTTCTTTAATGCGTACTTCTTTGATGGAGAAAGAGTTCTTAAACCAGAGAATTGTGTATAACTTGATTCTGAGATGAATGATTCGAATATGGATCTAGAAAAACATGTGGATGTGATTCGTAAGTACAATGATGGAAATCTTTATAGTGCATTCATTATTGAGAATCAAAGTTATGCGGATGCTTCGATGGTTGTAAGAGCGGCTACATATGAGTATGTAGCGTATGAGCGAATGTTAAAGAAGTCAAAGAAGAATAAGGCTAAAGAAAAACTACCTATGGTAAACATTCTGGTATTCTATACAGGTGAAAGGCCCTGGAATGCAGCAAGACAGCTTTCTGAGCTAGTCGAGGTGGATGAAAGGTTTACAGCTTGTTTCCATGACTACAAAATGAATCTGATTGAAATCACAGGAAATACTTCATATAATTTTAATGAATAAGACGTGCACAATTTATTCTACATATGTCGAAGCATTTATGATCAGTCTATTTATGAAGGAACGAGTAATCATTTTGGACTTGTGAAAAGCACTGTGTTAAAAGTCGTCAAGACATTGACGGATGTAGAATGGTTGGATTTAGAAGAATTAGAGGAAAAGGAGGAAATTGAAATGTGTGAAGCTGAAAAGAGATGGCTGGAAGTAAAGTTAAAGGGATGAAAAAAGGAATTGAACGAGGTCGTGAAAAAAAGAGCTTGAAATGTATCAAAAAATGATGAACAAGGAATTTGGAATTAAAGCTATCGCATTCATCTTTTCAGTAAGTGTAGAGCTAATTAAAAAGCTATTGATGAAAGCTTAGAAAATGCATTATAAAATGGGGGAAATATGAATAAGAATATAAAAAGAATAAGTGTAGTATGCTTATGTATATTATTGAGTGGTTGTAGTATGTTTCAATCAGCACTTAATGATATCAAGGGCAATTTAGTAGGGAATGGATACACAATCTATACGTATGATAATTATGGTAGTGAAGTCATGGAGACAAGTGGGGATAAAATCAGTATTACAGGTAATGCGGTAGAGTCTACTTCCTATGATGAAGATGGACGTGTTGTTCATGGCTATGAATTATCAAGTGTAATTACGATAACGGTAGACGGAAAAGAAATAGAATCATGTGGAGATACTTGTGTTTTTGAACAAAAAGGCTTAACACCGGATGTGGATTTCATACAAGAAGATATTGATTCAAATACACATGGACAAATATCGGACAATACGTCTGTTGCTCGTTTTATCAACAAGTATAAAAATATGTTTGGCAAAGGAAGAATTGTAGTCATTAAATCCCAATTAGGACAGCCAATTGCCGCCTACTCTGGAGATAAGGTGTATTGGAAGATTCCAGATAATTTACCAAAAATGACGAAACTTATGATTGATGGTAAGGCTTTGTATATTCATAGAGCAAATTTTCAAATCATTGATAAAGAATTATTGGATTAGGAGAAACAAAATGAAACAACAAATTAGTAGTACAAAAGGACCTAAGGCATTAGGGCCATATTCAGCAGGGATTGCTATAGAAGGACTTGTATTCTTATCTGGACAATTAGGTGTGAATACAGAAGGAAATTTGGTTAGTGAAGATGTTGTTGAACAAACTCGGAAAGTCTTTGAAAATATTGGTGTATTATTAGAAGCTTCAGGCTTAACATATGATGATATTGTTAAGACAACTGTATTATTGGATGACATGAAAGATTTCGCGAAAGTAAACGAAGAATACGCGAAATACTTTGATGGTATATATCCTGCTCGTAGCTGCTTTGAAGTAGCTGCATTACCTAAAAATACAAAGGTAGAAATTGAGCGTATCGCAATCAAAAAATAGTTAAAACATATATGTCGTAAATAGAGTTCGTTCTTTGATGTATTGAAGAATTTTATTGTTGAAAAATCCATGATTTATGGTAGTATATATAAAAGAGAAATTGGATTTGAAAAGGGACTTTTTAAATCCATTTTTTTAAGGTCACAAGGAGGATTATATGAACAAAAATTCGTTATTATCCATGAGAGATCTGTCAGTTGAAGATATCTATAGCATTCTTGATGATGCTAGACTTTTTAATAGTTCCTTTAAAGATTGGCAATTACCAATGCAGAAAGCATTGGTTGCTAATCTTTTTTTTGAGGCTTCAACTCGAACACATTTCTCATTCGAAAGTGCACAGCACCAATTAGGATGCCAAGTAGCCGATTTTGCGGCAGGAGCATCCAGTGTCACAAAGGGAGAAACTCTTTATGATACAGTAAAGACATTTGAATCAATTGGGTATGACATGGTGGTGATCCGTCATTCTCAAGATGAATATTTTAAAGAATTGGAAAATATCAATATTCCAATTTTAAATGCTGGAGATGGTGCAGGAAACCATCCAACACAATGCTTGTTAGACTTACTAACTATGCAAAATGAGTTTGGCACACTAGAAGGCTTAAATGTAGTAATCTGTGGAGATATCTTACATTCAAGAGTGGCTGCCAGTGATAAAGAAGCTTTAGAAAAATTAGGGTCAACCGTTCGTTTTGCCGGACCAAAAGAATGGGAAAGACCTGGCTATCCAACAATTGACTTCGATGAAGCCATTGAATGGGCAGATGTTGTCATGATGCTTCGTATCCAGAAAGAAAGAGGTTCTGGAATGGCTGGTATGACAGATAGTGAATACTTAGAAAAGTATGGTCTTACAAAAGAACGTTATGCAAGAATGAAAGATAAGGCTATCGTGATGCATCCAGCTCCTGTTAATCGTGGTGTTGAAATTGATACGGATTTAGTGGAAGCTGAAAAATCAAGAATTTTTGAACAAATGCACAATGGTATGTTGGTTAGAAAGGCCGTTATTAAACGTGGATTTGGTTTTGCTCCATTCAAGGAGGAAAAATAAGCATGCGTTTAATCAAAAATGGTCAAGTTTTAATTGACAATTGTGTCGAAAAGAAAGATATTTTAATTGACGAAGGAAAGATCATTCAGATTGATGATTCTATCTTGAAAGACTGTGATACAGTAGATGCTACAGGCTTAACTGTAATTCCAGGATTAGTGGATGTACATGTGCATTTTAGAGAACCTGGACACAGTGAAAAAGAAACCATTCATACAGGTAGTTTAGCGGCGGCACATGGAGGATTTACTTCTGTGTTTGCAATGCCAAATGTCATCCCTTTTCCAGATGATGTGGACACAATGAAAGACTATCAACAATTAATCAAAAAAGAATCTGTTGTACATACATATCCATATGCTTGCATTACATTAGAAGAGGCAAGTAAGGAGGTAGTGGATATGAAGGGCATCAAAGAATTGGGTGTACACTGGTTCAGTGATGATGGTGTTGGGGTAGCTACACCAAAAATCATGAAAGAAGCCATGGAAAAGGCGAAAGAAAATGACTGCATGATTGTAGCTCATACAGAAGATATGAGTTATCGCAGACCAGGGGCTTGTGTACATGACAGTGAAGTTGTGACATCTAAGGGCTGGCTAGGAATTCCAAGTGCTTGTGAAAGTGCACAATTGATTCGTGATTTAGAAATCACAAAAGAAGTAGGAAACGCTTATCACGCTTGCCACATTTCAGCTAAAGAAAGTGTAGAAGCATTAAAAAACGCAAAAGAATCAGGTTCGAATGTAAGTGCTGAAGTTACAGTACACCACATATTGTTAGAAGATAAAGATGTGGTTGGACCAAACTGGAAAATGAATCCACCTTTAAGAGGTCATGAAGACCGTATGGCTTTGATTGAAGGCTTGGAAAACGGAACATTGGATTGCATTGCCAATGATCATGCACCACACACCTATGAAGAAAAGAAGCGTTCTATGGATAAAGCACCGTTTGGGATTGTTTCATTAGAAAGCGCATTTGCCTTACTATACACAGAGTTTGTTCATCGTCAAAAACGTTGGACATTGGCTCAATTGGTAAATTGGATGTCGGCTGCACCTGCTAAGCGTTTTGGCTTAGAGAATATAGGACAAATTAAAGAAGGCTATAATGCCGATTTGGTTTTAGTAGATTTAGAACATGAATCTTTGATTGACATAGATACATTTGAATCCATGGGGAAAAATACGCCATTTAATGGCTGGAGCGTAAATGCGCAAGTAAAGGAAACCATCGTAGATGGAAAAACAGTATGGAAAGGATAAACTATGGAAAGATTATTAGTATTAGAAGACGGGAGCACATATCGAGGGCGCAGCTTTGGTGGTGAGAACTTCCGTATTGGAGAATTGGTATTCAATACTTCAATGACTGGCTATCAAGAAATTTTAACTGATAATGCATACTGCGGACAAATCGTAATGATGACATATCCATTAATTGGAAATTATGGTATCAATCGTGATGACTATGAAAGTATTGATCCAGCTACATTTGGTCTCGTAGTAAAAGACTATTGCGAACAACCAAGTAACTGGAGAAGTCAGGAAAGTTTAGATCACTTCTTGAAACGTGCAAACATTCCAGGAATCTATGGGGTTGATACTCGTGCAATCTCTCGTAAATTAAGAGATAAAGGAAATATGAAGGCAACTTTATGCAATACCGATGCAGACATTGAAAAGGTTGTAGAAGAATTAAAAAATACAGAACTATTGAAGGATCAAGTATCTTCTGTTTCAACAAAGAAGGTCTATCCTATGCCAAATCGCGGAAAGAAAGTCGTTGTGGTGGATTTTGGTGTAACAATGAGCACATTACGCGATTTATCGAAATGTGGATTGGACTTAATTGTTGTTGAACACGATGCTAGCGTTGAAACAATTATGTCATTCTACCCAGACGGAGTTTGTTTATCAAGCGGGCCAGGCAATCCTTGTGATTTGACTAGCCAGATTGAAGTCGTTAAAGAATTAATGAAACAAACCGTTGTATTCGGTATTGGGCTAGGATATCAATTGATCGCATTAGCTTCAGGTGCAACTGTTTCTAAAATGGGATTTGGACATCACGGATCAAATATTCCAGTTACAGAAATTGCAACAAATAAAGTTAAGATTACTCACCAAAATCATGGATATGCCGTTGATGTAGATAGCTTAGAAGCTGCTTCATTAGAAATGACTTATCAAGCATTAAATGATAAGAGTTGTGAAGGTATTGAACATAAGGAATATCCTGCATTTGGTATTCAATTCTATCCACAAACTGGGGATGCATTATATGGTAAATTTGTAGAAATGATTGAAAAGGGGGATCACAATAATGCCTAAACGTACAGACATTAAAAAAATCTTAGTAATCGGATCTGGACCTATCGTAATTGGACAGGCCGCAGAATTTGACTATGCAGGATCTCAAGCATGTCAATCACTTCGCGAAGAAGGATATGAAGTTATCTTAATTAACTCAAACCCAGCCACAATTATGACCGATTCGACAATTGCGGATCGTGTTTATATTGAACCAATCAATTTGGATTTCGCTAAACGCGTTATCTATAAAGAAAGACCTGATGCCATTTTAGGATCATTGGGTGGTCAAACAGGATTAAACTTAGTTGTAGAATTACATGAAGATGGAATTCTAGACGAATATGGCGTAGAAGTTCTAGGAACTGATTTATTAGCTATCAACCGTGCAGAAGACCGTGAATTGTTCCGTTCTTTAATGCAAGATATCAATGAACCAGTACCAGAAAGTACAATCGTTCATACAATAGAAGAAGCGGTTGCATTCTGTGAAACATTGGGCTATCCAGTCGTAGTTCGTCCAGCTTATACGCTTGGTGGAACGGGTGGAGGTTTCGCCGATGATGAGGCTGAACTTCGTGAAATTTGTGAAGCAGGATTAAAGGCTAGTCCTGTACATCAATGTTTGATTGAACAAAGTATTGCTGGATACAAAGAAATCGAATACGAAGTAATCCGTGATGCGAATGACAACGCAATCGTAGTCTGTAGCATGGAAAACGTAGATCCAGTTGGAATTCATACTGGAGATAGTTTCGTAGTAGCTCCTGTACAAACTCTAACAGATCGTGAAAACGCAATGTTGAGCAGTGCATCACTAAAAATCATTCGTGCATTAAAAATTTGTGGAGGATGTAACGTACAGTTGGCATTAAATCCAAATAGTTTTAAATATTATGTCATCGAAGTTAACCCTCGTGTATCTCGTTCATCTGCTCTAGCTAGTAAGGCAACAGGATATCCAATCGCAAAAATCTCTGCAAAATTGGCTGTAGGATTAACATTAGATGAAATCTTAAACCCAGTTACTAAAAACAGTTATGCATGTTTTGAACCTACTGTTGACTATGTCGTAAGTAAATTTGCACGTTTCCCATTTGATAAATTCCCTAATGCAGATCGTCGATTAGGAACTCAGATGAAGGCAACTGGTGAAGTTATGTCCATTGGACGTACTTTTGAAGAATCTTTCTTGAAAGCGATTCGTTCTTTAGAAATGAAAGTGGATCACTTATACAAAAAAGAAATGGCTGGATTAACGAAAGAAGAATTACTTGAAAAAATCAAGAAGTGTGATGATGAAAGAATCTTTGCGATTACACAATGGATGCGTAATGGATACGATGTAGAAACTGTTATTGATGTAACTAAGATGGATCGTTTCTTCTTATGGCACATTCAAAGAATTCTTGATTTAGAAACATTGATGAATGAAAATCCAAAGGATGTTGCGGTTTTAAGAACATTAAAAGAACACGGATTCTCAGACAGTTACATTGCTCGTAACTGGAACATGAAAGAATTCGACTTATATAACTTGCGTAAAGAAAATGGAATTATTCCAGTTTATAAGAAAGTAGATACTTGTGCGGGTGAATTTGTCAGTGCAACACCATACTTATATTCAAGTTATGATCAGGAAAATGAATCTGAAGTCAGTGATCGTAAAAAAATCATTGTGTTAGGTTCAGGACCAATTCGTATTGGACAAGGTGTTGAGTTTGACTATGCGACAGTACACTGCGTAGAAACATTAAGAGATGCAGGATATGAAGCTATCATCATCAACAACAACCCAGAAACTGTATCAACCGATTTCTCAATTAGTGACAAATTGTATTTTGAACCACTAACTACAGAAGATGTAATGCACGTTATTGATTTAGAAAAACCATTGGGTGTTATTGTTCAATTTGGTGGACAAACCGCTATCAACTTAGCAGATTCATTGGTAGAACATGGTGTTAAGATTCTAGGTACTTCACTACACTCTATTGATTTAGCGGAAGACCGTCATGAATTTGAAGCGATGTTACATAAATTGAATATTCCTCAACCACAAGGTGAAACTGCAGTAACAGTTGAAGAATCACTCGTTATCGCCAATAAGATTGGTTATCCAGTACTTGTTCGTCCAAGTTACGTATTGGGTGGTCGTGCTATGGAAATCGTACATAATGATGATGAATTAAGAGTATATATGGCAACAGCTGTAAAGGAAATCAGTCATGATGCTCCAATCTTAGTTGATAAATATATTGTTGGTAAAGAACTAGAAATCGATGCGATTGCGGATGGAAAGAACGTATATATTCCAGGTGTCATGGAACATATCGAACGTGCCGGTGTTCACTCTGGTGACTCAATTAGTGTATATCCAACTCAGACAATTTCTCAACAAGTGAAAGATACAATTATTGATTATGGAACAAGAATTGGTAAAGGCTTTGAATTTGTTGGTTTATACAACATCCAGTTCATTGTAGATAAAGAAAGCAACGTATATGTATTAGAGGTAAATCCACGTTCCTCTCGTACTGTACCATTCTTATCTAAGATTACAGGTGTTCCTATGTCTCAAATTGCGACTAAGTGTGTATTAGGTGAAAGTATTGAAGATCAAGACTTAATACCAGGATATCATCCTGAAGATAAAGAAAGAGTCTTTGTCAAAGCACCAGTATTCTCATTTGCGAAATTACGTAGTGTAGATACAGTGTTAGGACCTGAAATGAAATCTACAGGTGAGGCTTTGGGTAGTGATGTAAACTTAGAAAAAGCATTATATAAAGCATTGGTTGCCAGTGGTGTGAGTGTTCCAACACATGGAAATGTATTAATGACAATTGATGATGAAAATAAACAAGAAGCATTAGAATTAGCGAGACGTTTCGCAAATATCGGATATGGAATCTATGCGACGAAGGGAACGGCAGATCTATTTGAAAAAGAAGGATTGTATGTTCACCGTGCTAGCAAGATTGAAACAGAAGATGGTAAAAACGTTCTAGACATTATTCGTAATGGACGTGTAAACTTTGTCATCAACACAATGTCTAATAAGAAGAACACAAGTGCCGATGGATTCTTGATTCGTCGTGTATCTGCAGAAAATAACATTTCTTGCATGACAAGTTTAGATACAGCGAATGCATTGGTGAAAGTTTTAGAGTCATTGAGTTTCTCAATGGTTTCTATGAATGAAATGGGGAAATAGTATGCAGGAATTTGCGAAGATTCTATCGAATGTCAAAATCGCAAATGATATTTGGAAGATGGAATTGAAAACAGGCTTAGCTAAAACAGCTAAGCCTGGTCAATTCATTGAAATCACAGTTCCAGGTTTCTATTTGCGAAGACCCATATCGATTAGTGAAATTAAGGAAGATGTTTTAGTCATTATCTACAAGGTGCTTGGTGAAGGTACTTTAAAAATGACTGAACTTGAAGGAAAATTAGATATCTTTGGTCCTTTAGGAAATGGGTTTCCAATTGAAGATAAAGAAGAAGTTTTGTTGATTGGTGGAGGTGTTGGTGTACCACCACTATATGAAACAGCCAAACAATATTTAAGTAAAGATGCACGTGTAACTGTAGTATTAGGTGCAAATGATGCCGGTAGCGTATTCTATGTGGATGAATTTAAGGCTTTAGGATGCGATGTATATGTCGCAACCATGGATGGTTCATTGGGTACAAAGGGGACGGCATTGGATGCGATCAAAGAAAACAATGTGACATGTCCATTTGTGCTTAGCTGTGGACCTTTACCTATGTTAAAGGCAATCAACGAACAATATAGTGAAGGCTATATTTCATTAGAAGCTCGTATGGCATGTGGTCTAGGTGCTTGTATGGGATGTGTTGTGAAAGATGTAGAAGGACATTCATTACGTGTATGTAAAGATGGTCCTGTATTTGAAATGAGAAAGGTGGCTTTATAATGGATATTTCAGTAAAACTACCTGGATTAAATTTAAAAAATCCAATTATTCCAGCTAGTGGATGTTTTGGATTTGGTAAAGAATATGCCGAACTATATGATTTGAGTGTATTAGGTGGTATTGCCATTAAATCGGCTACGCCACAAGAGCGTTTTGGAAATCCTACACCAAGAATTGCCGAAACTCCAATGGGAATGTTGAATGCGATTGGGCTACAAAATAAGGGCGTAGATTCAATTATCAAAAACGAACTTCCATTCCTTGCACAGTATGATACAGAAATCATGGCCAATGTGGCGGGTGCATGTGAAGAAGATTATGTAGAGGTTATCAAGAAATTAAATGATCAGCCAGTAATCAAGGCTTATGAATTAAATATTTCTTGTCCTAATGTAAAACATGGTGGTATTGGTTTGGGAACGAAGCCTGAGCTTGCAGCACATGTGACAAAGATTTGTAAGGATGCAGCTACAAAACCTGTATATGTGAAGCTTTCACCAAACGTAACAAATATTGTAGAAATTGCCGAAGCCGTTGAAGAAGCCGGTGCAGATGGAATTGTATTGATCAATACTTTAATGGGTATGCGCATCAATTTGAAGACGGGAAAACCATTACTTGCCAATGTAACAGGTGGTCTTTCTGGTCCTGCCATTAAGCCAGTTGCCTTAAGAATGGTATATCAAGTGGCACAAGCTGTAAATATTCCAATCATTGGTGTTGGTGGAATTACTTGTGCAGAAGATGTATTGGAATTCTTAAATGCTGGGGCAAGTGCTGTTGAAGTGGGGGCCCAAAACTTTGTGGATCCTTATGTATGTCCAAAAATCATTGAGGATCTTCCAAAAGTATTAGAGAAATATGGATATAAGAATATTGAAGAAGCAGTTGGAAGGAGTTTTAAATAATGAGTAAGACAATTGTAGCACTAGATTTTTCTAGCAAAGAAGAAGTTGTAGATTTCTTAAAACAATTTGATGAACCTGTATATGTAAAGATTGGTATGGAATTAACATATGCGTGTGGTTTAGAAATGGTAAAAACAGTGAAGGAAATGGGGCACCATATTTTCTTAGACTTGAAATTGCATGATATTCCAAACACAGTTAAGGGTGGAATGAAAAACTTAGCGAACTTAGGTGTAGATATTGTCAATGTACACTGTGCTGGTGGTATTGCGATGATGAAGGCTGCCATTGATGGTTTGAATGAAGGGGCTAAAGATGGAAAACGTCCTATGTGTATCGGTGTAACTCAGCTTACTAGTACTTCTAAAGAAGCTATGAATAACGAATTAGGAATTCCAGGTGAAGTGATTGATTGTGTTATTAGATATACGAAGAATGCCAAAGAAGCAGGCTTAGATGGTGTTGTATGTTCCGTACATGAAGCTAAGGCGATTCACGAAGCTTGTGGAGAAGACTTCTTAACAGTTACTCCTGGTATTCGTTTGGCAAGTGATTCTAAAGATGATCAAAAACGTGTTGCCACTCCAGCATTTGCGAAAGAACAAGGTTGTGATTATATCGTAGTGGGTCGTTCAATTACTAAGAGTGCAAACCCTGTTGAAACATACAAGGAAATTGAAGCAACTATGTCAAAATAAGGTGTGAGAAATCGCATCTTTTTTTTACTTTTTTATTGAAATTTTCATGATTTGTGGTAGTATACTAAACAGAAAAAATATAGCGATTTTTTTCAAAGGAGGATATCTATGATCAAGAACCCAGTTTTATTTATGAAAAAAACGTCAGTGGTTGAGATGAATAGTATTCTTCGTAGTGCTATACTTTTTAATGGTTCCATTTAAAGATTGGCAATGTATTGTTTGCTAATCTTTTTTTTGAGTAAATAACAGAAAGGACAAATTATGGAAAGACTTTTGATTTTAGAGGATGGAAGTGTATATCGCGGAACAGCGTTTGGTAGTGACAACTTCCAAATTGGTGAATTGGTATTTAATACGTCAATGACGGGTTATCAAGAAATTTTAACAGATAATTCATATTGTGGGCAAATTGTAATGATGACATATCCATTGATTGGTAACTATGGAATCAATCGTGATGACAATGAAAGCATGGTTCCATGTGTATTTGGATTTGTCGTTAAGGACTATTGTGAATTTCCAAGCAATTTCAGATGTTCAGAAACATTAGATGATTTCTTAAAACGCGAAAATATTCCAGGTATTTATGATATTGATACACGTGAAATCACAATGAAGATTCGTAACGTAGGTACCATGAAGGCAGTTATGGCTGATGTGGATGCAAATGTAGATGCGATAGTTGCTGGTTTAAAAGCCGCTGATTTCTTACATGATCAAGTGGCTCGTGTTTCGACAAATAAAGTATTCCCAATCCCAAATCGTGGTAAGAAAGTTGTATTGATGGATTTTGGGGCAAAATTAGGTATTGTTCGTGAACTATCAAAACGTGGATGCGATTTAGTGATTGTTCCATATGATACACCAGCAAGCACAATCTTATCTTATCGTCCAGATGGCGTTATGTTGTCGAATGGTCCTGGTGATCCTACCGATGTAAAAGTCGCTATTGAAACGATTAAAAAATTGATTCCTCAAACGGTTGTATTTGGAATTTGTCTAGGTCATCAGTTGATATCTTTGGCTTGTGGTGCAAAAACATATAAATTGAAATTTGGACACCGTGGAGCTAACCATCCTGTAGTTAATCTTTCAACAGGTAAAGTAGAAATTACTTCTCAAAACCATGGTTTTGCGGTAGATATTGATAGCTTGAAGGATACGCGCTTGGAAATGACACACCAAGCATTAAACGATAAAAGCTGTGAGGGTGTTCGTCATAAAGACTATCCTTGTTTTGCGGTGCAATATCATCCAGAAGCAAGTGCAGGACCTGAAGATTCTCGTTACTTGTTTGATCAATTTATTGAATTAATGGAGGAGAATAAAAATGCCTAAACGTACAGATATCAAAAAAATCTTAGTTATCGGATCTGGTCCAATTATCATTGGTCAGGCAGCTGAATTTGATTATGCCGGAAGTCAGGCATGTCAATCTCTTCGGGAAGAAGGTTATGAAGTTATTTTAATTAACTCAAACCCTGCCACAATCATGACAGATACTGCCATTGCGGATCGTGTTTATATTGAACCTTTGACTGTAGATTTCGCAAAACGCGTTATTTATAAAGAAAGACCCGATGCCATTTTAGGATCATTGGGTGGTCAAACAGGATTAAACCTAGTTGTAGAATTACATGAAGATGGAATCTTAGATGAGTTTGGTGTAGAAATTTTAGGTACAGACCTACATGCGATCAATCGTGCAGAAGATCGTGAATTGTTCCGATCTTTAATGCAGGAAATCAACGAGCCAGTACCAGAAAGTATGATTGTTCATACAGTAGAAGAAGCTGTTGAATTCGCAAACCGCGAAGGATATCCATTAGTTGTTCGTCCAGCTTATACACTTGGTGGAACGGGTGGAGGTTTCGCCGATGATGAGGCTGAACTTCGTGAAATCTGTGATTCAGGATTAAAGGCTAGTCCTGTACATCAATGTTTGATTGAACAAAGTATTGCCGGATATAAAGAAATCGAATACGAAGTAATGCGTGATGCCAAAGACAATGCGATTGTCGTATGTAATATGGAGAACATTGATCCAGTAGGTGTACATACAGGAGATAGTACGGTTGTTGCGCCAGTTCAAACTTTGACAGATCGTGAAAATCAAATGCTTCGTAATGCATCTTTGAAAATTATTCGTGCATTAAAAATTTGTGGAGGATGTAACGTACAGTTGGCATTAAATCCAAATAGTTTTAAATATTATGTCATCGAAGTTAACCCTCGTGTATCTCGTTCATCTGCTCTAGCTAGTAAGGCAACAGGATACCCAATTGCGAAGATTAGTGCTAAATTAGCGGTTGGTTTAGGTTTAGATGAAATTATTAACCCAATTACTAAAACAAGTTATGCATGTTTTGAACCTGCATTAGACTATATTGTAACGAAATTTGCGCGTTTCCCATTTGATAAATTTCCTAATGCAGATCGTCATTTAGGAACTCAGATGAAGGCAACTGGTGAAATTATGTCGATTGGACGTAACTTTGAAGAATCTTTCTTGAAGGCAGTTCGCTCTTTAGAGATGAAAGTGGATCATATATACAAAAAAGAATTGGCTGGATTAACGAAAGAAGAATTACTTGAAAAAATCAAGAAGTGTGATGATGAAAGAATTTTTGCGGTTACACAGTGGCTTCGCAATGGATATGATATGGAAACCATTCATAATGTGACGAAAATGGATGATTTCTTCTTGTGTCACTTGTCAAGAATTATCAGTTTAGAAAAGCTAATGATGGAAAATCCCAAAGATGTTGAAGTTTTGCGTAAATTAAAGAAATATGGTTTTGCGGATAGCTACATTGCACGTAACTGGGAAATGAAAGAATTCGATTTATATAACTTGCGTAAAGAAAATGAAATCATGCCAGTATATAAGATGGTAGATACTTGTGCGGGTGAATTCAAGAGTGCAACTCCATACTTCTATTCAAGTTATGATGATAAAAATGAATCTGAACGTACAGATCGTAAAAAAATCGTTGTGTTAGGTTCAGGACCAATTCGTATTGGACAAGGTGTTGAGTTTGACTATGCGACAGTACACTGCGTAGAAACATTAAGAGATGCAGGATATGAAGCTATCATCATCAACAACAACCCAGAAACTGTATCAACCGATTTCTCAATTAGTGACAAATTGTATTTTGAACCACTAACTACAGAAGATGTAATGCACGTTATTGATTTAGAAAAACCATTGGGTGTTATTGTTCAATTTGGTGGACAAACCGCTATCAACTTAGCAGATTCATTGGTAGAACATGGTGTTAAGATTCTAGGTACTTCACTACACTCTATTGATTTAGCGGAAGACCGTCATGAATTTGAAGCGATGTTACATAAATTGAATATTCCTCAACCACAAGGTGAAACTGCAGTAACAGTTGAAGAATCACTCGTTATCGCCAATAAGATTGGTTATCCAGTACTTGTTCGTCCAAGTTACGTATTGGGTGGTCGTGCTATGGAAATCGTACATAATGATGATGAATTAAGAGTATATATGGCAACAGCTGTAAAGGAAATCAGTCATGATGCTCCAATCTTAGTTGATAAATATATTGTTGGTAAAGAACTAGAAATCGATGCGATTGCGGATGGAAAGAACGTATATATTCCAGGTGTCATGGAACATATCGAACGTGCCGGTGTTCACTCTGGTGACTCAATTAGTGTATATCCAACTCAGACAATTTCTCAACAAGTGAAAGATACAATTATTGATTATGGAACAAGAATTGGTAAAGGCTTTGAATTTGTTGGTTTATACAACATCCAGTTCATTGTAGATAAAGAAAGCAACGTATATGTATTAGAGGTAAATCCACGTTCCTCTCGTACTGTACCATTCTTATCTAAGATTACAGGTGTTCCTATGTCTCAAATTGCGACTAAGTGTGTATTAGGTGAAAGTATTGAAGATCAAGACTTAATACCAGGATATCATCCTGAAGATAAAGAAAGAGTCTTTGTCAAAGCACCAGTATTCTCATTTGCGAAATTACGTAGTGTAGATACAGTGTTAGGACCTGAAATGAAATCTACAGGTGAGGCTTTGGGTAGTGATGTAAACTTAGAAAAAGCATTGTACAAGGCTTTAGTAGCTTCTGGAATTAATATTCCTTTACATGGAAGTGTATTACTAACAATTGATGATGATAATAAACAGGATGCTCTAGAAATCGCAAAACGTTTCTATAACATTGGATATGGAATTTATGCGACGAAGGGTACAGCTAAATTCTTAGAAGATAATGGCTTATTTGTACATGTAGCAGCCAAAGTCAATGAGGATAATGGAAATGAAACGGTATTGGATATTATTCGTCATGGACATGTAAACTTTGTCATCAACACAATGTCAAATAAAGATAATTCTACAAGTAAAGATGGATTCTTGATTCGTCGTGTGTCTGCAGAAAACAATATTTCTTGTATGACAAGTTTAGATACGGCACATGCCTTAATTAAAGTATTGGAATCTTTGAGTTTCTCAATGGTTTCTATGAATGAAATGGGTAAATAGAGTGTGAGAAATCACACTCTAATTTTTTATAAAAAATTAGCACTTAAGTGTTGACAATGCTAAAAAAGCGACTATAATGATAATTGAAGTTAGAGATAAGTCAAAAGATATCCCGTAACTTGAAGATAGATTTCATAATCTAGAAATCAGGAGGCGATATTTATGAAGTACTATCCAATGTTTGATTTATTTGATGATTTCTTTACAGGAAATACTACAAGTGATGTCATGAAGACAGATATTGTGGAAAAAGATGGAAACTATGAAATGAGCATGGAACTTCCTGGAGTTAAAAAGGAAGATATCCAGATGGAATTGAAAGATGGATATTTGAAAGTAACTGCTACACATGGTTCGAACACAGAAGACAAGGATGAAAAAGGTCGTGTCGTTCGTAAAGAACGTGTTAGTGGATCTTATTCAAGAAGCTTCTATGTTGGTGAAGGTATTCATCAGGAAGATGTTAAGGCATCCTTTGACAATGGTGAATTGAAGATTGTTGTTCCTAAGGAATCACCTAAACAGATTGAAGAAAACAAATTTATCCCTATTGAATAAGGTATCAGGAGGCGATATTTATGAAGTACTATCCAATGTTTGATTTATTTGATGATTTCTTTACAGGAAATACTACAAGTGATGTCATGAAGACAGATATTGTGGAAAAAGATGGAAACTATGAAATGAGCATGGAACTTCCTGGAGTTAAAAAGGAAGATATCCAGATGGAATTGAAAGATGGATATTTGAAAGTAACTGCTACACATGGTTCGAACACAGAAGACAAGGATGAAAAAGGTCGTGTCGTTCGTAAAGAACGTGTTAGTGGATCTTATTCAAGAAGCTTCTATGTTGGTGAAGGTATTCATCAGGAAGATGTTAAGGCATCCTTTGACAATGGTGAATTGAAGATTGTTGTTCCTAAGGAATCACCTAAACAGATTGAAGAAAATAAATTTATTCCAATTGAATAACTGTAAGAATACGCCTAAATGGTGTATTCTTTTTTTTAAGGAGATATTATGAAGATAGAGGTAATAAATGAGAAGCGTTTAAATCATATTCATTATTGCAGAATACATAAAGAGAATAATCAATTGTCTGGTTCTTTTTGGGTTCCTTCCAAATCAAAATCTAAGAATAAGAAGATGTTTAGTATCGAATTAAATGATAGTGATTTTTTGGTTTGCGATCCTGAACATATTTTTAAACAAAAGATTTCAGGGAATAAGCCTAGTGAATGTATTCTAAATTTGATGAATATATTGATTCAAGAGGATATGGAGTTTCTTCAAAAACTTGAAATGAAACTTGAAAGAATAGAAGATCAGTTAATGTCACATACGGGGTCTCATTATGAGTCGCAAATCTTTGAAATGAGGAAAACGATTAGTACTTTTGATTCGTATTATGATCAGATGATTGAAGTGGTACAAAATTTACAGGAATTTTATAAGGGTTTTGAAACATTAGAGAAAAGACTAACACGTCTATCGAATGTTACGGATCGTTTGGCAGAGTATTCCATTCAGCTTCGTGAAATGCATCAAACACAAGTGGAGATGCGTCAGAATCAAATCATGCAGTTTTTGACAATTGTGACTACCATCTTTATGCCATTAACATTAATTACTGGATGGTATGGTATGAATTTTAAGGCTATGCCAGAATTAGATACTTCCTATGGATATTTCATTGTGATGGTAGTTTGTATATTGATTATTATTTTAGAAGTGATTTACTTTAAAAAGAAAAAATGGTTTTAACTATAAAAAGCGCTTGTTTCAGTGTATGATTTTGGTAGAGAGCAGGTGTTAGTATGTCTGTGAATATTCGTATTATGCAGAAGGGTTTCTTTCGTAGAAAAAAATTTATAATCGATGATTTAGTTAAACTGTCTCACTTATCTTTTGGGGTTATGGATGAAAATTGTCAATTAATTCCGAATCAGATAGGGGATCATACAATCTTATTTGATCACAAATATCTTCAAAGAGGAATTGAAATCTATATTCAAAATCATGATATTTGTCTGAATTTAAGTCTTCCTACAAGTATGGATGAAATTCAGTTGTTTTATTATTTAGTGAAAGTATATTGTGAATATATGGATACTGATGAATTTGTGAAAGACGATTGGCTAATGAACATAAAGGATATTGATTTGCAGATGGTGTATGATAAAAGAACGAGCGCCGATGCACTTATGGACTTGAAGAGTAAACTATCGAATCATAAGTATTTTGAAATCTTTGGCATTCTTCATCCGATTTCAATTGGGGAAAATGAATTGAATGATTTTGGCACAGATTTAGATTTGTTTGGACAATATCTACATAATCAACAAGCTTTGGATGCATATTATGCCACGCCAAGAATCTATAATGTACATGGTAGAAGAATTGGTATGTATGCACTAGGAGTTGATATACTAACGATTCTTCCGGTAGAGCCTTATGTGGTATTGAATCAAATTGAAGGGATAGAAGAATGGTATGTATTTATGAATGACAGCCTTGTGAAGTATCATGATTTAATGAGCTTCATTAAAAAGTTTGATTATTATGATGCCAATCATAGAATGGTATGTTTATCGAAAGAAGAGATTTCAGAGGTTTTAAATACGCTTGCTATACAAAAAATATGAGCAGCTAATCAAATAGCTGCTCATTAACTATATCTAGCGTTCCTTGAAAGAAATCATTTTTTCCTCCACCACGAACTGGATGTCTTTCTTTGAGTTGTAAGAATATATCTTTAGAGTTGGTCATGAACCGATAATTATCTTTTTGTTTAGAAACAAGTAAAACATAGTTGTCACTAAAAGATACAAGCTTATTGTAGTAATACAATTGTGTATCTCGATCGAGTTCATCACATAGAATAATTTGATTTTCTTTATGTTCAATGATTAAGTGATCGATCATCTCTTTGTTTAATTGTTTGATTCTTTGTTTCAAAGCATAATTTTCATCTAATACGCGTTGTACATTGAATGATAAAGCTTCAATGTTTGAAGACAATTGATTGGAGATTTGAATAGACTGATCATGTTTTAAGACATAGTCTTCATAGGCAAGTTTTCCGCATAAGAAGAATAGGCGTGTGCCTTTTTTGATCTTCATCGATTTAATGATTTTAAACAATCCCACTTCAATCGTACTTTTTACATGGGGTGCGCAACATGCGCATAAATCTACATCTTCAATTTCGACAAGGCGTGGTTTGTCTAAGTCAAGTTTTGCACGATATTCCATGTTGGAATAATCCTCTAAGTAATAGGACTTAACAGGTTTATTTGAAAAGATGACAGAATTCACTAAAGCTTCAATTCTTTTAATTTGATCATTATTTAAGTCCATCGCATAATCGGCTGTAATTTCATTGTATCCTAAATGAAATCCAACATTATCCACATGAAATTCTTTGTATATCAATCCAGAAAGAATGTGTTCTCCTGTATGATGTTGCATATTGGTGTAGCGATGAGTCCAGTCAATAATACCTTGTACATCACCATTTAATGCAGAGTGCGTATAATGATGGATTTCATCATTTATGATTTGTACATCCACCACATCAATACCATTTAACGCTCCTTTGTCACATGTTTGTCCACCTTCTTCAGGAAAGAAAAGGGTTTGATCCAAGATTATGTCGTATAATTCATCCTTTTTAACACATGAAGCAACATGGGCATGAAATGTTGTTTGGTAGGGTTCTTGTTCGTATAGTTTTAAAGTCATATGTATCACCGCAATTAATCATAGCATAAGTGATATAAACTTTGACAAATAATTAAAAACATATTAGACTTATATGGTTTGAACAAAGATGTTTTGCTTCCCAACCATCTTTAAAAAAACAGGAGGGTAAAAAATGAATAGAATTAAAACGGAAGTTAAAGAAGTGAGTGTATTACTTAGAAGTATACCTTCACTTACGATGACACTTTTTATTGTTTCGGTCATCACTATGAATCTTTTGGCAAACAAAAGTATTAACTTGCCATTTAGCTTTATGGCACTAGATTGTGGAATTGTGGTAAGCTGGCTTTCCTTCTTATGTATGGATGTCATCACAAAACATTTTGGTCCTAAAGCTGCAACACAAGCATCACTTGTAGCGGTGTTGGTGAATTTAGGTATGTGCCTAGTTTTCTTCTTGGCATCAAAGATTCCTGGCGTATGGGGTGAATCCTATGTAGAAGGATCAGAAGCCATTATTAATGGGGCATTAGACGGAACAATTGGTGGTACTTGGTATGTACTATTTGGAAGTACAATTGCGTTTATTGTTTCTGCCATTGTGAATAACTATACGAATTCCATGTTAGGTAAGATTTCTAACAACAACAGCAACTTTAAATCGTATGCATTCCGCTCTTATGTATCTACTGGTATTGGTCAGTTTTGCGACAATCTAACGTTCGCGTTAATCGTGTCACACCAATTCTTTGGATGGACATTGGTACAATGTGTTGTGTGTGCCTTTACAGGTATGATTGTAGAAACACTATGTGAGGTCATCTTCTCATATCCTGGTTTCAAGATTCTACAAAACTGGAAGAAGAATAAAGTAGGTAGAGAATATTTTGAATATATGAAAGAAAGCAGTCGTTAAACTGCTTTTTCTTTTACCAATCAAAAAATTCTTCGTCATCATAGTTTGGATCATATTTGTTTTCATCTTCGATCATCTGATAAATCACGTAGTCCCTTAAATCTTCCAAACTCATTTCCATGACTTTCTTTTTGATTCGTTCATAACTCTAAGCAAGGACACACGTGAATTTATTCATGTGAGGAATTGCCTTTATCTCCTTTAAATATGCATTTGCAGTGTCCTGAATCCTCAATTTTTTGTAACTGATGGAACCTTTGTTCACTTTGGCTCCATTCAATGTTCTTATATCAAAAAAGCCTGTAGCTCGTCTTCCAAAGATGAAATAGCTTTTGCCTTGATATAAGACTTTATCAAACAGGCGGAATCCTTTTACAAGATAAGGTGCCTGGTTGCGTTTACGAATACCACCTTTACTGAAGTTAGATTTATGAATTTGCCGATTGTGATGTCGAACCGTCTTCGTCAGATAATAAATATCCAAAGGCTTGGCATACGGATACTTGCTGATACAGACAGCATCATGGATATGACTTTTCTCTAAGCCAGCTCTTTCTCTCCAGTACTTTGTAATATATCCATATGTCCCTTCAACAGGAACATCGATTTCTTTTTTTTAGACGCTCCAACAAGGTTTTACGCATGATACCCATAAAAGTGGCATCACGATAGGATTTTCCTCGTTTCTTGCCTTTTGGAATGATTGTCTTTCCGGCATGCAACAACTTATGGCAGTGCTCACAAAGCGTAATCAGATTATTAGGAGCGTCACCTCCAGTCTGGCGACTTTCGATATGATGCACATGTAGTTTTACATTATTATCATGCGTACCACAACACTGACAAGTATATTCATCTCGATGAAGCACATACTGTCTTGTGTTATAGAAATCGTACTGTTCTCCAAGCTGATAGTCTGTGCCAACAGGGAGCGGCCTTCCTTCTTCCATCGCTTTTAGACGCTGAAGGTCGAATTCTGCTGTTTCTACATGAATATCAGATATAGGCAAAATTTGACATATTCTCTTGATGGCTGTTATATGTTCCTGAATCTTGACTTCGACTGAAGGAGCCAGCCATCCTTTATGTTTAGAATGCACACGATTGTTGAATCTTGGCTTTCTGTATCTTGTTTTTCGACTTCTTCGAGAGCTACGCAGAGCTCGTCTTGCAGACAATAATTTCACGACATCGTTACGAGGAACCAGTTCTTCCTGATAGACGACTTTCTGCTCTGTTGTAGCAGCCAGACCAATATGTCTACTTCCTGCGTCTACACCAAGAGATACAGGTTGTGTTTCTTTTGTGCTCTGATATAAAAGTTGTATCGTGAATGGACAACGCTTTGCTACTTTAGCAAGATGACTGTTCAACAGCTTTCTTACTTTTCTGTGCCTTGAAGTTGGCATAAGTGGTTGTCCATCGATATCTAATACGTATACCATATAAGGCACCTCCTTTTTTGTGATATGTTTGATGCGGTAAGCCGGCACATATCGAGCCGTATATGACACCTTCGCCAATGTTAATGAGAGGTTTGCAATAAGACACACACTGTTCCTACCTCACAGAACTGTTTAATATGTCCCCCTTAGAGCCGCAGACTAGGTGTTACATCCACGGGTAACTATATATTCTCTCTTAACGTAGTGCTCACAGCACTTAGGCTAGTCAACTTAGGCTTTTACAAGCCTGCCAATTCATTGGCGGATAGTTGACCCTTTCCTTTTTTCACAATCAAGAAAGGCCTTGTTGTATGTCCTTCAGGAATGGCTTTTAAAGCTTTATCTGTAACTGGCATTGTGCAATATACTAAATCACCGACAGATATATGATTAAAAATATCTTCTTGCCAATCTTCATATGCATATTTGGATTTGAATCCAATATTACAAATATTCGCACCAATCTTTAAATACTTTTCTTGTTGGAGTGTACACTTATTTTGTTTTGTTTGTTCCTCATGTTTATAGAATAAACTACGGATAAATACTTGGATAGATTTAAAATACCCCATTATGTTCTTGTTCATATTCGAGCCTTCATTCAAGCCAACCATATCATCTTAATTGACATTATCGATGTCTAAAACATAGATTGTTTTAAAAAGTGAATCAAACTTATTTAAGTAATATGTTATAAACAAGTTTGAAGAAAAAATAACATTTGATACGTTTGAATGAAAATGAACAAAAAACTGTATGAAAACGATTTCAGACATGCTAATATGAAATTAGAAAAGGAGAACATAGTATATGATGTCATTAGATTGGTTAGTTTACGCACTAGGTGTAGCAGCTGTTGTTTTCTTAGTCGTTATGTTCTTCAAGTATAAAAAGCACAATCGATATGCCGATAAATTTGAAGACACATATCCAGATGCAAAGTAAGATTATGAAAAAGAGACAGAGAAAAAAGAATAATAAGAATGTTTTTATTCCGTTGCTTCCTGTTGAAATGACGGAAGAAGAGGTTAAGCAAATTCTTAAAACGAGAAAGGAGAATGAATCAGATGATAGGCGTAATATGCATCATAGTACTTGTGATGGAGTTCGTGTTTCAGATGAGCTTTCCTAAATGGGGACTCATTTCTACAGTTGTTCTACTTGCAGGTGGAGCTATCTATGGCTTTTATATTCACGATTATTTTCAAGCAATGATGTGTGTTGCAGATATTGGATTTTTTGTGTATGCGTATGAGCATTTTAATAAATAAATTCAAGATCATTCGATATTTCATTAAGAATGGAAGAAAAGGCAATTGAGATTTCTAAGTTTGATCATAATACAATAGAAGCTTTAGTACATTCTCAATTATTAGTACAAGTAGATGGTCGTGTATATTTGGATAAACCATTATATGACCATAGATACAAAGAAAAATATATCCATTATGGAGAAATCATATTGTTGATCATCTTCTTAATATTTGCGTTTCATGCATCTTATTTAAAAACCACATTGTTTTGGAGATAATGATATGAAAAAAAATCGGATTCAAAGATTACAGGAAGATATGAATGAAGATCTTCAAAAATATTTAGATGAAGACTTGTTAGATACAACTCCAAAAGAAAAGAAGGAATCTAGCTTTTGGATGAAGTGTGTAGCTTTATGCTTATTATGTAGTTATGGAATTGCACAATTTCTAGGAAGAGTATTAGGTGATAAACAGGCAATAGTGCAATATGGACTTGCGGGTATAATCGTGATTTGTGCACTCGCTTTCTATATTTGGCTACGAAGAAAGTATAGGTAATGATTATGAATGATAAACAGAGGGGATAATAGATAAATTGTATGTTGAATTATAGTATAAAAATAATACAGAGAATTATTTTATTTGCTTTTATACTCTTACTCACTTTCAATATGGCTGGTTGCAAGCGCAATACTATTACCATTCAGTATATGCTTGAAGTTCCTAATCTTCAATTTGTCGAAACTAGATACTACTTTGATGGACAATGGCGGATTGGAAGTAGATTGCGTGAAAAAGATGACGAGTTGTTAGATGTCGGCAAGGTTTATACGGATAGTATTATTAATAATAAAATAACATGTTTGGACAATTTTGATTTATCAACATTTCAGGTTGAAGTATTTTTGATAGACTCAACCAGTAGTAATACATATGCACATAGTGATCTTTTATCAATACCTGTTGAATATGGAAAATCGTATACAGTGATTATTGGAGGAGATCCTGAAACGGGTTTGAATCTAAGGCTTAAATAAAATCAGTATAAAGATTGTTGGGATATCATAAACAACCAATCGAACAATATGTACTTGCAGGTATCATAAGTGTTTGTATATTGATTATTTTCCATGGTTAAAAAGAAAGAGAAGGTAGAACTATGAAGAAGTATGCAGCGACATTGCTAAGTGTATTCTTGGTTTGTGGATGTTCGAATATAACACCAAATAATGAAAAAGTAGAGGTTAGTCATGAAAAGCTAGAGAATATGACAGCCTTATATACTGGTCTTGCAGAAGCGAATGAAACTATAGATAATAAGTCGAAGATTGGTGTATGGGCCTATTATGAGGATGGTACAAAAGAATTTATTACGGAAGGATGGACTGTCAAAGATCCTGTCACATTGGAGGCAGGAAAGACTTCAGAGGTTACTGTTGAATATCAGGGTTTAGAAAGTACGATTTCAGTGGAGTGCAGTGAAGTGGATGAAGCATCCTTTAAAGCAGAGTCACAATCACCAGATCAATCGGATTTGGAGGTTACACATTCTAAGTGGTATGGAAAGAAATTGACATATACAGGAAAAATCATAGCTCGTGTAGATGATAAAGATTTTAGAGGATACATGATCAATATCTTTGATGATAAGTCTTATGTTAGTGTGCTTGATTACAATAAAGAATTTGATTTTAAAGAAGGTCAAACCGTTACATTCTGGGCATATGGTCTTGGGCGTGTGGAAGCAAAGGGTTTGTTTGGAAAAGAGAGAAGTTGTATTGCGTTTAAGGCAAAATATATGGAAGAAGTATAAGTGCGTATTCGAAAAATTGAAAATGGTAAGGAGGCCAAACTTATGAATTTAAATGATTATGTTAAATTTGATGATTCTCGTAAACAATTTGAGATTCTTACTGGAACACAAGGAAAATACTCTTATGATGATGTGATAAGAGTATCTGTTTTAAATGAAAAGGCAAAATATAAGGGAAAGGGAATTCCATTTACAGCTGTACTTTCAAGTGGACCATTACCATCTGGCTTATTACAGAATCCATATTTATATGTTGGAGTAAAAATTGTTTTAAAGAATGAAACTGTATTAGCTGTTTATGTGTCGAAAGAAAAGACAATGGTCAATACAGATCAGTACATACAAGATCGTAAGATCGCAAAAAAGATAGAGGAGATGATTAAAAATGTGTGTGAAATTTCATGATGAAGAAAAAAGATTAGAAATCATTGGTGGTGCAAGCTGTTTATATGAAGAGATTCAAAAGTGTTCTATTCAAAACGAAGATGCAAATTTTAAAGGTAAAACGAAACCATTTACACATACAATATTAGGTGGAGCTACATTTATGGCGGGTGCAGTAGAACCAATGATGTATGTTGGTATTAAAGTTGTTTTAAAAGATAATAGTGTATTACCAATATATGTTTCCAAGGAAAAAGTGTTATTTAATAGTGATAAGTATTTAAATGATGTTAAAGAAGCAAATGATATATTAAAAAAATTGGAAAAAAGATTGCAATCTTAAAATTGTTGTATTCGAGACATAGGATGTAACGAAAAAATTGAAGAATCGATATTAAGTATAAAGAAAGTAAGGTGAAATAATATGTGGAATCGACAACAAGTTAAAGAACAAGCCAAACAAATCATGAAACGAAACTATTGGAAGATGTTTGTGGTTACGCTGATTGCAGGAATATTGAGTGCTGATTATGTGACTGTTATTCAAACAGTACAAGATTTTGTACCTGATGTTGTATTGCCAAGTATGTTTTCTTCAATCCTCTCTTTTTTATCAATGGGATCTATTGTAGGATTATTATTTTCTATCTTCATTGGTAATGTCATTGTAGTTGGAAAAAGTAGATATTTTATTAAGAACCATGATGTAAATCCTGAGCTTGGTGAAATCTTTAGTGGTTTTAAAGGCGATTATTTAAATGTAGTAAAAATCATGTTTTTGATGAATTTAAAAATATTACTATGGCTATTCCTATTCATAGTGCCTGGATTTATTAAGGCTTATGAATATTCTATGATTCCATATCTATTGGCAGAAAATCCTAATATTACTACAGATGAAGCTTTCTCATTATCCAAACAAATGACGACTGGACAAAAGATGGATTTATTTGTCTTAGATTTATCATTTTTAGGATGGATCATTCTAGGTTTGATTTGTTGTGGAATTGGTATTCTATTTGTGTTGCCATATCCAGAAGCCACAAATGCTGAAGTGTATTTAAACCTAAAAGAATCTGTAAAGAAGGATGAGTGTGTAACTGATTTCTAAAGTGATTAGGGGGTATACGACTGGATGAAAATGAGATTTGTATTTGTAATAGCTACTCTTTTTACGATTAATTTCATTCATTTACTGGTGTTGAGAAAATGGGAAATGAGTGAAAAAGTTGATAAGGGGATAATGATGTGGTACGGGAGATTAAGTTATAGAAGAAAGTTTATTAGAACATTATGGATAATTCCAATAGATATAGCTATCATGTTTGGGTTTTATTATGAATTTCGTTCACTTCGTTGGACTTGTATAATAGCAGTTATATTAAGTATTATTTTGTTTATCCAAGCTTTCTACAACTACAAAAAATGGCAGGAAGAGATTGTGACAACAGACAATAATGAGAAGAACTAAAATAAACGGAATTATTTGTAACGGACATAATTTCCAAGAACAAATATTATTGGGCGAATAGAAGTGTCTTATGGATTTATTTACATCCAATCCTGGTTTCTAAAAGGTACTGTATCTAAACAAATGACTACCTGACCAAAGTCTGATCTATTCATCTTAGATTTTTCTTTTCTAGGATGGATCATTCTAGGCTTGATTTGTTGTGGAATTCTATTTGTACTACCTTATCCATAATCAACAAAAGCTGAAGTGTATTTAACGCTAAGAGATTTTGTAAAGATATAAGGACGGATACTAGTACTTGTTTGGATACCCAGAAAAATAGGTGAGAATATGAAAAAGAATCGACTTCAAATATATTTAGATGAAGACTTGTCAGATGCTACGCCAAAAGAAAAGCAGGAATCTATTTCCTGGAAGGAATTGCTAGTGTGTGGTTATTGGTTGTTTCAACTTTTAAGAAGATTGTTAGGATTTCATAAACAACCAATCGAACAATATGTACTTGCAGGTATTATAAGTGTTTGTATATTGATTATCTATCCATGGTTGAAAAGGAAGTATGGTAATGCTCATGAATGATAAGAAGAAGATTTTTGGAATCGGTATTGTAGTTGGAGTTGTTCTACATAGTCTTATAACGCTTTTATGTGGGTAATCCTATGAAAAAGAAAGTAATGATTATTGGTTGTATATTACTGGCTTTGATCCTATCAATTGCAATCTATAGAAAACACGTGGAAAGTAATATAATCTTCCATTCATTCAACGAGCCGGTGAATATCAAGGTTGGAACAAAGTTAGAGGAAACACCTATTGAGTTTTATCATACTGAGAATATAGATGGTAACAAGGTGACTCATGAGTATATATATGATCAGGATATTGTTAATGAGGTTCAACCAGTAACTGTAAAGGTACATTATCAATTATTTACTTTTACAAATACATATGAGCTATTGATAGTGGATTAAAAAAATCCGATAAATTTTAAACCAGAAAGGAAAAAGTATGTGTAGATTACTTTATTTAATTAACTAATTTATACATGTTTTGAGGAATGAATATGCTAAGGTATACAAGAAATAAATATAGAAAAGAATCGATATCTGCAAAATTAATTGAAAAAAAAGAGGATGAGTATTTTGCTATTCCTGGAAAAGTGCCAAGTCCAGAAGCTTTTTATGAATTGATTTTTATGACTGAAGAGGGAATGAAAACTTTTGAAGTTAGTGTGTTTGAATATAATGTTGTAGACGTTGGTATGGAAGGTACTTTAGTTTTTCAGGGATATCAATTGTTATCTTTCGGTGATTGGATAAAGAAATTTAGTGTATAGTATAACTTTACATTATTTTATGATTGACGTTTAACATTTAATTGATTTTTTAATGTTGATGTGTTATATAGCTAAAATCCCTATGACTTTTTCATTTAATGTGATTAGATTATTAACTTTCATATTCAAATAATTTGGCAATCAACACCCAGCCCTCGCTTTCCGTTATGTGATGGAGCTCCTGTATAGGCTACATCTGATTCATAAAAATCCGAATCCAAAAATCTCTTTGAATTCGAATTTTTCAGGCGCTCTA
>QFCE01002070.1_pt1 | contig 44832 bp, 36 predicted proteins | sample 5346091 | NCBI WGS metagenome assembly QFCE01 (sample SAMN09062252, study PRJNA434731) | Human gut metagenome, whole genome shotgun sequencing project. | isolation source: stool timepoint A chromium assembly | host: Homo sapiens | collected 2015 | reverse complement strand
TGATACATCGGATTGCACCAAGATAATTTTCCACTGTGCCATTGCTGAGTGTTCCGGTTTTCAGTTCTTCTTCCGCCCACATATCCAGAAGTTCTCCTACCGTAAGGCTGTCTGCTTTTGCGACAAACTTCTTATTTTCATAATCTTCCAGTGCTTTACGGAGAAGCTTTTCCGTCTCGCTTTTGCTTTCGGTTCCAGCATATTCTTTCTGAACCATTTTACCGCTTGCGTCCTCTACATAGAAGCGATAGTACCATTTCTTTCCTTTTTTTCTAACAGATCCTTTTGCCATAATCGTATATCTCCTTTCGATATCAGACAATCGGAACTGTTGAAATGCTTCTTGCGTGTAGGCATCTTATGGACAAGTCCATAAGCCAATTCGCCGCTCGTCAAATCTGTAAACAGCCTGACTCGCTTGTGCTCATTGTATCACAACTCCGGTTGCCTTGCTATACCGATTCAGAATCGTCATACATAACTTCGGATAAAAGATTTGCAAGCCTTTGTTCTGCTGTTTCTGGCTTTTTGGAATAGAGTCTTATCACATCTGCCATATCGTTAAATGCGTTGACAGTATGCGTGATCTCCCTGAGAAACATAATCTCATTATATTCATCTTTCGATTCAAATCCCATTACTTTAGCAATATCCGCATCTTTGGTACTGCCTTTGTAATTTTTACAGGCGAACTGAAATGAATCCAGAAACAGTTCATATTGCTTTAACATTAACAGCAGTAAGTCTTTAAAAAAAGCGTCTTCTGTTTTATTAAGGTCAAGAGGTAACTGCTTGAGAATATCGCCCATCGCATCACGAATCAATAATTCTTTCTTATCCGTAATATCAGTTTCATATTCGTCCGTTTCCCCTTTGAGCCATTCAATCGATACATGAAGTGCTTCCGAAAGACCTTCCAGTACCATTTTTTTGGTATTGTCAATCGAACCATTCTCATAACGCAGGATTGTGGAAGCGGTAACTCCCATCTTCTCTGCGACATAAGGCTGTGTCAGATTTAATTCGAGACGGCGCTGTTTTGCCCTGCTGCCGATCAGCTTGCGTAGTTCTTTATCTTTCATGCTGATGTGCCTCCTTTTTCGGTATGTCATTACTATACCACGCAGCAAAATATATTGCAATATGCAATTTCAAGAAAAATAGTAAAATTTCATAATGCTTGACAAAGCAATATAAACATGCTATACTGACAGCACAAACGAAATTGCATAATGCAATTTAAAAGGAGGTGGTTATATGACACAAAGAAAGATTGCCCTATCTATTGAAGAAGCTGCTGATTATACGGGAATCGGCAGGAACACCCTGAGAAAGCTGGTGGAGTGGAAGAAGCTTCCGGTATTAAAGGTCGGTAGGAAAGTCCTGATCAAAACGGATATGCTGGAACTTTTTATGGAAGCCAACGAGGGCAGGGACTTGAGGGATAAGGGAAATGTGAAAGCAGTCACAAGAAACGGTTCAACTTAAAAAAGCGGTTCCCGAAGAAACCGCCAAAGGTTCTATCAGACTGGAGTCATGATATACCTACACGCAAACAGATTATACCATGTACTTCGTCTGATAGACAACAGGAAACTTATGTTTGGAAGAAAAAAGAAAGGACGATGATATTTATGGCAAGATCAACAAAAAGTTATGAGGAGCGTATGCTCCAGTTGGAAAAGAAAGAACAGGAAAGCCTTGAGAAAGCAAAACAGTATGCAGCACAGAAACGGGAACTGAAGAAACGTCAGAAAGATGTGGAAACCAAAAAGCGGACACACAGGCTCTGTCAGATTGGCGGTGCAGTGGAATCGGTGCTGGGTTCTGCGATTGAGGAAGAAGATATCCCGAAGCTGATCGGCTTCTTAAAAAGGCAGGAAGCAAATGGGAAATTCTTCTCAAAGGCAATGCAGAAAGAGCCAGTTGCAAATACGGAGGAAGTGTAATGCCGGAGGGAGTGGATTTTCCATTCCCTTCATTGCTTTTTTATGAAGGGCGCATTTATGGACAACCAGAGGTCGTCCGTATAAGTTTGCCACAGGTGGCAACCGGTCTGCGCTTATGCTTGCCGGGCTCGTTCCGTCGGCGGGGCTTTCAGCCGGAAATCAAAGCCGGATACGGCAGAAAGGGGGTAACGGATCATGGCGATTTTTCATTATACAGTAAAGATTGTTGGGCGCAGCAAAGGAAAATCCATCATATCAGCATCTGCCTATCTCAATGGCGATGTGATGAAAAATGAAGAAACAGGCAGAATCAGTTACTACACTTCCAAAAGAGAAGTCGTTTATACCAGCCTGATGATGTGTGAAAATGCACCACAGGAATGGCAGAATGTACCTGCTGAAAATATCAGACGGTTCCAGAAATCTGTCCGATATAAAAGGGCAGATAACAAAGAAGCTGCACTGGAAAAATTTAAACTTACCTTTCAGAAGCAGCGTTTATGGAATGAAGTTTTGAAGACAGAAAAAAGTGCAGATGCACAACTCGGCAGGTCATTTGAGTTCTCACTTCCGAAAGAATGGAGCCGACAGGAACAGATAGATTATACAACGGAATATATCCAAAAGACCTTTGTAGATAAGGGAATGTGTGCGGATTGGAGTATCCACGATAAAGGAGATGGAAATCCCCATGTGCATTTACTTGTGACGATGCGACCATTCAATCCAGATCACTCATGGGGGAACAAAGAAATCAAGGATTGGGATTTTGTCAGAGATGAAAATGGAAATACCGTGGTGGATGAATCCCATCCGGACTGGTGGCAGGATAAAAAGAACCCTGACCGTCATGGAATCCGAATCCCTGTACTTGATGAAAATGGAGTCCAGAAAGTCGGGGCAAGGAACAGGAAACAATGGAAACGTGTATTGACCGATGCTACCGGGTGGAACAATCCAAAAAATTGTGAACTGTGGCGGAGCGAATGGGCGAATGTATGTAATGCACATTTGAAAGTAGAAAATCATATTGACCACCGTTCTTATGCAAGGCAGGGAAAATTAGAGATACCGACGATCCATGAGGGTGCGGATGCCAGAAAAATTGATGAGAAATTTCAGAACGGACAGACATCATCCGCTTCATGGAAAGTGGAGGAAAACCAGATCATAAAAAGACAAAATGCACTGCTGAATAAAATACAGATTTCTTTTGGAAAAGTATCCGGTGCATTGACACAATGGAAGGAGCGATTGGATGATATTAGAAGAAAGCCGGGAAGTCATTCCCATGATGGAGACAATGATAAATCAGATCGAGGAACAGCAGAATCTTATTGCAGAGATGGTACAGGAATTGCAGGAACGGGATCGACAGCTCCTGTCTTTTCAGGAGCAGAACAAGAGTTTAAAAAGCTTAAACAGCGAATTATCCGGGCTGCTGAATCTTTTGCCAGATACAGAAGAACTGCTCTCACAGATCGAGCAACAGAAAACCAGAATCGAACAGTTGGAAACCGAGAATCAGCAATGGCAGGAATTAACGCAGAAGCTGAACAGCGAGAACAGCTTATTGCAGAAACAGAACAGCGAATTGCTGACCTTAAACAGCAGATAGAGAAAGCGAGGGAGATTGATGAACGGATGCAGAAACTCAGAGAACGTCGGGCAGGTGGAAGAACTTCTGCTGATGACGGAACAGATGCAGGACGAACTGGATCAGAAAGACCAGAGAATTATGGAACTGAACAGGCAACTAAACGAATCGCTGACCTTGAACGAGAAATTGAACAGCGAAAACAGAGCCGAGAATATCGAAGCATTGCGGACAAGATTAAGGAAAACAGAGGAACGATTGACCAGCGAGGCAGACAGCAGGAAAAGAGCCGACGCCGAAGTCGTGGCATGGAAATTTAAGTATGAAAAAGCAGAACAGGAAAAACTTTATGCACAGACACATCAAAAGACGGTAGAGGTAGCTGTTGAGAAAAAAGTGCCTTATGAGAAATGTGAAAAATGTGACCGGACTGCTTACCAGAAAGCAAAAGAAAAATGCGATAATCGAAAAAGTCAGTTGGAAAAGAAATATAAAAATATGACGGTTGCTTATGAAAGTACCCTGTTCCTGCTGGCATGGTACAGCATAACAACAACACTGTTTGCTGCTATTCTTTCGCCAGTTTTCCTTAACGATTTTATCACCTTTTTCGGTGCGATTGGAAAAGGAACGAGAAGCTTGTTTCGAGAGTTTGTGACAGGTGCAGATTCTTTTGGGCAGTTAAGCAGTGGAATCCCAAACAGTATCCTTTCTGGGATTATGTACTGGCTGATTGCCAGTGTTGTTATGGGAATTTTATTCGTAATAACAGGATTGCTGATAATCGGGATTGGTTACCAGATAGGAAAAATTTATCGAAAATATTGCTGGGATATCATCAGTATCATGGTAGCAATAATGAGTACAGCTATTGCAATTTACTTTGGAGATTGGATAAAATCTATTATTTCTATAAATCTCATTACACTATTACTATTGGTGCATGTGGTTTATATTGGAATCCGATGCTATGTGAAAGATTGGATGGAAGAACGGGGATATTATTAAATTGGAATATAAGCAGGAGTGCTCCTGCTTATATTTTATTTATCTACCGTAATGTGAAGAGAAAACAGACGCAGAAAGTAAATCCTATGATAGAGATGAAGAAAGAAGAAATTTATGAACTCTGTGAAAAGGGACATAAATTATTGTTGTAGAGTTTTCAAATCATTCAGAAAAGGGTATAGAATATAGACAAAAGCAAGGACGGGAAATTATAAAGAAACTAATAGAGATGTAGGAAAGAACAGATAAAATTGGCATTATTTCATAATACAAAATGCTAGTATGAAACAGCAGTCAAAGCTGGAACAGAAAAGATCCATCTGGAAAACAACAGCGATGGAAAACTTCCCTGTGAATAGCAGACGACTTAAGACTGGGATTTTACCAATTAAATTAGTGTAGTGACTCTTACAGAATTAACAATGCAGAACACAAAAAGCTATGTTAAATTGTATAAGTACCCGTTCCAGGAGCAGCTTTTGATTTATGTACAAAGGTTATGAAGGCATCCTTATTTGATTCCATGAATATTTCGATATTCTCTTGGCCCAAGTCCATATGCCTTTTTAAATAGTTTTGCAAAATGTCCGGAATTGTGATAGCCAACTTTAGCCGCAATCGTGGCAATTCCATAATCGGAGTTTTTTAATAAAAGCAGTGCCTGATTCAGCCTCATTTCTTTGAGATATTCATATGGAGTTGTTCCGAAATGTTTCCTGAATGCCAATTGATAACGTGCGGGACTCATACCGGCAATCCGGGCCAGTTCATCACCGGATGGATAGGCAGATAAATCGCTTTTCATTACGGTTATGGTCTTTTTCAGGTTCCGGATATCCTTATAATCCAGTTTTACAGAAATATGTTTTTGCTCCTGTTCTATTCCTTTTACAACCAGAGAAAGAAGTTCCATTACTTTACTCTCCAGATAGAGTTTTAGAGTAGTTCCCTCTGCCTGGCAGTCCCGTATCTGCTGAAATACGAAATTGAGTTCCGGGAGGTTAGGATTTTTGAGAAGATAATCCCTTGCAGAACTGAGAAGTCTGGCATTATTTTCATCGTGCAGCTTGAAATAAGTCTGGAAGTATTGAGGGGAAAGAATCACCTTAGTAAATCGGACGGCCTTGCCACCTTCACAATAGGTATAGGTTTTCTTTTGGGTATTAAGATAGCAATAAATTCCTTTGTCAACCTGATTCCTTTTTCTTCCACCAATTTTGAAAGAACTGCTGTCGGTTTCAAACTGGCTGATTTCCATATAGTCCTCTGAAATTTCCGTGATTTTTTCAAATGTATCTTTTGGTTTATAATCACCAATCAGAATTAAAAGAAGATTATTTTCAAATTCTATCAGTTGGAAAGTGCCACTACCATAGTCGGAAAGCATACGGTAGGAGGAAATGCCATCACTGCAAAGTTCATGAACCTTTGCAAAGTGCATAGCTTCCGGAAGCTGTAATAAATAGTCAATTACTGATGGAATCATTTCTGTACTCATCCTTTCTGGGTTAATCTGCTGTATTTCATTGGCTCTGAACACTTGTATTCTAGCATATACTCCCCTTTAAAAAAAGGTGACAATCCAATATTTATTAGTCACGATTTTATAAAAAAGGAAGCAGAAAAACAACAGAATATGCTGAAAATACAAGGATTTTCAAGATGAAACAAAATGCACAGAGCAATACAGGATTGATATTGATTTTTGGCTTTCTTATGAGTAAAGTAGGTGTAGTTAGAAAGATGTAACTCACCTAAATTACACTATTAAAGAAAGGGGTATCGTTTCATGGAACAAAAACGAACCGGATTACCATACGTTTTTACACTTGCAAAAGAAGAACGTGGAAAACTGGGACTGGGAATGCTCTTGGCGGTTTTCTCTTCGGCATTATCCCTGGTTCCGTATATGGTAGTCTATCAGATCTTGCTTCTGATTATTAAAAATGAGGTAACACTTCATACGATTTTAAAGTGGGCTGGAATCGGTATTGGTGCAGCAGTGCTGCAGGCGATTTTTACAGCATTAGCCGGAATCTGTTCCCACACTGCAGCCTTTAATACCATGCATAGGATCAAGGTTCGGGTGCTGGAGCATATGTCAAAGTTTAACCTCGGATATTTTCAAGAACATGCACCAGGACAGATCAAGACCACATTATTTGATGATGTGGACAGAATTGAGAACTTTCTGGCACATAGTACGTTGGAGCTGGCACAGGCTATTGTTGTACCGCTTATGATGTTTCTTTTCATGTTGCGGCTGAATTGGAAGATGGCACTCATTATGCTGATACCCATGATCCTGGGAATTGCAATCCCGATGGCACTCATGGGCAGATATCCGGATCTGACGGACGAATTTGCAGGTGATACGGAAAAACTGAATGCTTCCGCAAATGAATTTATTACGGCAATGCCGGTTATCAAAATGTATCACCTGACTGCTGAGAAATTTGAACAGTACCGGACTGCTCTCAAAGTATACACAGACTGCTGGATAAAGATGTGTGAGTCCTCCTGCAATCCATTGTCAATCGCACTTGTTGTACTGGATTCCGCAATTCTGTTTACCCTGCCTGTGGGTGGCTGGCTTTATCTTCAGGGCTCTTTATCAGTGGCATCATTCCTTTTATTTATCCTGCTTACCATGTGTTTTTTTACTTCCTTTCTAAATCTGGTAACGATTGCCATGCAGTCGATGGAACTGGGCAGTGGTCTTGACCATGTGAAGCAGATTATGGACATGGAAGTAATGCAAAGCGGAAATAAAGAGCTGCCGAAAACGGGTTCTTATGGAATTGATTTTGCCCATGTGACATTCCGTTATACAAAGGAAGGTGAGAAAGTATTATCGGATATTGACCTGCATCTGAAGGCTGGAAGCATAAATGCATTTGTTGGTCCATCCGGAGCCGGAAAGACAACAGCGGCACAACTGATCGGCAGATACTGGGATGCAGACAGCGGAACGGTCAAAATCGGAGGAGTTCCGGTAAATGAGTTAAAAGCAGAAAATCTTTCTGATCTGACAGCTTTTGTGTTCCAGGATGTATTTCTCATGGAGGACACCCTTCTGGAAAATATCCGGATGGGAACAAAAGCTACGGAAGAACAGGTAAGACAGGCGGCTAAGGCGGCACAGATTGATGATTTTATTATGAGTCTGCCAAATGGATACATGACCAAAATCGGTGATGCGGGTGTGAAACTGTCCGGAGGACAAAAGCAGAGAGTTTCCATTGCAAGAGCAATTTTAAAAGATGCGCCTATTATTGTATTCGATGAGGCAACTTCCTATTCGGATATTGAGAATGAGCATAAGATACAGCTTGCACTTCAAAATCTGTTGCAGGGAAAAACTACGATCATGATTGCACACAGACTGCATACCATCCGCAATGCGGATCATATTGTTGTCTTTGAAGATGGAAAAGCAGTGGAACAGGGAACACATGATGAGCTGGTTGCAAGAGAAGGACAATACAGCCATATGTGGGATACTTACATCAGAGAAATGGTGGGAAAGGAGTGAATACAGGATGCTGCATAGTATTAAGAAGTTAATTGGTGATAAAGGCAGACAGTTAATCGTACCGATTGTTTTGATGTCACTGGATGCGATCGGAAGTCTTGTGATGTATCTGATGCTGTACTTTACTGTGGTTCATCTTTTAAGCGGAACGCTTTCAGGTACACTTGTACGGAATTATACCATTGTATGCTTGATAAGCGTAATACTTCGGCTGATCATATATAGAAGTGGATACTTTCTGTGCTTTTCGAGAGGTGCTAAGATGTGTAGTAATCTGAGGCTGCAGCTGGCAAATCATTACCGCTCGTTAAGTCTTGGCTATTTTAATCAGAACAGCAGTGGATATTTGCTTACGACGCTGACAAAGGATTTGAGCAATTTTGAACTGGTACTGACACATACCTTACCATCGATTATTAAGACTCTGGTAATGGGAGTTTTGATTTTGACTGGTACATTTTTTATCAACTGGAAGCTGGCACTTGCGGAATGTGTAGTGATTCTGATCGCATTGCCAATATTACACCAGGGTAACGTTCTGGTTGAAAAATATGGAAAAATGAAACGTGATCTGACCTCTAAAATGGTATCTATCGTACTCGAATATATCAAAGGCATGAAAGTGTTTAAGTCTGCCAATATGACAAGTACACATTTCGCAAGAATGTCGGATACATTAGAGGATATCAGAAAAACAAATGTACAGGCAGAAGTAAAAACTGCTGTCCCGACCAGTATGTATTCCATCGTTGCAAACTTTCTCCTGCCCTTCGTACTGCTGATTGGAAGTTACCTGTTTTTAGGCGGATCAATCGCTTCCCAACAGCTTGTGGCATTTATGCTCATGAGTCTTGCTTTGTCAGCACTTCTGATTGCGTTTGAACATTCTTATGGCCTGTTGAAGGAACTCAGACTTGCAGCATTCAATTTGGAACAGGCATTTGACACCAAGCCGCTTCCTTACAGGGAAGAACAGGTGACATTAAAGCACTTTGATGTTGCATTTGATCATGTAAGCTTTTCTTATAATTTACAGACAGAAGTATTACACGATATCGGTTTTCATGCAAAAGAAGGAAGTACTACGGCTCTGATCGGACCATCCGGCTCCGGTAAATCCACGGTAGCAAATCTTATCGCACGTTTCTTTGATGTTACAAAAGGAAGTATCCGTATCGGAGGAAAAGATATACGACAGTTAAATCCGGATGGACTTCTGCAATATATCAGTGAAGTATTTCAGGAGAATACATTGTTATCTGATACCATCTACAATAATATCAAAGCCGGACGTGAGAATGCGACAGAAGAGGAAATCATTTCGGCTGCAAAGGCGGCTCATTGCCATGAGTTTATTGTAAAGCTACCAAAAGGATACCAGACAAAGCTGTCTGAGGGTGGCAATACATTATCCGGAGGAGAAAAACAGCGGATTGCGATTGCAAGAGCAATTCTGAAGGATGCGCCTATCCTGCTTTTAGATGAATCCACCGCCTCTTTGGATGCAGATAATGAGGCAAAAATCAATCAGGCACTTGACCATCTGATGAAGGGAAAGACAGTATTTGTAATTGCGCACAGGCTGAATACCATACAGAATGCCGACCAGATCATTGTTCTAAATGATGGAAAAATTGAAGAAATGGGAACACATGATATGTTGCTTAAAAAACAGGGACATTATTATGCAATGGTGCAGGAGCAGCAAAAAGCAAAGGAATGGATTGTGAAAGGTGCATGAGTTTAAAAAAATTATGAACAGGAGAGAAATTATATGAAAGATTCAAAAAAAATGATTGTCGGTGCTGTTTTGTATACGCTGTTATATATTGGAATCATATATGCTTCCCTTTGTCTGGGATATATTCACCCATTTTTCTGGGTATATGCTTCGTTGGTTTCTTCTGTGTTTGCAGGGATTCCGTATCTGTATTTGACGACAAGATGGCAGAAGTTCGGTGTTGGAACACTTTTTGCATTTCTTGTGGCAGGTGCTTGTGCGCTCATGGGAGAAGGGACGATTCTAAACTGGGGATTGATTTTGTTGATCGGAATATTGACGGACATTATTCGCTGTGCAATCGGTAATAAAAGAATAGCCGGAGTGCGTATCTCATATCTTCCTTTAGCTTTGATTCCATTTGGTCGTACAATTGTAATATGGACAAATCGTGCAGAAGAAATCGCAGATCAGGCAGCAGAGATGGGAAAGGCATATGGTGATACCATGGAGGCAATCACACCAATATGGATGCTAGTAGTTATGATTATTATTACGGTAATAGTAGCATTTCTTGCAGAACGGATGGTAGAAAAATGCATGAAGAAATCTGCTTGTTTAATGGAAGCGTAATATATCAGTAATAGTGATTTTAGAGTGAAATGGATAAGACGCAGAGCATAGCACAAGGTGTATCGCAAAGAAGTAAAAAACTTTAATGCGATACACCTTTTTGATATAGGAAATTATAATGTATTCCGGCTTTGAAAGGTAAATTTAATTTATATCGAGAATGGAATTTGTACAAAATCCATAAAATGTCCATTTATGGAATAGTAGCTGATATTGTTTGTTGTGATATAACATAGTTGTAGTTTGCAATATAGTTTGAAATCAAGCTATATTGCAGTAAGAATTGCTTGAAGATTTACATTTTTATTAATGCGTTGTTTAACAATAGCCATGGAAGTGAACAATATGGGTATACAGACTGTCTGGAAAAAATGCATTATAAATTTTGAAATAATCAGTGCATATTTTACTTATCAAGGTGTATCGAAATGAAGCGAGGCCTTTTTTGATGAAAAAGGAAAAATGTTTTATCTCAATCCAGTTGTTCCACAGCTTTTTTTCATGATGACAGTTGTACTTCTCATCCGTAACCACTTTCTAACTATGTTTGCGTAATCTCCTGATAGAAAAAGTATTCGAACAGACCTAAATATTAAGCTGTCACCTTTTTCAAGAGTGACAGCTTAATTATTACCACAATTCTAATGAGTCTTCTGCATCAATCCACATCTGTAAATTTCCATCAAGATACAACCTTGCATATTCAAGCGGTTCATCAATAGCAAGTGAGTTCAATGCACAGTCTGAACCAGGTGTAGTCTTTAAAATTTTTTCAGCTTCCCAGCAGTCAATGCGAAGCATATAGCCGGCACTGGTATAAACATCAATACTGTTGCACTGTGGATTGTATTCTGCAAATATTGTTCTCATCGTATCCCATCTCCTTATCATTCAATCAATCATTAGTTGTAAAAAATTAAGAAGCATTTCAATCAGTTCACCATGTCACTTTTATTTCGTGTTATAATATGTTATCAGATTTTCTTGCCCTTGTATTTTCCCTTATCAGAGTTCGTAAACTTATATGGGAAGATATAACACAAGGGAAACAATAAGGGAAAGCTCACCTGCGACAAATCCAGTGTTTTCAAGGGATTGCGGAGAATTTGATAACAAAATATAACAGTTATTAAATCTCTTAAAACAGGTGAAATCTCAATCGGAATTTAAAGAGGAGGAATAATGCAATGAACTTCTTTGAAAATACTCGTAAGCCACAAGGCTTCGGCGGAAAATTGATGACGAAGATGATGAACATCGGTCACGCCAAGTTATCACAATGGGGATTCTCAAATATCTCAGTGAATCCGGACGCTGCGGTACTGGATGTTGGTTGCGGAGGCGGTGCAAATATTGTAGCCTGGTTGGGTAAATGCGGAAATGGACATGTGACAGGAATGGATTATTCGAGGGTCAGTGTGGCAGAATCTCAAAAACTGAACGCCGCCGCCATTAAACAAGGAAAATGTTGCGTGGTTCAAGGTGATGTATCTGCTATTCCTTTTCCTGATGCGGTTTTTGATTATGTTTCTGCTTTTGAGACAGTTTACTTCTGGCCGGGATTGAAAAAATGTTTTTTTGAGGTAAATCGAGTTCTGAAAAACGGAGGGACATTCCTGATTTGTAACGAATCTGACGGAACGAATGACGCAGATGAAAAATGGACAAAGTTGATTGATGGTATGAAGATTTACACATCTGATCAACTCATTGCTGCTTTGAAAGAAGCAGGTTTTACAGAGATAAAAACGTATTCGAATACAAAAAATCATTGGATAAGTATTGTTGCAACGAAATAGCCAATTTCCCGTTTATTGGGAAGTCGCAGAGAACGAAAAATCTGAATTTAACGCTTGAAAAAAGGAGAAATAAACATGGCAAAGAAAGAAGAAAGATTTGAAGTTACATTTAGAGACGGAAGTCAGCTTAAGGATGAAGGAGTTCGCCAAATCCTTGTAGATAAGGAGACTGGGGTTAACTATCTTTGTTGGAAATCTGGATATGGAGCGGCTATTACACCTCTTCTGGATTCAGAAGGAAAAGTCATAGTTACAAAGTAAAATCGGAGTTTGAAGCGGAGGTATGTATTATGAATATAGAATTTTGGTCGTGTATAATTTTGGTAATACCATTTCTGATTATAGGTGTGTTATTTGCGATTTTTAAGGAAAAAGCAGCAAAATTTGTTTCAGGATTTAATTCATTTTCTAAAGAAGAACAGGCATTGTATAATAAAGCTCATATCTCTCGTGATATAAGAAATCAGTGCTTTATGTGGGCTATTATAATGTTGGCAGGAGCATTATTATCCTGCTTTTTAACCCCATATATAGCTATACCAACCTATATTATTTGGTTAGTTCTGTTTTTTAGAGAAGTCCACTTTGATAATCATAAAGCGTTTGAAAAATATTTATTAAAGTAAATTCAAGTTTGACGGACGGATGATTTACAGAAAAAATGTCAGAATAGATAAACGGCAGGTGGTCATGTATGTAACAAGTATCAAAGACTACCTGCTTTTCTATGAAAAGATAGTTAATTGGTTATCAACTGCATAGAAATGTGAAAATACACATAAAATAGTAATGGATATTGATTAAATAAATCCTAGATGATATAATTCAATTACTAAAAAATGTGTAATTTTACAAAAACAAGGAGTTGAACTCATGGAGATTAAAAGAGATGCATACCTTGAACAGTTAAAGATAAGAAAAGATAATGGGATGATAAAGATTATCACAGGAATCAGGAGATGTGGGAAATCATTCCTGTTATTTGTATTGTTTAAGAAATATTTATTGGAGAGTGGTGTAGATAATGACCATATCATTGAGATTGCTTTGGATGGCATTGAAAATGAGGAGCTGAGAGATCCAAAGAAGTGTTACCAGCATATTAAAGATGCAATGAAAGATGACCAGAAATATTATCTGCTTTTGGACGAAGTACAATTTATGTCACGATTTGAGGAAGTGCTGAATAGCCTGCTTCGAATCAGCAATATTGATGTATATGTGACTGGAAGTAACTCTAAGTTTTTATCCAGCGATATTGTAACTGAATTTAGAGGCAGAGGAGATGAGATAAGAATATATCCGTTGTCCTTCGCAGAGTTCTATGCGGCTTTCGATGGAGATTATGATGATGCTTGGGAGGAATATATGATATATGGTGGTTTACCACAGATGCTACAGTTTTCTGTGGAACGCCAAAAGGCTGAGTATCTAAAAAACATTTTCACAAATGTTTATATTAAGGATGTTGTAGAACGAAACAAGCTGCGAAATGTTGATGAGATTGATACTTTAGTAGATATCCTTGCTTCTGCGATAGGAGCTCCTACTAACCCAACTAAAATATCAAATACGTTTAAAAGTGAACGAGGCATCAATTACAGCAATAAGACCATATCCAACCATATAGATTATCTTGTGGAGGCATTTTTGATTTCTAAAGCTGACAGATATGATATTAAAGGTAGAAAATATGTGGGAGCAAATCTGAAATACTATTTTTCAGATGTGGGACTTAGAAATGCAAGATTGAATTTTAGACAGCAGGAACCTACTCATATCATGGAAAATATTGTTTACAATGAGCTGCTTATCAGAGGTTATAATGTGGATGTTGGTATTGTAGAGGCGTATGCGAAAAATGATGAAGGAAAAACAACTCGAAAGCAGTTTGAAGTTGATTTTGTGGTCAATCAGGGTAGTCAGAGATATTATATTCAGGTGGCTTATGATATGACCTCTGAGGAAAAGCAGAAGCAGGAATTTAATTCATTTAGAAATATCCCTGATTCATTTAAAAAGATCGTGGTAGTAAACGGAACAAAAAAGCCTTGGAGAAATGAGGAAGGCTTTGTAATCATGGGAATGAAGTATTTTCTGCTTAATGCGGATAGTTTGGAGTTTTAGAAATATTGCTGGGATATTGCCAACGAAAAGTAATTATAGATAGTTTGTCAGACCGGTACCGGATGGATACTATGAGATTATATCCGGCCACAGAAGAAAACATGCCGCGGAGAAACTGGGATACCGAAAAGTACCGGTGATTATCCGGGTATTAAATGAAGATGATTCCATTTTAAGCATAGATGAAGACAGACGGCGCAATGCGACACTGTTGGAAGATTCCTTTTATAACAGGAAGAATCTGAATCCACAGATCCATGATACAGAATTCTTTGCTGATCTGGAAACCTGGCAGAGGAAGCAAAGGCGGCGGGGGTACAGCTGTGCCTGGCACAGATCGAATATCCGCAAAAATAGAAGTAAAATATGTGTAGATTTCAAAAAAAATTATTGACGAGAGGAAAACCACGTGGTATGTTTTTTTGAAAAAAGAGATTATTTTAAAGGCAAACCTGTTGAAAGGCAGGGTCGCAAAGCCAGAAGGGACTAAAGTCAGAAAGTTTGACCATGTCAGCCGGTTGCCACTGTTTCCATATCATCATAATATATGGAAAAGATGTTTGAACAAAAGAGATTCCGATACCTTTTATACTATATAGATGTGTGATTTTAAAAAAATATAGTAGGGACACTGGCAGATTTTGGCAAGTGTCCTTTTTGTATGCAAAAATGGGTAACAAAACTAGCAGGGACAGTTTTTTTGTATACAGATAAAAGCAAGATGAAGAAGGCATAAGACGGAGAGAGGATTTTTATAAAATGAAAAATTATGAAGACAAAATATATTCCTTAGGTGAGACTGTAACGGGGCAGACACAGGCCATGTCACAGGCCATGTCACAGGCCGTACAGAAAACACTGGAAAATAATGGCGGGGTAGGTATAATGACAGGATCTTATGACCAAAACCTGTCTATTTTGTCTGTGAATAATCTGCTGTTGCATAGTACAGGATATACATTCGATACTTTCATGGAACAGACAAAAGGCTCATTGAGAAACTTCTTTTATGACGAGGAAGATATACTGGAGCGAGACCGTTTTTTGCAGCTTCACGGAACAGGGGAAGCACAGATCCTTACAGCAGACGGTACAGTGAATAATGTACGGCTTTGTAAAGAGGATGCGACAGATGAGGCGGGCAGACAGATCTGGGTTATGTCCGTACAGGTCAACTGGGATCATGTAAATTTGACACTGCTCAATGAGGCTATCTATTCCGGCTTCTGGTATTTTGACTGTGACGAAAACAGCGAGATTGTGAATGCAAACTAGAGTCATGAATTCCGAAAAATGCTTGGCTATCATGACACTCTGGACTTTCCGAATAAACTGGAATCCTGGTCAGATCTTCTGCATCCACAGGATAAAGAAAGAGTAATGGTGCAGCTTCAGGCAGCAATTAAGGATAAGACGAACCAGATAAAATACCAGGTAGAGTATCGTATGAGAATGAAGGATAATCAATACCAGTGGTTTCGGGCAGCGGCAGAAGGAATACGCCGTCTGGATGGTTCTGCCAGCAGGATTGCCGGGATTTTTATTAACATTGATGGGAGAAAAAAGAAGTCATGCAGGCACAAAAATCTGCTGCTTTCCACCGGGCTTTTACGAAAGCAGATCTGTGCGAGTATTATGTGAATCTGGAAGCGAATACTTTTGATACCTTTAAGGTTGAACCGTCCCTGATGACCGTCTTTGAACAGAGTCGTACATGGGATGAACTGATTCGGCATTTTGTGGATTCCTATGTTGTGGAGACAGATAAGAAGGCGGTATCCTCTTTTTACGACCGCGGTTATATTGCAGAAAGGCTGAAGGGTCTGGAAACCGAATTGTCTTTAGAGTGCCGTATCACTCTGAATGGAGAAGAACGATGGGTCCGCAATGTGGTCATACGTGGCGAAATAGAGGATTCAGAATATGCCATGATCTTTCTGCGTGATATCACAGAGGCAAAGGCAGAGAGCAAACGGCATCTGCAGATGGCAGCGGATAATGCTTCCATGGAGCAGCTGATTCAGAGTATTGTGCGTCTGTTTGACCGCTTTGTTGTCTGTGATCTGGAAAATGACAGATATAAATCCTACACTCTGAATGGACAGAGGATATATAAACCTCTGGGATTTTATCATGATTTTCAGATGCAGGTTCTTGAAAAATATAAGACACTGGAACCATTGGAAGCTATAGATATCCTGATAGCCCCGGATAATATTCGGAAGAAACTGAAAAGTGAAAATGATATTTATAAGTTTGAGTATTGCAGCCTGGATGAAAAGACTTATAAAATCGCTTCTTATATTCCCTTGGAATGGAAGAATGGAAAGCTGGAAAAGGTATTGCTGGCATCCATGAATGTGACACAGGAGAAGAAAGCAGAGATTGAATCCCGTCAGGCACTGAAAGAGGCTTACCGGTCCGCAGAAAATGCAAATCGTGCGAAAACAGAATTCCTTTCCAATATGTCCCATGATATCCGGACACCAATGAATGCGATTGTGGGTCTGACGGCAATCGCAGGAGCAAATGTTGACAACAAGGACAGAGTCATTGAATGCCTCGGCAAGATCACAGAATCAAGCCGCCATCTGCTGGGGCTGATCAATGAAGTATTGGATATGGCACGTATTGAAAGTGGAAAAATGACACTGGCACAGGAAGATTTCAATCTGTCAGAGCTGGTAGATAATCTTATTACACTTATGGAACCGGTGCTTGATGAACATAAACATAATTTTGATATACACATCAATCGTATTGAACATGAGGCTGTCTGTGGTGACAGCTTGAGGATTCAGCAGGTATTTGTGAATCTGATGAGTAATGCGATCAAGTATACACCGGATGGTGGAAATATTACTTTTTCGATAGAGGAAAAACCCAATGGATTTTCAGAACTTGGATGCTATGAATTTACGATTGAGGATAATGGAATCGGTATGTCACCGGAATTCCAGAAAATCATGTTTGATCCTTTCAGCCGTGCAGATGACCACCGGACAACCAGAGTTCAGGGAACCGGCCTTGGAATGGCAATCAGCAGAAATATTGTGAACCTGATGAATGGCACTATTAAAGTGGACAGTACCTTGCACAAGGGAACTAAAATCACAGTAACAATTTATCTGGAGCTTCAGAAAAAAGAAAAAGAACAGGACAGAGATCTGATGAATCTACCGGTTCTGGTTGTGGATGATGATAAGACATGCTGTGAAAGTACAATTGCCACACTGAAAGAAATCGGTATTACAGGTGAATGGGTTCTTTCTGGCAAGGAAGCTGTTGAACGTTGTTATGCACGTCATAAGCTAAAAAATGATTATTTTGCTGTTATCCTGGACTGGAAGATGCCGGAGATGGATGGTATAGAAACTGCCAGACAGATTCGGAAAAGGATCGGGAAAGAGATTACCATCATTGTACTGACATCCTATGAATTCAGCAAAATTGAAGAAGAGGCAAAGGCGGCAGGTGTAGATGCTTTTATTGCAAAACCGCTGTTCCGTTCCCGGCTGACGGCTACACTGCGGCAGTTTACTTCAGGCAGAAAAGAAAATACAGCGAGAAATGATCTGGAGAAACTGTCAGAAGCAGATTATACAGGAAAAAGGATTCTGCTGGTTGATGATAATGAGTTGAACAGAGAAATTGGTGTTGAAATTTTGCAGATGACAGGGGCAGAAGTGGAAACAGCAGAAAATGGAAAAATCGCAGTTGAAAAAGTGGAAGCTTCTCCGGAAGGATTGTATAATCTTGTTTTTATGGATATCCAAATGCCTGTCATGAATGGTTATGAGGCAACTGCAGCAATCAGGAGCCTTCCGGGTGAAAAGGGAAAACTGCCTATTGTTGCCATGACTGCCAATGCTTTTGCAGAAGATGTACAGTTGGCCAAAAATACAGGCATGAATGGACATATCGCGAAACCGCTGGATATGAATAAGCTCAATATTTTATCTTGCGAATTTATCATTGTAACGAATACGCATATCTTCCCAATCCATGAACAATACGTAAAATACTTTCCCGTATTGCGGGCTCTCTACAATTCTTCCATGATCAAGAACAGAAAAATAAGTTCCGTCAGCTTTTCGAAGATGAAAGTGAATATAGTCATTTTCATTGCCGTTGTCAATCTGTTCCCAGATACTTGATTCTATCTGTTGCTGTTCATCTTCACGAATCAAGTTGCGAAAACTTTTCTTAGTAAGTCTGAACAGTTCATCTATATCTTTATATCCGGACATATGAAGAAATTCATCATTTGCAAAAAATAGTTCATCATCTTCTTTGTCAGCTCTGTATATGATGAATGCACCTGGAAGATGTTCAGAGATATCCTTGAATGCGAATCCAAGTTGTTTGCGGGCGCCTGACCGAAGACCTTCCCTGTAGGCCATACATCCATTTTTACCATGAAGCTTTATCTCATAAAGAGCTGCATCTGCGCAGCGCATGAGCTGTGAACGATTGGATGCAAAAGTTGGATATTCTGCATATCCTAGAGAAATATAAAATGCATGTTCCTTACCATGGTATGAGAATGATTTAGGAAGTTTGGTGAATTGCTGTAGCTGTACATCTGCTTCTTTAAAGGTACAATTTGGTAAAAGAATGCAGAATTCATCACCACCATTTCTTCCTAGTAATGCATCGGATGGGAAAAAAGCCTTCATGCTGTCTGCAAGATTTTTTAATGCCCTGTCTCCGTAATTATGTCCATAGATATCATTAATAAACTTGAAATCATCGATATCAAAGAGTGCGGCCACAAAATGTGCTTTTGGATTTTTTTGAATCATTTTTTCTGCAAATTCATCAAATCCATAGCGGTTATAAATATTTGTAAGAGAATCTGTGTGCGCCAGTATCTGAAACTTTTTCTTATGTTCTTTTGCTACTAACCATACTCTGGTAAGAACTGACAGGAGAAGGCTTATTGTAAGAAATATTCCGATGATGATTATCAGTAATGTGGCATTTCTCCATCCACTTTTAGGAGTTACTTCAAATTTCCAGTTTTCATCTCCTATTGTAAATGTATAAGAAACAGGACGATTTATTTGCCCATCTGATTGATAAACCACTTTATAAGTATCACTCCATGGAGCGTCTGTTTTTGAAATTTTGTATTCGTATCCAAAATTTGAAAGTGCATTGATTGAATCTGAAAAAATATCCGGAACACGCAGGATAACAATAGTAAATCCCCAGAAATACTCATGTCCGTTTTTATCTTTCAGATATACGGGATTGCGGACTGCAATTCCATATCCTCCCTGTTTTAATTTGAAGGGACCCTGCGTAATGATTGTATGGTTGTCTCTTGCGTAACAGGAAATTTTTCCGCGGTCTTTATCATGGATCAGATCAATTTTACCTGCCTCATTTTCATTAGCCGGATAAATATCTGTAACAACACCATTAGGAGCGAGCTTCAATAGAATTAGACATAAGATTTCCTGCAATTGTTTCAAACTGATGGATTTCGCCATCTTCACTTATTAAGATTTGCTTCAAGGTATCTGTGATCTCAATTCCATTTGTAATTTCATTCTTTATTCGTTCGCCATAGGTGGCTACGTTTAATTGTGCTGTTATGCGTCTCTGCTCTTTTTCGTGGGTGTCTGTTTTGTATACAATCAAACTAATAAGGCATATGCCCAGTAAAAAAGTGATAAGAGGCACAAGTGTTTTCTTTTTCACTTGGTTCACCTCATTTTGTCCATGGAAATTTTTATAAGGCAATACCGCATAATTCTAAGTGCCGATACGGTGAGCGAGGTGCGGCAGATGCTAAGCCAAAAGCGCAGATAATACTGGATGCTGCAAAGGTGAGCGACGCCAATGGCGGAAACAGCGAACCGAAGCAGGGGCAGCGGTCGCAGAGTGCGAGGGGCTTTTGCCCCCGAAGCACGATGCGGGTACCGCAACCCGACATTATCGAGCATTTTGGCGACGCAGATGCCGTGCCGTAGCCGCCGGAGCGGTACTTAAGCCGTCAGGCAGGAATTGTGCGGTATTGCCATGATAAAGTATTATATCACAGAAGTTGAAAAGCAGAATAGGTTTTATGAAAAAACTGTGCAAAATCTTTATACATCTATGACAGAAGAATGTATATCGATAACTTCGCGTTTGACGCAATCAGCAAGGCTTCTCCGCGGCGGGATGAGGGCATTCCGCCCTACAGACCATTTGTATGTTTGTATCGCAATATAAAATAAGCTGTAGGGAACGGTCTTGACCGTTCCGGGGCCTCGCTGTATATGCCATAATGAGATATACGGCAAGGTTCACCTAAGGGACGATGCCAGCATCGCCCCTTACAAGTTCCACTTTATCACGCGCCTTTTTGTCTCCCCCAAAAAACAAAAGAATGCAGAGATGTAGTTTCCCTCTACATCTCTGCATTCTTATTCTTTATGATTTTATCTCTATATTTCCCGCCCGCAGCCTATGCCCCGCCTCAAATTCCTAACTCCTAATTCCTAACTTCTAACTACAAAAGTTGCCCCCGCCTGATTGCGGCTTCAGGCGGGGGCGATGGGGTATCGTTTTGGTGTGAGGAGGAATCATGTTCCACGGCAACGGTTGCGGCTCCGTTCCGTGTGATTATAGGATACCCAATACTTGAGAAAAATATATTATAACGGTGTGAACTTTCTGTTAATTTCCCCCACGCCGGGGGCACGCCGTTAAAAAGTACGAAATATAGCAAAAATTATAAGGGCAATACCGCATAATTCTAAGTGCCGATACGGCGAGCGAGGTGCGGCAGATGCTAAGCCAAAAGCGCAGATAATACTGGATGCTGCAAAGGTGAGCGCCGCCAGTGGCGGAAACAGCGAACCGAAGCAGGGGCAGCGGTCGCAGAGTGCGCGGGGCTTTTGCCCCCGAAGCACGATGCGGGTACCGCAACCCGACATTATCGAGCATTTTGGCAACGCAGATGCCGTGCCGCAGCTGCCGGAGCGGTGCTTAAGCCGCAAGGCGGGAATTGTGCGGTGTTGCCTAAGATTATAGCTCACACTGCACCGTAAATGCCGTGCACGCTCACTTCGCCGGTAAACACATGGGTGCTGCCCTCAGCCCCCTGCACCACCAAGCGACCCTCTTCGTCCACATCCAGGGCGGTGCCTTCGCCGCCGTCAAAGGTCACATGCCTCCCCAGGTTTACACAGCGCGCCTTGTACGCATCCCGGATAGCGGAAAAGCCCTCCCGCTCAAAGCCGTACAGCGCGCGGTCAAAACCAAAGTTCGTCATGCTCTCCGCCAGGGCGGCGGCGTCCGCCGCCGGATCCACGGCAATGCCCTGCAACGCCAGGCTGGTGCCGTGGGGCAACTCCATTGCGTCAAAATAGCTCTGCGGCTGGGCCAGATTGATGCCAATGCCACACACAATGGCATGGTGGTCCGGCATCCCCTCGCACAGAATGCCTACGATCTTTTTACCGTTCAGCAACAGGTCGTTGGGCCATTTGATCTGGCACTGGATGCCGTACCGCTGTTCCAGCGCATCCGCCACGGCCATGCTGGCAAACAGCGGCAGGCTTTCGGGCTGAGCCAGCTCAGTTTTCAGCACTACCGTGTAATACAGCGCCTGCCCGGACGCATTGATCCAGGTGTGCCCGCGCCGCCCGCGGCCCGCCGTCTGGCTGGTGGTATACACCGCCCCCACCGGGCCGAATTTATCCAGGTTTGCCTTTGCCCAGGTGTTGGTGCTGTCCACCTCTTCCAGATAATACAGCTCGTTCACGCTGTTGTGGGATACTACTGCATTGTTTACCATTGTTCCGGCACCTGCTTCCATTCAAAACTGCACTGTCCATCCGTGATGGTGATCACGCCATAGCTGTGGGTATCCCGCAGGCTGCCGGGGTTGAACAGCGCCGGGGAAAACGGCGTACCATGGCGCAGCGTTTTGTAGTGGGTGTGGCCAAACAGCACCACATCCGCCCCGCGGTCCGCCGCGTATTCGGCGATCCGCTCGTACCCGGATTTTACCCCGAACAGATGCCCGTGGGTATAAAAGAACAGCACACCGCCAAAGGGTGTCAGCCCCTCTGCCGGGTCATCGGAACCAATATCGCAGTTGCCGCGCACCCGGTAGATGGGGTAATCCGGCGCAGCGCCGTTTGCGGCAATGGCCTGGTCCAGGTCATACAGGCCGTCCCCCAAAAAGAACAGGGCATCGGCAGTTTCGTTTTTCAGCAGCCAGCGCAGCGGGGTCACACGCCCGTGTACATCGCTGACAACCAGCACTTTCATGGGTTGCTCGGCCATATCATTCGCTCTCTTCTTCGCGGTCGTCCTCATCTTTGGCCGCGATCAGTTCTTTGTAAATATCGCCCTTGCTGAACGGCGTTCCCTTGGCAGCCTGTTTTGCGGCTGCGGCGGGCGGGGTGCCCTGCGCCATCAGCAGGCGGGCAGTGGCAACGGCGTCCGGCAGGGTCACTTCCTCCGCCGCAGCCTGCGCCGCCGGGGTACCCGCCATAACCAGCACATACTCCCCGCGGGGATCGTTCTGCTCATAGTAGCGCACAGCTTCACCGATGGTCGTCTTGGTGATTTCCTCGTGCAGCTTGGTCAGCTCACGGCACAAGGTAATGGAGCGCTCCGCGCCAAAGGCGGCGCACAGGTCGTCCAGTGTTCCGCGCAGCTTGTGGGGGGCCTCATAAAAAATCACGGTGCGGGTCTCCCCCTGCAAAAATTCCAGCCGCTCGCGGCGCTCCTTTTTGGGCACCGGCAAAAAGCCCTCAAACACAAACCGGGCGGTATCCTGCCCCGAAACCGCCAGCGCCGTCACGCAGGCACTGGCACCCGGCACCGGCGTTACCGTAATGCCGCGGGCAATGGCGTCTTTCACGATCTGCTCACCGGGGTCGCTGATGCAGGGCATACCGGCGTCAGAGCAGAGCGCGCAGCTCTCCCCCGCTTCAATGCGGTCCAAAATTGCCGCGCCATGGTGCAGCGCATGCTCATAATAGCTCATCATCGGCTTTTTTAAGCCAAGATGGTTCAGCAGCTTCAGGGTCACGCGGGTATCCTCGGCGGCAACAAAATCCGCCGCGCCAAATGTAGCCGCCACCCGCGGCGGCATATCGTCCAGGTTGCCAATGGGCGTGGCAACAATATACAAAATTCCGGGCATGGGGTTCTCCTTTTATCTTTTACCGCGCCAAACGTATCAAACGCGCTGCGTGGTTTTGCTTCTGTGTTCATTATAGGCATTTTTGCCCCTGGGTGCAAGACGGCAGAAAAATTCAAATTTTTTCTTCAACCCATTGGCTTTCCTGATTTAATGCGTTAAAGTCAGCGATGGTGCCATCGTCGGCAGCGCCATCATCAAGCTCTTTGCCCAATACGGCCCCGCCGCCGTGCCCCACATCGAAGCCTTTGTGCGCGATATGGCACAAGCGGTACATAATAATGCGTAGTTAGGAGTTAGGAAGTAGGAGTTAGGCGTTTGGGGGCTGCCGGTTATTAAACCTCCTGCGTAACTTTCCATTATAGTCTGTAGGGAACGGTCTTGACCGTTCCCTACAATGCTTTTATTCGGTTCACGGCAGCCTTTATCCCGCCGCTCAACTCCTAACTCCTAACTTCTATACAACTTGGCGACAACTCTGTGCTATACTTAAGATAAATAACGATTGGGGGCATTGGATGAACCGCATTTTGATTGTGGAGGACGAAATTACCATTTCCCGGCTGATTGCGGTCAGCCTGCGCCGCGCGGGGTATGACTGCACGGTTGCCAACGATGGCAGCACCGCGGCGGACCTGATTGCCGAGCACGACTTTGACCTGGCCCTGCTGGATATTATGCTGCCCGGCCTGGATGGGTACGAGCTGCTGGGCTACCTGCGCCCGCTGGGGGTGCCGGTCATCTTTATCACGGCCAAGGGCGCCACTAAGGACCGGGTCAGAGGCCTGCAGCTCGGCGCCGATGATTATATCGTAAAGCCGTTTGAAATCGAAGAACTTCTAGCCCGTGTGGAAGCCGTACTGCGCCGCACCGGCCGCGGCGGCCAGACCCTGACCGCCTTTGATGTAACGATGGATATTGTGGCCCGCACCGTGACCCGGCAGGGCAAGGCGGTGGAGCTGACCCCGCGGGAGTTCGACCTGCTGGAGCAGCTCATGCGCAACCGCGGGGCGGCGCTGTACCGCGATGTATTGTACGGGCGGGTGTGGGGCGGCGATCTGCTGGACAGCCGCACCCTGGACCTGCACATCCAGCGCCTGCGCAAAAAACTTGGCTGGGCGGATAAGATCGAAACCGTCTACCGTGTCGGTTATCGCCTTAAATCCGACCAGAAATAACCTCAAATTGCTGATTTCTCATTTTCAATTCCTAATTTCAAACTTACTTACGGGTTTTTCTATGAAATTTTCTCAAAAACTTGTCTGCATCATGCTGCTGGTCATCGCCGCGTTTTTTGCCGTGGGCGGTGCGGTGCTGGTCAACGGCAGCTTTATGGACCGCCTGAGCGCAGCCGCCGAGCAGGAACAAAGCATGCACGCCATGCTGTGCGGCGTGGTGGAGGATTACTACCTGGACCAGACCGGCCGCGGCGAAGATACCTGCGGGGATGATTTTATCACCGCCGCCACCTGGCGCGCAGGGGATCTGGCCCGTGGGGTTTATTCCCAGGGGCTGTTCCGCGCATCCGCTGACCCCGCCCAGGACGAAGCCTATGCCATATACGGCCTGCAGGACGGCCAAAGCATTTTGCAGTACGGCCCCAATGTGACCCGCACCTACCGCAGCGATCTGCTGGGCGGCCTTGTGATGGTAACCACCTTTGATGTAACGGAGATTTTTGCCGCGCGCAACCGCAGCCTGCAGCGCTTTTTCCTGCTGGAAGCTGCCGTGGTGGCCGGGGCTGCCGTGGTGGTCTGGCTTGTCAGCCGCCGCCTGACCCACCCACTGACCGTGCTGACCGCCGCCAGCGCCCGCATTGCCGCGGGTGATTATGCCTTGCGCACCAGGATGCACACCGGGGATGAGCTTGAAATCCTGAGCCAGGGCTTTGACCAGATGGTCGGTGCCGTGCAGGACAAAGTGGAAGCTCTGGAGCTTTCGGTCCAGCAGCGGGATGATTTTGTGGGTGCGTTTACCCATGAGCTCAAAACCCCCATGACCGGCATCATCGGCTATGCCGACCTTTTGCGCAGCATGCAGCCAGACCCCGAAGAACAGCGTGAAGCCGCCGGGGCCATCTTCCATGAAGCCCAGCGGTTGGAAGCCTTAAGCGGAAAGCTGCTGCAGCTGATGGGCCTGGGTGAGCATGCCCCCCAACTGGTACCCGTGCAGTTGGATTCTGTTTTTGCCGAAGCGCGCCGCGCCGTTGCCCCCGCTCTGAACGGCTGCATTCTGACCATGCAGTCCAACGGCCTGACCGTGCAGGGAGATGCCGACCTGCTGTGTGATCTCGTCATCAACCTTGTCACCAACGCCGCCAAGGCCAGCACCCCCGGCAGCACCATTGCGGTCTGCGCCGAACAGGCAGATGGTTCCATCCGACTGACGGTTCAGGACCACGGCCAGGGCATCCCGGCGGACAAGCTGCCCCGCGTGGTGGAGCCGTTTTATATGGTGGATAAATCCCGTTCCCGCCGCCAGGGCGGCAGCGGCCTGGGCCTGGCCCTGTGCAGCCGCATTGCCCAGGCCCACGGCGGAACGCTTGCCATGGAAAGCGAGCTTGGCAAGGGCACCACCGTAACCGTCACCCTGCCCGCACCGAACCAAACCGCCGCCGAACTCGCACAGGAGGAACCCGTAAGAAAACCACAAAACGCGGCAAGCTGCTGATGCTGGCCTGCGCCGCCCTGGTGGCTGTGCTGGCCTGCCTGCCGCTGCTCTGGTTCCGCGCACAGGATGCCCGTATGTTCGGCACCGTCAATCAAAGCTCTGGCCTGTATGAATCCCGCGAAGTCAGCGGGGATGATTTTTATCTATTACAACAGGTCAAAAACCGCACCCAGATGAACCGCACGGACTGGATGGTTTCCGCCGGGCTGGACGGCACAGCAGCCCTGTATACCCCCGCCGGGAACAGCCGCTACAACATGACCTCCAGCGATACCGCCGCTGATTTTGCCGCCAGCCTGCTGACCCAGCTCCATGATGCCGAGGTATTGCCGGACACCTGGTACCATGTGGCAGCCGATAACCTGAGCAGCTACAGCAGCGGCGAGCTGTATACTTCCAGTGATTCCCTTGGCATTACGCGGCTGCTGCGCTACCCCCATGCCGCCTATGATGAAAGCGACCCCGAATACAACGAATCCCCCACATTCGCCCTGGATTATGATAATAAAACCGGCCGCCTGCTGAACCTGTGGGTTCAGGCCCCGCTGGACGATCCCACCCTGCTGTCCGGCAGCCCGGTATCGCTGAATATCTCCGACCTGCTGAACGCCTGGGTGCAGTGGGAGGGCCTTACCGACCTGGGCGACTGGACCGTGCCTTACGGCAGCGATTACGCCGAAACCGGCCTGTACAGCGCCAGAGGCAACGCCCTGCTGACCTGTGTGTACGGCTCCTTTACCCTTGACGATGTTCCCCGCGCCTATTACAGCATGCAGCTGACCTGGCAGCCCTATGCCCCCACCCCGCAGCCGGGCAGCACCGATCTGCTGCCCGCCGAGCCGCTGCCAGAAACCAGCGATTATTATTACACTGACGTCATCGCTTACCAGTGGGACGATGACCGCGCTGCCGCTGTGTTTGATTATGATGCCAACCTGATCCTCCGCACTAACCTGAGCACCGGCGTGCAGACCGTGTTCTGTGATGTGCCCGGCTGCACCCATACCACCAGCAGCTGCCCTGCCCGCATCACGGACCAGATGTATTCTCTTGTTCCCGCCGGGGATTGCGTTTACCTTGTTTACGGCACCTATTCGCCCACAACGGCAAAGGGCGCTTCCGGCGCGGATATCAACGCCATGTCGGACGATGAGATCATGCGCTGGGCGCGCGCGGCAGATGCCGGGGTTCCGCTGGCCCTTTATACCCAGGAGCTGGAGCCTTACACCCAGGAGGATGTTACCGCCGCCCGCCGCTTGATGCAGAACGCCTTTGGCCAGGGCCGCATTGAAATGCTGGACGGCACCACCCGCACCGAGCTTGTCCGGCTGGATCATGATGCCGTGTATATCGGCGGCTGCGATTCCACCTATTTATACGGCATCATGCGGAGCCAGCAGGGCGAAGAGCCCACCCGCTGGTTCCGCATGGAGCGCACCACCGGCCAGTACGAAACCATGCCCATCCCGGATACCGACCACCTCTGCGGTGTCTGGAACAACCAGCTTGTGCTGTTCCGGGAGCGCTGCGCCGAACCGTTCGCTTCCGATAAAATATCCGATTACAGCCTGGCCGGCAGTTATTCTTCCCGGTTCCAGAACACCAGTTATGACGTTGTGCTGTACGACCCCGTCACCGCCCAAAGCCGGCGGTTATACAGCCTGAACGAAAATTCCGGTTCTTTCACCCATGCCGCGCTGTATGGGGATTCTCTCTATCTGGATACCACCCTTTGGGAGAATCCGGATGATACCCCGTTCAACGCCATCCGGCTCAACCTGCGCAACGGGGAGCAGACCGCGCTGGAATCCCTTTTGGGGATCGACCGTTCCGATTATCCTTACGGTTATCTGTTGGGTTCTTCCACGGTTGCCAACCTCTACTCCCAAAAATGGGGCACCATGATGCTGTTTCGTTCCAACAGCGGTCAGGGCGGCGAAAGCCTGCTGCTAAACTTTGCCGCCGGCAGCGTGTTCCACACCAGCTGGCAGGCAGGTGAAAGCACCTATATTGCCGCCGAATCCCCTGTGGGCCAGTTGTTGCTGCTTTCCTGGGTGTATGATGATCTTTCGGACAACTGGTTCCAGACCTACCAGCAGTACCTTGCCCCCGCCAGTGATCCCACCATCATGACCCCCGTTGCCATGTGGGAACCGGGGCAGTAAACCTCCGCCCCGTAGGCGGTCGTAACCAATTTTTTACCAATGTAAATTGATGGTTTGTTCACGGTTTGTTTACGTCGCGGCGGTTGTTATTGCCGGGTCAGTGTGGTATACTCACCCCCAAGATGTATCTGAAAGCAAAGAAGCCGACGAATTTTTCGCCTTTTCAGCTACACCCTAAGAAAGGGGGAATCTGCATGAAACATCTGCGTTCCTTTTTTGCGGTGCTGCTGGCCGCAGCCGTCTGCGCGGCGGTGGTGCTGTTTTCCGGCTGTGGGGCATCCGTTCAGGTGCAGCAGCTTACCATCCCCGGCGAGCGCGGCAGCATCCATGCCACGCTGACCACCCCTGCCAATGCCGAAAACATGCCTGCCGTGGTGATCTGCCACGGCTTTACCGGCAACCGCCAGCTGGACGGCCACGCCAAGCCGCTGGCCAAAACGCTGGCCCAGCACGGCATTGCCAGCATCGCCATTGACTTTGCGGGCAGCGGCGAAAGCGAGGAGCCGTTTACCGCTTACACCCCCGCCACCATGCGGGATGATATCACTTCTGCCATCACCTACCTGACCGACACTGTGGGTGCCGACCCGGAGCGCATCGGCCTGCTGGGCCACAGCATGGGCGGCCGCGCCGTCAGCGTCTACCTGAAAGATTCCATCAAAGCCGCCGCCCTGTGGGCACCGGCGGATAACACAGGGCTGGACGGGCTGGAATTTCTGGACCACAGCGCCGAGGGCCGCCAGGCTATTTATGACGGTGCCATACAGAACGGCGTGCTGGACCTGCCCAAGTGGGGCGTAACGATCAGCGCCGATTTTGTGCAGCAGGTTGCCGACCAGGACCCCACCGCCAGCCTGCGCACCTACAACGGCCCTCTGCTGCTGGCTTATACCGCCGGGGATGCCGAATTGCTGAGCCAGACCACCATTGACCTGACCCGCCAGGCTGCCGCCGAACACAGCGGCCCTCTGGTGGACCTGACCGGCCAGTATGAGGACGCCACTCACAATTTCACCGCCGCATCCGGCAAAAAAATCGACGATTTCTCCGTCCGCCGCCGCATCGAATCCGCCACCGCAGAATTTTTTGAAGAATATCTATAACCCATCCCTATTTGCCGCCGCCCCACCGGGCCGCGGCATTTTTATGATAATTTTAAGGTTCATGGCGCAGAGAAACCTTGCCATATGCCGCAAACCTCCCCCTCATCCGTAGGGAACAGTCTTGACCGTTCCGAATCCCTGCCATATATCCCTCAACAAAATTTCATTCCCAGCCCCCTCCGGAACGTCGAGGACGCCGTCCCCTACATATATTTTGAGGGCTGGCCGCCCTACCCACCACCTTTCCCCGCCCCAATTCCTAATTTCTAATTCCTAATTAACTCCTGCCTCCTCCCTCCTAACTCCTAACTACTTCCTTCGCCCCACCGCAATTTTACAACTCCGCCCCCTTTCCGCCGGGGGTAAAATGTGATATAGTATAGAGGTATAGGATTTTGTCAAAAAGGGAGGGCTGAAATGGCACCCATTATCCATACCGTCAACCTGCGCAAGGTGTATGCCGTGGGCAAAGAACGGGTCATTGCCCTGAACGATGTTTCTATCTCCATTGAAAATGGGGAATTCTGCTGCATCGTGGGCCAGTCCGGCAGTGGCAAAAGCACCCTGCTGAATCAGCTGGCCGGGCTGGAAAAACCGACCCGCGGCAAGGTATTCATCGGTTCGCACGAGATCAGCGCTATGACCGAAGATGAGCTGGCCAAGTTCCGCCAGGCACACCTGGGCTTTATTTTTCAGAGCTACAACCTGCTGCCCACCATGACGGCGGCCGAAAACGTTGCTCTGCCGCTGATGTTCAAGGGCATTTCCCGCTCCCAGCGCCTTGCCATGGCCCGCAAAGAGTTAAAAAACATGGGCCTTGGCGGCCGTGCCGAACACATGCCCACCGAGATGAGCGGCGGCCAGCAGCAGCGCGTGGGCATCGCCCGCGCCTTTGTCAGCAAGCCGCGCGTGATCTTTGCGGACGAACCCACCGGCAACCTGGACTCTATCACATCCAAACAGGTGCTCTACCGCATGCTGCAAATATCCAAGCAGATGGGCACCACCTTTGTCATGGTCACCCATGAACCGGAGCTGGCCTCCTGTGCAGACCGCATTATTACCATTCTGGACGGCAAGGTGCAGTCCGATGTGGTGCAGGATCCCGCCACAAGGGAGCGCAACCGCGAAGCCCTGTTCGCCAGCCTGGAGGGCAACATGCGGATCGGCGGCGACTCTGCCAGCGGCGAAGTTCACCAGAAAACCGCAGCCGAGCTTGCCTCTTACGCAGCCCCTGCTGCCGCAGCCCAGCAGCCCGAACAACCCAAACCGTAAATTTTGCCCACTCATTCAGGAATATCAAAGCCATAGGCAATACCGCATAATTCTAAGTGCCGATACGGCGAGCGAGGTGCGGCAGCTGCTAGGCCAAAAGCGCAGATAATACTGGATGCTGCAAAGGTGAGCGCCGCCAGTGGCGGAAACAGCGAACCGAAGCAGGGGCAGCGGTCGCAGAGTGCGAGGGGCTTTTGCCCCCGAAGCACGATGCGGGTACCGCAACCCGACATTATCGAGCATTTTGGCAACGCAGATGCCGTGCCGCAGCCGTCGGAGCGGTGCTTAAGCCGTAAGGCGGGAATTGTGCGGTGTTGCCCATAGAAAAAGATGGAATCAATTTAAGGAGGACCCCGGAGTGAAAAAAGCTTCCCGTTTTGCCGCCCTGCTGGCGGCCGTCATGCTCTTCGGCAGCGTGGCTGCCATGCCCGCCCTTGCCGCCGAAGGCGAACCCTCTGCCCCTGTACCGACAGCAACCACCGAGCCTACCGTGACCCCCAACAACAGCGGCTCGGCCTACATCATTGCTCAGACCGTGACCGATGCCGCAGGCGGCGAGATCACCACCATTGACCGGGACAGCCGGTTTAACCTGATTCTGCGCGTGGCGGATTACGGTGCTTACAACAACTTCATTCCCGCGGACCAGATCTCTGCCCGCATCAACTCCTCCGCGTTCACCTTTACCGGCAACGCCGAAGTTGGCCAGCTGTACGAGGAAACCGACGCCAACGGTGCCGGTTACTACAGCTATGTACTGCTGTTCCGCGATGTGATCTACAACGGCGGCGGCAACAGCGTGCCCATCAACCTGAGCTACCTGAATTCCACCATGGCGATGCAGCAGCTCAGCGTTACCCTGGGCCAGTGTGTGGACGAAGACCCCGATACCCCCAACCTGATGATCCGCGCTTCCAGCTACGGCAATGAAGCGGTTGTGGCCGGGACGCCCTTTACCCTGACCCTGACCCTGTACGCCACCGGCGGCCAGGAGAATCTGAACGATGTGGTCATCTCGCTGACCCTGCCGGACGGCATCACCATGACCAGCGGCAGCCTGAGCAGCTACCTGGGCACCATGGCCCCCAAGTCCACCCGCGATGTCAGCTTCAGCCTGACCCCCAGCGCCGGCTTTACCGGCGGCGTGGCCAACATCACCGTGAACAGCGTGGGTACCGGCGCGGACACCAACAAGGCCGTTACCGGTATGTCCACCACCATCTCGGTTCCGGTATCTCAGCCGGACCGCTTTGAGCTGGGCCAGCTGGAGCTCAGCGACAGCATTACGCTGGGCGATTCTGCTTCCGTTACCCTGAACTTTGTCAACAAGGGCCGCAACGCCCTTTCCAACCTGGAAGCCACCCTTTCCGGTGACAATCTGGGCGCCGACACCACTGTGCAGTACATTGGCAACCTGAACGCCGGTTCCTCCAACAGCGTGGATTTTGACATGACCCCCACCCAGGAAGGCACCTGCAACGGTACCATCACCCTGACCTATGAGGACGCCAACGGCACCCTGAAAACCGTCAGCAAAGATTTTTCCTTCTCTGTTCAGCCGGCCATGGACTACGGCAATTCTGGCGATATGGACTCTAACATGGATGACATGCAGCCCCAGCAGACCGGCCTGCCCCTGTGGGCCTATCTGGCAATCGGCGCTGCTGTGATCGTGGTGGTAGTTGTGGTCGTTGTGGTGGTACGCAAAAAGAAGAAGGCCGCCGCACTTGCCAAGCTGGAGGAAGGCAACGATGAAGATATCTGACCAGATCGGGCTGGCTGTCACCAACCTGTCCCGCCGCAAGGGCCGCACGGCACTGACCGTTGTGGGCGTCGTTGTGGGCATCTGTGCGGTTATCGTTATGATCTCCATGGGCATTGCGGAAAGCCATAACAACGACGAAATGCTCAAAAATATGGGCGGCCTGACCAAGATTGAGGTATACAACTACGGCAGCCAGAACATCAATGGGCAGGAGGTCAAGCTGGATAACGAAGCCGTCCAGCGGTTCCGCAAGATCGACCACGTTACGGCTGTCACCCCCTATTACCAGCCGGGCCTAAACCTGTATGTAGAAGCAGGCAAAAACAACCGCTACCGCGCCAGTTCTGTATGGAGCGTTCTCGGCCTGGACCCGGACACCATGCCCCTGCTGGACAACAAGCTGGAAAGCGGCGACTGGCCCAAAAGCGGTGTGAATTACGGCAAGGATGTGATCCCCGTTGTGGTGGGCAAGGAGTTTTTGTATCAGTTTGAGGATACCCGCCGCAGCCAAAACAGCTCCAAACGCCAGCGCTGGAGCGGCGAAACCGATGCCAACGGCAACCAGCTGCCGCCCTTTGTGGATGCTACCAAGGATACCTTTACCCTGACCCTGACCAATGGTGACACCGAGAGCCCCAAGACCCAGAGCTACACGCTCAAAATCGTTGGCGTTGTCTCGGAAGAATCCGAGGATTACATGCTGCAATACGGCATTACTTTCCGCCTGAACGACCTTCTGATGCTGAGCGAAGCCTACAGCAAGCTGGCCAAAACAGATTTTAACCCCAAAAAAGTGACCTATAACGAAGTGTACATTAAGGTCGATAACATCAAGAATGTGGATAAGATCTGCGATGCCTTAAAAGAGGAAGGCTACCAGATCAGCTCCATGGTGGATTACCGCAAGCAGATGCAGCAGCAGACCGCACAGCGCCAGCTGCGCCTGGCGGGTCTGGCGGCCATCAGCCTGTTTGTTGCCGCGCTGAACATCGCCAACACCATGACGATGGCCATTTACGAGCGCACCCGTGAGATCGGCGTGATGAAAGTTCTGGGCTGCGAGATTGGCAACATCCGGCGGATGTTCCTGATTGAAAGCGGTATGATCGGCTTTATCGGCGGCGTAGCCGGTACGATTTTAAGCTACATCATCAGCTTTGGCATGAACAACATGACGATGATCGTATACGGCCTGAACACCCTGCTGATGAAGCTGGGCATCAACGCCACCATCGACCTCAGCTCCCTGATGGGCAGCAGCGATTCGATGTATTACGGCGGTGGAATGTACATGTCTGATTCCGGCAGCGGAACCGTCATGTCCATCATTCCTATCTGGCTGGTGCTGGCTGCCATCGGCTTTGCCGTGGTGGTGGGCCTGCTTTCCGGCATCGTTCCCGCCAGCCGCGCCGTTCGCATCAGCGCCCTGGAGGCCATCCGGCACGATTAAATCAAATGCGCCTTCCCGCAAGGGAGGGCGCGTTTTTGTTTGAATGAAAAAAGAATAAATAGTAAAGAATAATTTCGGTGGACCGCATTCTATGTATTACCCTTTTAGTTTATAGAGACCATAGGGGGCGCACATTGTGCGCCTGCCATCTTTATTACAGAGTGTACCATAAATCATATCTGTAGGGCGGGATGCCCTCATCACGCCGCAGAGAGACATCATAAAATTGTACCACCTGCCCACGTTACGGCCCGCCCCACGGGACGATGCAAGCATCGTCCCCTACAAATCTCTTTTTCTGTTCGCGACAAAATTTTACCTTTCTTCCCCTTCAATACATTTTCTTCCTCGTCATCATACAAAAAACGCGCACAGCGCCCGATATTTATCGGCGCTGTGCGCGTTTTGCTAACTCCTAACTCCTAACTTTCTCCGGTATCTGCGCCCCAATAATTGCCGCAAACATCAAAGCGCACCCTGCCAGTTCTACGCCGGAAAGGGTCTGGCCCAAAATCAGCCAGCCGGCCAAGGCACTGAACACGCTTTCCATGCACATGGCCATGCTGGCAATGGTGGGGTCAAGTTCTTTCTGGCCCACAATTTGCAGCGTGTAGGCCACACCGCTGGACAAAATGCCGCAGTAAGCAATAGATACCGCCGCCCCCTGGATTTGGGCAAAGGTCGGCGTTTCAAACACAAACATAAAAATAGTGGAAAGGACCGCCGTTGCAAAAAATTCTGCAAAGCTCAGCTGCACACCGTCCAGCCTGGGGCTGTAATGATCCACCAGCATAATCTGGAACGCAAACAGCAGCGAGCAGAGCAGCAGCATCCATTCGCCGCCGGTCAGGGTCAGGGTATCGTGCCCCGCCAGGCACAGCAGGTAAAGCCCCGCCAGGCTGATGCAGGCGCAGATTCCCAGTTTGACCCCCGGCCGCCGCCCAAAGAACACCCCCAGCAGCGGTACCAGCACCACATACAGCGCCGTCAAAAAGCCCGCCTTGGCCGTGCTGGTGGTGCCAATGCCGATCTGCTGTGCCGCCGAAGCCGCAAACAGCGCAATGCCGCAGAACACACCGCCCCGCAGCAGCATCCGGCCGTTGATCCAGAACGGAACACCGGGATCCGCTTTGCGGGCCTTGCCGCGGCGCAGCAAAACCAGCACGATCAAAAATGCGCAGGCCAGCCAGCTGCGGGCCGCCAAAAAGGTATACGGCCCCACATAGCCGCTGCCCACACTTTGCGCCACAAAGGCTGTGCCCCAGATCAGTGCCCCCAGCAGAAGCAGCAGGGTGTTGCGCAGCTGTTTTTTATCAAAGTTCATCTTTTGATTCCTCTTTTTGTTTCAGTCATATCCGCAAAATGCCCCGGCGTCGGTCTGCATTGACCGCTGCGCCGGGGCACGCTTCATTTTTGGTTATTCTGCATCCGGGGCAACCAGGTCGTCGCTGCCAATGCCCTCAATTTTCACGCCGCCGGTAATGTAGAACATACCAGAGTCATAGCTGACATTGGCCTTGTACAGCCTGCCGGGGGTCAAGCCGGAGATGGTATAGGTGCTGCACTCCCCGCCGGTCGGGAAATACACCGTGGTGCCCGCCACATAGGAAGTGGTTGCCTTATCCTCCGAAAGTTCCCACAGCGCCACCTTGAACTCCAGAATACCGGTGGATTCTGTGGTGCCATAGCCCGTTACCTGCACGGTATCGGAACCCGCCACAAAATACTCGGTGTTGCGGTTCTGGATGCTGTTAAACGCGACATACAGCGTCCCATCCTGCACCTGTTGGTTCCAGTGGACCGAGGTATCCTGCAGCCCATCCGGGAAGTTCACCTCACCGCCGGGCTGCGCCACAATTTCGTCCGCCTCATCGTCATCGGAACCTTCTTCACGCAGGCCCAGCAGGTCTGCCGTTTTCAAAATCAGATTGCTTGCTACTTCCTTGGGGCTGCAGGCGGTCAGGCTGAGCGCCAGAACCGCTGCCAGCACAAGTGCAGCTGCACGTTTTGCCAGTTTCATCATTCATTGCCCTCCATGGCAGGTAAAGCTGTTTGTAACCCTTTTATTATATCCCAATTCGCCGGGCAGAACAAGTGCTTCTTGGTGAAAACCTGGTAAAACCTAAGGCAATACCGCATAATTCTAAGTGCCGATACGGCGAGCGAGGTGCGGCAGCTGCTAAGCCAAAAGCGCAGATAATACTGGATGTCTTATCGAGCATTTTGGCAACGCAGATGCCGTGCCGCAGCCGCCGAAGCGGTGCTTAAGCCGCTAGGCGGGAATTGTGCGGTATTGCCCTAACCCCTATGGTGTGTTATCCGCGGGTGCCCTCAACGCTGGAATCGGTGCTCCAGCCCTGCAGGTCAGTGGGGTTGATGGAGCCGTTCCAGCGGCCATCGTTCTGGGCGTCGTTCCATTCGTTCCAGGCTGCCTCGCTGCGGATAGCTGTACCGCTGCGGAATGCTGCATCCCACGGGTTGGCGGAATCCGGGTCGGTGGGGTCCCAGCCGCGCTTGCTCTCGTCCGTCGGGTCGGTGTAAATGGTGCCGGGCTTTCCCATGGGGCCGGGGTCATCGGCGTTATCATAGATCACCACGCGAGTGCCGATGGGGCAGTTATCATAGATCCACTTTACATCACAGACCAACAGCCGGATACAGCCCAGGCTGGCCTGGGTGCCCAGCTGGTTGAACTGGTCGTACTCGATATCGTCCTTGTGCTGGCTGTAATACGGCACAGTGTGGAACAGATAGGAATCCCAGATGCGGGTAGCGTACTGGCCATAGCTCGGCCCGGCCAGCAGCCGCCAGTCATAATTGACCGGCGTTGCAAAGAATCCCAGCGGGGTATCCGCGCCGCCGGAGCACACCATGGCCATATACGGCTTGGTGTAGTTACCCTCATCGTCCAGCGCCAGCACCGTCACGGTAGAAGCCGCGCGGTTGACCGCGATCATATAGGGGCAGCCATCTTTGGCACTGTATTTCAGCCCCTCGCTCTGGTAAAATTCATCGGCAGCCAGCTGTTCCATCAAGGCTTTGCCGCGCTCATCCCAAAGCGCCGGGTCCACCACCTGCGGGGCATCCTTGGTGCAGTTTGCGGACGCCGTTGCGGTGGCATCGGCAATGCGCTGTTCTTCCTCGGTCATGGTGGGCTGTTCCTGCTGGCTGTCGCCGCCATCCGTGGTGCTGTCTGCACCATCGGGCGCGGTGGAGCTGGAATCCCCCTGGCTCTGGTTGGGCTTGTTGGTAATGGTGCCATCGGTTTTTACCAGCAAAAAGCAGCCTGCACACACCAAAATAAACACGGCAATGCAGAAAATCAAGGTGATCAGGGCATGCACGCGGCGGTTCTGTTTGCGTGAAACAGCGCGGCGGCGCTGCATATTGCTGCTCCTGGCAGCGGGTGCAGGGCGGCGCTTGGGTCCCTGCGCCGGACGTTTTTGTTGCGGCATTGTGCAGACCTCCCGTTTATGGTGTCAAAATCGTATGTTTCGGGCTTTGCTTCCCACTGCGGGCGGGCGCGGCCCGAACGGAATTCATTTCCCGTATTCTTCCGCCACAAATTTTTCCAGTGCGGCAAAGCTGCGGCGGACCTTCTCGGTATCAATGCAGTACGCCATGCGGAAGTAGCCGGGGCAGCCAAAGCTGTCGCCGGGAACCAACGCCAGGTCATACTTCATGGCCTTTTTGCAGAACGCATTGGCGTCCTCCTCCAGCGCTTTGGGGAAGATATAGAAGGTGCCGGAGGGTTTAACCACGGTAAAGCCCAGCTTTTTCAGCTCGGCGTAAATCAGCTCCATGTTGGTTTCGTACACGCCCAAGTCGCTGGTTTCGTCCAGGCATTCGGCCACGGCCAGCTGGATCAGTGATGCCGGGCAGTTGTGGCCGGTTCCGCGGCTGATCTGGCCGCACATGGGCACAATATACTCGGCGTCCTCGCAGCGCGGGTTCGCAGCCACATAGCCGATGCGCTCGCCCGGCAGGCTCAGGCTCTTGCTGAACGAATAGCAGGTCAACGTATCGTCATAGAACTTGGCGGCGTACTGGATGGGCTGCCCGCCGAACATGATTTCGCGGTACGGCTCATCCGAGATCAAAAAGATTCGGTGCCCATACTTGGCGCTGGCGGCGCGCAGGCGGTCGGCCAGGCCGGTCAGCGTCTCGGCGCTGTAGGCTGCGCCGGAGGGATTGTTGGGGGTGTTGATCAGCACGGCGGCGGTGTTCTCATCCAGCATCGCGTCAAATGCGTCAAAGTCAATCTGGAAATCCTTCGTGCGGGGCGGAACGACCTTCAGATTCAGGCCCGCGCCCTCCACATACGGCTTGTATTCCGGGAAGAACGGCGCAAAGGTGATAATATCCTGCCCCGGCACCGCCACGCAGCGCATGGCGTGGGCCAGCGCACCGGCAGCACCCGTTGCCATAAAGATATGCTCCATACCGTAGTCCATGCCAAAACGGCGGTTCAGGCTTTCGGCCACCGCCTTGCGCACGGCGGGGATGGTCAGCGTGGGGCTGTAGCCATGCAGCGTCACCGGCTCCTTGGTCTGCAGCAGATCGATGCAGGTTTTGGTAAAGTGCTCCGGGCAGGGCACCGAAGGGTTGCCCAGCGAATAATCAAACACATTTTCATAGCCGATCTCAGTCCCGCGAGCCGTGCTCCACTCGGAGATTTGGCGAATAACGGACTTGCCGCTAAGCATATCTTTATAGCGCTGCGCAATCATTTTACAGTTCCTCCCGCCGCAATTTTGCAGTTATTTCATGATAACGTCATACAGTTCATCGCTGTTTTCTGCCAGGTATTCCGCCCCGGCCGCATTCAGTTCCTCCCGCGTGCGGAATCCCCACACCGCCCCGCAGCAGGGCAGGTTCGCATTGTGGGCGGTTTCCACATCCACGTTGCTGTCCCCCACATACAGGGTGCTGGCCGGGTCGGCATGCAGGGCCTGCAGCAGGGCGTTCGTGCCCTCGGCGGCGGGCTTGGGGGCCACGCCGGTCATCTGGCCGCGCACGATCGTAAAATACTGCGTGCCGAAATAATCCTTGACGACCTCTTTTGCCAGCGCATCCGCCTTGTTGGAAAACACCGCCAGCTGCACGCCGTTCGCTTTCAGCTTTGCCAGCATTTCGGGGATGCCGGGGTACGGTGCGGTGGTGTCCCGCAGGTGCTGGCCATAATCCCGCTTAAAATCCGCCAGGGCCGCTTCCAGCACCGCCGGGGTGCGCTGGTCTGCCGGGGCCAGGCGCTCCACCAGTTTAGGGATACCATTGCCCACGAGATAGCGGTACGCCCGGCGCTCATGGGTGGGCCAGCCATATTTCCGGCACAGCCGGTTGCCGGCATCCGCCAGGTCAGTCAGGGTGTTCAGCAGCGTACCATCCAGGTCAAACACTACAGTTTTATACATTTTGTAATATCCTCTATTCTCTATACACATTCTAACTTTTCCCACTGATACGGCAAAAGCCACACTTCTATTATAGGAGCATTTTGCCAAAACGGCAACCGCTTTTGCCTGTTGTTTTGGAGCAAAAGTGTAAATTATACAGCGGCAGGGTGCAATATCACGTAAAGTGTGCTACTATATATTTGTATTGCTGGCCGGGAGTGATCCCACCAAGGGGAGGAAAAAAGATGGACCTGTTTCTTTCAATTCTGAAATCCGTCATTTACGGTGTGATTGAAGGCATCACCGAATGGCTGCCGATTTCCAGCACCGGGCATATGATCCTTGCCGAGCAGGTGCTGAAGTTTGGCTATACGGAAGATTTTATGGAAATGTTCCGCGTTGTCATCCAGCTGGGTGCTATCCTGGCTGTTGTGGTGCTGTATTTCCACAAGCTGTGGCCGTTCTGCAAGGATAATGGCCGCGATACCGGCTTTGCCGCCCACCTGCGCTGGCCCGTGGTTCGGCTGTGGTTCAAAATTATTGCAGCCTGCGTGCCCGCCGCTGTGCTGGGCATTCTGTTGGACGACTGGATGGACGCCCACCTGTATAACAGCGTAGTGGTTGCCCTGATGCTGATTGTGTACGGCGTTGCCTTTATCCTGATCGAGCGCCGCCCGCGGGTGCCCACCACCACCAAGCTTTCCCGCATTACTTACCCGCAGGCGTTCAAGGTTGGCTGCTGGCAGGTGCTCTCCCTGATTCCCGGCACCTCCCGCAGCGGCTCCACCATTCTGGGCGGCATGCTGTGCGGCATGTCCCGCCCGGCTGCCAGCCAGTTCACCTTCTTCCTTGCCATCCCGGTCATGGCCGGTGCCAGTTTGCTCAAGCTGGTCAAGTTCTTTGGCAAGGGCAACAGCTTCACGCTGGATCAGACCGTTGTGCTGATCGTTGGCTGTGCGGTTGCCTTTATCGTTTCCATCATCGCCATCCGCTTCCTGATGGATTACGTCAAGCGCCACACCTTCACCGCGTTCGGCGTTTACCGCATCGCGCTCGGCATTGTTGTTCTGGTGATCTGGGGCGTACAGACCTTTGTGCTGAAAGCGCCCGCCGCCGTGTAACGACCCGGAGTGTATCTGAAATCGAAAATCTCCCCGCTGCATTTTGTGCATCAGCACATTGCAGCGGGGAGATTTTTTCTTGCCATTTTTGTTTTTAAGGCAATACCGCATAATTCTAAGTGCCGATACGGCGAGCGAGGTGCGGCAGATGCCAAGCCAAAAGCGCAGATAATACTGGATGTCTTATCGAGCATTTTGGCAACGCAGATGCCGTGCCGCAGCTGCCGGAGCGGTGCTTAAGCCGCAAGGCGGGAATTGTGCGGTGTTGCCCTAAATCAGAGGAATCCTGGCTGACGTCTGCTTATCAGCTTCTTACTTTTCCACCTGGAACAAATTCTGCTGACTGGTTGCTTTGGCACCGATGTTGTTATACTCCAAATAGAAGTACCCATGCACCCAGGCATCCAGCTCTGCATTCTCGCCGTAGGTGTGGGTCACGCCGTCCACGTCCATATAGTCATTGGCGGCTGTCACCACCGGGGCCACCTGCTTGAGTGCCAGCAGGTACTGGTAATACGGGGTCAGCGGCAGCCCGGCATTTTCCACCAGGGTGGGAGCCAGCATGCACATATCCATGCGGTTGTACTCGTCGGTGGCGCTGGTCTGGCCTGCGTTTTCCAGCGGGTAGTTTGCCCAGATCAGGTAGGGCGTGCTGCGCTCCAAAATCTGCAAATTGTTCTCATCAGTAAAGGTATGGTCGGCCACATGATCCACAAAGCTGGGGGCGTGGTCGCCTGCCATGGCAACAATCACCTTGCGGCCGGTCTTTTCGTACTGCTCGGTCAGGTATTCGGTCAGTTCGCCAAAGGCACGGTCGGTCATATAGATGTTGCTCAGATATTCATCCATGATGGAATCATACTCGCCGTAATCGGTTGCGGCATGCACGATATCCTCCTCCGGGGGGTTCATATCGTAATCGCCGTGGCTCTGGATGGAAACCAGGAACACAAACCGCGGCTGGTCCTCCGGCATTGCTTCATACAAACCTTCCAGGTCGCGGTAGGTGGCGCTGTCGGTCTGGTAGGGGCGGTTGCCATAGGTTTCCTTGGTCGGAAAATCATCCTGGAAGTGGGTCTCGTCAAAGCCCAGCGTCAGCCAGGCAGAATCGCGGCGGTAGTTGGAGTTGGTATAGGGGTGGGCTGCCAGCGTGGCATACCCCAGATCTTTCAGGTTGCTGACCAGGCTGTTTGCCTTGTGCAGGTTCAACCAGTTGAACGGTGTGATGGAGGGCATCAGCATCAGCGAGTTGGAGGAAAGCATCTCGTACTCGCTGGAGTTGGTGCCGCCGCCCACATGCGGGCTGATGGTGTGGCCGTAAATGGAGTTGGGCAGGTTTTTGGTCACCTGCATGATCTCCTGGTCGGTCTGCAGGTCCGTTACCAGGTCAAAGTCATAAAAGCTTTCGGACAGGATCAGGAACACATCAGGGTAGTCCTGCTCGTTTGCCGTTTCGGGGCTGGCCTGATAGTCCTGCGCCATTGCAGCGGCCTCGGTGGCGGCGTCCTCGCTGTAGCCGTCCGGCTGCAGGATGGGGTCCACCATCAGGCTGGCGGCTTCAAGGCTGCCCGCCAGGTAGCCGTACTTATAATAGGTTTCCTGCCAGGCCCAGCCGTAAGTGGTGGCGGGCTTGATGGGGTTGGGGCTGAAATACCCCAGATACAGCACCGCAAAAATGCCGCAGGCGCAGGCCAGCGCATGGGCGCCGCGCTGTTTCCAGCTGCGCTTATGCTTGCCGGCCAGTTTGACCTGCACAACGGCAGCCACCAGCACCGGGATGTACAGCAGCGCAATGGTAATAACTGTCTGGGTAATGTGCAGGGTATAACTGCCCATCACCTCTGCCGCGGTGCCCAGGTTCAGGATGTCCTGCGGCATCAGGGCGGAACCATGCAGGTCCCGCGTGTAATAGTTGACCAGCGCCAGCACGGTAAAAATCAGGCCGGAAACGCCGGTTGCAATGCCCCAGCTGCCGCACAGGGCAAACACCACCAGCGTCAGGCAGAACGCCGTCAGCGCATTGAGCGGTGCGTATACCGGCCACTGCCCCGCCATGTAGTTGGCAGTTACGCCGTCAGAAATTTCTAACTGGTAGCGCGCCACAAAGGCCGCTGCCACAGCCAGCGCAAATGGCAGCACCGTGCCAAGCCAGAAGCGCTTGCTTTTTAATGTTTTTTTGATGTTTTGCATGGGTATCCAGTTCCTTCGCTTTGTTTGTTCGTTAAGTTGCGGTCAACATTCCGCGTCAACACACCGAATGTCCGGTATGCCCGCAAAAGGGCATATTAGGTTAGTATATCATATTTTATGCCAGTTGTGAATCACCGTTTTTCGGCCAAATGCTGCCACTTGTTCCAAATCCGGCCCGCCCGCGCAGATTTTGCATTTACCAACCTACGCTTTCATGTTATAATATTAGTTAATCATCATTTTACCCCATAGACGGAGGCTATTCTATGAAAATTCCTGCAAAAGGTTTTACTCACGGCGGCAAGTTCCATGCAGACGATGTGTTTGCCACAGCGCTGCTGATGATTGTGCGGCCGGATATCAAAGTAACCCGCGGTTTTGTTGTGCCGGATGGTTTTGACGGCATTGTGTACGATGTGGGCTGCGGTATGTTTGACCACCACCAGGAACCGCGCGAAAGCCGCCCCAACGGCGTGCCCTATGCGGCCTTTGGCCTGCTGTGGCGCGTGTTGGGTGCCCAGCTGGTGGGTGCCCACCAGGCCCGCCTGCTGGATGAAAATTTTGTTCAGCCCCTGGACTTGAACGATAACACCGGCGAACAGAACTCCCTGGCCGATGCCATCGGCAGCTTTAACCCCGTGTGGGATTCCGGCGAAGATTCCGATGCCTGCTTCTGGCGCGCCGTGCCCTTTGCCAAGCAGGTGCTGGAAAACGAGATTGCCGCAGCCAACGCCGTGAACCGCGCGGACGAGACCGTCCAGAACGCCTACAAGAACTCCAAGGACGGCATTGTGGTCCTGCCGGACTACATGCCCTGGAAAAACGGCCTGTACAAAACCGATGCCCTGTTTGTTGTCTACCCCAGCCAGCGCGGCGGCTACAGCGCCCAGTGCGTGACCGATTACAAGACCCGCCGCAGCAAGGTGCCGTTCCCGCCCGCATGGGGCGGCCAGCCGGAGGAGATCCTGCGCGAAAAGAGCGGCCTGGCTCTCAAGTTCTGCCACCCCAGCCGTTTCCTTGTCACCGCGGAAACCAAAGAGGATGCCATTGAGGCATGCCGCCGTGCCCTGCGCGCCGCCGGAAGGCCGGTGAGCGCACAGTGAGCGCCGAAACTCTAGAGCAGTTTGGTCCCCGCCCCAGCACCGCGGCGGACTGCCAGCCAGACCCGGCTTCCGCCTGGGTCTACATGGTGCGCTGCGCGGATGGCAGCCTGTATTCCGGCTGGACCAATGACCTTGCCCGCCGCCTGCGCGCCCACAAGGGCGGCAAGGCCGGTGCCAAGTATACCCACGCCAAAGGTGCCGTTAAGCTGACCTATGCCGAGCGCTGCACCGATAAAAGTGCCGCCCTGAAGCGGGAAGCCGCCCTGAAAAAGCTGCCAAAACCCGAAAAGGAAGCCCTTGCCGCCCAGTGGACCGCTGAAAACACCATCACCCTGCGGGATGCCGCGCCGGAGGACGCCGCCGCCGTGGCGGAGCTGTACAACTGGTATGTCACCCACTCCACGGCCACTTTCCAGTATGACCTGTGTACCGAGGAATTCCAGCGCGAAAATATCGCCTATGTGCAGCAGCGCGCGCCGTTCCTGGTTGCCGTCAATGCAGTGGGCAAGCTGTGCGGCTTTGCCTGCGCCCATCCCTGGCACAGCCGCACAGCTTATGCGTGGGATGTGGAGCTGACCGTTTACTGCGCCCACGACTGTGTGGGCCAGGGGGTTGGCGGGCGGCTGTACAAAGCCCTGCTGGACGGCGTGCGCCAGCGCGGCTACTGCAACGCCGTTGCCCTTGTGACCGGCCAGAACAAAGAGAGCTGCGCGTTCCATAAGGCGCTCGGCTTCAAAAAAATCGGCGTGGAACCCCGCACTGGGTACAAGTTCGGCCAATGGCTGGACCTTGCCTATTGGTGGATGGACCTGCGCCCCGGCCAGGAGCCTCCGGAGCCGGTGCGCCTGGGGCGATAAAACTGCATAACACAAAATTAAGCGGGGCACTGCTGATTGGCAGCGCCCCGCTTTTGTTATAAAGGCAATACCGCATAATTCTAAGTGCCGATACGGCGAGCGAGGTGCGGCAGATGCCAAGCCAAAAGCGCAGATAATACTGGATGCTGCAAAGGTGAGCGCCGCCAGTGGCGGAAACAGCGAACCGAAGCAGGGGCAGCGGTCGCAGAGTGCGA
>QFCE01001628.1_pt1 | contig 44958 bp, 29 predicted proteins | sample 5346091 | NCBI WGS metagenome assembly QFCE01 (sample SAMN09062252, study PRJNA434731) | Human gut metagenome, whole genome shotgun sequencing project. | isolation source: stool timepoint A chromium assembly | host: Homo sapiens | collected 2015 | reverse complement strand
AAATCGCAAGCCCGGATATCAGCATACGGATTTGTTTTAAAGCCCAGGAAATGAACGTGCGTCAGATTCAGATCTTTCTGCATTTTCAATAACATCGCTTCCTGCTCGCCGCCGCCGATTAAATAAAGTTCATGTTCAATCCCCTGATCCAGCACATATTTATGCGCCAGCAGCAATCGATCCGCCGCCTTTTGCGGATGAAATCGGATTACTGAAATCACATTCAGTTTTGAAGGATCAATCTCGGCTTGATCTTCTGTTTTTGTCTTTCCTTTTTCCACTTTTTCAGTATTCATCAGATTATGAATCGTTATGACATTCTGAATACCGAAGACCTTTTTATAGGCCTCCGTGGCTTCCGCTGAATCCGCAATATTCAGATCGATCTTTTGCAGAGCGGACTTCACCAATCGCATATGATTCGCTGAGTAATTGCAGACACTGTAATCGGTCAATACCCAATTGACTTTCCGCTTACTATTGCCATAAGCGGTAAAGATTGTACAGAATCCCTCTTTCGCCGCCATTTCCACATCATAGACGCCGGACAGCATCTTTTTTCGCTCCTTGAGGATTTTACTGCGGATCAATCCTGTTTTCATGTACAGCAGCAAGCGCAGCTTACTGAAAAGATGCGGAAGGTCTCCCTTTTTCAGTAATTCTTTGAGCGGGCTGTCCACGGCGTTAAAAAACGATGTTCCTTCAATCACATGCACACCCTCTGGGATATCCTGAAGCAGTGTGCCTGTTTTATGTAAGACCAACAAATCGATTTGATATACCTGCTGATCAAGATTTTTCATCAATGTATTTAAAACGCGGGCAACGCCGCCCATTTCCATTTCATCGTTAACAAATAAAATTCTGCGTTTGTCACGCTGATTTTGACCGGTCATAAATACCGAGCACCGCCTTCCATTGTTTCCTCTTCAACAGCGCAATGATCAGTTTTTTCTTCAATCCCGCTGATTTTACGAATGCATCCTGCTCCCAATCCGGATAACACTGTTTTAATTGCTTCATGTTTTCCGCCAAATACTTTTCCCTGTCTTCCGATTCATCAAAGTCCTTGATCCGCAGCGTTGTTAAATCTAATCCATGGATGATATAGCAATGCTTCATTTCCTGAATAAAGTGGTTTTTCAAAGATGTATCATCGCAATGAACCTCTATATATTCAATGACTCGCTGAATCGCCTTATAGATATCAAATATTTTAGGATTTGCGCTGTGCGCGATCGAACCAGACCGCTGATAATAGACATAAAACGCTTCGTTCACTTTTACAATCCGTTCCGCATTAAAGCAGATCATCGGAATCGTTGCCAAATCCTCATACCATTTTCCAACCGGAAATTCAATGTCCTGAAACAGAGAACGGGCAAAAAGCTTATTACAAGCGCTGTTATTCATACGAATTAATTCCGGGTGGGTTTTCACATCCCCCACGGTAAACTCTCCGCCGCTGGCAAATTCGACCCGGCCGTCATCATAGAGATACTCCATATCGCAAACACCGATTTGAGCTCGCTGCTCGACCATCGCCGCCAACATTTTTTCGATCATCGCCGGGTGAATAAAATCATCGCTGTCGATAAACGCTAAGTATTCTCCCTGCGCTCTTTGAATTCCAAAATTCCGGGCGGCGCTTAATCCGCCATTCGTCTTTTGAAGCAAACGAATTCGTTTGTCTTTTTCAGCCCAGTTCTGCATTAATCGATATGACTCATCCGTTGAGCCGTCATCAATTAAAAGAATTTCCAAATTTGAATACGTCTGATCTACAATTGACTGAACACATCGGTCAAGATAGGCTTGCACGTTATAGACTGGAACAATGACACTGACAAGATGTTTCAATTTTCATCACCTTTTATAGTATACCAGAATTTAATTCGGGTTGTGAATTTTTCAGAGAAGAAACACGCTATAAACTTACTCTTCAGCATTTCGCAATAATGACGGGGTTGAAAAAGCAGCACACTGAATTGCGAATGAAGCAATAATTAAAATACGATACGTATAAAAATAATGCATAAATGAATGATTCCGCAAAACAAGAATCCAAACTAAGGGGACACATACGAAACAGGCCATTATCAGTATTTTCTGAAAGAATACCCGTTGATCGTGAATCAGTAAAGCGACGATTGAAGGAATTTTCGTTATTAATGGGATATAGAATAAAAGAGCATAGGGTAAACGCTGCAGCAATTCCAGATTTTTTTCTAATACCATGGAATAGGTTAGTTCCAAATTCTTCACTTCATCGTTAGTACGCAGAATAATCTGTTGGATCGCATCCAGATAGATATTTTCATGAAGAACCAGCGTAGCGACAGTCCACTTCCCCACCCACATCAGGGAATAACCACCGATCCAGGCGCAGGTGATCGCCGCAAAAGTGATCAAAGATTCTAAAATAGTCGTTTTCTTTTTACCGCTGAATAACAAAAGAACCGCCGGAATTCCAAACGTAATCAGAGGATAAGTCAACAGGTCAAAGTAATTGGTCACCACTCCGATAACGAAAAAGAAATAAATCGCATTTTTTCTTTGATCCAGTTTCTCTCGGAAATGAAATAAAAGAATCGTCGCAATCAATGTGATATACACAATAAACGAATACTGTAAGCAATAGGCCGTAGCGACAGGCATTAGAAAGACAAAAGCAACTAATAAGGGGATCACTAGCTTCCTGCCGCCCTGTTCCGCCATTGTTTTTACAGCCAGACCTAACAAAAGGATTTGTAAAAACAGGTTTAAGATGCGAAAGTCGAGATAGGTCATCGAAGACAATGCCAGCTTTAGCGGAAGCAGGTATCCATGCCAATAACGTGCATAGGCGTAGACCTCTTTCCCTTCTGTCTTTTCTTCAACAAGATCCAGAAAGCTTTGTTGCATCGTTTGGTCCTTGTTGAAATAGTGATGTGCTGCCACAGCATTAACAAAGTTACTTTGATCACTCTCATAAATCATCGTATTCATCATCAGAGCATCCGTATATAAATCCAGCATGGTGGCATCATCGTTTTCGATAACCCTGAAATATTCCGACTCCATTTCCTTTTCAAAAACTTCCAGGTTCTCTGTAAGATTTTCTTTTACGGGCTGAACAGGAAGTGAAAAAGCGATAGTGTTCAGAGCCAGCCCGCTCACTATCGCTATCAATAAAATCAAAATCAGATTTCTTATTATTTTTAATGTGTTCATGTTTGTCATTATAGGAAACTTATGAATGCATGTCAAATTAAGATTTTCTAAATTTTTTTAGTGTCTTACTTTTAATTTCCTGTGTTCATTTAAGATTACAATGACGAATCCAAGTCCGCCAAGTAAACTCAAAACAGATCCACCTTTAAAACCATAGGGTGTAAAATTTAACTGGATTTGATGATAACCTGGCTCTAACAACATTCCTATAAATCCATTATTCACTTTATAAATAGGAATAGAATTGTCATTATCAACAGCTTTCCAACCTTTACTGTAGGGAATTGAAAAATATAAAATCGAAGGCTCATTTACTATCTCTATATAACCTTTTATTCCATTGTTATACTTCTCCGTAACAGTAAACGAAACTTGCGGTTCCTCTGAATTAGCAACTCGATTCATTAAAATCTCTGGAATAATTAATGTTGTACTCCATGTCCACGACGTCATTTGATCTTTTAACGATTCATCCCAATCCCAACTTGCTAAATGATTCGGATTTACTTGGTTTTCACTAACATATGAAGAATAGGTTAAAGCCAATGGACTTAAAGTCCTGAAGCTTCCAAGCTTGATATTCATTAATATCAAACGCCTTTGTTACGCTTAATTCTTGAGGCAGTTCCTGTTGGTTTTTAACTAAGATATATTTTACACCTAAAGATTTTAATTGTTCCTCTGAATTCAGGTTAACATTATGCCAGTTTATTCCATTGTTCTTCAAATATTCTGTTAACTCTGGTTCATAAGTAGAATCATAAGTAGCAGTTGACATATATCCCAAAGGTAAGGATTGATTTTTATTCATATCACTGATCGGCATCAGTTCGTCGGGGTTGACATAAATTCTAAACATAAGGTCTTCATCTACATCTTGCCAATATTTTAATATACCTCTATCAATAGACGGAATAAACGAACGATAATCCTTACTTAAATTCCAACATGTCAATGCCATGCTAAAACACAATTCAAGGTATACGCAAAAATATAAAAACTTAATCAGGCCTTTCTTTATGAATATGCAGTAAATCCCGCCAACCAGTAAATAAATTAAACTCAGCAATAAATGATAATTATGTTCAGGCAAAACAACGGTTTTGTTCATAAAGCCAATGACTAAATAGATGATATACAAAATCACATAAACAGCATAACCTTTAATCAATTTGTTTGTCCAATCATGAATATGTTCTAAGACATAACCAGTCATTAACAATCCAAAAGTAAATATCAAAAACGACCAGCGAAATGAGGGTTGGGATAAACCGTGCATAACAGAATTAAATGGTTTATAGAAGGCTATGGTCAGCAAAATTAGATAAGGAATTACCGTCGTGATTCTAAATTTTTTATTACTAAAAATCAGCGAGCTAAACAATGTTATACAGCCTAGTACAGAAGCATAAATTGAATACCAATAGTCATGTCCATTAAAACCACTGACAAAAATATAAGGGATGGTTGTATAAAGTATCGCAGGAGGTGTAATATAACTAAAAAGAAAACCCATATAAACTCGAAATTCCCAAAAATTATTCCACGTATTATATTCACCTAATCGGGAATTCCCTAACATATACAAAATTGCAGGTAAAACAATAATACATCCCATGAAAAAACCTATAAAATAATAAAACACTAAAATGAAAGCTTTTGCAAAAAACTTCTTTATATTAAACGAATATCTGCGTATCCACGTATGCCAGAAATATAAAGGCAAAAACAGTGTGGTCGGAAACATTAAATAATAATTGGTTATAAACAAAAGAAAAACTGAAAAGATGAATAAACACTTTTTATTTCTGTTGAAATAGCATTCAATCCCCCAAAGCAACAACGGAAAAAAAGCATAAAAGCGATGAAACATATATTGACCCACAAAAATTGTAGATGTACCTGATAATGCATATATTAAAGAGAGCAACAGAATAACATTATTATTTTTAAAACCATATGCATTAAGATAACCCGAAAAGAATAACCCCGATAAAAAAATTAGCGTTAATGATTCGATCATCAGTGCTACATCCAAATTGCTGCGCATTAAAAAGAGAAATGGAAGAAATATATCGCCAACAACATAATACGCTTTTGACGCGTAAAAATTATTCCCTAAAAAGGTATTCCACGAATAAAACGGGAATTCTCCATTTGTTATAAACTTTTCAATTAATCTCAGCCATTCATCATAAAAATAATTATACTGCAGTCGCTGATCAGCATTAAATAAGAATTCACGTCCGCCTAAAATATATATGCCAAAAATCATAAATATGGCTGCTAACAACATAAATATTAAGTTTTTATTTCTGGATATCCATGCTTTCATATTAGCTATATAACGCTCCCTACTTATTCTGATAACAAATTAAACTCATAAAGTTCTGGATTATGTGGGTAAAAACTCCGATAGCGATCACTAATTTCTTTTCGCATTTCATTTGGAACTTGTTCTACTCTTTGATAAATATTGATATGCACATCATTGTCTAAATCATATTCTCTAACTATACGATAATAAGGACCAGACTCTTCAGAATTCAGCATAAATTCTGCTAATATACTGACACATTTCTGATTTTCTGCACCAAACTGAAGTTGAATAGGATCCGCAACAACAATATAGTAATACTGAAAAAAATCAGCGGGTATTCCATCGCGGTAATCATAAGCATCAGCAACCAACAAATTTGCTACCCCTTCATTCTTCTCTGGAAAAAAGGCATTTCTTAACATATCATCGTTAAATAATACAGAATTAGATAAAACATATACGTATTCATATTCATTAGGCGTCTTATCTAAAAATTCTGCCATATTTCGGATTTGATCAAGATCATTACGGATTCTCAAATCAGGAAAAGGAGCTGATATCAACACATTTAATTTATCTAAGAATACACCAACTTTAGGATTTTTACCAAATACCACTGTTTTTGAAAAATTCATACAAATTAAGCAGACAGAAGCCGCAAGAAGTGCAACACTCTTCTTATCAGATAAACAATCAAGAACCTTCTTTAAACCGAAAATCATCAGAATCATCACAGGGCCATTAATAATGTAATAATGATGAGATCCAAAGCTTTGTACACGATTAAATAAAATAACAGCAACTAATGTTTGGATAACACATAAACAAGTAATTAGACGATGTTCTTTCGATTTAATCCCATAAAAGAACCCGATGATTAGCAAAATGATTAAAAGCCAACCGTAAAATTGAATGAACCAGCCAATAACATAAGCAGCCCCACCAACCTTTGCTACAGAATATGCTTCAGCATAGTTATAAGTTGTGATTGTTTTAAATAAAGGGAAGAATAAAGTTAATAGTATGGTTAATGGAATGATGCCGCAAACAAGCATATTCATAAATTGTACTTTTATTTTTGACTTTGTAAGAGAGTGCGCAGACCCTTCCTTTATTAAATATGCTAAAGTATAAGCAATATAGAAACCTACAATCCAATAAGCAAACCATCGTCTAACTAATAATAGAATTATCATAGATATCCCAATAAAGACATTATTTTTCCACTCAAATGTATCTAAGCCGCCTGCATAAACTAATAGCAAGATACTGGTAATGATAGGTAAGCCTGCGCTGCCGATATATCCGAAAACCATGGAATATAAATTACCCGCAAAGGTAGCGATAAACAATCCCAGGAAAGCTTTTTTCAGCGTTGATTGTTTATCTCCTAAAACCATCAAGCTAAAAATATACAATATTAAATTAGCAGGAAGTACAAAACTATTAAACATTGCTAAAATAAATCGCGGATAAGAGCTTCCTAATAACTGCGTTGGCAGATATAAGAACCATTCAGGTAAATATGAGTATTCTGAATAGTTCAATGAAAACCAAAGGTTATCCATGGCTTCTTTTACACTTCGATCCATCATCTGATTAAATTCAACTGATTTACGCCAAAAACCGCCAAAATCCCAATAAGCAATAAACTGTTCTTGTCGCAAATGAAGAAATAACATAACATTAATCATTACGAAATTAAATAAAAGAAACAGCAAAATAGATTTTTTATTAGTTTTTACTGTTTCCCTGATTTTATCATTATGCCATAAAACAACAGCGATCAGTATTAAGAGAATTGGATATACACTGCCCACAAGATATTTCATAATTTCACCTCAATAAATCTTTTCTTATTTTATCCTTTAACCTAATGTTATGCAAGTTTCTAAAATAAGCTCTAGAAAATTAAAGTTTAGTCGAAACAAAAGTAGTTATACTATATAATATATTATAGCTTGTTTTTATGGGAGGATATCATGGACTTAACTACTGATTTTCAAGAATTAGTTTCGCAGAATTTAGATTATGAGTTCTTAAGAAATAAAACACTTCTTATAACCGGGGCAACAGGAATGCTTGGGCGATATTTAACAGAATACTTTATTTATTTAAATGCAGTGAAAAATCTAAATTTAAGGATACTACTTATTGTTCGAAATTTAAAAAAAGTTGAATTATTGTTTGGTGATAAATTAAATAAAAATATTCATTGTTTAGTTTCAGAGTTAAACACACCTTTAAGAACAGAAGAAAAAATCAATTATATCATTCACGCTGCATCATTGGCAGATCCTCAGTATTACAAAACTAATCCAGTTGATGTTACACTGCCCAATATCTTGGGTACTTATTATCTTCTTGAATTAGCTCGCAAGAAAAAAATTGAACATTTTTTATATTTTTCAAGCGCTGAAGTTTATGGTAAAATTTCTAATTCTCAGCTTATTACAGAAAACACATTGGGTACAATTGATCCGTTAGATATCCGCAGTTGTTATAGCGAAAGCAAACGGATGGGTGAAACTCTTTGCAAATCATATTATGAACAATACCAAATCCCTGTTACTTGCCTAAGAATCTTTCATACTTACGGTCCAACATTAGATTATCATCATGATCAACGCGTATTTAGTGAATTTGTTAAATCTGTAATTGAAAATAACCAGATTATTATGAAATCAACCGGAGAAGCAAAACGAGCTTTTTGTTATGTACTAGACCTGGTTTCTGCTTGTCTTACTTTATTGTCTCACGGACTTCCCGGAGAAGCCTACAATATGGCAAATGATGAATGTTTCGTTTCTATCAAAGAACTAGCGCAAGAAATAATCAAAGCTTTTCCAGATAGAAATATTAGGTTTTATAAGGAAAAACGTGAGACAAATTCCTCTTATATTGAAAATAAGGTAACTACCTACATAAATGTATCTACTCAAAAGCTGAGAGCTTTAGGTTGGAAACCTACGATTTCCATTCAGGATGGTTTCCGACGCACAATAGATATGATTGAAGATGAATTAGCCCTCAGAAGATAAAAAGCAGATTACAAGTTCTGCTTTTTTACTTTCTTTTGAATTTTCTTGGCTATAACTAAAATAATCAGTAAAAAAACACCGGTTAAACTTGCCACCATTCCCATCTTAAAACCTTGTGGGATAAAAATCATATGAATTTCACTATACCCCTTCGGAACAGAAAACCCAATCATGCCTCCATTTACTGAATAATATTGAATTTTCTCTCCGTTAATTTCAATATTCCAGCCTTCATCATAAGGAATAGGTATTGATATAAACTCTGAATCGGAAGAATTAATTCCTGCATAGATCTGGTTTGATTGACGATTGATATAGGTACATTCTACATTTCCTGATAAATTAATTAAATTTTCCAACTGATCAAGATCTTCTTCATGACATATTACAGTATTTAATAGTTCTTTGCTTTGAATATTCTCATGATTCAGCGTTATTATATTATGATAAGTTCGGACAAAATTTTGATAATTCAAATTTTCAAATATTAAAAGATAGTTAAATTCCCCTACCTGTTTAAAATTCTTATGAGGAAGTTGTGAAATATCTGTAACCACCGCATACTTTGTGCATAAAAAATCTATCAGATAGGGATCTTTGATCTCATAAGACCATGGTAAATATGACTCTATGTCAGCAATCCGATTCATATCTACAATTGAAGAAGATACGGTGGAATCATATGTCATCAATCCCATAACATTAAAATTTAAATTTAAATTCGTAGAATAATCCCAATAAACAGCACTAGGATCAATATAAATACGATAGAATTGTTCACTATTTTTCTCATCTAATGTTAAAAGATATTGATTCAAATCATTGCGATTCTGTAGTACGTGAGTAACACCTTGAATTGTTTCTTTTGTAAATTGCCGATAATAACTGTTAGAATACACTGACATATAAGACACAAACAACACCTCAACGAAAGTGAAAACAATGAATATCCATTTTTTCCCTTTTAACAAGACAAAATAACCTATCCATAAAAAAGGTAAAGCAATTAATATTAAACTATATTCGCGGCTATATTTTTGAAAAGGAATATTACACAAAATTCCTAATAAAGGTGTTCCTAAAAGAAGGATCAAAGATATAAATAAAACAGACAAGAACAAACATTTTCTATTAATAAGTTGATTTTCATCTAAATAAGGCAGAATCAAAGTAAGATTAACAAACAAAGGAAATTGAAACCAACGAAAAGCCGGTTCACTAAAGCCATGCATAATTGAAGAACCAAACGGTATTATCATAATTAATAAATTAACCAATAAAAAGATTATAATATTTTTGTTCTTTCCTTTTTTTGAAAATATTTGCGGAATCAATAGAGAACAAAATGATCCTGCCCAAAGGCATACATATAATACAGTGTTATTATCAGAAACATAAGTATAGATTGACGAAAATTCATTGGTGCGATTGATGATTATACTTGATGGAAAAAACAAACCAGATAAAATGTAAAAATATGTCTTTATACTATCATAGAATAAGAAAGCAGATGAATTTCCAATTCTTTGATTCGTAAGAATATTAAAAAACTCAGGAATTAATGCGAATCCCGCAAGTAAAACAGCGATAATATAAGTACCAATTAAAGGGATTGCTTCTTTAAAAAAGCCTTTTAATGTATTATGCAAACATGAATATCTATACATAAAATAAATAACACTGAAAACACTAAGTGAATAAAAGTGATAGTAATTTGTTATTGCTAAAAATGCAGTAATTAAGATATATCCTATTTTCTTTTTCTCAATTAAATACCGATCTATTGACAGAAAATATAGTGGGATAAAAATATAAAATGACAGGAAAAATGGATCTTTTAACGCTTCTAATGAATACGAAGAAAACGCAAATAGCAATGAGCCAATAATGCTTGTAGAACTGGAATAATGATGATATTGACAATAGCGATAAAAACAAACCCCTGCAATTCCCAATTTCACAAAAGTCTGTAGCATAATAACTCGATTATAATCAAAATTAGGAAAAATCAATAATGATAAATAATCAAATATATCATGATAATAGAAAAGTTTACTTCCCCAGAAATTATTACCCAGGAATGCAGACCAAGAATAAAATGGAAGTGAACCTGTATTTTTCATTTCTAAGAACATTGTTTTAAGATTTTCATAGAAAGAACTATATTGGGTCCGCATATCCCATCCCAGCATAAAAGGCGTATCTGTAAGAATATATGGAAGGATGATACTGCCTGCTAAACAAGAAAGGAGAATAATTAATAAAATCCATGGCCGCTTTCTAAATACTTTGCTCATTTTTATATCTCCTGCTATTTCTAGTTTTTAATTTTTCATGAATAATTAATACAACATATCCCATAATTCCAATCAAAGATATTATTGCTCCTTGTTTAAAGCCTACAGGTGTAAAATACATTTCAATTTGATTATTACCCGCTTCAACCTCAAATCCAACAAAGCCACCATTAACAGAATATGTTTTTACATTTTGTCCATTTACAAAGACATTCCAGCCTTCATCATAAGGCAGCGACAAAACAAGAAAACTAGACTCGTCTGTATCACATGTGCCAGTTAGATAGTTTCCTTGATATTTGATATTCTCTAGTTCAGCCCTAGAAGTAGATTTCATTTTTTCTTGAATTGTTTGCAACTCTTTTGAGCTGCATAAAACAGTATCAGTTAGTAAAGATAAAGGATTTCCTATATTATAATTTTCATAAGATATTATTTTATTATACGTTGTACCTAGCGGTCGATAATCATCATTTCTATAAACTAATAAACCAGACCTATAATTGTCTGTCAGCAATCGCCAATTTAATCCTTCAGGCAACTCTGAAAAGTGTGTGACAATAGCGTATTTCACGCTTAAAAATTGTAACACATTAGGTTCTTTAATGTTAAAAATCCATTCAGAATCATAATCTTTTACTTCTGGTACAATCTCTTTCATCTTATTAAAACTTGGTGCATAGGTAGAATCGTAAGTCATTGTTCCTTGCAATTGGACCATTAAACTCATATTATGACTAAAGTCCCAATAAATTGATTCTAAAGGAATATAAATTCTATAATATTGCAAACAATTGATCGGTTCAATGTTTTCCAAAAAAACATTTAATTCATTATCTTCATCTTGTAATACATGCGTAACAGAATCAATGAATTCATAAGTTATTCCTTCACTATGCATCCGAGAATAATATAAAGTAAATCCTGAAAAGGAATATTCAATACACAACACCGTTAAGATCCATATATAAGATTTTTTATTTAATAAAAGCCAAGTGTTCAAAATCACAAAAATAATAGCAGCTAAAAACAGCAATATTTGATTTCTATAAGCAGATATTGTATTTCCCTTTGAAAGGATCACAGTCAGCGGAATAACTGCAATTAATACAAAGATCGAAATACCCATTGTTATCTTTAAATTTTTAATATTTAATTGATTGATATTTTCCAAATAATTACATACAGTCAAAATTTGAACAAGGATTAATATCATTGTCCATCGAAAAGTTGGATCACTAAAACCATGAGCCATTGAACTTAAAAATGGGAATATCAAAAATAAATTCAAAATTATATAGAATATTAAAGTTACTTTTCTGAAATTTTTATCTTTATCCGAAAAAATTTGCGGTAGCAAAACAGCAGTTAAAGTTCCGCTATATAAACATAGTTCTCTAGTTGTATGGGTAGCAGTTTCAAAAACGTTAGTTCGATAAATATAGATATAATTCGGTACTAACCGAGCGCATAATTCGTGAAGATAAATACTTGGTTGTTCAAAAAACAGTTTCAAAGAAAATTGACCAACACGGTCATTTTGAAGAATATATGCCATTGTCGGCAATGTTAACACACCGGTCATAAAAACACCTAGCAAATAACAACCAATTAAAACTAGGGTATCTTTTATAAAATTTTTAAAATTATCTTTTAACAAGCTATAGCGATAGATATAATAAATTGGAGTAAAGAAAGATAGAGTATAAAAGAAATAAAAATTTGTGAATAATAAAATCATGCAGATAAAAGGAAACATCAGCTTTTTCCCTTTTCGCAAATATAATTCTATGGACGCAAAATATAATGGCATCCAGCAATAGAATGAAAGAAATGATAATTGCCCGCTATAAAAAATTGCCCAAGAACTGAATGTATAAGCAATAGAACCAATAAATTTAACTTTAGAATTCAGTTTATAGCATCCTAGCAAATAATACATTGTCCATCCTGAAACTAAAAATTTTATTACTTCTAATATTTGAGCAACATCAAAGAAGTTCAAAGGGATTAACAAACCTATGTAACTAAATATATCCCCCATCAAGTAGTAACTTTTAGAAGCATAGAAATTATTGCCTAAAAATAAATTCCATGAGTAAAAAGGTAATTGTTTTGTTTCAAAAAACTGTATTATCAAATTCTTAAATTCAGTATAAAACTCAAACCATTGTGGTTTTATATCAGTACCGTATGTCAATGGCATCTGATTTAATAAATAAGGTGACATCATAAAAAAGCTTATAAAAAGAACCAATAAGCTTAATAAGACTATCTCTTTTATTTCTTTTTTTAACATATTACATCCATCCTTTACATGCAGTATAACAGATAAACCTGAATTTAGTACCTTTCTTCTAAATTTTTTCTATTCCAATAAACTAATGTAAAAATTACCGGGGCTGCAGCTATTACAGGCAGCACATATCTAATATAACCAGATATAGGAGAAACACAGCATACCAAAATATTAATAATTGATGGCATTATGCAAATTAATTGTTTTCCTTGCTTATGAATTATCAGATAAATAAAGGCACTAATAACAATCCAAGCATAAAAGCCACAACTATATAGTATTCCAGTTATAGGAAAATCACGCAGAAAATAAGCTGTTCCTTCAAGAAATGAACGAAAAGATTTTGTTTCCGCAGCATCAGAATAATGAAAAACTTCTGATGCTGGATTTATGGATCTATACCAGCCAAGGCCTTCATAAGCTTCTTTAATATCAGGATAATAATAACCATATGAACTCTCGATAAAAGAAGAGATATAACTCATCGGATGTTTCGATAGTTGATTTAACCAAATTTTCAAATAATCTCCCATTCGATCTTCCAAAATGTATTTTTCGCTCTCTTCATCTACTCTCAAACAATTTTTAGCGAAATCAGCATTTCTAGGATTATACTCATATGGTAATCTCCAATACTCAAATATTTCATCCAAACTTTTATACTCTTCCGGTGTTACATCATCCAGATGTTCAGCACCATAACGAGCCGTCTGTTGCAGCATTACAGTAAACATATCTATTTTGAAGTTTAACTTTTTTATTCCCATACTATAAAATTTTTGGTTAATCCCGGAAGTTATACATAAAACGCATAATAAAACTAAGCAAAGTTGAATTTTATATTTCTTTGTAAATAGTATAAATAATGGGAATGATAATATAAGCGTATAAATGCCATTATTTCTTGTCAGAATCAAGAATATTAAAGTTATTACCAAACCTACATAATAGAACTTCTTATTAAGATACTCATCAGGAAATAGAACACCAAAGCATAAGAATACAGTATATATGAGTGTTAACGGATAATATAATGAATCTTTGATAATCGTTACTGTAAAAACAGGAAAAACTGTAAACAAAGAATAAAAAAGCAATGTAATCCATCGAACCTTATAAGGTAACTTACATTTTTTCATTAATTTAAGCACAAGAAGTATAGCTATTACTAATAGAATAAGTTGAATAATAACAAGGAAAAATAAGAAGATTTCACTCTGGAATTTTTCATATAAATTAGCAAAGTAACCATATAATAACGTAACAAATGGAGGATGATGATCTGTTTTCGCAAACAAATTCAAATACTCTCCAATTTGGTAGGCCCCATCATAAGAAATACTAGCTGGATAAAAGGCAATAATATAAGGTAAATAACAAAGAAGCAGTGTAAAAATTGATAATAAAATATAATGTTGATCAAAAACAAATTCGTTGAACTTAAATCTGTTTTCATCCTCAATATTATCAAAAAGATGTAATAGCATTTTTATAACTCTTTTAAATAGGTAATAAAACCCTAAATATAAGATAGGAATTAAAAAAATTTGAAAATATAATATCCAGCTTGTTTCTGTTGACACCACTTTATATTGAAAATATCTTCCGATTGCCATTATTATAGCAAAAATAACTGATAAGGTTATAATATAGTTTGTATCATTTTTATATTTTTGTTTTACTCTATCAACATAATTATAAAAAAACATTAATAGTACTGGAATTAATATTCCATTTATTCCGTAGCCTTTGAATGCTTCAGTGAAATTGTCCAACCATATATATTCACCTTCAATGACTCTAGGTCCACAATAAACTAAAGCCATATAACCAAGAATACTCTGAAATACAATCAATGCTTTTCTTTTCATAATCTACCTCTTGAAATTTTGTTGTTTAATCGACCATATAAATAATGAATTATAATCGTAATCAAAGTAATACTAGAAATAATAAATCCTAGTTTTTTACCTGGTACACTGTAGTTAAATCTTAATTTATGCTCCCCTTTATTAAGAATCACTCCAATAAACCCACCCGCAACATTTAGCATATCCAAATTTCTATTGTCTTGATCATAAACTCTCCAACCACGATCATAAGGAATAGTGAAAAGAGCAACTACATCAGTCTCGTTCGTTATATTAATACTAATAGTATTGTCAGAAACATCCAATATTTCATAAGAACAATTTAACTCTGGCTCTATATCCTGAAATTTTTTCACAACACCTTCTGAAATCGGTAAATATTGACTTATTGTATCAGCAATTTCATATAAATATGTTCGTTCCCTATTATTTGCCATCTCTTTTATAACATCAATGGATATCATTTTATTGTAAAATTTTACAATATCGCTTTTACAATTTAGTTTATACACTTTAAACTTTTCATTGCTAACTTCATATTCTTCCTTGCCCAAATAATCCCACAAACTTATATCAGAATTTTCCGTAGTTATAACATATTTTACCCCTAAAAAATCAAACAATTCCGGCTCATTTATATTAATAAGCCATGTTGTTTCAGGGTAATGTCTAATCATACCTAAGAAATATTTTAGTGCGTATTCATAAGTCGAATCATATGCCTTAATTCCTGGGTATTCAAAATACATTGGACTATTATAAACTTCATCATCTATATATAATCTATAAAAAGTTGGATCCTTTTCTTTTAGATAATGTACGATTTCAGATATTTCTTTTTCATGTATCAAATAACTCATTTCACTTTCATTTACTTGCAACTGGAAAAACAAAGATATTTTCGCAAACAGAATACATTCTATAATAGAGATTATTACACAAAGTGAAATCATTTTTCTATTCTCTTTTGAGTTATATAAAAATAAAAATTCAATCGTAACAAAACATAAAGCAACAAACAACAATACTAAATCTTGGTAATTTTTAATTACACTATGTTTAATACAAATAGGTATTAAAACACATAAACAAAGTAACAAAATATAAATTAGGAAAATGGTCTTCACTAAGACTCCCTTATCAAAATTTCCTTTTATTAAGCCATCAAAAGCTTTTGCTCCTTCTAATAATAATATAATAGTTATAATCCAAGTATAACGTAAACTATAAGTGAAATGAAATATAAGTCCTATTAGTGGCGAGCAAACTAATATAATAGATATAAATAAATCAAGAATCAAAATTTTCCTATTTATATTTTTTTTTATTAAATTTTGTGGAATAAGTAATAAAGATAAGGAACCTATATAAAGTCCAATTTGATAAAAATTATATTCACTAACTCTATAAAAACTTTGATCACATTTAATAACAGGAACAAATATACTTGAAATAATCTGCAAAACATTTTCAGATTTCCATCCAAACATAGGCGTATCATAAGAATTTAATCTTGGACTAGATAACATGTGTAACAAAGAAGGCAACCAAACAAAAGATGACAATAATACACCTACTAAAAAAGCTTTGAACACCTTCAATGAATCCTTAAAAAAAGGCAATATTCCTATTGGATGCTTTGAAACATAATAATTGATGCACCAATAACCAAGTATAAAAAAGCACAAAGTCCAAGCTAGGTAATAGTTTGTGCTAATAATTAGCATTATTGAAATAGAAAATATTGAATATTTATCTTTCCTTAAAATTTTTTCTATTCCTATTAAAACCAAAGGAATCCAGCTATAGAAGCTAATAAAAACAGGTTGCTCAATAAAAATTAAAACCCAGCCAGAAAACATAAAGAAAACAGCAAATATTAAACAAGTTTTAAAAGAATAATTAAAATTTCTTAAAAACTTATAAAACAGATAACAGCCAATAAAAAGTTTTAATAAAGTAACATAAAATAAAGACCATGCTACATCATTAACAAATAAATAAATTATATAGGCAATCCATGCAAATATATCGCCTACCATATAATAGGCTTTAGAACCATAAAAATTAAGGCCTAATAAACTATTCCATGTCCAACCAATGTTTCCGGTCCCTATTAATCGAAAAAACTCTTTATAAAAAGGAATGTGTTGTAAATTATAATCATCACGTAAGATAAAAGGACAAATCCCATTGCTATTTTTGATATAAGGAAAAAAAATTATAAAAAGAATTAAAATAATAATAAAAGCAGCTACTATATCAGTTTTCTTTTCCTCTTTTAAACGCATTCATTCGTCCCCCTTCAAAAGTTTTATTCTGTAAACAACAAAGCCAAAAAAGCAAAATAATAATCGATAAAATGGTTACTAAACCGCCAAGCTTTAATCCCCTCGGAATATATATCGCTCTGATATTATGAAATCCCTTATCTAAATAAAGTGTACTATAAATACCTAAACTTTCATAGCTATTAACTTTATTACCATCAACATAAAATCTCCAATTTTGATCATAAGGTATTTGTAAAATTAGATTTGAAGGCTCTTTGACCTCGATATGCCCCGCAATATAACCATTCTTTTTATTCTCTATCATGAAGGTATTATTATTAATCAAACTTGTAAAAGCTTCCTCAAAAACATCCATATCCTGATAAAACAAATTTACAGACTGAATATCCAGTTGTTCTTCCTCAAGTTTCAATTTCAAAGTAACTATCTCATCTTTATCATACTCCCCTAAACGAATCATTTGATGTTGTCCATAAGTGAAATAATCACAAAGATATTCATTATTTATAAACAGCTTTACTTTTCTCTCATCATTGGATGTTAAATAAATGAAAACTGGTCCTTTTTTTGGCATTGCAAACTGATATTCAAGAAAAGGATCTTCACCATTCACAATATAATTAAAATAATCATCGTTCTGAATAATGTCATTTTTGATAATACTAAATTCCAGACTTTTCATAATTTCTAAATTTTCATTATTACTAAGAACTTTCCAGATATTATTTTGATTTGATAACCACGAAAAGTCGACAGGATAATATGTATGTACAGGCCCAGAAGTCAAAAAACCAAACGGTAAAGTAAAATCATTTAAATATAGAGTAGAATCACCATAAGTATTTAACGCGGTATATCCCATACTTATTTTTTGCTGCGTCAAAATATACTTAATCCCCAGTAATGAATCATTCGCATACGTTGTCCCACTATTATAATAAGTCCAATTATCTTCTGTGCATAACCCTAATTGAGAATATAAATAGCTACGCACAAAAGAAGCTTCTGCCGAGCTGTTATGAGATAAACCAGAATAATTTAAAAGCATAGGATCATTCTGCGTTCTTTGAAAAGTCTTTTCAAATCTATAAAAACCACTATCTTTTTTTCTAATACTTTTTATGATTGGCTCTACCTTATCAACGTAAGTTTTATACTCATTTAAAGATAAATACGGTATTTCCTTCAAACTAAAATAACCATTTACAGTAAGTTCTAATACTAAAACTACCAACAATGTTCCTTTGGCTTTCATATTTTTAAGAAAATACAAAATTATAAAAGAAATAAAAATAAGGCTGGCTAAAAATTTATAAATATTTAGATAACTAAAATTTCCCATATAACCAATTAAAATAAATAAACTTAGCATGCCTGCACTTAAGAGAACAATTCCTTTATTATTGCCTTCGAGAGTTGTATTCAATCCTTTATGACCAATTAATAATACAAAAAAAGCAAATATAAAACTATAGCGATAAGGGAACCAATTTGGCTTACTGAAGCCATGCCAAATCAAATTAATAGGTTCGAAGATAAAGGAAACTAAAAACAACAATAATATTAGGAAGCATCCTGTTTTCTCTCTTTTATCAATCTTCTTATTAAGGAAATAAAAAACAAAGCTTAATAAACCGATATAACTACAATAAATGTTAGGCTTTCCAGACATAGCTTCATTAAAATTATAACAGCCTAATATTAATTTACTAAATAAATCCCTTAACGTTAAGTTAGCTTGCCACTGTATACTTGATAGATCAAATAATCCTTTTGTCGTTTCCAATGAATACTTTACAGGAATCAGCAAAACCGCTGCCAAACCACCTGAAATAATCGATGCAAAGCAAAAATTAATAAAAACTTTGCTGGATCGTAGTGATCGAGTCTCCTCTTTGAAATAAAAACAATAGAAAAAATAAATAACAGAAAAAATACAAAGCATGTAGCCTATATAATAATTAGTAAAGATGCTTGCCGACAAACTAAAAATATAAAAAGCCGGAGATTTTCCAACTATAATTTTTTCAATTCCCATAGCAATTAAAGGCAAGAGTATGATTCCATCTAGCCAAATTACATTACTATAATTAGCGATAACAAAAGCCATCAATGCGTAAGCGGTTGAAAAAATTAACGAAGTATATCCATTATTTTTTAGAAAAAGATTAAATGTATATCCTGCCGAGCCTATTTTTAAAATAATTATAAGCGTCATCGCAATAGGCAAATTGCTTGTAGAAAAAAACAGAGCAATGAGGTTAAAAGGACTCATCAGGTAATATGAAACCAAGCCTATCATATCTCCGCCTAATGTTTTTGAGAAAGAATAAAAGAGAGTCGTAGGATCTCTGAAAATTTCTTTTAAATAACTGAAAAACGAAATATATTGAGAATCTAAATCAAGGCTCACTATCGTTTGCTCACCAAAGGGCCATAATTTAACTGTATAAAGGATTAATAAAAAGCAAAATATTGGAATAAGCAAAGAAAGTAAACGTATTTTTAGCTTTTCAAAATTTATCTTATTCATGTTTCACCGCTTTAAAAATTTATTCTTTCTTCTTCCACAACTAACGGACGATTCATTAAACGTTTGTTCATTGCTATGATATATTCTCCAATCAACCCTATAAAAAACAGTTGAAGCGACCCAAACACAAATACGCCAATTAAAATAGGCGCCTGCCCCATGGGGAATGTATACCAATTTATTAACTTAAGCACTAAATAGAGAAAGGCGACAAATAAACTCAATATAGAAAAGATAAATCCGATAAAAGTTGCAGCTCGTAACCCTATTGTCGTATAAGAAGTAAAGCTTAACATTGCTAAGTCATATAACCGAAAGAAATTATTTTTTGTTTTTCCCGCTCTGCGCTGTTGCTGCGTATAAGCAATTTCCTTTCTTTCCGGTCCCAACTCGGCCACAATACCTCTTAAAAATGGCGTTGGATCTTTTAACTCTCGTAGTGTTTGCACAAAACTAGCATCATATAAACCAAAGCCAGTGAAATGCTCTATTTGTTCAAAGTCTGAAAATTTATTTAACAACTTGTAATAGAGGCTGCGGAATGTATACATTACTTTATTTTCTTTACTTGTTGTCTTTCTTCCTATTACGATCTTATAGCCTTGTTCCCATTCTCGAACAAATTGGTGAATCATGTCGATCGGATCTTGGAAGTCAGCGCAGATAAGAATAGTACAATCTCCCGTGCTCGAAAGTATCCCATAGAATGGAGAATTAGCCTGTCCAAAATTTTTAGTATTAAATATCGCTTTTATTTTAGGATTTTCATTGCATAAATGTCTGATAATGCTTCGAGTGTTATCCCTTGAATTATTATCAATGAATATTAATTCATAATCATATGTATTACAGTTTATACTCAATTCGTTAATAATAGCTTCTGATAAAGGCTTTACATTTTCCTCTTCATTATAAGTAGGGACAACTATACTAATCTTTTTCATGTTATTTCCGCCTTTCTCAACCTATTTATCTTACGTTATCTTTTAATCATTTACAATATCAGCTTGCTTTTACCTTCTTATACCCTAAGAATATAACGATTATACATGCTCCAAAGCTAATTCCCAGCCCAAGCTTCAAACCTGAGGGCATAAATTTAAATTGGATTCTATGAACTCCCTCATCTAATTCAAAACCAATAAATACTTCATTCACTTCTTTGACATCCACTATTTTACCATTATCCCAGACTTTCCAGCCTGGATTATATGGAATAGTGGTGGCAACCCATTTTTTTTCATTGTTAATTGTTATATCCGCAGAGAGATCTTCACCTAAAACTAAAACATTTTCAAAGTGATCTTCTGAAGCTAAGCGAGAAAAGCATTGGTCGATAACCTTATCAGAAATCCAATATACATTAACAGGAATATATTCATTTATATTATTAAAATTCTTGCAATAGATATATACTTCATCTATATCTTGATCAACACGGATGGCAGTATATCCATATTCATAATTTTCCTCGTATTTTACTTGTTTTCCATTTTTATAAAATTCGTAAGCAACTATGCCATAAGGATTACTTTGACTGTAATCAACAAACAAATAGCCCTCTTTCTCATGCCAAGGAAAACCAGAATTAACTAAGTTCTCAGCAATTAATGGATAAATATCATTAATATTTGATTCGTTATTCTTTGCCTCTGGAATTACAATTGAATTTAACAGAACAATGTCTTCCTGAGATTTGTCAAGATCTTCCAGGATATTGAATCCCGATATTTTTGAACTAGCATAACCTAATGACATATCGAGAGAATTTTTATAAACTTTTTGTTTTGATGACTCATAGATCAAATCATAGGTATGAGGAATTAAAAATTGATTATCTTCCCACGTAATCATATACTTTGAGCCTAATAAAGACTTAAGTAAAAACTTTGAAGGTTGATAACCTAGAAACCAATTATCAGTACTTCGATTATCATACAAAGGCCTTGTTTCATGATTATAGACATTAAAATAGGAAGTAAAACCATTATATCGTTTCACTATTGGATAATTATAAGCAATGCTTGAATTATCTGCAAAATCGATACGATAAAATCCAGAATCCTGTTTTTTTATAAAATCAACGGCATCTGTGTTTAACATTTTCTGTTGATATTCATTCCAACTCTCGGAATTAGCAACTAAACTATTCGTACCATTGACAACTCTCAGACACATACAAAATACTGCTTCGACAATCACGGTACTTATTAATAAAGCTTTACAAAACTTATTTTTATTCTTTAATAAAGAAAATGTATAGAGAACAACACAACCGGAAACAACAACACAGACTCGTTTAATCACACTCTGATTTATTTCTGTTGTCCAGCCTAATTTCATGCTCAACAAAGAAATACCAATAAGAACTAAAATGCATCCCCCTCCCGATACAGCTAACAGCCTTTTATCAAGTTGTTCTTCATTCTGTAGGATATAGGCAATAAGCATAACATTGAAAACAATATAATAAAAACTCCAGCGAATTGACGTGTTACCGTTAAAAACTAAATAAAAGACCGGAAACAGAAGCATCGCATATAAAACTAAACTTGTTATTATTAGGGGTTTCTTCCCTCTAAACTTTATTTTCAAAAGTTGAGGCAATAAGAGAACAAATAGAATAAATGAATAATTATAAACAGTATAAACACGATTATCCAATTTTAAGAAAGGAGAACTGAAAATATTATAATCATAATCATTAATTACTGGTGAAAATAATGATGTTATAACTCGAATCAAATCCCCGCCTAACAAAGGATTGAATAATGACTCCGTTCCACTTCCTATGCGATCAGTTGATAATAACATGAGTCCTGCAGGTAATAATGCAAAGGCTGACAAAGCAACTCCTAACAAATAATAAACAAAAACAGATAAGAATTTCTGAAAGAAAAACTTAAAAGTCACTTTTTCATATTTCATGAAAAGTCTGCATATCATGTAGATCAATAATAGCCAAGAAAACATATATAAAATATAGGGACTGATAATTGATGACAAACAAATAATTAGAGTGAAACCTAACTTTTTCCTTCCTTCAAGAATTTCTTCGCTAAAATACAAAAGAAAAGCTAAATAGAGATACGCATCTAGAAAATAGCTGAAATGCAGCCAGTACATTGCCCAGCCGGAGAAGGTAAAGATTAAAGCCCCGATGAGTTTCGCTTTATCACTGCAAACTAATTTGTCTAGCCATAGCCAAGCAGCAGTTCCAATTAAGAAGAAACGCAAGCTATCCAGTACAGGAATAAAATAAGGAATCCAGTCACTCGTGGGCAGTAATAAATTTAAATAGAAGGAAGGCGAACCTAATATCGTATAATAATAGACAAGGTTACTTGCACCTAATCCGATGGAATGATTCCATAGAGTAAACCCACTCTCTTTAAACTGCGTATACAAATCAATCATATAAGGGATTAATGCCTCAGTCTGATCTCCCCAGAAAACTAAAGTATAATGATTGATTACATAAACATAGGTATAAAATGCACAAAGAATCAAAGTCAAACAGCCCCACAAAGGCAGGATTTTTCTTATTTTTACACTCATAAATCCATCAACTTTCTATAAAGAACACGATCTAATGGTGGTTCTTGATCGGTATTCGGTTTCCCAACAGATAATTTAGGTATAACATAAGTTTCTTCTGGCAGACTGATTTCAATCAAGCATGGTCCCATATCGTCAAAAACATGGTTTACTGTAAAATCGCTATCAGAGAATTCATAAAATGGAATATTATAAGCCTCTGAAATTTTCCTCAAGTTACAACTAAAATAGTTTCCAGAAGCTATCGTTTGCGCATATCGTGAATCAAAATACATTTCTTGAAAATGTCTAATCATACCTAGAGAATGATTATTAAATACTATTATCTTTATCGGCAGATGATGACTGGCAATAAACTGTAATTCCTGAATATTCATTTGAAATCCACCATCACCATTAAAACATACAATCGGTTTCCTAGAAGCATAATAGGCGCCAATTGCGGCAGGCAAAGAATATCCCATTGCCCCATGTCCCCCAGAAAATAAAATTCTTTGATTTTCTTTCACCTGAAAAGATTGTGAAATCCATACCTGATTCTGTCCCACATCTGTGGTAATGACTACATCTTCAGGAATCTTCTCGCTTAAAGAAGTAACAATTTGATTAGGTAATTGATCATCAATACTGCTCAGTTCATTCCTAATCGTGTTACAAAGTTTAATCCAATCCTCATTTTCATTCAAATAATTTCTTAAAATTTGTGATAATACTGGAATTGCTTCTTTTAAATCCAAGTTAATATCAATCTCATCTGTTTTGATTTTATTTGTGCATTCCTGACGATCAATATCCACACGAATAAGTTTAGCATGCGGTGCAAAATTCTTTTGATTCACACCCGTTTGCCGAATATCTAAGCGACTTCCCAATGTAATTAACAAATCACACTTCTCTACAATAAAATTAGCTGTACGATCGCCATAGGCGCCAATAAAGCCATACTTCATAGAATGATTACTAGGCAAAGTATCGATTGCGATCATACTAGTTACTACAGGTATACGATTCTCATTGATTAACTCAACGAATTGGTTCAATGAACCACTTTGACGAATTCCAGCCCCCGCTAGAAAACAAGGCCTTTTAGCAGTTTTGACAATATCAATTATAACCTGCAGCTGATTTTCATCTATCAAGTTCGGTACTTGATTCTGCGCTCCGTTTATAGAATAAACAATGTCAGCACGTTGAACATTCATTGGAACATCTAGTACTACAGGTCCACAACGCCCATCCATCGCAATGGAATAAGCTTTTTCTAATTCTGGCAATAAGTCTTCCGGTTTTTCTATATATGAACAATATTTCGTAACAGGCCTGACAATTCCTAGAATATCAGTTTCTTGAAATCCTTTTTGCCTGCAGGAAAGACCTTTGCCTGACTCGTAGGTATTGACCTGCCCTGTTATAAATATTGCGGGAATTCCATCAAAATAGGCATTGCAAATACCGGTAATCAAGTTCGTCGCTCCCGGACCACTCGTCGCATAAGCGACTCCTGGCTTTAGACTAACTTGGGCGTATCCACAGGCCGCAAATGACGCGCCTTGTTCATTATAGGTAACATGGGCGGAGATTTTATTTTTATATTTATCAAAGGAATCCATTAAATGAGTTACCATACCTCCTGGATATCCAAAAATATCAGTAATCTGTTTATCAATAAAAAATTGAACGATGGCATCAGAAGCTTTCATAATCATTCTCCTTTTTCTTCTCTTATTTTACACTAAGAAGAATATGAATAAAAGTCATTCTCCCTTATGAAAACGAGAAGAGATCAGCGCTCTTCTCGTTTACTAAAATAATTATGAATAATTTTGCTCATAAAATCCAACTTTTGCTTATTCATTTTCGGTGAAACACCAATCCAAAATGTGTTTTCCATAATGTGATCCGTATTTTTTAAATCACCAACAACTCGATATCCCGATTGTTGTTCTCGTAACTGGTCAAAACATGGATGTTTAATCATATTCCCTGCAAATAACATTCTTGTTTGAATATTATTTGATTCGATAAATTGAACAAGTTCGTTTCTATCCACGCCTTCTTTCACTGTTATAAGAAAGCCAAACCACGAAGGATTTGAATTTACCGTAGCTTCAGGAAGAATCAAATAAGATTCAAGATCTTTCAAATTATCTTTCAAATACTCAAAATTCTCTCGGCGTTGTTTTGTAAATTCATTAAGTTTCTTTAGCTGGGCAACCCCTATCGAAGCTTGCATCTCTGTCGCTTTCAGATTATATCCAAAGTGTGAATAAACATATTTATGATCATAGCCTTTTGGCAATAATCCGTATTGCCCATCATAACGATGCCCGCAGAAGTTATCATGTCCGCTTGGACAGATACAGTCTCTACCCCAATCTCTAAACGACAAAGCTATTTTATAAAGCAAAGCATTATTAGTATAAACAGCTCCCCCTTCGCCCATTGTCATATGATGAGGCGGATAAAAGCTAGATGTTCCAATATCGCCAATGGTTCCTGTTAGTTTTTCTTCCCCATTAAGGTAATAAGTTGATCCTAATGCATCACAATTGTCCTCAATCAACCAGAGATTATATTTATCACAGAATGCTTTTACTTTCTCTAAATCAAACGGGTTTCCTAACGTATGTGCTATCATAACAGCCTTTGTTTTCTCACTAACAGCGGCTTCCAATTGACTAACATCAATATTATAGGTAGGGATAGTAACATCTACAAAGACCGGAATAGCCCCATACTGCAAGATAGGAGAGATCGTCGTAGGAAAACCAGCTGCAACCGTGATTATCTCGTCTCCACGCTTGATTTGTCTTTCTTTCAATAATGGAGAGGTCAGCGTCATAAATGCAATCAAATTTGAGGATGAACCTGAATTCGTTAACAAACAATGCTTAACCCCCAAGAACTTTGAAAAATCTTTTTCGAATTGTGCGCAGTATCTGCCCGATGTAAGCCAGAAATCTAAAGCACTATCAACCAGATTAACCATTTCTTCTTCATCATAAACTCGTCCTGCATAAGCAATTCGATCTCCTTCGCTATACTCATCAGTGTCTTTATGATGATGATTGTAGTACTCTTTTACTAATTCTAATATTTGCTTCTTATCTTCTGACATTGAATTCATAATCATTCCTCCATATATTCTAAAATTTGATGACTTGTAATTTCTTTAAGATCTCCGTTATTTACAAATACTTTTGACCATTCTATAGTCTTCTTTACAGCCTCAGCCACATGCCAGCGTGGATACCATTTTAAAATACTTTTTGCTTTTTCACAATTTAATTTTAGAAAATTAGCTTCATGCGGCCCTTGATAGTCCGTTGCTTTCCATTTAGCACCTTCCCAAAAATGACAAAACAGCTCACAAAGCTGACTTGTTGTTACACAATCGCTATCATCTGGCCCAATATTATAATTTCCTGCATAGCTTTTATTATTATATTGTTTCATAGCCAACATTAAATAGAACATATCTGCTTCCAAAACATGTTGATATGGCCGGACTGAATTTGGGTTCCTAACAATAATTGGTATATTTTTTACAGTGTATTTTATACAATCAGGAACTATTCGATTCTCCGAGAAATCTCCGCCTCCGATAACATTTCCTGCCCGGCATGTTGAAACAGCTAAATTTCGATCACTAAAAAACGATTTACAGTATGACGCGGTAACCAGCTCTGAACAAGATTTACTATTAGAATAAGGATCATAGCCATTCAATCTATCAGTTTCAACGTAACCGTAACTTTCTTGTTCCTGATTCTCATAAACTTTATCTGTGGTCACATTAACGAACGATTTCACACAAGGATTTAATCGAATACATTCCAAAATATTAACAGTTCCAATAACGTTAACATCGAAGGTGTAAACTGGATTTTTATAGGAATCAATGACCAAGGGCTGAGCTGCTAAGTGAAAGACAATTTCTGGTTTAAATTCATCAAAAATCCTTTTAACGTTTTGAAGATCCCGAATATCTAAAATATGCGACTGAATACGATTTTCTAAATCTAATAAATTAAATAATGAGGGATCTGTATTAGGCTGCAATCCAATACCACATATTTCTGCGCCACATTCTAAAAGAATACTGCATAGCCAGCTTCCCTTAAAGCCAGTATGTCCGGTAACTAAAACTTTTTTCCCTTTGTAAAATGATTTCATCAATCCCATACTTTCCATGGTGCTTCCTCTTTTTCTAGAAGTTTCTCTAATTTATTCTTATCATTCATCGTATCCATGCATTGCCAAAATCCATAATGTTTATAAGCTTGTAACTGTCCTTGATTTGCTAAAGCTTCCAAAGGCTCCCTTTCAAAAACACAAGAATCTCCATTAAGATAATCAAATATCTGTGGCTCTATCACCATAAATCCGCCATTAATCCATCCACCATCATCAATATTCTTTTCCTTGAAAGATCGAATTTCATTAGATTCAGATAATTCAAGTGCTCCGAATCTACCTCCCGGGCGAACTGCAGTTAAAGTCACAGTTTTTCTCGCTTTTCTATGGCATTCAAGTAATGAAGTGATATCTACATCACTAACACCATCTCCATAGGTCATCAGAAACGACTCATTGCCAATAAACTTTTGAATTCGTTTAATTCTTCCGCCTGTCATTGTATTCAAACCGGTATCTACACAGGTTACTTTCCAAGGCTCTGAACTGTTATTATGGATTTCCAGTTTATTGTTCTGCAAATCAAATGTGATGTCTGAATTATGGAGAAAGTAGTCAGCAAAGAATTCTTTAATTACATAACCTTTATAACCACAGCAAATCACAAAATCATGAAAACCAAAATGACTATAATATTTCATAATATGCCACATAATTGGTTTTCCCCCAATTTCAATCATCGGTTTTGGCTTTAAATGAGATTCTTCACTGATCCGTGTTCCATACCCACCTGCTAAAATTACGACTTTCATTTAATTCACTCCTTTAACCAGTCATAGTGCATTTTAAAAATACGATAATTATGCATTTCGAATAATTTTTCCCCACAATAACCGATACCTGTTTCTAATTCCCAATTATACTGTGCGTCTAGTATAACATATTCTACATCTTTTTCTTTTGCAAATTCGCAAGCTTTTAAATAATCAGCACCAATATCTTCCACAGCAGGAGATCTGCGATAAAAAACTCTTTGAAATTGATGATCAAAGTCATTAAATTTAATCATTCCATCCAAATCAGCAAAATTTTTTATTGTATTCTTTAAGTTGGCAGTTGTCAGTGATTCAGTACTATATATTTGCGAAGCAATAATAATCGGTTTATCACTAGGGCTTAAAAACTTTTCAGTGAACTCTTCTAAAACTTCTATTTCCTTGTTGCTTGTGTGATACAAAGGGTTAAAATCTTCATCTTTTTTAGAGAATATTGACCACCAAACAGGATTAAATGTTAATTCATTGATCACAAAAATTAAAAGCAATACGCCAATTAACATAGGTTTTTTTAAATCTTTAATCAAATAGTAAAACAAAGCAAATAGAGTAAACGAGTTAAATATTAAATCATAGATCCTAAAATATACTACATTTGTTATATTATCAGCAACGAATTGAAATACTAACGGGTTAAAAAAAGTTAAAAACATTGTAAAAAGATAAAAAGGAAGGAACGATAATTTACTTTTTTTATAAGAATTATATAAAAAGTAAATAACCGCCAACCAAATTAATAAGAAAAAGAAATTTCTAATGAAACTTGAAACATTATAAACTGAAAAATTTAAATAGTTTGGTACAGATTCAAAAGCATGGGGATCAAAAAAATTATAATTTTCAAGTTCAAAACTACCAGAATTAAATTTCCTTTTTACGTAAAAAGGTAAAAAAGGCACGATAGTAAAGAGCATGGGTACGCCAATAAAAAAATATGCTGAAAATTTATTCAAATATTTTTCGATATAAGGGAGTATATGAAATATTTTAAAAACGAAATAAACTAAATATAATAAAATTACAAAAATAGAAATCAATTTACTTTTTATAAATAAAACCATAAAAATTGCTGGAAAAATTGAGATTAAAGCAATTTGTTCTATATAGTTTTTACTCTTCGAATTCATAAAATATAATAATAAACAATAAATTATCATTGCGCTAAAAAAGAAACCTGTAGAAGTAAAAGAAATTAAAGAACCAAAGAGCAACGATACTAAGGCTGTTATTTTTAAATTGTGATCTTTTGAAATAATCCCACATAATGGGATTAACAAAATAACATTTATTCTGCGCATCGTATTACCATAATAAGGCTGAGATAGATACCAAGCAAAACTAAAATTATAGATAACAAGTATTAACAGAAGAAAAAGATTTAAGCGGTGATTATCTGTATTTTTATTCATTATATTGTAAATATCGATCATTATTTCCGTTAACAAAAAGTAAAACAAAATCGCCATTATCCAAGTAATTGCTCCGATAGGAAGATAATCGTAATTAAATCTGATTGTATTCAACTTTTCTAGTAAAAATATAATCGATGCTATGAAATGATAATACCCTTGATAATCATACTGAACATTGTATACCGTTAAATGTTCAGTATGAATATTTCCAGAAATATAAGGTACATAAAATGTCAGATCATCTGTTCTTAACGAAATCTCCGTTTTATAGTAAAACACAAAACATAAAAGCATTATGAATAATAAAAATAATATTTGTTTCTTATTCTTTATCAATTGCTTTATTTGTATCACTATACTATTTCTCCTTATTATTGCCAGCATCACAATAAGGAAAAAAACTAACATTGTGGAAAAATGAATCAGCCGTGAATCTCCGTGTGTTATTTGAATAGGGTAATAACAAACCTGCAATAAAGCGATCATAACAAAAAAACCGAATGGAGCGGTGAATCGGAATCCATACTTTCTTAGCCCGCAATAATCAACTATGACCGATCCAAGCAAAAACGATAAGACTAATAACACTATAGCTGATAATATATAAATTCTCATTGTCAATTACACTAAATAATATATATTTATTCCTTTCTAAGCCAACTTATTCGTTAGTAATTATTTAAACATTCAATAATGTATTTCATTTGAGATAGATTTATCCCATTGTACAAAGGTATAGAAACTATATGATCAGCCATCATTTCAGTAATTGGGAAATCACCATTTTTGTAACCCAAATCTCGATATGCTTCGCTTAGATGTGGGGGCTGTGGATAATGAATCTTTAAACCTATTTCATGATTTTCACAATATCGCATGAATTTATCTCGATCTTCTACTTCAATTACAAACAAATGAAATACATGACCTAACTCACCAAACTGCATCTTAGGTAATTTAATTTTAGGATTTTTGATTTCGGTTAAATATCTTAAAGCATCTTTTTTTCTTTCAGCAGTAAGTTCATCTAAATGTTTTAATTTAACCCGCAATAGCCCAGCTTGAAGTTCATCCAGTCGAGAATTATAACCTACTTTTTCAAAATAATATGTTTTTTTAGAACCATAATTTCTCATCATTCTAACTTCTTCAGCAATGTCTTTATTATCTGTAATAATGGCGCCCCCATCGCCGAAACCGCCGAGATTTTTGGTTGGATAGAAGCTAAAACAACCTACATCACCCCAGGTGCCACATTTCTTCCCATTAATAGAAGCACCATGAGATTGTGCGCAATCCTCAATAACTTTAAGATTATATTTTCTTGCAATCTTCATTATTTCCGGCATATTTGCTATCTGTCCGTACAAATGAACAACACAAATTGCTTTTGTCTTAGGTCCTATAGCGGCTGCAATCTTCGAAGGATCCAAATTATAATATTGGTCAGGTTCAACAAATTTAGGCACTAAGCCATTTCTGGTAAATCCCATAATTGAAGCTATATATGTATTTGCTGGCGCAATAACTTCATCTCCAGGATTCAAATGAAGCGCTTCAAAAGCTAAAATCAAAGCATCAAGTCCACTGGCTACACCTACACAATATTTTGATTGATTATATTCAGCAAATTCTTCTTCAAAACACTTCACTTCATTACCGAGCACATACCATCCGCTATCTAAAACCTCCTCGACCTTTTTTAGATATTCGTTTTTAAATTTCAAATATTGCGGAAGTAATTGATTATTTTCTATTTTCATAAATTTCCTTCTTTCAACATCTTAAATGTATCATATTCTCTTATATAATCAGATTCATCATAGCCTTCGCTGGCTAATACCATCAATATTGCATTATCATGATAAGTTAACGTATGCCAGATTTGAGGACCACACACAAGCCCTACATGAGGATCGTTGAGTTCAAAGCACTCTTGATTACCATTTATATCTTCGCAGTGGACAACAATTTTTCCGCTTAAAGCAAAAAATATTTGAAATAAACTTTTATGTGCGTGATAACCTCTAACATTTCCCTCTTGAGTATTAATCACAGTATAAACTCTTCGGATATCGAACGGAAGTCCTGTATTTCTTTCTATTGCGCTAAGATAACCATCATTCGCACTGCCATGGGCCTTAAAAGCTTGCAAATAAACATTCTTCATTACTTTTTATCCTCAATTATTTCATCTATGATGTATAAAGGGCGTTTTCTAGATTCATCAAGATTTCTCCACATATACTCACCGATAATTCCAAGCATAATCATTTGTACTCCCGCCAGCACCAAGACAACAACCATTAAAGATGTCCATCCAGCAACATCTGACCCATGAACCAATTTATCATAAACTAGAAGCAAAGCTGAAACAAAGCCACTTATGCTCATTAGAAAACCTAATCCACTAATCCAACGAATTGGAGTATGTGAGAAAACAATAAAAGTATCGATAAAAAGATCAATTCTTTTTTTATAGGACCACATTGATTTTCCTTTTTCTCTTGCTTGTCTCGTGTACTCTATAACTTTTGGGTTAAATCCAGTCCAAATCAATTGAACGTAAATCGAAGAGTTCTTTTCCTGCATATTAACCAAAATCTCTGCTACACTCTTATCCATCAAAAAGAAATCAAAGCCCTGCTTAGGATAATCAGCAATAACCAACTTTCTTACAATACGATAATAAGTATTAGCGAAGAAGTTCTTTATCCAAGGCTCATCGCGTTTATTTCTGGCTGCAATGACTACTTTCTCGCCTTGCTGCCAATATTGAATCATTTCTGTAATTAAATAAGGAGGATCTTGTAAATCTGCACTCATCACAGCAATCGCATCGCCAGTAGCTTGACTCATGCCAGCAACTATCGCACGGAATTCTCCAAAATTACGAGAAAGTTTAACAATTTTCACATGATTATCATATGTTTGAACTTTCTTTAATTCATCTAATGTTTTATCTCTTGATCCATCATCAACAAATACAATTTCAAATTCAATATCTTTTCTTTTTTCAAAAACATCACGAACTAATACTTTATAAGTCTCAGCTATATTCAGTTCATTGAAATAGCACGGAATAACTATAGATACTTTTGACATATTTAACTCCTCTTGTGATACTAATTTATTATAGCAAAAAAGTCCTCTATATACTGGACTTTTTTCTTTCTTTTATGCTAAAAATGAATAAAACCGTAGCCATAATACTTCCAATAACACTCATTATCAAACCAAACTTAAATCCTTTTGGTACGAAATACATCTCAATATGATTTTCCCCCTGATTAATTGGTATTCCTATAAAGCCGCCATTAACTTCATATTTTTTCACTTCATTCTCATTAACCAGGATTTTCCATCCTTCATCATAAGGTAATGTTATGACCATAAATCCTCCATTATCAGATTTTATGTCGCCCGTAAGCTGATTTCCTCCATATTGAATGTTATTTAATTCGGATTTCGTATCACGTTTAACAAGTGCCTTTATTTCTTCAAGATTTTCATTATTACATATTACTATGTTATTCAATTCATAGAGGCTTTGATTAGTTTGCATAAATTCTTCATAAGTTAATGCAGAATTATAAGTAGTTCCCAACGGTCTGAAGTCTTTGTTTTCATATATTGAAATACTTCCTCGATAGTCATCTTGAATTAATTCCCAATTAACTCCGAAAGGAAGTTCTTTAGAATTTAACACTAACGCATATTTAACATTCAAAAACTTCATTAAGTCACCATTCTTAATATTAAAAATCATTCCTGAGTTAAACTCCCTGATTTCTGGAGCAAGTTCCGCAAGTTTGTTGATTGATGGTGAATAAGTCGAGTCATAAATCATCAATCCATTTAATTGATAAGCTATGGACATATTATGACTATAATTCCAATATAACGAGTTATGTGGTACGTAAATTCTATAATATTCAGTATAATTTTCTGGATCTAAATAATCTAGATAATTATTTAATCCTTGATCTTCATCTTGCAATACATGGGTTACCTCATTCGCAAAAGCATAACTTCCTCTTTCTGAAGTATCCATTTTACGAATATAATGAATCCCTCCTGATAATGCAAATTCCAAAACAGACAAAATAAGCAACGCATTAATTGCTCTGCGCTTTAGCAAAAACGCAAAAACAAAAATTAATATAGCACACCCAGCAAACAAAATAATTTGCGAACCATATTCATTAAAAACAATGTTAAATTTGCCTTCTATTATTGCAGATAAAGGAACAATAACGATGCAAAAAGCAGCTATAAGAGTAGCTATTGGATATATTTTTTTGATATTTATAATTTCTAAATGATCAAAGAGATAACAGGCTGTAATTATATTAAATAAAGTTAACAAAAAAGTCCATCTGAACGAAGGTTCACTAAATCCGTGTAACGCTGCATCTCCAATCGGAAAGATTGCTAGAATAATTAGACATAGATAAAATAACAAAGTTTTCCTTTGATATGATTTATCAGTTATACAAAATACCTGACAAACAAGCAATGCAGTTAAACTTCCTGCCCATATACAAATTTCACGTGTTACATGCCAGTTTGTTTCAAATACGTTTACGCCATAAATGTATTGATAATTTGGAACAAACATAGAAGCAAGAAAGTGTAAATAGACCTGCGGATCTTGAAATAATAATGAAATATTTAATCCAATTCGATTATTTCCGCTCATATAACTAATTGTTGGAACTAATACGATTCCAGCCATCATTACTCCAATTAAATAAATTCCAATTAACTTCAAAGTATCTGGTATAAATTTACTAAAATTAAACTTTATCTGACTATAACGATAAATATAAAAGAAAGGTGTTAAAAATGATAATGTATAAAAGAAATACCAATGTGAACTTAGTAAAATAGCAGTAATCAAAAGAAACTGCATTTTCTTCCCAGTAATAAGATATTTTTCTATACCACAGAAATAAAGTGGCACGAGACAATAAAAAGAATGAAACATTAATTGTCCACTAAAGAATATAGCCCATCCACTAAACGCATAACATAAGCCTCCGAAGAAACTAACTTTCTCTGAGATTTTCATCGTTCTTAACAAATAAAACATTGAAAATGCACTGATGAAGAATTTTCCAATTTCTAATAACAAAGTTCTATCAAAGAAATTAAGATTTTGAAATAGCAAACTTGCCCAAGTAAAAGGATCGCCCATAATATAAAAGGTTTGCGAAGCAAAGAAATTAGTACCTAAAAACATGCTCCACGAATAAAAAGGTAAGGTTCCTTTGGTAAAGAATTGATTCATTAAATTGGTAAATTCCATATTAAAGAAAAACTGTTCAGGTTTTAAGTCTGTACCATATGTTACCGGTATGTGCGCTAGCAAATTAGGTAAAAACATACATCCACAGATTAGAGTTACTGCTCCTGCAAGTAAAAGCGGGTACTTATATTTTTTTAGCATAAAAACCTCCATTGACACTGATCCATTATATCTTATAATTCAGCAACTAACTATGATAAAAATTCTTAAATATTTTTTTTACATGGTGTTATGCAATAAAACTCCATTCCTTATTCTAATTCCTTATTGGCAATGAATTCTTACTTTAAATACTCCAGCATAATACGAATGTTTTTAGCAAACACAATATTTACAGGATTATGATAAAAATATCATTTCAATTAGATTTCTCGATGTAATATGACTCAGTCACGCCCTTTTAGTATAATTAAAATCGTTTGTGATTATAAAATATATTAGAAAAACTTATTCATACTTTTATTTGTTCTTAATTTTGCTTATAATAATTAACAGGTGATAATAATGAAAAAAATAAAAAAGCATTTATTAAGCAACATTGATATTTTAATCTTTTTCTTCTCTGTCTTATTTTTTGATTATTACTTTCGTAATCAATTGGGTATGTCCTCAGCTAACGCTAAAATAATTTTTGTAAATATTTTTATTGCTATTTTATTAAGTTCCTTTATGTTTCTCATGGGGCGAAAAATGAGATTAACTTATGGAATAATTTTGATAAGTACGATGGCCTTACTTTGCTTTTGTCAAAATCTCCATTATAATTATTTCTCTACTTTCTTTTCTTTTTCTAAAGCTAGTATTCTAAAAGAATTTTTCCAAGTGAAAAATGAAGCTACCGGAAAATTAACATTAGATCTCTTTGGATATTTTTTGCCTCTAATCCCTTTTATTCTTGTTAATTTATTTAAAGGAAAGCAATATAAATATAATTATATTCTAAGAATATGTATTTCAAGTTTTTTATGTATATTAAGTATTGTCTGCCTTTTCTTAACATTCTCAAATTACCCGGAGAATATCAAGAAAAGTGAGAGTGATTCGTACCTTTACCATACACTTTACAATAAAGTCAGAGCCATTGATCGACTAGGCTTGTATTCATACACCATTAAAGATGCACAGTTAACTCTGAATCATAAAATAGAAAATACTGACGAACAAAAAACAATGATTGATCTTTATATAGAAGAACATGGATATGTTTCAGAACCTAATGATTATACAGGGATATTTAAAGGTAAAAATTTAATTCTTATCTTATGTGAATCTTTATCCACAATTGTTATTGACGAAGAACTGACTCCTACCTTATACATGATGAAAACGCAAGGAATCAATTTTGATAACCATTATGCACCAGTATATCAATCTGCTACAGCGGATAGTGAATTCATCAGTCTTACTTCCCAAATTCCTTCTATTGACAATGGTCCGCTTGCTTATGATTTTTATGAAAATACTTTCCCAAGCGCACTTCCTCAATTATTTCGAGAAATAGGATATTCAGCTAACTCATTTCATTCTTTCAAAAAGGAATTTTATAATCGTGAAACTTTGCATTACACCTACGGATTTACCTACCTCTATGATTGGGTTGATCTTAATTTAGAAAAGCGTCCAGAATTTGTAGAGGCTTATAACTGGATTCATGATCGTGAACTTTTCACTAAGGCTCTGGAAGCGACAAATGAAAATGCTACTGAACCATTCTTTGATTTCTTTATTAGTGTTTCTGGGCATGTACCTTATGTTCGTGAACGTTATGAATTGGAATATGATCTTTGGCAAACTATCGTTCTCCATGGTGAAGCTGGTGAAAAGTATTCTACAGAAGCACTTTGTTATCTAGCAGCACAGAAAACGCTTGATAGTGGATTGGAAATTTTAATTGAAGATCTTACAAAAACCGGTCAACTCGAAAACACTGTTATCGCTGTCTATGGAGACCATTATCCTTATGGGTTAACAAAATCCGCGACAAAAGAATTATTCACTGACCTTAAAAATGACTATGAAATTTATAAAGTTCCATTCATCATTTGGACTCCAAGTTTAGAGAATAGTACAACTATCGAAACAGTGACCTCAACATATGATATTATGCCAACTTTATGTAATTTGTTTGATATAAACTTAAACGGTCATCTCATCACTGGTCGTGATGCATTATCAGATAAAGATGGACTTGTTATCTTTGAAGATCGCTCCTGGCTTAATGATCAAGCCTATTATAATGCAACGAAAGGAACAGTCATTAAACTAGATCCATCTATAACTGATGATGAAATAGAAGAAATAAATAACAAAGTTTTCGAAGAAATCCAAATTAGTCAGAATATTCTAACATCTGATTATTTCGCTGAAAAGAATTAAAAAATTTAAAAAGCGAACTTCCATTACCCTGCTGTAAACTCAACATCAGTATTAAAGAAAATATATTTATAAACTAGTAATTCATTTATACCAAAATCTGCGATGGTTGAGTTAATAAATCTCACAATGGTCATATGTATATACTTCATCAAAAAATAGAGCTATCTTAAGAATCATATCGATTTCTTAAGGATAGCTCATTTTATTCTAATTCAGATATTTTCAAGATATCATAGCTTGTTGCAGCGCCTCTTCTGTAATAAAATCTGAATAAACACCAAAGAAATGATTATCATTAATAATTTTCAAAGCTTTATCTATCTGGTTAACTGTATGAATATAGATTGTAAACTGATCTTCATAATCCTGCATTTCAGCATAAGCATAAATATCAGTAATTACTTTTGTAGCCCATTCATTATCCATATGCATAACAACTACCGGCACTTTATGTTCCTTAACAAATTGATAAATTTTTTGTCCATCAGAATCAACATAATAATGGTAAAGAGTGAATATGATTTTATTAAAGTCATAATTCTCATCTAAGAAAACATACATATCTGGAGTATAGGCTTGAGGTATAATTCTATTGATTAAGTCTGGATTAACTGAATTTACTTCGTCTATCATTTTGTTATACATCACTCTCGATCCATCAATATCAAAAGTTTTAGAATCAATGATAATATAAAAATCCGGAATTTCGTTCATAAGTTTCAGAAGATCTTTAAACATCACTGTTTTATATTTTCCATGAATCTTAACTTGCTTAAACTCGTCCGTAGACATTGGCCAATCTCCGCCAATATCCGTTAATTTATTACGAAAATCTTCCCAAGTATGAATTAAGCATATATCCCCATCCGACGTTGTATCAAGATCGATTTCAAACAACCGTGTACCTTCATTATAATTTTGATAAAAAGCTTCTAAAGAATTCGTGTAATCATACTCTCCAATGCCACCTAAGGCATGTGCCATAACTCGATACGTATGATTCCAATCTTCAACTAACTCTCCAACGTCAGAAGTGATTTTTAACACTTGTTCTGTTTCGTCAATATTAACAACAGGAGCATTATCTCTATAATCATCAAAATTTCCTTTATCTTGATATATGTTGTTAAATAAAATAAAAGCAAAACTGCCGAACGCTGTGAGCACTAATACACTGATTGCAAGAATTAACAATTTTTTCATATTTACCTCACTTTACACTTTTCTTGATATTCAAATTGGTTCAACTGACATTCAAATAAAATACACATCTGATTTTTAATAGCATCTAAGATAATTCCAACCATAAAAAGCAGAAAAGCTATAATAAACAAAGAAGCCGCAAGTACTGCACTTGGAATTTTAGTAATGAATGCGGTTTTAACAAACTCTGTAATGACCGGTATCCCTATTAGCAGACCTAAAGTTACAAACAAAATAGAAATACAACTAAAAAATAACATAGGTCGATAGTTTTTAAACAAATCAAATAGCTTTACTAAAACCTTAAAGCCATCTGAAAACGTATTTAGTTTTGACTCGCTTCCTGCTGGCCTATCTCGATATGTTATCGGAATTTCAACAAGCTTCATGCGGTAAACCAGTGAGAATATCGTCATCTCAGTTTCAATTTGAAATCCCGAACTCATAACCGGCATATTTTTTACAAATCTACGGCTATAGACACGATATCCGGTCATGATATCGTTAATATTACTTTTGAAAAGAAAATTAATCAGATTTTTAACTAAATTATTACCAAATCCATGAAAGCCTCGTTTATTCTCCTCAAAATATGTTCCATTAGAAAGGCGATCTCCTATAACCATATCCGCACATCCTTCTAGAACAGGTTGAATCAATTTATGTACCTCATCAGCAGGGTAAGTATCATCACCATCAACAAGAATATAAACGTCAGCATCAATATCTTTAAACATTGCGCGTACAACATTTCCTTTTCCCTGTGCAGTTTCTTTTCTAACTATCGCACCTGCAGCTAATGCCAAATTTGCAGTTTTATCTTTAGAGTTATTGTCATAGACATAGATATCCGCGGTAGGTAATTCTTTTTTAAAATCTTTTACAACTTTTTCAACTGTTAGTTCTTCATTATAACATGGAATTAAGACCGCAACTTTACTCATAATTTTATCCCCTTCTTTATATTTTTAATATTTGATTCATAACACTTCATGTAAATTAAAATAAATATACTTATGGTAGATACTATTTTACTTAAGCTTTGAACTAAAGTGCCAGAATATTTTATTTCATAGTGTACATTTGTTGAAAGAGTGTTATTTGAAAAAGAAACAAACCCTTCTTCATTTGGATATACATTCAAACTTTGTTCTTTGTCATCAAAAATTCCAACAACTTTATAACCTTTATAATAGATTAAAGGAAGTACATATTCAACTAAAGACTCTCTCTCATCCTCAAATGTTAATAGATTATAATCTTGCTTATAATTTAAAATTCTCTGTCCATCATTTACTAATATACTTTTCTCACGAGTTTGTAGCTGATCGTAAATTGTTATAGGCATATAATCTAAAGCTCCTAAAGCCCAAATTTCTTCACTTAATCTGTCCCCTTGACCATTATAGTATAAATCTAATGTTTTTAGATTATTTTCATCTATTTTTGATAATGAAATCAAAGGATAGATTTGAAATAACCCGAAGCCTACTGATAACATTATTATTAAAACGGATAAACGCAAATTTGACTTAACCAAAAACCCTCCAAGAATAGCACATAGAGGTATAGCTATTATTAATAATCGACAACTAAACTGAATAAAATTAGGTTTAATCAGATATTCCCATGGAAAATATCGAGTTGTCATCAAGATTACAATCAATATAATCACCGCAAAAAAGAATGCTCGCTTATTTTCTTTATATTTTAATAAAGAAATTAAAATTATAAAAATTTGAATTATTCCAATGCTCATATTAATTTTGTTATCCTCCATTCCCCAAATCATACCGGTTCCTGGAAAAATAGAGATCGCTTCTGAAAACGTCAATAGACTTTTAGCAAAACTATCATCCGAAAAATAAGATGATACTCGATAGATCCCTACGTTCAATTGTTCTAACATTGGGAAAAGAAAAAATGCGGTTAACCCTATTGAAAGTATCACTGCTTTAAACAAATTTAACAATACACGTTTTGTTAGAAACTTCCTTATATTAATCATCAGATATAATCCAAAAGCAAAACATATTAAAATAAAACTGATATTATGAACCAATAACAGACACGAAAACCCAATGGTAAGAAAAAACCAATCATTTCCTTTACCTTCAATCAGATTATAAGCACCTAACATGATTATTGGGACAATCATAAATGCAAGTACTTCTCCCAAAGCGCCTCTATAGAATACATCTGTTATAAAGTAGTTTGAAAAGATATATAAAACACTAGAAACTGCAGCGCTTTTACAATCTTTAAAGGTACGATATGAACACCAAAACATTAAAAGCGACGTTAGGTACACACATATAAAAATGAACATTTTATAACTTGTTGTAATATTTACTCCGATTGCATTTAAAACTGCTGGTATATAGATTAAGAAATTTGAATAAAAAAGAGGCGAAGCATATCCATATCCATAACTTTGAAGGTAAAATAAAGATGGAAAATAATCGTGATATTGGATTGCTTTAGATAAAGAATAGATTCTAGCTATATGATAATCAGTATCATGACCTGAATAGAGCGATACCGAAGAAAACAACGGTATGCAGAACACCACAGTTAAGCACAAGCAAAATAATAAAATTAATATTCGTTTTCTATTCATTTTTTGTCACACTCTTAATCTTAAATTTAGATGTAGTTATCTCTGTTATCGCGCAAGCATCAGTTGCCTTATCAAATTCTGGATTTTCCCAATACTGAATAATAAGATAATCAACGTCATAATAATCCAAATAACCACAGGAACGAGCATAATCTTCTGTTGCTGGAGCTTCCCAATCATAATGTCTGCGGGCTAAATCATAGAAAATCCAATCGACTCGATTCCAAATATAATAATAATCCCGTGCAGTAAATATCTGATATACATTAGGAAGAAAAGTTCTTACCCCTTCCGCATGAGAAATAATTGTCGGTTGATGCTCATCGTTAAATTGATTTTGGTCACGCTCAATTAATTTCTCAAGAACATGTATTGCCTCAATTTCCTCATCACTGATTTTATAAATCGGATTCACTGTTTTCCCTCCATTTACATGAAAGGTGTATAATCCCCAATCAGAATCCAAATAAGAAGCAACATGTCCGACAACAATCTCGACGCAAAGAATAACTAATAACATCCGTTTTATCCATTCTCGATGATCAAGCCATTGAATAACAGCTAATAAAATCAACATCTCAGTAAATGGATTAAACAAAACTTCTACAGTACGATAAAATACATTAGAGGCAATCAAGTAGGCCACCGCAGTCGTCGCTAATGGGTTTAAAAATAAAATCAACATCATAACAAATAAAGATTTTATATAGTTTTGTTCTTCTGAATGAGCTTTCCAAAGAATCAAGATAACGCCGATCCATCGTATAATGTTAAGAATATTATCGAAAATATGAGAATAAATGAAATAATAATCTTTGACCATGTCATAATCTTGATGATTATTGAAATAATAGGCATAATCATATAAATAATCAGGTTTAAAGAAATTAATATAAGCCGCAAACACCATCATAAGAACAGGAATAAGGATAAAGAAAATCAATTTGCCATACCTGAAAAAGAATTTTTCAATTATATCTATTATTTTCTTCATCCACTTTGTGAATCGCAGACTATAATAAGCTATAAAAATTAGAGCTAGCGCAGGCGCGATCCAGGGAATTTCCTTATTCCGACTAAACATCGCAACGGCATAGATCGCCATAGGTAAAACGATCATTGACATATCAACAAAGGCATTCTCTTTTTTACTAACAAAAAGATAAGCAGCCAAACTAAATAAAATCGCAAAGGAAATAAACAAGTAAGATGAGGAACAAGCTAAACCCGCTCCGACGATGAACATCATGACATACTTTAACGAATCTTCTTTATCACGCAGCCAACAATACGCTGTATAGATTAAATAAGCAGCTAGCAGAGTGCGGTATGTATTCCCATAGAACGCAAAGGCAACTCGCCAATAGTAGAAATTACTAAAAAATAATGTAAATGCAATAAGCACATACTTAACACTTTTTTGTTTAATTTTTAACCCTTCAGCAAAATTGACTATTAACATGGAAGAAATCAACGAATAGATCATGCCTAATCCCCACGTAGAGATTACAATATTATCAATTTTACCGCCAATTCCTAATAAAACTGACGGAATATTAATTACATGGCATAAAAAAGTACCGAAATGATAATAACCTTGGAATAAATACAGCGCATCCCACTCAGCGCCCACCTTTCCAGAATACAAATTAAATAAATTTAAATGTTGATTATCAATGTTCTGAGCAATGTAATTCAAATACATTGGCGAATCTGAGAAACCAATATCGATAAATAACTGGTAAAATACAGCGATGAAAGCAAGAAATGAAGCTATAATCCAAAGGGTATTCCATTGCCAGTAACGTTTAAATAATTCCTTAATATGAAATAAAGAGTATAGCAGCAAACAGCCGAAGATAAGATAACTGCTAGCATAAATCCAAGATACAGATCCATTAAAGAACTGTACAGGATAGTAGCATAGCTGCAGCGTACATAATAACAAAACAAAGCCCAAAGGAGCGGTAAAGCCCGTCGGCTTTAATTTTAATAATTTCTCAGCGAACAATCCATAACCAGCGCTGCAAAATAAAACAACACCTACAGCTAATAATATTTTAATCATAACCTAATCACCTTGTAAATCATATCATAGATCAAACTGACTTTCTATAAAAGCCGGCCCAGAAAACACTGGAACCGGCCTTACTCACCTTAATTTTTATCTTTATTCGATGTTAATTTTACGATTAAGGACATTGTCAAGTAATTAATCGGAATTGTCAGCGGCAAGGCGAAAGCTTTGGCAAAAAGTTTATCCACGCCGATCCAATTAACGAAGATCACAGTCATTACCATATTAATGATAATTCCCGGAAGATAACTGATTGGAAATGAAATAAAGCTTTTCCAATTCGGTTTTTCATGGTAAGTAAAATGCATGTTTAAAAAATAAGAAAAAAACATAGGAACAATATCTCCAAGTAAACTTGAAGTCGATACTGCGATACTGAAACTAACGAAAATCATATATAATATCTGAGATAAAATCGTATTGAACGCACCGATAAAAGCGAACGATAAAAAGCTTTTATTTAAAAATTTTTCTTTTATTTTTTCTAACATATTGAACTCCTTAACTCTTTAACCTTATCTAGTTTATCATATTTTGATTCGTAAAGCTTCATTTTCTTCTTCAAACAGCCTATAAAATTAATGATTTCTTCTAAATAAAAAACTTGAATGCGTTAAGCAATCAAGCCTTAATAATTATTTAGCTTTAATTCAGTCAAATCCCGATAAACCTTTTTGTAATCCGCTTCAAGATCATGAATGACAAATAACAATTCTTCAGGTACCTGTTTATGTTTATCAATAAAATCATGACAAGCTTTTAATCCCATATCCATCGCTTTTATTGATTGATTCAAAATTTCTTCGTCACTATCTGCCATCATCGTTTTAATCTTCTCAGTCATTTCAGATAAGACAGCCATGATCCCAGTAGAATCCGCCGCATCCTCACCATAGGAATTAATTCTGCTTGTCAATTCAGTTTCATGTTTCTGAAAAATATCTAACGAATGCTTTAATGTTTCTCTTAACTTTTCTGATTGCGCTTCGACTAAATACTCCTTAAACGTCGATGCACCCATATGACAACCTCTTAATAATTCATTTAAATCTTTAACAATTTCGTTATCCATAGAATTCATTTCATTCACCTCTAAAAATAGTATTCCCCATTTTTATATTGATCAATCCTTTTTTCTATAGATAAGTTGACTGTAGATCCATAAACAACAAGTTAAGAAAGTAAGCAGCGCAGATGCTTTTTGGATCCAGGTTCCTGAATAAGTTATAGTAATTATTCCCGACGTAACATTCTTATTATTCACTTCAACCACCCCACTGTCTTTATTTTTTATTACAGGGAGTTTGAATTGTTTACCATTCGTATCCACCGCCGCAGCGGTATACCCCTTGTAATAAGTTACCGGCATTTGCATCCATGTATTAGTTCCCATCTTGGTAATTTCAAAACTTGTTTTGTTTCCTTGTTTTTCAATGCTGCAGGCAATTTCTTTATTTCCAACAGTCACACAACGGGATGCTGTACGATAATCGGTTTGAGCTACTGGCAAATAATCTGCGCCGGCGATTTCAGGTCGGACATAAAAAGAATCGCCATAGT
>QFCE01001769.1_pt1 | contig 44970 bp, 34 predicted proteins | sample 5346091 | NCBI WGS metagenome assembly QFCE01 (sample SAMN09062252, study PRJNA434731) | Human gut metagenome, whole genome shotgun sequencing project. | isolation source: stool timepoint A chromium assembly | host: Homo sapiens | collected 2015 | reverse complement strand
TTACCGTGCGCGCGCACACGAGCAGGGCGAGCACGCTGTCGAGATCGTCCGTCACGGGCAGCAGCGCCGCCCGGCTGCCGGTGTGCAGCAGGCGCTTGCGCAGCCCGTGCGCCTGGATGGAAAGCAGAAGCTCGGCGCGCTTGCGGCGCAGGGCTGCATCGTCCGGCACGAACGGGTGCGGCGACACCGCGCGGCTGAGCGCCGTCGGGCGCAGCGGCATGGAAAACGGCACGGCGCGCGCCCCCGCCCCCTCGGGCACGAAGGTCGTGTTGCGCCGGCGCTCGGCCGAGAGCGTCAGCAGGTCGAGCTCCGTCACGAGCAGGCCGGGCTCGGGCGCGAACGGCGCGTGCTCGGCGAGGATGTCCCCGTTTTCCGCGATGAGGTGGTGCGCGGAAAAGACGGCGCGCGCGCTCGACTCGTCCGGCCCGGCGTTGGCGTAGACATAGCCGCAGAGGCCGCGCGCGCTGGCCGCGCGCAGCAGCGTGCGGCGGCGGGCGGGCTTGCCGGCCGCCTCGGGCGAGGCCGAGCAGTTGGCGATCACGGTCGCCCCGGCGAGGCACAGCCGCACCGACGGCGGTATCGGCGCCCACACGTCCTCGCACAGCTCCACGCCGAGGCGAAACGCCGGCATCTGCGCGCAGGCGAACACCAGCCCCGTGCCGAACGGCACGTCCGCCCCACTGACGGGCACGCTGCCCGGCCCATGGTACGCCGCCGCGGAGGCAAAGCAGCGCTTTTCCGCGAACACGTCGTAGTTCGGCAGCCACATCTTCGGCACGACGCCGAGGATGCGCCCGCGGTGCAGCACGGCCGCGCAGTTGTAGAGCTTGCCCCCGGCGCGCAGCGGCACGCCGAGCACGACGACGGGGTCGCAGTTTTGCGTGTGCGCGCAGATGTTCAGCAGCGCTTCTTCGGCCGCATCGAGCAGCAGCGCGGACAAAAACAGGTCGCCGCACGTGTAGCCGGTCACGCACAGCTCCGGCAGCACGAGCAGCGCGGCACGCGCCCGGTGCGCCTGGTCGATGCGCGCGCAGCAAGCCGCCGCGTTGCGCCGGGGGTCTGCCACGGCCACGGGGATGGACGCCGCCGCCGCGCGCAGGAAACCGTCTTGCATGGTCATTCCTCCCTTTTGGGTCAGTATGCCCAAAAAGCGCGCAAAAAGCCCCGCGCCCACTTTTCAACCGCCCCGCCGCGCGGTATAATACAATATAATATGTGTGCCGGTGACGGACACGACACCACACGATCATCATCCCGCAAGGAGGTTTTCCATATGACCGACCAGACGCTTACGACCGGGCGCTCCCTTTCCGAATTCACCGCGCAGCTCGCCTCCGCGCAGCCCGCACCGGGCGGCGGGGGCGCGGCCGCGCTCGCCGGGGCGCTGGCGGCGAGCCTGGCCGCGATGGCCGCGAACGTGACGGCAGCCAACCCCCGCTACGCCGACCGGCACGACGCGCTCGCCACGCTGGCCGCCAGCTGCGACGCGCAGCGCACGACGCTGCTCGCGCTCATCGACGCGGACGCGGCGGGCTTTCTGCCGCTGCAGCGGGCCTACGCCATCCCGAAGGACGACCCCACGCGCGCCGCCCGGCTCGCGGACGCGGCGCACACGGCGTGCCTTGCCCCGCTGGCCATGCTGGAGCACTGCGAGCAGGTGGCGCTGCTGCTGCCCGCCGCTCTGAGCACGGCCAGCCCCCTCCTGCGCTCGGACGTCGGGTGCGCGGCGGCGCTGTGCAGCGCGGCGGCGGAGGCGGCGGAACTGAACGTGCTGGTCAACACCGGCCTGCTCGCGCCGGACGACCGCGCCGCGACCGAGGCGCGCGCCGCGCGCCTGCGCGCGACCGTGGTGCAGTGCTGCGCGCAGACCGCGGACGCGGTGCGCGCCGCGCTGCGCGGGGAGGGCTGAACCATGCCGAACACCCTGACCGGAACGGAGGCCGCCGCGGCGATCTATGCGCAGGTGCGAGCGCGCGCGGCGCGGCTCACAGAGCCACCCTGCCTCGCGGCCGTGTCCGTCGGCGCGCAGCCGGACGACCGGGCCTATCTGCGCAGCATCGCACTCTCGGCGGCCGGCTGCGGCGTCACCGTGCGCCCCGTGCCCCTGCCGGCGGACTGCGCGCCCGAAACACTGACCGACACCCTGCGCGCCCTGAGCACGGACGACGGCGTGCACGGCGTGCTGCTGCTGCGGCCGCTGCCGGCGGCGCTGCGCGGGCAGGAAATTCTCGACGCGCTCGATGCGCGCAAGGACGTGGACGGCATGACGACATGGTCGCTCGGCGCGCTCGTGACCGGGGCGGCGGGCTTCGCCCCCTGCACGGCCGAGGCGTGCATGACCCTGCTGCGCGCGCACGGCATCGACCCCACGGGCAAGCGCGTGACCGTCGTGGGCCGGAGCCTCGTGATCGGCCGGCCGGCCGCGCTGCTGCTCACGCGCGCGGACGCGACCGTGACGCTCTGCCACCGGAAAACGCCCGACCTCGCCGCCCGCTGCCGGGCCGCCGACATTCTGCTGGCCGCGGCGGGCGCGCCGGGGCTCATCACGCCGGAGTGCGTGCGCCCGGGGCAGATCGTGCTCGACGCGGGCGCGACCGCGCTGCCGGACGGCACGCTGCGCGGCGACGTGACGCCTGCGGCCGCCGCCATCGCCGCCTGCACGCCCGTGCCCGGCGGCATCGGCAGCGTGACGACCGCGCTGCTGCTGCGGCATACTGTGCAGGCTGCCGAAAAATCCCACCATTTTTAAGCAAATATTCACAAACTGTTGTTCCATTCCACCGCGCGAGACGCTATAATATTCGGTATATTTGGTGTTATCACATTGGAGGCAGACCTTTGGCCAATCTGATCGAAAAAATCAAAGACCGGCGCGCGCCCGCGCCCGAGACGCCGGAGCGGCGGGACGTGCCCGTCGCGCACCCCGACCCGCAGCAGGGCCTGACGAGCGCGCAGGTGCGTGAGCGTGCCGACGCCGGCTGGACGAACGCGCCCGTCGATCCGCCGGGCAAGACCGTCAAGCAGATCGTCCTGAGCAATATCTTTACCTATTTTAATATGCTGTTTTTCCTGCTGGCGCTGTGCGTGATCGCGGTGCAGCAGTGGCTGAACCTGACGTTCATGGGCGTCATCATCGTCAACACCGCCATCGGCATCATTCAGGAGATCCGCTCGAAGAAAACGCTCGATAAGCTGAGCATCCTCGCATCGCCCAAGGCCGTCGCCGTGCGCGACGGCAGGCGCGTGACCGTGGACACCGCGCAGCTCGTGCGCGACGATATCGTCGTCTTCGCCGCCGGCAACCAGATCTATGCCGACGCCGTCGTCGCGCAAGATAGCTGCTACGTCAACGAGGCGCTCATCACGGGCGAGTCGGACGAAATTAAGAAAAACCCCGGCGACAAGCTCCTGTCGGGCAGCTTCGTCGTCAGCGGCATGTGCCGCGCGCAGCTGACGGACGTCGGCGCGGACTCCTATGTCTCGCGCCTGACGCAGGAAGCCAAGCGCGCCAAGAAGCCGCAGCAGTCGGAGATGATGCGCTCGCTGCAAAACCTCGTCAAGTGGATCGGCATCCTCGTCATCCCGCTCGGCGTGGTGATGTTCGTCAAGGAATACGTGTGGCTCGGCCGCGCCGTGCCCATCGCCGTGACGAGCACGGTCGGCTCGATCATCGGCATGATCCCCGAGGGGCTGTATCTGCTCACCAGCCTTGCGCTCGTGGCCGGCGTCGTGCGTCTGGCCCAGCGCAAGACCCTCGTGCACGAGCTCGGCTGCATCGAGACGCTCGCGCGCGTGGACACGCTGTGCGTGGACAAGACCGGCACGGTGACGGAAAACAAGATGATCGTCGAGGACGTCTGCCCCCTGTGCGACGACCGCTTCACGCTCGAGGACATCCGCATGATCATGGCCGACTACGTCTACGCCATGCAGGCCGACAACGACACGATGGCCGCGCTGCGGCGCTACTTCACGGGCGAAAAGACGCAGGACGCGACGGCGACGCTGCCGTTCTCGTCGGCGAAGAAATACGGCGGCGTGTCGTTCCACACCGAGGAGACGTACCTGCTCGGCGCGCCGGACGTGCTGCTCGCCGGGCGCGAGAACCCGTATCAGGAGCAGATCGAGGGCTACTCCGCCAAGGGCTGCCGCGTGCTGCTGCTGGGCATGTATGACGGCGCGCTCACGGACGAGACGCTCAGCGCCGGCTTTCTGCCCATCGCGCTGATCCTGCTCTCGAACAAGATCCGCGCCGAAGCGCCGGAGACGTTCGGCTACTTTGCCAGCCAGGGCGTGGCCGTGAAGGTCATCTCCGGCGACAATGCGCGCACGGTGTCCGAGGTGGCCAAGCGCGCCGGCATCGAAAACGCCGACCGCTTCGTCGATGCGCGCACGCTCACGACCGAGGAAGCCATCCGCGACGCGGCGGGCAAATACACGGTCTTCGGCCGCGTGACCCCTGCGCAGAAGCGCAGCCTCGTGCAGGCGCTCAAGGCCGACGGCCACACCGTGGCCATGACGGGCGACGGCGTCAACGACGTGCTCGCGCTCAAGGAGGCCGACTGCTCCATCGCCATGGCCTCGGGCAGCGACGTGGCGTGCCAGGTGTCGCACATCGTGCTGCTCGACTCGAACTTTGCCTCCATGCCGTCGGTCGTGGCGGAGGGCCGCCGCGTCATCAACAACATCGAGCGCAGCGCCTCGCTGTATCTGGTCAAGAACATTTTCTCGTTCTGCCTCGCGTTTTTCACGCTCTTTGCCACGCTGCCGTACCCGTTCAGCCCCGCGCAGCTCACGCTCGTGAGCGCCGTGACCATCGGCATCCCGTCGTTCATCCTCGCCATGGAGCCGAACGAGAGCCTCGTCAAGGGAAAATTCCTGCGCAACGTGCTCTTCCGCGCGCTGCCGGCCGCGATGACGGATCTGGCGATGGTCGTGGGCATTCTGCTGTTTTATATCGCCTTCCAGCTCGACGACACGGCCATGATCACGATCTGCACCGGCGTCATGGGCATTGTCGGCCTCATGATGGTGCACCGCACGTGCCAGCCGTACAACACCATCCGCAAGGTGATGATCGTTGTGCTCGGCGTGCTGTTCGTGGTCGCGTATTTCGGCTTCCCGACGCTCTTCAGCCTGCAGAAGCTCAATCTGCAGAGCGCGCTCATCCTCATCGTGTTCGGCCTGCTGTCGTGGCCGGTGATGAAGGCGTTCTGCCGCCTGAACGACCATATGCGCACCCGGTTCGAGGCGTGGCGCGCGGGCAAGACCGCGAAGGCCGCGTGAGAAAGGCTGCACGGTGGCCGCAGGCACATAGGAACGGCTGCGAAAAGGCAGCCGCGCAGGATAGCCAGCGAAAAGGCAGCCGCGCCTGCGCGGCTGCTGTCACAAAACTCCGCCCAGCATCGGTTCGATGCGGGGCGGAGTTTTTCGTCTCCGTTTTGCGGAGGGCAGCGCCGGTAAGGCACGCGTCGGACGCGCAGCACATGACCGAAGTCGCCGCGACGGATGAGGTGGACGTGGGATATACGCTGCATGACCGGCGGTGCGGGCGATGCCGAAGTCCGTCTCCGGCCGCCGCCTGCGTGATCCCCTGTTTCCAGTTTAATATGCTTTTGCATAACTTGTCAAGCGTTTTTTCTCTCTGAAAGAAAGTCAGCCAGCGCTCCCTGCGCTGCACCCGCGTCCCGCACCGCACGGCCGCCACAACGCGCCAGCCAAAAGCGTCCACCACACCCGCACCGGCCGAAAGCACGCGCCAGACTGTGCCCGACCAAAAGCCCCTGCCGCACCCGCACGTCCCCCCTGTCGGCACGCCCCCATGCTCCGCCGCGCCCGCCCGCAGCGGCCTGAGCGCCTTGCAACAAGTTTTCCACAGAGTTTTCCACATTTTCGCCGGTTTCCAACAGCGGCTTTCTTTCCCCCTGGCTTTCTTTGAGAGAGACAGGGTAAGATATGCTTTGCCGTATGTTCCTGCTGTAAGGTAAGGCACAGTATGGTACGGTACTGTACGGTACGGTTGGGTACGGTGCCGCGAGACGTCCGCGTGACGACACCCGCGACAGCGCCGCCCCGCCGCCCGCCATGCGCACCCCCGCGCACCCTCTGCCGTCATGCGCGCAAGCCCTTGCGGCCGCAGACTTTTTCGTTCGCACGTCAGGTGTTATGTAAACCACTTATCGCCGCCCGTGTCGAATCCGCGCGGATGCACGATTTCATGTCGACAAAAGGGCCTCAAAATATTTCTTAGCGGTTTCTTAGCGCACTCTTGGCACGTTCTTAGCGCGCTTTTCCGGCGCTTTCCGCGCGAAGAAAACGACATTCTGTCGTCTGCCGCGCGCGCAAAAAGGGCCGCCCTTTCGGGTGGCCCTTCGCACGTTTTTTCCCTTTTCCCGCCCGCGTCACGCCGGGTTGACGTGCACGGTGCAGTGCTTGACGTCCGGGTAGTCGCGCTCCAGCTCGTGGTGCACGGCCTCGGCGATGACGTGCGCGTCCCGCAGCGGCAGCGCGCCGTCGACCGCGATCTCGGCGTCGACATACGTCCGGCTGCCGAACAGCCGCGTCTTGATATCGTCCACGCGCACGACGCCGGGGGTGCGCTGCATCGTCTCGCGCATGGCGGCGACGGTGCTCGGGTCGCACGCCCGGTCGACGAGCCGGTCGATGCTCTCGTGGAAGATGCCGTAGGCCACCTTGAAGATGAACAGGCAGATGACGATCGACGCGATGGGGTCGAGGATGGGCACGCCGAGCCGCGCGCCGAGCACGCCCGCAAAGCTGCCGATGGACGACAGCGCGTCGGACCGGTGGTGCCACGCCTCGGCCTTGAGCGACACGGAGCGGATGCGTTTGGCCGCCGCGATCGTGTACCAGTACAGCCCCTCTTTCACGCCGATGGACACGACCGCCGCGATGAGCGCGAGCACGCCGGGGGCAGCCAGCGTCTCGCCGCGGACGATCTTCATCACGCCCGCGTAGCCGATGGCTGCGCCGACGAGCACGAGGATGTTGCCCAGCAGGATGGACGCGATGCACTCGAGCTTTTCGTGCCCGTAGGGGTGGCTGGCGTCGGCCGCCTTGTGGGAAAAGACCGCGCCGATCATCACGATCAGCGAACCGAGAATGTCGGACGCCGAGTGCACGGCATCGGCCACTATGGCCGACGAGTGCGCCACGATGCCGGCGACGAGCTTGAACACCGTCAGGGCCGCGTTGCACACGATGCCGACGGTGGACACCTGCATGGTCACGCGCTTGGCGTCATCGGGCGCGGTGGAAGTGCGTGTACGCATAAAAAGACTCCTTTCGCACAAAAAAGCGCCTGTGGGGCATATGAGTCCCACAGACGCGGTGATATCCTGTCTGCTGCGGCGCGGACGCCGCCCGGCCTTTCGGCCTGTCATTCGGAGGGAGTATAGCACGTGCGCGGCCGGCCGTCAAGCGGTATTTTCGTTTTTTTCACCGGCGCAGCCAGTGCACGCCGGCGCGGTGGAGCTTCGTGCCGAGGATGAGCGCGATCTGCACCGGGACGCCGACGAAGAACACGGCCCAGATGTTATACTGCAGGTACTGAAAATAAAACGCCGTGATCGTGCTCCACACGAACAGGGACGAAAACACGCACTGCAGCGTCGTCTCCCCCTCCCAGTGGCGGGAGAAGAGGAACGCCACGGCGAACGACACCGGCACCGCCCACACGAACGCCATCCAGTACATCTTGCCGATGCTGAACTGCGAATACAAAAACACGACGACCGCGACGACCCACACCATCGTCACCCACATGGCGGCGATGAGCACCTTCGACATGAGGTAGGCGTCGTGCTGCTTTTCGCCGCCGGACTCCGTCGCTGCGGCGTATGCGGCCGCCACGCCGCCGTCCGTCAGCAGATCGTCCACGCGCAGACCGTAGAGGTCGGCGATGGTCTTGAGCATCACGACGTCGGGCAGGGAATCGCCCCGCTCCCACTTGGACACGGCCTTGTCGGAGTAATTGAACTGCGCGGCAAACTCGGCCTGGGTCAGGTTTTCTTCTTTTCTCAGCTCGGCAAGGTTGGCGGCGAGCGCGCCTCTCACATCATCCATGCTATGAGTATACCACGCCGGGCGTTCGGCCGCAAGAGGCGTGTTTCACCTAAATCCTGTCATTCTCCCGCTGGTAGAATCGCCTTCTCCCAACGTTTCTACCGCTCGCGCGCGCGGAGGATGCATTTGAAAAGTCCCTGCCGTATAATGAAGTCATGAAGAAATGTGATTTTCCTGACGATATACACGTCAGACATCACCTGCAAGGGAGACGGATATCATGAGCAAACAGACCTTCCATCTGCCGACCTGGCGGCGCAAGCCGACGGCGGACGAAGCCGCGCCGGACATCGCCGACAGCGAGCTGGTGCCCTCGGAGAGCGCCGCGCGCCCGACACGCCGCAAGCACGGCAAGCGCACCTATGTCATCGGCGGCGCGCTGCTGGCGCTGGCGATCGCGGCGGCGATCATCATTCCCGGCGCGGCCGGCGTCGGCGACGATGACGGCGCCGGCGGCGCGAGCACAACGCTCACCCGCCCGGACGGCGACCCCTCCGGCCAGACCGCGGAGGACAATATCTACATTACGACCGGCGTCATGGATCAGGAGACCTACCGCTCCGAGACGACCGGTGAGACGAAGGCAAAGGTCGGCTTCATCGACTACAACCAGGCCGTGCACAACGTGCGCGTCGTCACGAGCGACAGCGTCTTTACCGAGGCCATCAGCACGAGCATGTTCGTCAAGCTCGGCGAGCAGAAGTACTTCAAGGACGGGGCGATCCTCGTGCGCAAGGCCGATTCCATCAGCGGCGACACCGCCACCTGGAGCGACCAGATCGTGGCCATCTCGCAGCAGGACTATGAGGACGCCTACGGGCAGGACCCGCGCAACCTCAGCAACTACGTCATCAGCCGCGACACGGTGCTCAACCCCACCATGACCGCCAACGACGACGGCACCTACACCCTCGCCTTCGACCTCGAGCCGTCCGGCGCGAGCGCGTATTACCGCCACCAGGTGCGCACCTACAGCGGCGCGTCGAAAAGCCCCGAATTTTCGGCCGTGCACATGGTCTGGACCATTGACGCCAACTGGGATCTGCTGCAGATGGACACCGTGGAGAGCTACGCCGTGTCCATGTCCGGCCTCGGCAGCCTCAACTGCACGAGCACGCTCACCGAGGTGTTCTCGGACTTCGGCGCCGTGACCGACGACCAGACCGAGTTCCAGCACTACCTCGAGACGGAATACGACCCCAACAACCTCGGCAAGCTCTCCGACGGCGGACAGGACACGCAGGCCATCGTGCGCGACTTCTTCCGCCGCACGCCGAACTACAGCCTCACCGTCACGGCCAACGGCCAGTCCTACGGCCTGACGGCGCACGTGGACATTGACCAGACCACCTTCCAGGTGCGCGGCAACGTCGCGGGCGTCGATCTCTTCGCCGCCTACAGCAACGAGCGCGTGTACGTCGCCTTCGGCAGCCAGAAGATCGTCCTGCGCGCGTCCGACACGATCGACGCGGCGCGCACGGTCGCGGGCTACCTCGGCGTGCAGATCCCGAACATCTCGCTCGACGCGGCCGGCATGACCGCGCTGACGAAAAACGTCGCCATGCAGCAGACCGACACCGGCATGACCATCCGGCTCAACGACCCGATGATCTCCGGCACCGTCCTGCTCACCGACCCGGACGCCCTGCGCCTGACGCGCGCGGACGTGGCGCTCAACTTCGGCGGCGCGCGCATGCACGTCACCGCCACGCCGTACTACGGCGGCTTCCAGGTGCAGTCGCTCAGCGGCTACACCGACCTGACCGGCGCGCTGAGCCTCGTGAGCCCCCTCATGGACGCGGCGACCGCCAAAACCGCGACCTTCAACGTCGCGCTCAGCGGGCCGCTGAGCCTCTCGGGCACGGCCACCGTGACCCGCACCTCCGGCGGCTATGACGCCGCGCTCACCACCACGATCGACGGCGTGACCGTCACGGCCGAGTACATCGGCAGCACGGTGTACGTCTCGGCCGGGAACATCCACGTCAGCGGCACGGGCAGCGAGATCAAAGACCTCGTCGCCTGGGCGGGCAAGCTCGCCGGCGCGGGCGACGCCGCTGCCGCCGGCAATGCCTACGCGCAGTTTTTCCGCGAGCTCACGCCGCAGTCCGCCGTGAACAGCATCCAGGACCTCGCGTGGTCGAATAACGCGCTGCACGCACAGCTCAACATCGCGGGCAACGCCGTCTCCGCCGCGCTCTCGGCCAACAGCGTGACCGTCACGGCCTCGGGCTGGACGGTGCGCGTGACGATCACCGGCACGTCCGGCTCCGCCACCACGCTGCATCCCACGAACGGCAATTATGTCACCCTCTCGCAGCTGCAGCCCTTCGCCCCCGTGCTCGAGCGCTATGTCGGCGCGCAGGCCATGGGCATGGACGCGACCGTGTCCATCAACGGCTACAGCCTCGATACCGACGTCGTGCTCTCGCTCGGCAAGCCCGTCGCGGCGCGCGCCGTGTCGCAGATCCTCGGCCGCAACCTGACCGTCACGTTCTGGAACGACCGCGTCTATATCGACTACGGCTGGCACCATGTCGAGGCATCCATGAACTCGCTCGAGCGGGCGCTCTACGCCGTGCTCACCATCACGCCGGGCGTCGACCGCCAGACCGTGCAGAATGCCATCGAGGCCTATACCTACTTCTTCGAGCACCTGTCGTTTGCGAATGTCGTCGGTGCGATCTCCGCGTTCGGCTATGCCGACGGGGCGCTGAACATCACGGCAAACATCGCGGCGTCGCCGCTGTATATCTCGCTCACGCCGAGCCAGATCACGCTGCGCACGCAGGTCGATTCGGCCACCCTCGCCGTCACGGCCACGCCGGGCAGCGCCTACGCCTCCGCGCCGGATCTGACACCGCAGGGCGGCAGCTACCGCAATCTCGATGATTTCCTCGCCCTGTTCGGCTGAGCAGGCGCAGCGCATAAAGCTTTGCCCCCGCAAGTCTCCCCCGCAAAGTTTTCCCCCAATCGCACAGCAAGCCCCCGGACATTTCGTCCGGGGGCTTTGCTGTAGCCGGGCGGCACAGCCCGCCGCCGAAGCCGCAGGGGGAAGGCCCGCCTCGAATGAAATCGATGAAGAAAGCCCTCGGACATTTCGTCCGGGGGCTTTCTGCATCCTCTTTTTCTCCTGCTGCGCATTCAGTGCACGCTCGCCTGCTTCTGCCGCAGGCTCAGGCAGTCGGCGATCATGGCGATGAACTCCGAATTCGTCGGCTTGCCCTTGATGTTCGAGACCGTGTAGCCGAAAAACTTCTGCAGCGTCTCGATATCGCCGCGATCCCACGCGACCTCGATCGCGTGCCGGATGGCGCGCTCGACGCGCGAGGGCGTCGTGTTGAACTTGCGCGCGACCTCGGGATAGAGCACCTTCGTCACGGAGTTGATGATGTCCATGTCGTCGATGGTCAGCAAGATCGCCTCGCGCAGGTACTGGTAGCCCTTGATGTGCGCGGGCACGCCGATCTCGTGGATGACGTCGGTGACGACGCTCTCGAGCGAGGGCTCGGGCTCTGCCGCGGCGAGCTGCGTGCCCGCGCCGCCGGTGCGCTGGCGCGGCCGGGCCGTCTGGCGGATGCGCTGCACGAGCAGCGGCGGGTCAAACGGCTTTTGCATAAAGTACGTCGTGCCGAGCTCCGCACACTCCATCAGCACCTGATCGTTGCAGATCGCGGAGGTGACGATCACGCGCGACGATGCATTTTTCGCCCGCAGATGCGTCAGCAGGGACAGGCCGTCCAGATTCGGCAGCACGAGGTCGAGCACCACGACGTCGGGCTGGAATTTGGTGATGAGTTCTTCCGCGCGCAGCCCATTGTCCGTCTGGGCGACCAGTTCCATGTCCGTCTCCTGGCCGATGGCCTTGGAATAGGCCGCGCGGTACTGTTCGCCGGGATCAGCCAGCAGAACACTGATTTTCGTTTCCATAACATTCTCCTCCGCAAAAATTCAGGCTTGCGGTCAGCTCTCTGCCAAATCGCTCGTTTCCCCTGTCTTGCGAGGATATTTTACCATATCTGGAATGGAAGAACAATGTGATTTTTGGCGAATTGCTCTAGTTTTCTGTTGACATAATCCGATCATAACCGTCGAAAGGTACAATTTTTCGAAGCAAACCGCAATATCTCGCCTGCGTTCGACAGACAGAATGTGTCGAATGCATATATGTGTTATGTAAACTAATATTCCGACACGTGTCTTGTCACCGCGACAGCGGCCGACCCGCTGCGCACGGCAAAGCCCGAAAACCGCCGCCTGTATGCGCCCTTGACCCCCTTGTGTAAAGGGAGCTGGCAGCCGTCAGGCTGACTGAGGGATTGATACGCTCAGTTTTGCACCAGCCGCGTATCTGCACCCCCTCCGTCGCGGCGCAAAGCGCCGTGCCGCCTTCCCCTTACACCGAAACACCCCGCCCTGCGATGGCACACACAGCAAAAACCGGAAGGAGCATCCGCCCCTTCCGGTTTCCTTCCGTATTCCGCTGCCGTGCGCTCAGTCCCGGTCGTCCTCGCGGTGGCCGCGGGCATCCGCGCGCTCGGCATGGCGCTGCGCTTTTTCTGCCAGATGATCGGCCTGCCGCTGCGCGCGCTCCGCCGCGTGCTGCGCGTGGCGCTGGGCCTTCTCGGCCGCGTGCTGCGCCTTGCGGGCCAGCTCCGCCGCCTGCCGCTGCTCGCGCGCCACCTGCTTCTCCGCCTGGCGGCGCAGGCGCGCCTCGAGCTGCTGCTCATGGCGCAGCTGCTGCTCGGTGGCGTGCTGCTCGTGCCGCTCCTGATACGCGGCCATGTGCTGTTCGTGCCGCTCGGACAGCTCCGCCTGGTGCTGGGCGCGGCGAGCGCTGCGTTCGGCGCGCTCGTGCTCGATGCGCGCGTGCAGCTGCGTCCGGCGGGCCTCGATGCGCGCCGCGCTCGTGGGATGATTTGCGCGGAAATCGTGGTCGAAGTGGTCGCGCCGCTCGCGCACGTGCTCGACGAGCTCGGGGTGCTCCTGCTCGACGCGGTCGATGAGGCTGTCGCGCTCGACCTCGAGGTCGGTAAACACATCGTCCTCGGAGTTGCCGAGCAGCGCGGCCAGCTCGTCCGTGTGGCCCTCGAGGTGCAGCAGCACCTCGTCGGTGTCGATGCTGCCGAAGTGAAAGTCCTCGTTGAGGAAATGCTCGAGCATCGTGCGGCGCGCGTCCTTGTCCTCTGTTGTGCGCATGCGCGCGAGCAGGAGCTGCACGTTGCGCTCGATCTGCACCTCGGCGTCCGCGCCGTAGAGCCACTCGAGCTCCTGCAGCTGGCGGATATCGTCCATGTTGTCGGGGATGCGCTGCTGCGCCCCGCCGATGTCGACAGCCGCGTCGGCATCGCGCAGCGCGCCCTGGATCGTGCGGCGCACCGCGCCGGATTCGATCAGCTCCCCGGCCTCGAAGTGCCGCAGCTGGTCGTTGACCTCGCCGATGTGCTCGGTCAGGTAAAAGCGCACGCCCTGCGCGCGCAGCTTGCGGTTGAGCACGACGAGCCGGTCGCACGCCGTGATGTCCACGCTCACGATGGCGCTGCCGTCGACGATGACGGCCTGCGTATCAGGCTGCACCGCGCCCTCGATGTCCTCCTGGAAGCGGCGGATGTTGGCGAAAAACAGGCTGCCGCTGAAGCGGTAGAGCACGATGTGCGGCAGCGCCTGCACGCCGCTGACGCGGTCGATCGGGAAAAACCCGGCCTTGCCCGGCAGCGTACCGAGGAAGGTGCGCTGGGGCGCTGCCGCGCGCATGAGCACGTCGATGAACGACAGCACCATGCCCACGAGCACGCCCTTGATCGCGCCGAGCAGCAGCACGCCGAAAAACGCCCCGGTGAAGATGCCGAGCTCCACGCGGTTGACGCGCCAGAGCCGCCGCGCGATGCCGAACTCCGTCGCCCCGATGAGCGCGTTGACGACGATGGCCGTCAGCACCGGCACGGGCAGAAAGCGGATGAGCGGCGTGGCAACGAGCAGCACGACGAGCATGGTCACGCTCGCCATGACGGACACGAGCTGCGTCCTGCCGCCGTTGCGCTCGTTGACGGCCGTGCGCGACACGCTGCCCGACACGACGCAGCAGCCGACGAGCCCGGCGGCGACGTTGCCCACGGCATACGTCACGATCTCGCGGCGGCCGTTGAGGCGGTAGCCGTTTTTCTGCGCCGTGCCGGACGAGGCCAGCAGCGTCTCGGCCAGAATGACGGCCGCGACCGGCAGCGTCGCCACGAGCGCCTGGGTAAACGGCAGCGCGGTGAGGTCCGGCAGCACGACCTTCGGCAGGCCGCGCGGCACGGCGGCCAGCAGCGCCACGCCCCAGTCGTCCAGCGGGGCGAACGCGCCGAGCAGCCCGCCCAGCACCATCATCACGAGCACCCACGGCACCTTCTGCCACTTGCGCGGCGCGATGAGCAAAATTGCGAGCGTCCCGAAGCCGAGCGCGGCGGTGGGCCAGTTGATGACTTTCGCCGCGTCAAAAACGTGCCCCAGCAGCTCGAACAGCTCGCCCGTGCCGGTCGCGGAGCCGAGCAATTTTGGCACCTGCATGAGGATGATCTCGCAGCAGACGCCGCTGATGAACCCGCCCATGACGGGCTCGGAGATGTAATCGACGGCCTTGTCCGCGTGCACGAGTGCGAACACGGCCAGCCACAGCGCGACGTACAGCGTCAGCACCGGCACGATGCGCATGGCCTCCGCGCCGCCGGGCGTGACGCCGAGCGACGTGAGCACCGCGCCGATCATGGCGGCCGGCGCGGCGTCGACGCCGAAGATGAACTCCCGCGTCGTGCTGAGCATCGCAAACAGCAGAATCGGCACCAGCGACCCGTACAGCCCGTAGACCGGCGGCAGGCCGGCCAGCTGAGCATAGCCCATCGAGATCGGGATGGACAGCAGCGCGATGAGCGCGCCGGAGAACAGATCCGGCCCGAGCTGCGCCCGGTCGTACCCACGCAGGGAGGCGAACAGCGGCTGGGAAAGCGCTTTCATAGTATCACCTGGTTTTAATATATAGAGTGTCCCGCTCAGGCGAGCAGGGGGTCAAGCCCGGCGTCGAGCCGGGCGTTGCGTTTCGCCTTCGGCCGGTCGATGACCCGGCCGCGCGCGACGGGGTTTCCGAGGATGCGGCGCACGAGCTTTTCGTTGTCGCGCTGCTTTTTCTGGATCTTGCCGCTGCCGGCCAGATGCACGTGCATGTTGATGAGGCCGGGCAGCAGATAGCGCCCGCGCAGGTCGATGCGTGTGTACCCCGCCGGGGCAGTGCCGGCCGGCACAATGTCCGTGATCGTCTCGCCGTCCGTGAGCACGCACAGTCCGGGCTGTACGCACATATCCTTCGTGCCGTCGAGAAGGCTTGCGTTGTCAAATGCGTATTTCATACTGCGCCTCTCTTTCCGCGGCCCGGCCGCACCGGGCAAAATGAATAAAAACAGAATATCACATTTGGCAAATATGTCAAGCCGTGCGGCACGTCCGACGCGCACCCCTTGGCTTCCCTGTGTAAAGGGAGCTGGCAGCCGTCAGGCTGACTGAGGGATTGACACGTTGATTCCTGCACTGGCTTCGTATCTGCACCCCCTCCGTCGCGGCACAAAGCGCCGCGCCGCCGGTCACGCCCCGCGCAGCAAAGCGCGCCGGGCACTGCCCGGCGCGCCCGCACGCATCCAGAATGTGTTGTCTTACGCTGCCTTGTCCTGCGCCGCCGACGCCGCGAGCATATCGTCGATGCTCACGCCGTAGCCCTTGGCGGGGTCTGCGAGCAGCACGTGCGTCACCGCGCCGATGAGCCTGCCGTCCTGCAAAATGGGGCTGCCGCTCATGCCCTGCACGATGCCGCCGGTCGCGGCCAGCAGGTCCGGGTCGGTGACGGTGATGAGAAAGCGCGTACACCCGCCGTCATGATACACCCGGCTGATGTCCACCGTGTACGCCCGCACGTCCTCGCCCACGACCGTGGACAGGATGGTCGCGCCTCCGGTTTTCACCGCGGCGGCGGATGCCGTCTCGACCGCGTCCCCGGCCGGCGGCGCGTCCAGCGTGCCGAAAATGCCAAACAGGCAGTTGCGCTCGATGCCACCGATGCGGTCGCCGGGATCGAAGCTGCCGACGAGCTCCCCGGCCGTGCCGTGGCCGCCGGGGCGCGCGTCCGCGATGACGGCCGAGAGCACGCTGCCGTCGCGCAGCGGCATGAGCACGCCGCTCGTCTCGTCCGAGATGCCGTGGCCGAGCGCGCCGTAGCGCCCCGTGGCCGGGTCATAGTACGTGAGCGTGCCGACGCCCGTCACCCCGTCGCGCAGCCAGAGCCCGAGCTGCCGCGTGCCGTCGGCCGTGACGGCGGGCGTGACCGTCGCCGTGACCTCCGCGCCCCCGCGCAGCACGGTCACGGACATGGTGTCCCCCGCCGCGTCCATGGCGGCAAGAAAGTCCGCCGAGGACGCGATGTCCCGGCCGTCGATGCGGCAGATCACGTCACCGGGCAGCAGCCCCGCGTCCTTGGCAGGCGTGGCCTTGCCGCCGGGCGTGTCCACCTCGGCGAGATCCGCCACGAGCACGCCCGCCGTCGTCATCTGAATGCCGACGGCCCGGCCGAGCGGCACGAGCGACGCCGCCTGCGCCGACACGCCCGCGCACAGCGCGAGCGCGACCGCCGCCGTAACGGCAAATCGGCGCAAAAAATGTGGTTGTTTCCGCAAAAAATCCCCCCTTTGCGCGTGCAGTATCAGTATGCCGGGTTTCGGACAAAATAGCGGCGGAACATTCTTGCACGATTGCCTGCCGGGGCGCAAATGCCTGCGGCGGCGTGCATACGATGTACGGAGCCAGTTTTGGTAATTCGATGCATCGGAGGCATTTTCATGACGCAAACCTTAAAACAGGGCGACCGCGGCGCGCTCGTGTCGCTGCTGCAGCTGGGCCTGCAGCGCGCGGGACAGACGCCGGGCGCGCTCGACGGCATCTTCGGCGCACAGACGGCAGCGGCCGTGCGCGCGTTTCAGGCGGCGAACGCCCTCACGCCGGACGGCATCGCGGGCGCGCGGACGCACCGCGCACTGCTGCCGTACTACACCGGCTTCGTCACGCGCACCATCCGTGCGGGCGACACGTTTTCCGCCCTCGCGCGGCAGTACGGTACGAGCGTGGATGCCATCGCGCTCGCCAATCCCTACCTCGACCCCGAGCGCCTGCCGCTCGGCCGGGCGCTGACGATCCCGCTGCCGTTTTCCGTCACGCCGGCGGACATTCCCTATTCCTCGGCGCTCATCGGGTACGTCGTGCGCGGGCTGGCCGCGCGCTATCCCATGCTCGCGGTCGGGGAGTTCGGCCGCAGCGTGCTCGGCCGCCCGCTGTGGTATCTGACGCTCGGCAGCGGGCCGAAGCTCGTGTTCTACAACGCCGCGCACCACGCCAACGAGTGGATCACGACGCCGCTGCTGCTCACGTTCTGCGAGCAGCTGTGCGCCCGCCTCGGCGACGGCGGCGACATGGAGGGGCAGAACATCCGCGACCTGCTGTCCAGAGTCACGCTCGTGCTCGCCCCGGCCGTGGATCCGGACGGCATCGACCTTGTGACCGGCGCGCTCGATGCCGAGACCACCGCCGCGGCAAAGGCGCTCGCTGAAAACTACCCCGACATTCCCTTCCCATCCGGCTGGAAGGCGAACATCCGCGGCATCGACCTCAACCTCCAGTACCCCGCCGGATGGAGCACCGCGCGCGAGATCAAATTCGCCGCGGGCTACACGCGCCCCGGCCCGCGCGACTATGTTGGCCCGGCGCCGCTCGTCGCGCCCGAGAGTCTGGCGATGTACGGCTTCACCCGCGCGCTCGACCCGCTGCTCACCCTGTCGTACCACACGCAGGGCCGCGTCATCTACTGGCAGTATGACGGCTACGACGTGCCGGGAAGCGAAGCGATCGCCCGGCAGTTTGCCGCCGTGAGCGGCTACGACGTCGCGGCCACGCCCTACGCCGCCGGCCACGCGGGGTATAAGGACTGGTTCATTCAGGACTACCGCCGCCCCGGCTTCACGATCGAGGCGGGCAGCGGGGAAAATCCCCTGCCGCTCAGTCAGTTTCCCGATATCTGGTCGGATAACCTCGGCATCCTGCTCGGCGGCATGACCGCCGTTTTGTGACATTTGTCACGGCCTGCATCCAAACCGCCCGCATGACACATTTTGACCGTTTTTCGGCAAAAAATGCATGCTAAGATATGGGGAAGATATAGACAAAACAGGGCAAATGGTGTGTCTTTCAGTGTCACAAAGGAGGCAATTTTCATGCTGCTGTCAGACAAGATCAAAAAATTCAGCGTCGAGCAGGCCATTGACTACCTCAACCGCAACCCGGTCAAGAATCTGCCGAAGCTCCTCGACTGGGCGGACACGTTCTGCGCCGGAAAGTTTGAGGGCCAGCGCCGCGCCATCTCGCTCGAAGGCGACGAGACGACGACGGACAGCCGCCGCAGCGAAAAAGAAGTAAAACGCGAGCAAAGAACGCAAAAGCACCGTCTCCCAGTCGGGAGACGGTGCTTTTTCCAGCCTTCCCCTCGAGGGGACGGCCAGGGCACACAGTCCCGCACAGGGAAAAGCGTCATCAGCGCTGCCGGTGCTGCGCCGCGTGACAGCAAAACGAAAAAACGTGCATGGAAGGGTCCTTCCATGCACGTTTCGGGTCAGATGGGGTTTCCCCGGCTTGGCCTTGCGGCGGGTCAGCTGTGCTGGCCGTGGGCCGGGTAGTGGATGTGCAGCAGCTCGTGGGCGCGGCCCTGGAGCAGGGTGTCGTAGACATAGCCCAGGTCGGGGTTCTGCTGCGGGATGCGCAGGGCGCAGGCTTCGTCGGCCTTGAAGATGGCCTCGGCGCGCTCAGCCTTGCGCTTGTTGCAGGCGGGGGGCTGGCCGCCGCCGCCGATGCAGCCGTTCGGGCAGGCCATGACCTCGATGAAGTCGAACTGCTCCTCGCCGGACTCGACCTTGGCGATGAGCTTGTCGGCATTCGCCAGGCCGTTGGCCACCGCGATGCGGATGGTCAGGTCGCCGGCCGTGACGGTGAAGGCCTTGATGCCCTCGAGCCCGCGCACACCGCATTCCGCGATGGTCTGCAGGGTGTTGGGGCTGGCGTCGTCGAGCACGCGGCGGATGACGGCCTCGGTCACGCCGCCGGTCACGCCGAAGATGACGCCGGCGCCGGTGTAGTCGCCGAGCGGGGCGTCGGGCTCCTCGTCCGGGAGGTGGGCAAAGTCGATGCCGGCCTCCTCGATCATGTCGCACAGCTCGCTCGTCGTGATGACGAGGTCGATGAGCCGCTCGCCGTCCTTTTCCAGCTCGGGGCGCGCGGCCTCGAACTTCTTGCCGGTGCAGGGCATGATGGCCACGGAGTAGACGTTCTCGCCCGCAAACTGCTTGCGGATGAGCGAGCCGAACATCGCCATCGGGCTGCCGCAGGTGCTCACCTGGGGCATGAGGTGCGGGTGGCGGTGCTCCACGTGCTGGATCCAGCCGGGGCAGCAGGAGGTAAACATCGGCAGCTTCGCGCCGGTCTTGACCTTCTCAAGAAACTCTGCCGACTCCTCCATGATCGTCAGGTCGGCCGTGAGGTTCGTGTCGTACACCACGTCGACGCCGAGGCGGCGCAGCGCGGCGACGAGCTTGCCGGTGCAGGGCTCATTGGCGGGCAGGCCGAAGCGCTCGGCCATGCCGACGCGCACGCTCGGCGCGTACTGCACGACGACCTTGCGGGTCTGATCCTGCAGCATCGACCAGAACTTTTCGGTCTCGTTGCGGATCGTGATCGCGCCGGTCGGGCACACGGCGGCACACTGGCCGCAGCCGACACAGTCGGTATCCTTGAGGGTCTTGCCGAAGTCGGCGGAGATGTGCGCCTTCTTGCCGCGGCCGCTGAAATCGACCGCGCCGATGTTTTGAATTTCAGCGCAGGTGCGCACGCACAGTCCGCACAGGATGCACTTGCTCGGGTCGCGCACGATGCTCGGCGAGGAGAGATCCATCGGCTCGGTGCAGTAGGTGTTGGGCTCGAAGCGGTGCGCGTCCACGTGGTAGCGGCGGGCGTACTCCTGCAGCTTGCAGCGGCCGCTCTGGTCGCAGGTCAGGCAGTCGGCCCGGTGGCTGCTCATCAGCAGCTGCAGCGTGGTGCGGCGGCTGTCGAGCACCTGCTTTGTATGGGTGCTCACGACCATGCCGTCGCGCGGCTGCATGGAGCAGGCGGCGTCCATCTTGCCGCGGTCGTTCTCGACGAGGCACAGGCGGCAGCCGCCGTAGATGGACAGGTTTTCACAGTAGCAAAGCGAGGGGATGTCGATGCCGTTGTTGCGGGCGACCTCCAGCACATTGCGCTCGGTCGTGAACGGGCAGGACACGCCGTCGATGATCATTTTCTTTTCTTCAGCCATGGTTCACGCCTCCTTGATCGCACCGAACGGGCAGCCGGTCTTGCAGGTGCCGCACTTGATGCATTTGTCTGTGTCGATGTGGTGCGGCTTTTTCAGCTCGCCGGTGATCGCGCCGGCCGGGCAGTTGCGCGCGCACTTCGTGCAGCCCTTGCAGATGGCCGGGTCGATGACATACGTCGTCAGGCTGCGGCAGCTGCCGGTGCGGCACTTCTTGTCGAAGATATGCTCGCGGTATTCGTCCTCGAAGTTGGCGAGCGTGGACAGCACGGGGTTCGGCGCTGTTTTGCCGAGACCGCACAGGGAGGAGTTCTGGATCATCTTGGCGAGGGAGCGCAGCTCCTCAATGTCGCCGGGGCGGCCGTTGCCCTTCGTGATCCGGGTGAGAATGTCGAGCATACGGGTCGTGCCCTCGCGGCACGGGGTGCACTTGCCGCACGACTCGTTGCAGATGAAGTTCATGAAAAACTGCGCGATGGACACCATGCACGTGTCCTCGTCCATGACGACGAGGCCGCCGGAGCCGATGATCGCGCCGGCCTTTTTCAGCGAGTCAAAGTCCATGGGCAGATCCATGTGCGCCTCGGTCAGGCAGCCGCCGGACGGGCCGCCGATCTGCACGGCCTTGAACGCTTTGCCGTTTTTGATGCCGCCGCCGATGTCGTACACGACCTCGCGCATCGTCGTGCCCATGGGCACTTCGATCAGGCCGGTGTTGACGACGTTGCCCGTGAGGGCGAAGGCCTTCGTGCCGGAGCTGCCCTCCGTGCCGACGGACTTGAACCAGTCCGCGCCCTTTTTGATGATGTCGGGCACGTTGGCAAACGTCTCGACGTTGTTCAGGCAGGTGGGCTTGCCGTACAGGCCCTTGTCGACGGAGCGCGGGGGCTTCGTGCGCGGCATGCCGCGGTTGCCCTCGATGGACGCGGTCATGGCCGAGCCCTCGCCGCAGACGAACGCGCCCGCGCCGCAGTTGATGTGCATATGGAAGCTGAAGCCGCTGCCGAGGATGTTATCGCCCAGCAGGCCGAGCTCCTTGGCCTGCTCGATGGCGATGGTCAGCCGGTGCACGGCCATGGGGTACTCGGCGCGGACATAGATGTAGCCCTCGGTCGAGCCGGTGGCCACGCCCGCGACGATCATGCCCTCGATGACCTTGTGCGGGTCGCCCTCCATGCAGGAGCGGTCCATGAATGCGCCGGGGTCGCCCTCGTCGCCGTTGCAGACGATGTACTTGACGGGCTCTTCCGTATGTGCCGCGACCTGCGCCCACTTGCGCCCGGTCGGGAAGCCGGCGCCGCCGCGGCCGCGCAGGCCGGAATCGCTCACGGCCTGGACGATCTCGTCCGGCTGCATCTCGAACAGGGCCTTGGCCAGCGCGCCGTAGCCGCCGATGGACAGGTACTCCTCGATGGATTCCGCGTCGATATGGCCGCAGTGCTCAAGCACGCGGCGGGTCTGCTTTTTGTAAAACGGGATGTCCTCCTGGCGCTCATACAGCTCGCCGTTCTGGTTGTAGCCCAGGCGCTCGATGAACTCGCCGCCGAGGATGGTCTTCTGGATGATCTCCTCTACGTCGCTGACCTGGCACTTCGTGTACAGCCAGCCCTCCGGCTCGATGCGGACCAGCGGGCCCATCTCGCAAAAGCCGTGGCAGCCGGACTTTTTCAGGCCGATGGTGTCGGCGTGGTGCTCGGTCAGGGACACCTCGCACGGGATGCCCAGCTCGTCCATGCGCTTTTTGAGCTCGTGGTAGACGTTCAGGTTGCCGCCGGCGACACAGCCCGTGCCGCAGCAGACGAGGATCTTACGTTTTTCCGCGTCGCGCGCGGCCATGTAGTCGGCCTGCAGGGCGCGGAACTGCTCCAGGGATTCGATTCTCTGACGCATTACGCACCCTCCTTTTCACGCAGCTCCTCGATGAGATCCACGGCCTTGTCGGGGGTCATGGCCGGGTGCACCGTGTCGTTGACCATGACAACCGGGCTCAGACCGCACGCGCCGAGGCACGACACGATCTCGATGGTGAACAGGCCGTCGTCCGAGGTCGGCTTGCTCTCGCTCAGGCCGGTCGCGTCGTAGAGCGCCTGCAGGACGTTGCCGGACTTGCGCACGTGGCACGCCGTGCCGCGGCAGACCTTGAGCACGTACTTGCCCTTCACGTCGAGCGAGAAGTTCTCATAAAACGTTGCCACGCCGTAGATCTTCGACTCACTGATGCCCACCTTGTTGGCAATGTAGCGCAGCGCGTCTTTCGGCAGATAACGGTATTTTCCCTGCACGTCCTGCATGATCGCAATGATCTGCGAGGCGTCACAGGCGTGATCTGCGAGGACCTGGTCAATGAATTTGTAATCGATCTGTTCCATTTTTTCAGTTCCCTTTCCAACAAATTTGCACCGGCCGGCTCCTATTCCGGCCGGACGCAGGATTCCCTGCTTCCCATCATACAATATCTATGAAAAATTTTCAATGCCCAGTCCCGTCGTTTTGATAACGACAAACTGCGAGAATTTTTCACAAATCCGCACACTTTTCCGCCCGTGTGCAGCTTTTGGAAATTCCGGCGCAAATGCTTGACACGCCTGCCTTTCCGTGGCATAATTACAGCAAACTATGCGCCCGCGCCGCAAGCTGTGCTTCCGGCCCGGCCGCCGCCGATCCCGCACCGAATCTGACACCGAATCGCCCATGAGGTGGAAGGCTGCGTGCGTGCACTGCTGCACCGCCATGCCTTCCGGGCATGGCGTTTTTTGTCTCTTCCGGTGGGCGGCTACACAAAAAGGAGAGATCTGCAATGACCCATCTGCGCAAACTCACGGCGGTGCTGCTGGCCGTCATCATGGTGTTCGCCCTCGCCGCCTGCGGCCAGAAGGACGACACCGCCGCCGTCGACAAGGACCTGACCGTCAACGTCGTCGCGCTCAACGGCACGACCGGCTTCGGCATGGCCAAGCTCATGTCCGACAGCAAGGCCGGCACGACCGCGCTGAGCTACAACTTCACCGTCGAGACCGACCCGAGCAACGCCACCGCCGCGCTCGTCAACGGCACGGCCGACATCGCCGCCCTGCCGACGAACGCCGCCGCCGCGCTCTACAACAAGACCGGCGGCGCCGTGCAGGTGCTCGCGCTCAACACGCGCGGCGTGCTGTACGTCGTGACCGACGGCACGGAGAGCATCACGTCCTTTGCCGACCTGCGCGGCAAGAACGTCTGCGTCCCCGTGCAGAACCCGACGTTCATCTTCCAGTACCTGTGCGAGAAAAATGGTCTGACCGTCGGCACGGACATCACCATCGACAACACCTATGCCCAGCCGGCGGAGCTCAACACGGCGCTCGCCTCCGGCGAGGTGCACATCGCCGTGCTGCCGGAGCCGATGGTCACGATCGCCCGCGCGGCCAACCCCGCCCTCACCGTCGCGCTCGACCTGACCGCCGAGTGGGACAAGGTCGCCCCGGCCGGCAGCCTCGTGCAGGGCTGCGTCGTCGTGCGCAAGGCGTTTGCCGATGAGCACCCGAACGAGGTCAAGGCGTTCCTGACCGAGTATCAGGCGTCCATCGAGTACCTGACGGCCGAGCCCGACCAGGCCGGCCAGATGATCGAGGATGCCGGCATCTTCGCCAAAGCCGCCGTGGCCGCCAAGGCCATCCCGAACTGCAACGTCTGCTTCGTGTCCGGCGCGGACATGCAGGCCGCGCTGACGGAGTTTCTCACGGCGCTGAGCACCGTCGCCCCGCAGAGCATCGGCGGCGAGGTGCCGGCGGATGACTTCTACTGCATCCTGAAATGAAGCGCTTTGCCCGCGGCGCGCTGACGCTCGCATTCTGGCTTGCCGTGTGGGCGGCGCTGGCGCTGCTCGTGCACCGGGAGCTGCTGCTGCCCGCGCCGTGGACGGTCGTGCGCAGGCTCTGCGAGCTTGCCGCGACCGGGGCGTTCTGGCGCATCACGGCCGTGTCCATCGGCCGGGTGCTGCTCGGCGTGGCGGGGGCGGTCGTGCTCGGCGTGGCGCTGGCCGCCGCGTGCACGATATCGAAAACCGCCGACGCGCTGCTGCGCCCGCTCATGACGGTCGTCAAGTCCACGCCGGTGGCGTCGTTTGTCGTGCTCGCGCTCATCTGGATCGCGCGCGACTGGCTGCCGGTGTTCATCGCGCTGCTCATGGTGCTGCCCGTCGTGTGGAGCAACGTCTGCACCGGCATCCGCAGCGCCGACCCCGCGCTGCTCGAGCTTGCGCGGGTGTACGGCTGGCCGCGCGGGCGCGTCCTGCGGCGGATCTATGTGCCGAGCGTGCGGCCGCACTTTCTGGCCGCGCTGCGCTCGGGCCTCGGCTTCGGCTGGAAGGCCGGCATCGCCGCCGAGGTGCTCACCGTGCCGCACAGCGCCATCGGCCGCATGATCTATGAATCGAAGCTGTACCTACAGACCACCGACCTCTTCGCCTGGACGCTCGCGGTCATTCTGCTCAGCGTCGGGCTCGAGCGGCTGGTGCTGCGCGCGCTCACTCCGCGCGGGAAAGGAGGCGGCAGCGCATGATCGAAACACGTGACCTCACCGTGACGTATGACGGCCGCGCCGTCCTGCGCGCCGTCGATCTCACCGTGCCCGACGGCGGGCACATCGCGCTCATGGGCCCGTCCGGCTGCGGCAAGACGACGCTGCTGCGCGTGCTCGCCGGGCTGCGCGCGCCGGACGGCGGCACGGTGCGCGTGTCGCCGGGGCGCATGGCCTGCGTCTTTCAGGAGCCGCGGCTGCTGCCGTGGCGCACGGCGGCGGAAAACGTCAACGCCGTGCTCTCCGACCGGGCGCAGACCATGCCGCAGGCGCTGGCGTGGCTCGAGCGGCTGGAGCTGAGCGATGCGCGCGACCAGTACCCCGCGGCGCTCTCCGGCGGCATGCAGCAGCGCGTGGCCATCGCGCGCGCGCTGGCGTATGACGCGCCGGTGCTGCTGCTCGACGAGCCGTTTCGCGGGCTGGACGCGGCGCTGCGGCAGCGCGTGACCGCGCTGGTCGCGGACGCGGCGCGGGACAAGACCCTCGTGCTCGCCACGCACGACGCGGCCGACGCCGCCGCGCTCGGCTGCGCGGTGTATGCGTATGCCGACGGCACGTTCCGCCGCGACGGATGAGGTGAACGTGGGACACGCACTGCCCCACCGGCGCCGCCGGAGGGAACTGCACGGCATCCAACAAAAAACACCGTCTCCCGGATGGGAGACGGTGTTTTTTGCACGCACTGCGTTTTCACGACCCGCTGCCGGACGTCTGCGTGGGCGCCGTGACCTCCGTGCGCGTGACGCCCTTGGAGAAGGTCAGGCTCTTGAGGATGGCCGAAAAGTCGTTGGACATACTGCGGTAGAGGTCGGCGTTCTCGTTGGCGAACTGCACGTCGGTCGGCAGCTCGGCAATGAGGTTGTAGTTCGCGCCATCGACGGTCAGGCCGCAAATGGCCTGATACTCCGGCAGCACGGTATAGTCATAATCGGTGGGAAAGACCTCAAGCATGAACAGAAAGCCGCCCAGACCGTTGTCATAGTCGGTCTTTTCGTAAAAGCCGACGTAATAGCCGCCGTCGTTGGCGCCGCATTCGGTCAGGTAATCGTCGCCCCAGCTGGCCGGCAGCGTGACGGAAAAATAGCCGCCCTTGCCGTCGTCATACGTCGGGCAGAGGGTGATGTTCCCCGCCTTGTCGGCCGCAGCCGTCGGCTGGGCGGACGCGGCGGTCTTCTCGCTGCGGCCGCAGGCGGCCAGAGACAGCGCGAGCGCCAGCGCCAGCACGAGCGCCGGGATGTTTCGTTTCATGCAGATCGCTCCTTTCCGAATCTTCGCACGGGAATATTATACGCCGCCGGCCCGCGTGTGTAAACCCCAGGGCCGGGCGGCGCGCGGCGCGCAAAAAGATGCACGTCAGATACTCTGACGTGCATCCGAGCGAAAGGTTCCGGTTTTTTTACGCGGCGGCGGGCTTGCTGTGCTTGCGCAGGACGATCTGCAGCACGATGACGACCACGATGACCGCGACGCCGACGACGTCGGTCATGAACTCCGGGTCGATCAGGCACAGGCCGCCGGCGGCGAGCAGGATGCGCTGCCACCAGGGCGCGCGCGTGACGATATAGCCCTCGAGCGCGGCGGCGATGCCGAAGATGCCGAGGCACGACGTGATGATGACCTGAATGGCGGCGAGCACGCCCTGATCCATGAGCAGCATGGAGGGGTTCATCGCAAAGATGTACGGCACGATGAACGCCGCGATGGCGAGCTTCGTGGCATTGATGCCAGTCTTCATGGGGTCGGACTTGGCGATGGCGGAGCCGGCGTAGGCCGCCAGCGCGACCGGCGGCGTGATATCGGCGACGATGCCGAAGTAGAACACGAAGAAGTGGGCCGCGACCTTCGGGATGCCGAGCGTGATGAGGATCGGCGCGCAGGTGGAGGCCATGATGCAGTAGTTGGCGGTCGTGGGCACGCCCATGCCGAGCACGATGCAGCAGAGCATCGTCAGGAAGAGCGCCAGCAGCAGCGAGAGCGTCGGGTTCGGGATGGCGCTGCTGATCGCAATGACGCCGCTGATGAGCTTGGACGCCAGGCCCGTGACGGTGATGCAGCCCGCGATCATGCCGGCCATGGCGCAGGCCACGGCGACGGTGATGCTGCCCTTGCCGCCGGCCTCGAGCGAGTCGAGGATCATGCGGCCGGTCTTTTTGGCGGTGATGCCGGCGACGCTGCCGGTCTTGGTCTCCCGCACCTCGGCCGAGGCGTCACAGATGGTGCCGACCAGGCTCACGGCGATGGAGATCAGGATGGCGATCGCAGCGGAAAACTGCAGCGAGCGGATGTTCGCCGTGACCATCCAGATCAGGAACACAAGCGGCAGCAGCAGATAGACGTTGCGGATGAGGTACTTGAAGCGGGGCAGCTCCGAGCGCGGGATGCCCTTGAGGCCGAGCTTCTTGGCCTCGAGATGCACGGAGATGAAGATGCCGCCGAAATACAGCACGGCGGGCAGGATCGCCCAGAGGGTGACCTGACCATAGGTCACGCCCATGTACTCGGCCATGAGGAACGCGGCCGCGCCCATGATGGGCGGCATGATCTGGCCGCCGGTGGAGGCCGCCGCCTCGACGGCGCCGGCGAACTCCGGCTTGTAGCCGGTCTTTTTCATCATCGGGATCGTGACCGAGCCGGTGGTGACGGTGTTGCCGACGGACGAGCCGGACACCATGCCGCACAGCGCGGACGAGATAACGGCGACCTTGGCCGGGCCGCCGGAGGTCCAGCCGGCGATGGCGTTGGCTGCGTCAATGAAGAAGCTGGCGATGCCGGTTCGCTCAAGGAAGCCGCCGAAGATGATGAACACGGCGATGAACTTCGCGCACACCTGCACGGGCGTGCTCAGCACGCCGGACGTGCCGAAAAAGAGCGTGTAGATCACGCGGCTGAGCACCTGCTGGAACGTCTGCCCGGCGTTGAGCATACTCACGAACGTGTACACGAGCAGCGCGCCGACGACCACGAGGATCGGCAGGCCGACGCAGCGGCGGCACAGCTCGGCCAGCACGAGGATGCCGGCCACGCCGACGGCGATGAGAAACGGCGTCATCTTGGCGGCGCTGGTGAGCGTCTTGATGAGCACGGAGTAGTTAAAGCAATAGTAGAAAAACGCAGCCGCGCCGATGACCATGATGACGATATCGTACCACGGCAGGCGGTTGGCGTGCACATGCTTCTTGCTGGCGGGGTAGGTCAGGTAGCCCATGATGACGATCAGCCCGAGGAACGCGGTCAGGCGGATCTCGAGCGCGGCCGTGCTGAACAGCGTCGACCAGATGCAGTAGACCGAAAACAGCGCCATGACGACGGAGATAACGATCTTGGGCTTGCCCGCCCAGATGCGGGTGGCGGATTCGCGGTCATACTTGCGCATGACGGCGTCCATTTCCTCCTGCAGCGAAGCGCTTGCCGCGGCGTCCGCGGCCTTTTTGTTGTCAGACATAGAGGGAAACCTCCGTTCCGGTTAGGATGGAAAAGCTACGGCGTCAGGGGTACTGACGCCGTAGCGAACGTTTACGGGATGCAGCGCATCACCGCCTCGGGCATCAATAGGTGCCGGCCTTGATGGTGGCGGCGGTGTAGTACGGGGAAGCGGAAAGCAGGGACTGCACGTGGCTGTCGTCGAGGCTGACAAGGTAGACGCTGCCGGCGGTGGCAAGGTCGGTGATGGCCGTGGTGGGCGCACCGGCGACGATGAACGCGGCGTCGATCTTGCCGTCCTTCAGGCTCTCGGCGCTGTCGCCGAAGCTCTGGTACACGGCAGAGATGTCAGACTCCTTGAGGTCGTAAGCGCTGAGCACGTCAATGGCGTTGAAGTACACGCCCGAGCCGGCTGCACCGATGGAAACCTTCTTGCCGGCGAGGTCGGCAACGGTCTTGATGTCGGGGTTGGTGGTGACGATCTGCACCTGCTCCTGATACAGCTGAGCCACGACGGAGAAGCCGGTGACGGGGCTGTCAAACAGGCGCTGGCCGTTGTAGGCGTAGTTCATGACGTCGCTCTGCACGAACGCGAGCTGGACGTTGCCGTTGGTCAGATCCTCGACGTTGGCCTGAGAGCCGCCGGAGGTGAGGGCCGTGACCTTGCAGTCGGACTTGCCGGAGACGAAGGAAGCGAGCACGCCGCCGAAGGCGTAGTACGTGCCGGACTCGCCGCCGGTGCCGAAGCTGAGCGCGGAAGCAGTGCCGTTGCCGGCGCCTTCCTTGACCGCGTCGACCTTGAAGCCCTTCTCCTCAAAGTACTTGGCAGCGCCGGGGTGATACGGCACGCCCTTGACGGAGGCGGCAGCCTCGATGCTCAGCTCCGCGCCCTTGGCGTGCTGAGCGGTGATGGCGTCGAGATTGTCAAAGATGGTGGACACGAACGCATAGATCTCGTCGGTCGGGACATCGTCGCGGGCGATGACGATCGCGCCGACGGAGACGGTGTTGGTATCGACCTTGGAAGCGGAACCCGTGTCGTCGGTCTTGGTGTCGGTATTGCCGCCGCCGCAGGCGCACAGCGCAAACACCATGACGAGGGCGAGCGCCAGCGCCACGATTTTGTTGAACTTCATAGTTGATTCTCTCCTTTTTGAAATTTTCCTCTTGCAAAGATTCAATATGCGTTTATTATACCTGCAATTTGTGCAAATTTCAAGCGAAAAACGAAACTTTATGCCTGTTCGTGTGCAAAAACTTTCACACACTAACAGTTTTCTGATACAAATCGCCACATCTTGCGCCGCTTGGGCAAATTTTCCCACTCCGGGCACAAGATGCCTCACACAAGTAAGCAAAAATCCGGCCTGTGCAAATTTTGCACAGGCCGGATCATCGACCGGAATGCGTTATGCGTCCTTGTCCTTGTCCGCGTCCGGGTCGGGCTGCACGAGCACGCGCTCGACGCGGCGGCCGTCCATGGCGAGGACCGTGACGGTGAGGTTTTCGTACCGGAAGCTGTCGCCCACCTTCGGGAACGTGCCGAAGCGCTCGAGCGTCCAGCCGCCGACGGTGGTGCTGTCGGCGTCGTCGAGGGCGTCCTCGTTCCAGTCGAGCAGCTCGAGAAAGTCCGAGAGCGTCATGGCGCCGTCGAGCTCATAGCCGCCGTCGGGCCGCGTGACGACCTCGTTTTCCACCACGTCCTTCTCGTCCCAGATGTCGCCGACGAGCTCCTCGAGCACGTCCTCCATCGTGATGACGCCGAGCGTGCCGCCGAACTCGTCCGTGACGACGGCGAGGTGCTTCTGCTCGCGGCGGAGCTTTGCCAGCACGTCGGGCAGGCGCGTGGTCTTGTAGACGAAGCACGGCGGAATGAGCTGCGCGCGCAGATCGTCCGGCCGGCCGTCCATCATGGCCTTGTAAAAGCGGTTGAGATACAGAAAACCGATGATATTGTCCACGCTGCCGGAGTAGACCGGCAGGCGGGAATACGACGAATCGTTGATGATGCGCACGATCTCGTCCCAGTCGTCGTCGATGTCGATGGCGACCATGTCGACGCGGGCGGTCATGGCCTCGCTCGCGCTGACGTCGGAAAAGTCGAGCGCGGAGCGCAGCAACTCGCTGCGGTCCTCGTCGAGCACGTCCTCGTCCTCGGCCGTCTCGATGATCGACTGCAGTTCCTGCGAGGCGGCCTCCTCGGGATCGCCGTCGCCGGCATTGCCGTGCAGCGGGCGCGTGATGAGGTGCACGAGCCCGACGACGAGCCAGATCACGGGGTAGAGGATGACCGACAGCGCGCGGATGATATAGGCATTGCGCAGGGCGATACCGTTGGCGTTCTGCTTGGCGACGATCTTCGGCATCGTCTCGCCGAAGATGATGACCAGCAGCGTCAGCACGACGGTGGACACCCACGTCCACTGCTCGCCCGCGAGCAGGATGACGATCACGGAGCCGAGCGACGACGCCGCGATGTTGACGAGGTTGTTGCCGATGAGGATGGCGCTGAGGGTGCGGTCGAAGTGGTCGAGGATGCCGACGGCCGTTTTCGCGCGGCGGTCGCCGTCCTCGGCGGCGTTTTCGAGCCGCAGGCGGTTGGCCGACGAATACGACATTTCCGACGCGGAGAAGAACGCCGACAGCGCGATCAGCACGACGAGCGCGGCAAAATACCACACGATGCTCATGCCGGCTCGCCCCCTTTCTCCGGGGCGGCGTCTGCGGGGGCGGCCTCGTCGGTCTCCTCCGGCAGCAGGCGCACGACGAGCTTGACGATGCGCTTTTGCTTCATGTCGGAAATGCGCACGTCGAGCCGGTGATAGCGGAAGCCCTCCCGCTCGCGCGGGATGTAGGAAAACTGTTCATACGTCCACTCGCCGAGCAGCTTGTAGCGCAGCTCCTCGTCGTCCTCGGGGTCGGTGTAGTCGAGCCGGTCGAACACCTCGCCGACAGTCATCTCGGCATCGACCTCGTAGCGGCCGCCGCCGAGCGGCACGAACGACTCCTCGACCACGTCGTCCTCGTCCCAGATCTCGCCGACGAGCTCCTCGACGATGTCCTCCACGGTCACGATGCCGAGCGTGCCGCCGTAGTTGTCGGTGACGATGGCGAGGTTTGCCTTGCGGCTGCTCAGCTCGGGCAGCACCTCGGCGATGAGGGTGCTCTGGTGCACGAACACGGGCTCGTCGAGCAGGGGGCGCACGTCCACGGCCTTGCCGCCGGCGGCAATGCACGCCTTGATGTATTTGCGGATCTGCAGGATGCCGATCACATTGTCAATGCTGTCGGCATACACGGGCAGACGGCTGTGGCGCTGCTCGCGCACGTAGGCGAGGATCTCCTCCGGGGGATCGTCCACGTCCACGGCGGCGACGTCCACGCGCGCCGTGATGACGCTCTCGACCGGCACGTCGGCAAACGACAGGGCCGAGCTCATGAGCTCGCCGCGCTCGGCGGTCAGCTCCCCGTCGTCGGTCATGTTTTCGATGATGTCGGCCAGCTCATCCTCCGTCACGGTCACGGCGGGCTCGCTCTGTACGCGGCGGGCGACGGCGTTGCCGAAGGCGGTGAGCAGGGCCGACAGGGGTTGAAAGAGCACCATGAAAAACCGCAGCGAGCGCGCCGTGCGCATGGCCAGCCGCTCGGCGTATTTCTTGGCGATGCTCTTCGGCAGCATCTCGCCTGCGAAGAACACGACCACGGTCGTGACGAGCGTGCCGGCGGTGACGGCCCACATGCCCCACTGCCGCTGCACGGCCACGGTCACGAGCGTTGCGATCGTCAGGTGCAGAATGTTCGTGCCGATCAGCAGCGTCGTGATCGCCTGATCGAAGTGGTCGAGCACATACAGCGCCTGCTCGGCGCGGCGGTTGCCGTGGTCAGCGGCGGCTTTGAGCCGGATGCGGCTCGCGGATGCAAACGCTGTCTCCATGACGGCGAAATAGGCCGCGCCAAGGAGCAGCACGATGATAACAGGCAAAATATTCCATAAATCCTGCTTAGGGCCAGCGTCCATTGCGGATCATCACACTCCTGAATGCCTCCCCCGGCCGGTGCCTATCCGGTCGGGAGATAAATTAACGTTCATGATACCATAAAATGCCCGGCGCGTCAACGGCTTTTCTCCTCCGTGACGGCGACGTTGCCCGGACCTGCCAGCTCGCGCAGCTCCTCGACGAGCGCGGGGTGCACGACGCAGCGGGCCGCGGCGCGCCGGCCCGTGTCCTCAAACACGAGCACGAGCTGCTCGTCGCCGGGGAACATCTCGAGGATGAGCTCGATGCGCTTCACGGCCGGGTGGTCCTTATCCGGCAGCCGCACCCAGAGCCGGTGACGCTTCGGCGGCTCGGGCCGCGGCGGCGGGTCGCGGCGCGGCGGCGTGCGCAGGGTCTCGAGCCCCTGCTCCGTCAGCGGCAGGACCTTGTCCGCCACGAGCTGCGGGTCGGATTCATCCCGCGTCGAGATGCGCCCGGCAACGAACAGCGCGGGGGTTTCCTGCGCCAGCAGGTCGCGGCAGGCGTCGAGCGCGGGCGAAAACACGAGCACCTCCATGCTGCCGCTGTCGTCCTCGAGCTGGAGGTAGGCCATGCGGGTGTTCTTGCGCGTGGCGCGCTCGCGGCTGGCGGTGCAGATACCGGCCAGCACGACGCGCTGCCCGTCGCGGTAGCGGTGCGCGACCGTGGCCGGGGCGTGGAAGCTTGCGAGAATGTCGCCCATGGGCGCGGCCTTGGCCTGCTGCGCGAGCGCGCGGTAGTCGTCCATCGGGTGGCCGGTGAGGTACAGCCCCGTCGTCTCGCGCTCCATGGCTATGAGCTCCGCGCGCGTGAACTCCTCCACGTCCGGCAGCACGAGCTGCGTCGTGTCGGCGGGCGCTCCCCCGTCGTCCGGCGCGCTGAAGAGGTTCATCTGGCCGGTGAGGTTCATGCGGCTCTCGCTCGCCGCGCCGCCCAGCACGCGGTCAACCGACTGCATGAGCGCCTTACGCTTGTAGCCCATGCGGTCGAAGCACCCGGCGCGGATGAGGCTCTCGACGGCGCGGCGGTTGAGGTCGTGCCCGTTCATGCGGCGGCAGAACTCGTCAAACGCCGTGAACGGCCCGCCGATCTCCCGCTCGCGCATGAGCGCCTGGATGAGTCCGCGCCCCACGCCCTTGATGGCCACAAGGCCGAAGCGCAGATCACCCTCCTCGACGGTGAAGTCGGCGTCGGACGCATTGATGTCCGGCGGCAGCAGGCGGATGCCCAGCTCGCGGCACTCGGCGATATACTCCGTGACCTTCGGCGTGTTGTCGAGCACGGAGGTCAAAAGCGCTGCCATGTATTCGTGCGGGTAGTTGCGCTTCATGTACGCCGTGCGGTAGGACACGATGGCGTAGGACACCGCGTGCGCCTTGTTGAAGGCGTAGCTTGCAAAGGCGAGGATCTCGTCGTAAATTTCGTTTGCCGTCTGCTCCGGCACGCCGCGCGCCACCGCGCCGGGGATATTCCGCTCCGGGTCGCCGTGCACGAACGCGGCGCGCTCGGCCGTGATGACGGCCTCTTTTTTCTTCGACATGGCGCGGCGGATCATGTCCGCCTGCCCGAGCGAGAACCCGGCCAGCTGCCGGAAGATCTCGATGACCTGCTCCTGATAGACGATGCAGCCGTAGGTCACGGACAAAATTGGCTCGAGCAGCGGGTGCTTGTAGGTGATGCGCTCCGGGTGCGCCGAGCAGGCGAGAAACCGCGGGATGCTCTCCATCGGCCCGGGGCGGTAGAGCGCGATGACGGCGGTGATGTCCTCGATGCTGCGCGGGCGCAGCCCCATGCACACGGCCGTGATGCCCGCGCTCTCGAGCTGGAACACGCCGACGGTGCGCCCGGCGGCGAGCATGTCAAACGTCTTCTTATCGTCGAGCGGGATGCGCTCGACCTGAAACCCCGGCTCGCGGCGGCGCACCTGCCGCGCCGCGTCCTCGAGCACGGTGAGGTTGCGCAGGCCGAGAAAGTCCCTCTTCAGCAGCCCCCGCTCCCCGAGCGTCGTCATCCGGAACTGGCACACGAGCGCGCCGTCGTTGCTCGCCAGCGGCACGTAGGCGTACACCGGCTGCTCCGTGATGACCACGCCCGCCGCGTGCGTGGACGCATGCCGCGGCATGCCCTCGATGGCGCGGGCCGTGTCGATGAGCTGGTGCAGCCGGTCGTCCCCGTCATACATGGCGCGCAGCGTCTGCGACTGCTGCAGCGCCTCGTCGAGCGTGGTGTTGATGCCGCCGGGGATGGCCTTGGCCACAGCGTCCACCTCGGCGTAGGTCATGTTCATGACCCGGCCGACGTCGCGCACTGCCGCGCGCGCGGCCATCGTGCCGAACGTGACGATCTGCGCCACGTGGTCGGCGCCGTATTTGCGGATCACGTAGTCGATCACTTCCCCGCGCCGCTGCACGCAGAAGTCCACGTCGATATCCGGCATGCTTACGCGCTCGGGGTTGAGAAAGCGCTCGAAGTAGAGGTTATACTGCACGGGGTCCACGTCCGTGATGCCGAGGCAGTAGGACACGACGCTGCCGGCAGCGCTGCCGCGCCCCGGCCCGACGGGGATGTGCTGGGCCTTGGCGTAGCCGATGAAATCGCTCACGATGAGAAAGTAGTCCACAAAGCCCATGCGCCGGATCATGTTGAGCTCATAATCCAGACGCTTTCGCACCTCCGGCCGGTCGCCGTAGCGTTTTTCAAAGCCGCGCGCGCACAGCTTCGTAAGATAGGCGTCCGCGTCCGTCTCCCCCTCCGGCAGCAGAAAGCGCGGCAGGTGGTAGTGACCGAACGTGAAGTCGAAATGACACCGGTCAGCAATGCGCTGCGTGTTTTCCACCGCGTCGGGATATTCGTCAAAGAGCGCGCGCATCTCGGCCTCGCTCTTGAGGTAAAACTCGTCGTTCGGGAAGCGCAGGCGGTCCGGGCTGTCGAGCGTCTGCCCGGTCTGGATGCACAGCAGCACGTCCTGATCGTAGGCGTCCTGTTTTTTAATATAGTGTACGTCGTTCGTCGCCGCGAGGGGGATGCCCGTCTCGCGGTGGATGCGCAGCAGCGCCGCGCGCACGCGCGCCTCGTCGGTCATGTGGTGGTTCTGCAGCTCAAGGTAGAAGTTCCCCTCACCGAACAGTTCCTGCAGCTCCACGGCGCGTGCCTTGGCCGCCTCATAATCTCCCCGCAGCACCGCGCGCGGAATGTCGCCCGCGACGCAGCCGCTCAGGCAGATGAGGCCGTCTGCATGTTTGTGCAGCAGCGGCCAGTCGATGCGCGGCTTGCCGTAAAACCCGCGCTCGAACGCGGCCGACACGAGATAGCACAGGTTGTGGTAGCCCGTCTCGTCGCGGCAGAGCAGGATCAGGTGCGTGTAGGCATCGTCCACGCCGTGGACGCGGTCGGTCATGCCGCGCGGGGCGACATAGACCTCGCAGCCGATGATCGGCCGGATGCCGGCAGCGACCGCCGCCTTGTAAAAAGCGACCGCGCCGTACATGACACCGTGGTCGGTGATCGCCAGCGCGGTCTGGCCCAGCTCCTTGGCGCGCTCGATGAGCGGCCCGATGCGGCATGCGCCGTCGAGCAGGCTGTATTCACTATGTACGTGCAGGTGTGCAAACCCCATCGTGCGTTCCTTTCAGTCGTCCATGTGAAATTCCATGAGTTTTTTCAGCCGGTAGTTCAGGCAGCTCTTCGTCACCGGCGGATACGAGAGCGTGGCGAGGTCGGCCAGGCTGGCCTCGGGATTGGCAATGCGCAGCAGCGCCGCGCTCTGCAGCTTTTCCGGCAGCACGTCGAGCCCGTAGTCGCGCTCGATGCGGCGGATGGCGTCGATCTGCTCCTGCGCCGCGGCGACGACCTTGTCGGCGTTGGCAGTGTCGCAGTTGACCTTGCGGTTGATGGAGTTGTTCATGGACTTCTCCACCTTGGCGGACATGATGTCCATGGCGGCGCAGGGCGCGCCGATCTTGGTCAGGAAGTCCTCGATGGCCTCGGACTTCTTGAAATAGAGCACGGTGTTCGCGCCGCGGTCGATGCTGCGCGCGGCAAAGCCCAGCTCCGTGAGCAGGGCGGCCGTCTCGCGGCTGACGCTCGCGTGCGCCGTGATGAGCTCGAGGTGGTAGTTCTTGCTCGGGGCGGTCACGCTGCCGCCCGCGAGAAACGCCCCCCGCAGGAACGACGCCTTGCAGCAGTCGTTTTCGAGCACGGCGAGGTTGATGTGGTGCGCGACCGTGCGCGAGAGGTCGGCGCCGAAGGCGGCGAACACCGTCTCGACGGCGGCGCGGTCGGTGATGGTCAGCACGTGGCGGCCGCCGGCCTTTTCCCCGGCCGGCAGGGCAAAGTGCGCGCCGAACGCGCGGCGAAACAGCTTCGGCAGCCGCTCGGCAAAGGCGTCGCACGCCGTGACGATGCGGATCTCCCGCGTCGTGAACGTGTGGCAGTACAGCAGCACGCCGTAGGCCTCGGCCACGGCGCAGCAGTGGCGGCTGACCGGCACGCGGCACAGCTCGTTTTTCACTTCGGATGCAAAGGACATGGCGCGCCTCCGTCAGGTCTTGGGAAAGTCCCGGTTGCGCAGGCGGACGTTGGCGTCGCGCGCGGCGAGGTAGTCCGTCAGTACCTTGGCCACGGCCACGCTGCGGTGCTGCCCGCCCGTGCAGCCGATGCCGATCGTGAGCGCATAGCGCCCCTCGGCGGCGTACTGCGGCAGGAGAAAATCGACCATGTCGGTGAGCTTGGAGAGGAAATTTTTCGCCACGTCGCTGCGCAGGACGTATTCCTGCACCTCGGCGTCCATGCCGCTCATGGGGCGGAGCTTTTCGACGTAAAACGGGTTCGGCAGAAAGCGCACGTCGAACACGAGGTCGGCGTCGATCGGGATGCCGTACTTGAAGCCGAAGGACACGACGTTGACGAGAATGTCGCGCCGCGTGCCGCCGTCGGCAAAATACTCGCAGATGCGCTTTTGCAGCATGGCGAGCGTGAGGCCCGTCGTGTTGATGACGAAGTCTGCGCGCTCGCGCACGGGGGCGAGCAGCTCGCTCTCGCGGCGCACGGCCTCGGGCAGAGAGCAGCCGCTCTCGGCCTGCAGCGGGTGCGGCCGGCGCGACTCCTTGTAGCGGCGCACGATGGCGCTCTCCGACGCCTCGACGAACAGAATGCGGTAGTGCACGCCCATGCTCCCAAGCTCCCCGAGCGCGGCAAACAGCTCGGAAAAGCTCTCCTGACTGCGGATGTCCGTCACGAGCGCGACCTTTTCATACCGTCCGCGCGTGGCAAGGCAGAGCTCGGCAAACTTCGTCAGCAGTGCCGTGGGCATATTGTCCACGCAGTAAAAGTCCAGATCCTCCAGCACGTCGGCCGCGCGGCTCTTGCCGCCGCCGGACAGGCCCGATACGATCAGAAATTCCATCCCGTCACCCCCGGATGATCTTCACTTCCGGCTCAAGCTCCACGCCGGACGTGCGCAGCACCTCGCTGCGGATGTGATCCATGAGCCGCAGCACATCGTCAAACGTGGCCCCGCCGCGGTTGACGACGAAGCCCGCGTGCTTTTCACTCACCTGCGCGCCGCCGACGGCATAGCCCTTGAGGCCGGCCGCGTCGATGAGCGCAGCGGCATAGCCCCCCGCGGGGCGCTTGAACGTGCTGCCCGCGCTCGGCAGGTCGAGCGGCTGGCGGCTGCGGCGGCGCTCGCTCAGGTCGAGCATATGCGCCCGGATCTCCGCCGGGTCGCCCGGCGTGAGCGCGAGTGTGCTGCCGAGCACGACGCAGTCCGTGTCGGAAAACACGCTGTGCCGGTAACCGAAATCATGCGCCGCGCCCACGGCCTCGCACAGGTTCAGGTCATGGTCAAGATAGCGCGTGGAGACGACGACGTCCTTCATCTCGCCGCCGTAAGCGCCCGCGTTCATCGACACCGCGCCGCCCAGCGAGCCGGGGATGCCGTGGGCAAATTCCAGCCCCGCGAGCCCATAGCCCAGCGCCGCCTGCGCCAGCCGCGCGAGCGGGATGCCCGCGCCCGCGCGCAGGTGCGTCGCGTCGGTGCGCGCCACGTCCGCCATGCGCTCGCCCATCTGCACGACGATGCGGTCAACATCGCCGTCGGTGATCAGCAGGTTCGTGCCGTTGCCGATGAGGAGCGGCTGCGCGCCGCCGTCTCTCACGATGCGGCAGACGGCCGCCGTCTCCTCCGCGGACGCGGGACGCACGAGCGCGCGCGCCGGCCCGCCGATGCGAAACGAGCAGTGCGCGCGCATCGGTTCGTATTCCAAAATCTCCAGCTCCGGCAGCTGCTCGCGCAGCGCGCGGACGATGGGGTCGAGATTCGTCATAACTTTCCGTTCCTTTCCGGGTCAGAACCCGATGCCGAGGTCGATGCTGCGGTCGTGCTCGTCGGCGAGCTTCTGCGCCGCGTTGTAGCCCATGCCCTTCTGGCGGTTATTCATGGCGGCAAGCTCGAGGATGACCGCGAGGTTGCGTCCCGGCCCGACCGGGATCGTCACGCACGGCACGCGCACGTTGAGGATCTCGCAGTATTCCGTCGTCAGGCCCAGCCGGTCGTAGGCCTTGCCGTCCTCCCACGGCTCGAGCTGCACGACGAGATCCACGCGCGTCTCGGGCTTGACCGCACCGACGCCATAGATCTGCCGCGCGTCGATCACGCCGATGCCGCGCAGTTCCATGTAGTAGCGGATCATCGCGGGCGCGGAGCCCATGAGCGTCGTGCGGTTGATGCGCTTGATCTCCACGGCGTCGTCCGCGACGAGGCGGTGGCCGCGCTTGATGAGCTCGAGCGCCGTCTCGCTCTTGCCCACGCCGCTGTCGCCCGTGATGAGCACGCCCTCGCCGAACACCTCGACGAGCACGCCGTGCTGCGTCAGCCGCGGGGCGAGATAGCTCGAGAGCGCGGCGATGAGGTCGGCCATGAACTCCGACGTGTCCTTGCGCACGAGAAAGAGGTTACGGTCGTACTTTTCGGCCATCTCCAGGCACTCGGGAAATGGATCCATGCCGTGGCAGATGACGAGACCGATGATGTTGTAGCGCATGAACTGCTCAAAGCGTTCGCGCCGCTGGTCGGGGGTCAGCGTCTCGAGATACGTGCTCTCGACGCGGCCGATGATCTGCAGCCGCTCGGGGTCAAAGTAGTTGTAAAACCCGGCGAGCTGCAGCCCCGGGCGGTTGACGTCGGCGGTGCGGATCTCGCGCGTGGCGTAGTCCTGGGCCGCGTGCAGGACGGTCAGCCCCTGCTCGGCAGCGATCTTTTGCAGCGCGACGGTATAATGCGGTGCGCCCATCGTGCGCGCCTCCTTTCCGGTAAAGCCGCCGGTGCGGCGGCGAAGTTGTTTCGTCCGGGCGGAGCACCTGCTCCCCCGCTTCCCATTGTACCCAAAGCGGCGGCGTTTGGCAACGGCTTTTGCAGCGTGCCGGGCATTTTTTCCGGCCGCGGAACGGAAAATGCGCAGAAAATGTGAAAATCATCTTGCAATCGGCCGGGGTTTCTGCTATTATGAGAAAGCTGTTCTCGCAGACAATAGAGAAGGAGGTGCTTCAACCAATGGCAAAATGTCAGTTTTGCGACAAGGGCTTGAGCTTCGGCATCAAAGTGAGCCACTCTCACCGCCGCTCGAACCGCACTTGGAAACCCAATGTGAAGCGCGTCAAGGCCATCGTGGACGGCAAACCCCAGCACGTCTACGCATGCACCCGCTGCCTCCGCAGCGGCAAGGTCACCCGCGCTGTGTGAATTGCAATGATTGCACCGAACAAGGCTCGCCCGATTGGGCGAGCCTTTTTCGCATATTCGGGCATTGATTTTGCAGCTTTGCGCGGGGATGCGCGCTGCTGCTTGCCGAGAGAATGGTCTCATTTCAAAGCCATTTGCGCCGCAGGGGAGCCCGAGGGGGCAAGGCCCGCCTCGGATGAGATCCGGCATCGCCTTTGGCAATGCCTTCTCCTCACGAAGCGAATGGCGCACCATCCCAAGAGCGTCTGAGCCGCAGGGGAGCCCGAGGGGGCAAGGCCCGCCTCGGATGAGATGTTTGCATCGCCGCAAGGCGATGCCTCCGTCACGCCTCCAGCTCCCCCGCGCCGCGGGTCACATCGTGGATCCACCTGCCGGAGCGCAGCCGCGGGAAACACAAAAAGATCTGCACGATCACATCGATCGACATGAGCGGGTACACATACCGGATGTCGAGCTTCCACACCAGCGCCGCGAGCGCCGCCAGCGGCAGGCACACGGCGTACAGCGGCCCGACGTCGCACAGCATCGCATAGCGCACGTCGCCGCCGCCGCGCAGCACGCCGACGATGTTCGTCAGGCTCACGCTCGACACCGGCTGCACGAGCATCAAGATCCCCATCATATACATCGCAATGTCGCACGCTTCGCCCTCCATGTGCATCAGCGGCAGGATGTACGGCCGCAGCAGCACATTGCGCACGAGCGCGATGATGCCCATGCACACGAATCCGACGACGAGCGCCAGAGCGTCGAGCACCCACGCCTTGCGCTGCACGCTGCCGCGGTTGCCGCGGCCGATCTCCCGCCCGATGAGCACGGCAGCCGCGCCGCCCGCGGCGAACGACGCCGGGGTCATCATGCGCTGCAGATTCCCGGCGATGGTGTAGGCCGAGAGGATGGGCGTGTTGTCCGCCATATGCCCCATGATGACCGTGTAGAGCGAAAACGCGAGCGACCACAGGCACTCGTTGCACACGACGGGCAGGGCGTATTTGGCGAAGTCCTTTGCGATCACGCGGCCGGGGTGCAGCAGCGCGCGCGGCATGAGCGGCAGCCGGCGGCTGACGGCGGCATACACGCACAGCACCGCGACCTCGAACGCGCGGCTGATGAGCGTGGCGACGGCCGCGCCCGCGCAGCCGAGCATGGGCGCGCCGAGCTTGCCGTAGATGAGCACCCAGTTGAGGAAGATGTTCAGCGCGCCGGACACGGTGAGCAGCACGGCGCCGAGGCGGGGATTTTCCGTGCTGCGCTGGGCGGCGATGTACACGCCGCTGATGGCGGAGAAGAAGTACGAAAAGCCGACGTAGCGCGTGTACGCCGCGCCGGGCGCGACGAGGTCGGCATTGTTGGTGAGCACGCGCATGATCTGCTCCGGGATGCAGAACGCCGTGATGGCGAGCAGGCCCGTGATCGTCGTGGACACGAACAGCGCGATGCCCATCACGCGGTTGATGGCCTCCTGATCGCCGCGGCCGTGGTACTGCGCCACGAGCACGCTCATGCCGCTCTGCACGCCGAAGATCATCAGCTGCATGACGTAAAACGGACTGTTGGCCATCGTCACGGCGGCGAGCGCCGTCTCGCCGAGCACGCCGACCATGAACGTGTCGGCCATGGACATGGAAAACGTCACAAAATTTTGCAAGATCATCGGGAGCATGAGCAAAACGGCCTCCCGGATGAAGGTTTTTTCCTCGCGGATGAGACGCATGGGGCTACCTCCTTTGCGCAGTCTGTTTATCATACCATGATTTCCCGCCGCGCGCAACCGTGCGGCCCGTTTCCGCCGCCGGTCATTGACACCCGCCGCCCTTTGCGCTAAAATAACGCTGTTGTGCCCCCGTAGCTCAGTTGGATAGAGCGGCCGCCTCCTAAGGTTGCGTTACAACGGCCACCTCAAAAAAAACTAAATAAGGGATTGCAGTTCGACTTTGATCGGGCTATAATCATATATCAGACACGTCCATATAGCTCAGCTGGATAGAGCACACGCCTCCTAAGCGTGGGGTCGGAGGTTCAAATCCTCTTATGGACGCCAGTGAACAACGCCGAAAGCCTTTGTTTTCAAGGGTTTTCGGCTTTTCTTATATAAAAAGCTACGAAAAAGCTCTTTCACTGTATGAGATAAAATTCTACTCCAAAATTTGATTTTTGACAACCCCTCCAGAATCGAACGGTTGTTATAAGACAAAATCGCCAGCTAATTTTTAGCAGAAAACGGGCTGTTCTTGCTAATGAAAATGCCCTTCCTGCTAATCAGCCCCAAAATCGTGCCAAAAATCCAGCTAATCAAAAAAGGCGGATGTTTTGAGTACCATGCAGTTATAGCAGATAAAATTGAATATCGTTATGTACATAGAGCGTCTATTTGCCCCGCATCGGGGATGGATAGGCGCTCTTTTTTTATGCCCAAACCCATGGGCAAATACAAGAGATTGGAGGTGTTTTATTTGAGCAAGCCTGTTTATACCGCAGACAAGCCGAGCGACTGTCATTACTGCTACTATCTGGACGAATGGCAGAAAGGGCTGCCGTCTGGGTAGAAATAATTGCTACTACTTAATCTCTTTGCCACCGAAACCCAAGTCGGAATGTGATGGCTGTCCCTATGGGCGAGATCACCCGTGCATTGGCTGGTGTACGAAGAAGGTTATGCGTGAAGTGGGGCTTCGTTGATATGGATGCGTATGAACAGGAATACCGCTTCTGCTATTTTGCCCGATGTCCTTACGAAAAGACGGATACGACTTTCCGCAGCATTCCGCTGACAACAGAAAGTTTTCCGCAGAAAGAAGGTGGTGAAGCCGTGTGAGTTTTGATTATTTTTACGGTCAGCAATCCGATCTATTCACATTCTATCGAGTTCCGAAGGTGTTGTTCACGAACGAGAGGTTCTGGAATATTTCTGCCGATGCCAAGATGCTGTATGGCATTTTGCTTGACCGCATGAGCCTGTCTGCCAAGAATGGTTGGATAGATAAAAACGGTCGAGTGTATATCATTTTTACAATCGACGAAGCGAAGATGGCTCTGAACTGTGCTGAACAAAAGGCTATCAAGCTGCTCAGTGAACTTGAGAAGAAAGCAGGATTGATTGAACGTAAGCGCCAGGGTTTGGGAAAGCCCAACCTGATCTATGTGAAGAACTTTATCTCTGCTGTGGATTCACAACTCTTGAATTGTGAAAATCACAATTCTGGAACAATGGAAATCACAACTCAAGAACTTCCGAAATCACAATGTAATAATACTGATATTAAAAATACTGAATTTAGTGATACTGATTCTATCTTTCCTTCCGGAAATGGTGGAATGATGGACGAGAATGACCGGTATCAAGAATACTTTGATTATTTCTCGGATCAGCTCAGTATGGATTTGTTGAAGAAGGATTACCCTTACGATTCTGAAATGCTGGATAACATTCTGGAGCTGATCGTTGAAACGGTTTGCACAAAGCGACCGTTGATTCGCATTGGTGCAGAGGAGCGTCCGACAGAAATTGTCCGCAGTCGGTTTATGAAACTGAATGCCGAACACATTCGATATGTTATGGACTGCTTCAAAGAGAACACCACAAAGATTAGAAATATCCGTCAGTATATGCTGACTACGATATACAATGCGCCGACGACAATAGACACCTACTACGATGCTCTTGTTCGGCACGATATGTCACACGGATATTTGGAAGGAGGATTTAAGAAATTGAAAATGAAGCGAGAGGAAGGAGAGTGACGAAAAATGTCGAAAAAAGCAACCATCATTGCGGTGGTCAATCAGAAAGGAGGAACCGGCAAGACCACCACCACCGAAAATCTGGGCGTTGGCTTGGCACTTGAAGGAAAAAAGGTGCTTCTGGTAGACACCGATCCCCAGGCTTCCCTGACAGTCAGTTTGGGCAATCCCTGCCCGGATGAGCTGTCTCCGACACTTTCCGATTTGATGGGAAAGATTATGGTGGAAAGCCCCATTGCTCCCGGTGAAGGGATTCTTCATCATCCGGAGGGCGTTGATTTGGTGCCGTCCAACATCGAACTGTCCGGTATGGAAGTTGCACTGGTCAATGCCATGAGCCGGGAAACCATTCTCAGGCAATACCTGGATACGGTCAAACAGAACTATGATTACATTCTTCTGGATTGTATGCCGTCTTTGGGTATGCTGACCGTCAATGCGTTGGCAGCTGCCGACAATGTGCTGATACCGGTTCAGGCAGCATACCTTCCTGCAAAGGGTCTGGAACAGCTGCTTGGAACCATCAACAAGGTCAAGAGACAAATCAACCCGAAATTGAGGATTGAGGGTATTCTTCTGACTATGGTAGACAATCGCACCAACTATTCCAAAGACATCAGCAATCTGATTCGGGAGAGCTATGGAGGAAAGCTGAAGGTTTACAAGACAGACATTCCCCGCTCTGTTCGTGCAGAAGAAATCAGTGCCGAAGGACACAGCATTTTTAAGCATGATCCAAAAGGAAAAGTGGCGGATGCTTACCGAGTCTTGACGAAGGAGGTGTTAAACAATGCAGAGAAAAGGCGCAAACATCAGCTTGAAGGGGTACGATGATATTTTCTCGACCGAGCAATCCAGAGCCGAATCTCAGCAGGAGCGAGTGCAGGAAATTCCGCTTTCTGAATTGCACCCTTTCGAGGGACACCCCTTCCGTGTGGTTGATGATGAAGAAATGATGAAAACGGCAGAGAGCGTCCGAGATTTCGGAGTTCTCACCCCGG